>Ga0326597_10011674_pt1 | contig 11621 bp, 6 predicted proteins | sample RVTome_12_FD_203789 | JGI IMG/M metagenome (GOLD analysis project Ga0326597, IMG submission 203789) | Soil microbial communities from uranium-contaminated site in the Upper Colorado River Basin, Wyoming, United States - RVT100D185 | ecosystem: Environmental > Terrestrial > Soil > Contaminated >...
GCTCGCCGATACCGACGTTGAACTGTTAGCAAGTTCGCTGCTGACCGATCCCGTGGCCGAGATGTACACCGTGGGCGCCGGTCTGGCCGCAAGAACACCTGGCGATCCAGCCATAGAAATTCACACGCTGCCGGGCGTTACCAACCCCACGGCCATGAGCGCGCTGGAGGCTTCGCGGCGCCTACTTAAGGCCCATGGCCGTTCACGCTCCACGATCAGCGAGGTGCAAACGGCTCGGCGGTATGAATTGGTCGGAACGCGTGACGCCCATGAGTTAAGCCGCATCGCGGAGCAGGTCTTGGCCAATGACTGCATCGAAAAATGGTACATCGATGGCCATGGGCAGTCCGACCCGATTCCGGATGACTTTCCGATCCCCCCCGAAAAGCCCTTCGAGTTGTGCCACGTTCCGCTCAGTACGATCGCCGATGAAGACCTCGAGGCGTTTTCACGGGATGCGCACCTGTTCCTATCGCTCGAAGAAATGCGGGCGATTCGTGCGCACTTTGTCAAACTGGACCGCGACCCCACCGACCTGGAGCTTGAGACGCTGGCGCAAACCTGGTCGGAACACTGTGTCCACAAGACGCTCAAGAGTGCCATCGACTATCGCGGTGAGGGCTTCGGTGAGGCGGGCGAGATTCGCGCTGAGTTCGGCAACCTGCTGAAAGAAACCATCGTGGCCGCAACGGAGACGCTGGACAAGGAGTGGTGCTTGTCGGTGTTTGTGGATAACGCGGGCGTCATCGCATTCGATGAGGAATTTGGCCTGGCGTTCAAGGTCGAAACGCACAACCACCCGTCAGCGATTGAGCCGTACGGCGGTGCCGCGACGGGGATCGGCGGTTGCATTCGAGATATCATGGGTTGCGGGCTGGGCGCCAAGCCGATCGCGTCCACGGATGTGTTCTGCCTCGCTCCGCCCGATTTTGATGCGGCCCGGCTTCCCAAAGATGTGTTGCATCCGCGCCGGGTGCTCAAGGGTGTGGTTCGCGGGGTCCGCGACTACGGCAACCGCATGGGCATCCCCACGGTAAACGGGGCCCTCTATTTCGACGAACGCTTCGTCGCCAATCCGCTGGTGTTTTGTGGTTGTATCGGTTTGATTCCCAGGAATCGCATCGAAAAAGAGGTCCACCCCGGCGACATGATCGTCGTCGCCGGAGGGCGCACCGGGCGCGACGGCATTCATGGTGCCACGTTCTCGTCAGCGGAGCTGACGGATACCCATGCCGACGAATTCTCGCATGCCGTCCAGATCGGCCACGCCATTGAAGAAAAAAAGGTGCTCGACGCCCTGCTGCTGGCGCGGGATCACGAAACGGGCTGTCTCTACTCGGCCGTGACCGACTGCGGCGCCGGCGGGCTGAGCAGTGCGGTGGGAGAAATGGGCGAGTCGGTCGGCGCCCAGGTCGATCTGGAGAAAGTCCCGCTCAAATATTCCGGTTTGCGTTACGACGAAATCTGGATTTCCGAGGCCCAGGAGCGTATGGTCTTTTCCGTTCCGCCGGACCGCTTGGAAACCATGTTGGCTCTTTTCGAAAGGGAAGAAGTCGAGGCCACGGTCATCGGACGCTTCACGGGCGATGGCGTCTTGCGTGTTCGCTTTGATGGTCAGACGGTCGGCGAGCTGGGCATGGAATTCCTGCACAAAGGGTACCCCAAGACTAAGCTGTCTGCCCGTTGGCACATGGATCCGGCGCCGCAGCGGCCGGGCCGGGTTTCAGCGGGGTTGTCCCGGACGGGATCGGCAACCGACCAACTGCTCGCCGCCCTGGGCGAGCTGAACACGGCCAGTAAGGAATGGGTGATTCGGCAATACGACCACGAAGTGCAGGGTCGTACCGCCATGAAGTCGCTGGTCGGTCCCGGTTTCGGCCCTTCGGATGCGACCGTGATGCGACCACAATATGAGAGCCGCCGGGGCGCCGTCGTCGGTTGCGGCATGTGCCCGGAGTTGGGCGACGTCGACCCTTATTGGATGGCGGTAGGTGCCGTAGATGAGGCACTAAGAAACATCATTTGCGCCGGCGCCGATCCGCATCACGCCGCCATCTTGGATAATTTCTGCTGGCCCAAGGTGGACACCGAACCTGTCGCGGGGCCATGGACGTCGCCATCGCCTACGGTCTGCCCTTTATCTCCGGAAAAGATTCGCTCAACAACGAGTTCTCGATGAGCGCCGCGGAGGCTCAGCGCACCGGCTTGAGCGAGCGCCTGGCCATCCCCTACACCCTGCTGGTCAGCGCCCTGGGTTTGGTCGACGATGTTCGCCGGTGCGTGTCAATGGACTTTAAGCTGCCCGGAAGTGTTGTGGTGGTCGCGTCGGCGCCGGTTACGCCGCTTGCCGAATCGCTCGGCGAACGGCAATCGCAAAGCAAGAAGGAACGCTTCGATCGTGCCGTCAAGCTACACCACCAAGTATCGCGATTCATTCAAGACGGAAAAGTGCGATCGGCGCACGACGTGAGTGACGGCGGCTTGGCGGTAGCGATCGCCGAGATGTGCATCGCGTCTAATCTGGGCGCCACCGTCGAGATCAACGCCGACAAATTTGACCACTCCGTTTTCGCCGACGTTTCGACGACCTACGTGCTTGAAATGTCGGAGGAAGATGCACAAGCGGCCGGGCTGCCGATCATCGGGCAGGTTGTAGAGGAACCGCGATTAAACATTACCCTGAGTCATTCGCGTTCCATCAATGCGACCATCGCCGATCTCGCGCAGGCGTGGCGTGCGCCGCTGGCGCAGGGGGGAGGACGGTAGCCATGGCGGACGTGCGGGTTTTGGTCATTCGGGCGGCGGGGATCAACTGCGACGAAGAAGTGATGCACTGCTGGCACCTGGCCGGCGCTAAGGCGGAATTGATACACATCAATCGACTGACCGAGGATCCATCACGCATTGACAATGTACAAATCGTCACCATCCCCGGCGGGTTCAGCTACGGCGACGACATTGGCGCCGGGCAGATTCTAGGGCAACGCGTTTTGCTCGACCTGATCGAACCGTTCAAGAAACTTATCGTCCGCGGCGGCGGCATCCTCGGTATTTGCAATGGGTTTCAGGTTTTGGTCAAGGCGGGGCTGCTGCCGGGCAACGGCACCAGTCGCGATCAAGTGACCGTGACTTATAACGATTCCGCCAAGTTTGAGGCCCGCTGGGTGCGGCTCGAAGTTTGCACCGATCGCTGCCCCTTCCTCACGCCGGGTCAAATGCTTGAAATGCCGGTGGAGCACGCCGAAGGCAAGGTGGTCGTCGCCGGCGACTTTGTGACCGAGCAACTTCAGAGCAGCGGTCAACTTGCGATTCGATATGTCGATGCGGCGGGCGGCTGCGATTCTTACCCCGCCAACCCCAACGGCAGCATGGCCGGTATCGCCGGACTCTGCGATCCCACGGGCCGCATCTTCGGCTTGATGCCCCACCCCGATCGACACTTCGACCACACCCACCACCCCCAATGGACGCGCCGCGATGACGCCGGCACCCCCGACGGACTCAGTGTTTTCGAAAACGCCGTCCGCTATTGGAAGCCAACACCGTAGCCCGCACATGGTACTAGCCATGAAGCAATGAAAATAGATGTATGGCGCGGGCTCAAGCGCGCAAAATCAGAGATTCAGACGAGTCGTTGCAATCAGTCGCAACAATGATCGGGTAGACGGCATACTCGGAGAGCCTACGCCTACCGATCAATCTTCGGATGCACCTGTTCGCGCGAGTTAAGGCAGATGTGGCACCATGAAGCACGGCTAATCGCGCAAGCTGAAGCATGCGGCTCAGAAGAATGACCCCCTCAGTCCCCCCTTAGCAAGGCGGGAAGGAAGAAAGTCTCACCACACTTGGATTGAGATCGCACCAGATATTTAGGTCAGATATCCAGATTCTTGGCGTTGACGGCGTTGTCTTCGATGAAGCGGCGGCGGTCTTCGACGCAGTCGCCCATCAGCAAGCGGAAAATGCGGTCGGCCTCACGGGCGTCGATGTCGACCTGTTCGAGGTCATCCATATCGTCGGAGACCACGACGCGCAGCAGCGTTCGGTTGGCCTTGTCCATCGTGGTTTCCCACAACTCGTCGGCGTTCATCTCTCCCAAACCCTTGAAGCGTTTGATGTTTAACCCCTCACGCCCCACGTTACGAACGCCGGGGCCGACGGCCGCAAGATTGTCGAGCTCAATGAGCCTACCTTCCTTTTCTCGAAGGATGAACTTGGCCGGTGATCGCTCCCCGGTAACCAGCTCCTCGCGTTTGAGGAAAAGATCATCCACCGATAGACCTATGGATTTGATGCCTTTGATGATTTTATCGAGCACCCTCCCTTCGGCCAGATGGTAGCGGACGATTCGATGCTCGGGCAGGTCGGCGTCGCCGTTGCGCCGGGCGTCGTCGGCCTGCGCCAAGAGAATGTGACGTGCTTCAGTCACTTGTACATCGCCGTGCTCGCCCGATTCGCGCCGCCGCAGCGCTTCCAGGTCTTCCTCACCGTAGAGAAAAGTTCGCTCGGTCTCCGCGTCGCCGGGCCGATAGACGTACACCAACATTTTCGGAAAGCCGCGCTGCGGATCGAGATGGTCGCGGACCAGCTCTTCAAACCGAAGACCGCGACGCGACAACACACGCACCTGTGTATCCAACGCATCTAGCTGCTCCACCAGCTTGCGCAAGGCCTCGCCCTCGACGACACGATCTTCAGAGCCCTCCGCGTGAATGAGTAGTGCCGTGCCGCTCAAACCCAGCTCCGCCAGCTTTTTGTTGAGCACCCAATCGTCAAGCAAGTATTCCACGTTCTTGCCCTTTTTGACCTGATAGAGTGGCGGCTGGGCGACGTAGATGCGCCCGTCTTCCAGCAAGGGCCTCATGTGGCGAAACAGAAAAGTCAGCAATAGCGTACGAATATGTGACCCGTCCACGTCGGCGTCGGTCATGATGACGAGCTTGCCATACCGACATTTGCTCACGTCGAATTCTTCCTTGCCAATGCCGCACCCCACCGCGGAAATAAGCTTGGTGATTTCGTCGTGGCTGAGCATTTTGTCGATGCGGGCCTTTTCGACGTTGAGAATCTTACCCTTCAGTGGGAGAATGGCCTGGACGAAGGAATCCCGCCCCTGCTTGGCGATGCCGCCCGCCGAATCGCCTTCGACCAGATAGAGCTCCGTGGAATCGGGATCTTTGCTGCGGCAGTCCCACAACTTCCCGGGCAAGCTTCCACCGCCCAGCGCGCTCTTGCGTGTGAGCTCCCGCGCCTTGCGTGCCGCCTCCCGCGCCTGGGCGGCCTGCATCCCTTTTTGGACAATGCGCTTCGCCTCAGTCGGATGCTCTTCCATGAAATTGCCCAAATGCTCGTTCACCAACTGCTGCAAAAACGTTTCGACTTCCGGGTTGAGGAGTTTGACTTTGGTCTGTGCTTCGAACTTCGGATCATGCAACTTGACGGAGACAATGGCCGTCAACCCTTCACGCCAATCATCGCCCGTAACGCTCGTGCCGCCCTTGACGAGATTGTTCTTTCGCGCGTAATTACTGGCCACGCGGGCCACGGAGGTTTTCAGCGCCGACAAGTGCGTGCCGCCATGCACGTTGGGGATGTTGTTGGCGAAGCAGACGATGTTTTCGGTATAGCTGTCGGTAAACAGCAAAACAACCTGGGCGCTGAGCCCCGGTGACTCCGCGTCCCCCTTGATCATGATCGGCTCTTTGTGCAACAGCTCCGCGCCGCCGGCGAGGTAGCGACAAAACTCCTTGAGCCCATCCTCATAGTAAAACTCGTCTTCCTTACCCTCCACATCATCCACCAGGCGAATACGCAACCCGTCGTTGAGGTAGGCGAGTTCGCGAATGCGGGCGTGCAGCGTATCGTATTTGAATTCGCTATCGCCGAAGACGTCGGGGTCCGGCTTGAACTCGATCGCGGTACCCGTTTTGTCGGTCGCCTCTTCGCGCTTCAACTCTTGCTCAATATCGCCTCGATGAAACAGCATGGTATGTTTGTAGCCGTCGCGACATACCTCGACGTGCAACCGCTCCGCCAGAGCGTTGACGATACTCACACCCAGACCATGCAACCCCCCCGACACTTTATAGCTATTGCTGTCAAACTTGGCCCCGGCGTTGAGCACCGTCATGACGATTTCCAGCGCCGGACGACCATTGAGCTTGGGATTCTCGTGCTTCATAGGCCCCAGTGGAATGCCCCGCCCATTGTCTTCTACGCGGCAACTGCCGTCGCTATTTAGGCGCACCAGTATCGTATCGCAGTATCCTTCCAGTGCCTCGTCAACGGCGTTATCGATGACCTCGTAGACCAGGTGATGCATGCCCGCCGATCCCACGCCGCCGATATACATACCCGGATTCTGTTGGACGGCCTTGAGCCCCTCCAGCACCATGATGCTGGACTCGTCATAGGTTCGTACTGTTGTCGTGATGTCAGCCATGTTCTCGGTCCGTGCCGCCTTCCCTGATTCAATCGCTCTTATTTTATCGTTGCCGCTTTACCTTGGTAAGCTTTGCCCCGGCGCTGCCGTATTCGAACACAATGCGCCATCGGCATTTTGGCCGCACATCGGATAACAGCTCGCCCAGTCGATTCAACCATTGCGCCCGCATCGCGTAGACTAAGGTGGGGCGATCTACGCTCACCAGCAGTGTTCGCTCGTTTGGCAGAGCGATTCGACAGTGCGCGCAAAACGCATCGTCTACCAGGCCGGCCACGCGCGCGGCGATCGCTTCCGCCGCCTGGGTGTCGCCCAACGTGCCGATATGCCGGGCGATGCGCTCGATCGGTGCCGACACGTGACACGCCCGGCTTCTCTTGCCCCGGTTTGCCTGAATCCATCCCAACTGCGAATTGCTTTGCATGGCAATCGGATCAACCTACGCCGAAGTGAGGTTTACCGGCATAATGACATACACGTAATCATCACCCAGACGAATCACGCCGGGGCGATTCGCTTCCTTGACGGCAAAGATGATTCCGTCGGAGTGCACCACCCGCAACACCTCAAGCAAGAACACCGGATTAAAACCGATCTCCACCTGCTCGCTGTTGTATTCGATGGGCAACACCACCTCGGCCTCCCCTTGCTCCGGGGCTCGGCTCGACAACGTCAGATTGCCGTCGGAAAACGTAAAGCGCACGCCCTTCGATTCTTCATTGGTAAGCAACGCGGCGCGCCGCACCGCCCCGAGAAACTCGGCCGTATCCAGCTTGGCCTCGCGATCACAGTCTGTGGGAATGACGTCCTGATATTGGGGGAATTTCCCTTCCACCAGCGACGTACTCACCATCGATCGCCCCATGTTCAACAGCAGTTGGTTGCTCATCAGCTTAATGCCGACTTGAGCGTCCCCATCGATCGGCAAACGCCCGAACAGCGTCATCGCCTTCGCCGGCACGATCGCCTGCGGTATCGATTTTGTCGCGCCGCCGGCCAGCTTGCCATGTGCCACCGCGAGACGACGCCCGTCGGTCGCCGCCAAGGTTAACCGCTCACCATCCACTTCCCACATCACGCCGTTGATCGCATAGCGCGTGCTCTCCCGCGCGGCCGCGAACACCGTCAGTTCGACCAGTCGAGCGAGATTGCGCTGATCGATGGTGATATCGGGCTGCCCTTCCATGCTGGGAATGGCCGGGAACTCGCCCACGTCCTGCGTGACGATTTGGAAGTGGCTGCCGGCACCGCGAACGTGCAAGAGATTCTCGGTCGTTTCCACGCTTAGAATCTCGTCCGTGCATTCGCGCACAATTCGAGAGAACGTTTCAGCCACGACCAGCGTTTCGCCGGTTTCGTCCACCTCCACCTGGGTGATCGAACAGCGAAGGCACACCTCCAAGTCGGTCGCCGAAAGCAACACCACGTCAGAGTGCGCGTCAACTCGAACACACTTCAGGATTTCCTTGGGCGTGCGTACGGCGGCTATGGTTGAGATAGCCGATAGGGCCTCGGCCATTTCGGCACGATTGAATCGGAACTTCATACCGGGTAAGCCCCTCTAAAAGAAAACAGTTGATCGTTCTTTATTATTAGATACATAGTTCTTTAGTAGCCATAGTAGGAAAGTGAAACACGTGCGTTTCTTGCGGGTCGCCTGCATAACTGTTTGGGATGGCAAAAGCTACGAGCCTCAACCGGCGATCTGAGCTGTAACACGGCCGTGAGCAAAACCGTGAAATGAATCGCCCCTGAGCACAGGGCACGGCCAAAAACTTCGCGCCTGTTAGTGAACTCGACTTTCGCAACATGAGAAGTAATGAAATCGTTGAGCTAATAAGAAGCATTTTTAACCTCCAACGCTATTTCGTCAAGCCGTTCGGCAAGCTGAGGATCTTGTTCCACCTGTTTGGCGATCGCTCGGCTGGCGTGCAGTACGGTACTGTGGTCGCGTCCGCCGAAGTAGCCGCCGATTTCCTCAAGGCTCTGCGATGTTAATTGCCGCGCCACATACATGCACACGTGACGCGGATACGTAAAGCTCTTCGATCGCTTCTTGCTCTGCAGATCAGAAACTTTCACGCCAAAGCGAGCGGCCACAACCTCTAGGATAGCCGGAATCTTGACCGTACGCGAGAGGGTGGCGCCCAAGGCCTCGCGGGCCAGCGATAGTGTGATCGGGCCGGTTCGCGTGTGGCTCAGCGCGTCGATTTTGATCAACGCCCCCTCCAGCTCTCGAATATTGCTGTCGATGCGGCTCGCCACCAGACGTACAACATCCTCGGGGACTTCGATGCAGCGGAGCTTGGCTTTCTTGGTCACAATGGCCATGCGTGTTTCCAGGCACGGACGTTCCATCAGCGCGACCAGCCCGGAGTTGAATCGACTGATGAGCCGTTCTTCCAAACTGGTAATCTCCGAGGGCGAACAGTCAGCGGACAGGATGATTTGCCTTTGCGATTGGTGCAACGTGTTGAAAGTGTGAAAAAATTCTTCCTGACTGCGTTCTCGCTCTGCCAGAAACTGAATATCGTCGATGACCAAAATGCCCACGTGCCGGTAGCGATAGCGAAACTGATGGAGCGCACCCTGTTCGACCGCCTCAATAAAGTGGTTGATGAACGTTTCACAGGAAATATAGTGGCAGGCGGTTTCGGGGCGGCGTTTCAAGATCGAGTGACAAATGGCTTGGAGCAGGTGCGTTTTGCCTAATCCAACAGGACCGTACACGAAAAAGGGGTTATAAGCCCGGCCCGGATCCTCCGCCGTCGCCATGGCGGCCGCTTGCGCCAAGCGGTTACACGGGCCTGTAACGAAGTTGTCGAAAGTGTATTCCGGGTTGAGCTTGACTTCCGCGGCGAGCGAATTGAACGATAGTCCGGCGCCGAACAGTGCGCTCTCCTCCGAATCGTCGGCATCGAAGGCGATGGAAACCAGCCGCCCCGTCGCCGCTTGGGCGGCCTCGGCAAATGCGGCGCGGCAATGGCGCAATAAGTATTGCGCTTGCGCACGATTGCAGGCCCGGATGCGCACCACACCTCGATCAAGCCCCTCGAAGCGCAACTCGCTGAACCAACCCCGCGCGAGCTGCGGCTGATTCAATCGAACGTGCCCGATGATGTCATTCCAGACGGTTGCGGAAGCCGTGGTCATGGGTTGTGGATTCTTAACAAAACTACAAACGGATCGCCTACTAATCAACAGGCCGAATCATTGCGGTATCGCCAAAGATAAAGGGTTGTATGGCAGGGAGTTATGCGTTCGAAGCACCCTCCACGCCAGGAACCATTCTACCAGAGATAGGAAGCCCTGCCAACAAGACAGTGGGGGCGTCCGAGACCTATGCCTCCACTGCGAACTTGTATGCTGGTGCCGCACTGTTATGATGCAGGCCGTGGGGATCGACCCGCAAGCAGGAACCTAACGGAAAAACGGAGCGCCAAGGATGGCCGTTATCCCGCCACCGACCAAAGAAGGATCTACGGACAGCCAGTTGGGCTTGGTGTTTGCCCCGATGGAAGTGTCCCCAGCGACGAAACCGAACAAATCACAGGCACAATCTATGGAAGCAACGGTCGAGCGAGCCCAAACCAAGAAGAAAACGCTGGTCGAGAAAAAGCGAGGCAGTACGGCCGAAGCACTGGCCAAGCACCAGCGTGAAATCTCGGTTTCCGAGTTTTTCGCCAAGAATCGCCACCTGCTGGGATTCGACAACAAGCGAAAAGCGCTGCTGACCACGGTCAAGGAGGCGGTTGATAACAGCCTCGACGCGTGTGAGGAGGCCGGTGTGCTCCCCGACATCGAAGTGTCCGTGAAGCAATCCGACCAAGACCGCTTCCGAGTTCGAGTTCGGGACAACGGTCCGGGCATCGTCAAGCAACAGATTCCCAACATCTTTGGGAAATTGCTTTACGGCTCGAAATTTCATCGCCTGAAGATGTCGCGCGGGCAGCAAGGGATCGGCATCAGTGCGGCCGGGATGTACGGGCTGATTACCACCGGCAAACCGATCCACATCATCAGTCGAACGGGACCGAAGGCGCAGGCCCATGACTACACCCTGGCCATTGACACCAAGAGAAACAAGCCGGACATCATCAGAGATACGACCGTTGACGTAGATTGGCCGCGTGGAACGCAGGTGACTATTGAGCTGCAAGGCGCGTACAACAAAAGTCGGCAGAGCGTGGATGAGTACCTTGAGCTGACCGCCATCGCCAATCCGCATGCCCGGATTGTGTACCGCCCGCCCGTCGGGTCGCTGGTTGAGTTCCCCAGGGGCACGGAAGTTCTTCCTGAAGACACCAAGGAAATCAAGCCGCACCCCTACGGCATCGAGTTGGGCACGTTCATTAAGATGCTCAAGGAAAGCAGCGCGAAAAACCTTAGCTCTTTTCTGGCTGATGAATTTTCGCAGGTGAGCGGCCCAACCGCAAAGAAGGTATGCAAGGCAGCGGGAGTCACGGATCGGACGTACTTGGGAAGCATAACCCCGCAATTATCGGAGAAGATACACAAAACATTGCAGGAAACGAAGCTCAGGGCTCCCTCCACGAACTGCCTAGCACCCATGGGGGCGGAAACGATTTTGACCGGGCTATTGAAGGGGATCAAGGCGGAATTCTACACGGCCAGCACCCGCCCGCCGAGCGTTTATCGCGGCAATCCTTTTCAGATTGAGGTGGGCGTGGCCTACGGCGGGCAGTTGGGATCGGATCATCGCGAACAAGACGACGAGGGCAATAAAAACGGCGAGCGGGTGCAGGCTCGTGTCATTCGATTCGCCAATCGCGTACCCCTGCTCTATCAACAAAGCTCTTGCTGTACATTCAAATCGGTGCTTGATACCAAGTGGAACCCCTACGGCCTGTCGCAATCAAACGGTGCCATGCCTCAGGCGCCGATGGTGATTCTGATTCACATGGCCAGCGTGTGGGTGCCGTTCATCTCGGAGGGTAAGGAGGCCATCGCCGATTACGACGAGATTCGTAAAGAGATCAAGCGGGGCATCGCAGAATGTGGCCGACGGCTGGGGATATTGCTGCGGCGGAAGCGCAAGAAGGTGGCATTCGCCAAGCGCCGCGACGTGTTCACGCGCTACATCGACGAGGTGGTTGACGCGACTAGATCGCTCACGCGGATCCACAAAGAGGACTTCCGCCGCAACCTGATCGAGTTG
>Ga0326597_10011675_pt1 | contig 11620 bp, 10 predicted proteins | sample RVTome_12_FD_203789 | JGI IMG/M metagenome (GOLD analysis project Ga0326597, IMG submission 203789) | Soil microbial communities from uranium-contaminated site in the Upper Colorado River Basin, Wyoming, United States - RVT100D185 | ecosystem: Environmental > Terrestrial > Soil > Contaminated >...
AGGGAGCGGCCACGCTCTGCCATGTCGAGAAGCACCTCTTTGATCGGGCTGGTGCCCTCTCTGGGGGCATATTTGTTGAGCTCATCGAGGACGACCATCAACAACTCGCGGCTCTGTCCGGCCCGTTCCTTGTCCTCGAACGCTTTGCGCAGGGTCACACCAACCACAAACCGCTTGGCCCGGTCGTTCAAATTATGCAAGTCGACAACGGTGACCTGGTTCACGTCCAGCAGAACTCGGTGCTTCTCCGGGTTGGGCACGTCGGCCCTGACCAAACGCTCGATATGCCGGACCGCCCCCTGAAGTCGACGGACAAAGGCATTGACCGTTCCCATTCCGATCGCAGGTCCGGCCCATACCCGCCTGGTTTCCTCATCCTGGACCCGGTCTGTGATCAAGTCGACCAGCTCGCGGAAGGTTCGGAGCTTCACGCCCTCCAGAATCGCGGCACCGGTGTCGGTCGACTCAGCGTGCCGCAGTTGGGCCATTACGTTGTAGACCACGGTTGTGTACTGGGCCCGGTCGTCCTCGGCATCGGAGAACAAGAACGGCATGAGGTCGCCGGAGCAGAAATCGTGGATCGTCCAGAAGAATGAGGTGACGTCAGTCCGCGAGGCGACATCGGCAGTCGCTCTCGGGTCGCCAATGCGGGGAGGGGCGAACATCCCGACCGAGTCGAAAGGGGTCGAGGGGAGGCCGAGACGGGTATAACCAAGACGCTGGTCGTCGTCGAGGTTCTTGTTGGGGCGGTCCAGGTGGAGAAGATCCTCGCCTTTCACATTGAAGATCAAGGCTCTGGTGTTGACCGAAGCGCTACCAAGCACACCGCTGGTGAATAGGGAATGGAGCAAGAAAGTGGCGTAGGACGTTTTCGTGGCGACCCCCGAGATCCCTGAGATGTTGACGTGAGCTCCTCGATCACCGTTTAGGAACTCGAAGTTCACCCAGAGTGGCTCGCCGTTCCGTGCGAGGCCAACCGGGAATCGCTCTTCCATCCGATCGAAAAACAATGCTTTGTCTCGCTCGTCCCCGGTGGCGATCCGGACGGCCTGGCCCGGGATGGGTGGCACGAAGACTTCCGGCTCGAAGCGTGTGGATGTCACCTGCGCGGCCTCGGTCACCTGGGCCGGGAGGATGCCCTCTTCGATCAGAAACACATCGGAATCGAATCGGGCGCCCTCGTGGCGGGCAACGACCTGGCCCACCATCCCGTACATCTTGACCATCTCGCCGGTCGGAAGCACCCGTTCGAGGGCCACGACGTCGTCAAGCTGGAGGTATTCGCCCTCCGCAACGCCCACCCAAAACTCCAGCGGAGTGGAGTCCCGGGTGCCGATGACCCTTCCGACCAAATCTGCCATGCGCCGCGAGCGTAGACGGCGCCGATGACAGAACCCGGTTGCGGCATGGGAACCCCTTTATCGTTGCGCCATGAGCACGGTTGCCATCCCCTTCATGGACGAAGACCCCGGCCTGGTCCTGGCCAACGTGCAGACCGCGGCAAGTCACCCTCGAGTCGACAGGGTTTGGGCTGTGGGAAGATCCGATCAGGTCAACAAGCACGCAGGTGAAATCGCCCTGTCCTCCGGCTCCGGGGTCGAGGTGATTCCGGATCAGCGAATCGGAACCTATCGACCTGGAAAAGGCGACGCGATGAACACCGCCTTGCAACGGGCGGCAGCCGAAGGAGTCGACAGGCTCCACTTCTACGACGCCGACATCACCAATTTCGACTCAGAGTGGATCGACGGGGCGGAGAAGGCTGCCGACGCCGGGTTCGATGCAGTACGTCACTCCTTTCCCCGGGCTGCTACAGACGCGATGATCACATGGTTGGTAACCAGGCCCATGCTCGCTATGAAGTTCCCTGGCTCAGTCCTTTCGCAGATCGGCCAGCCGCTGGGAGGCGAACTGCTCCTCAACGGTTCCGCTATCCAAAAGGTCGCTGCGTTTCCCGGTGTCGCGGAGCGCTCCGACTGGGGAATCGACACCGTGCTCACCCATGCGATGGTGGCCAACGGATTTCCCATCTTTGAGCACCACGTGGCATCAGGGAAGTCACACACGCTCTATGGGTCGCTCGAAGAGCTCAGGACGATGCTCGTGGAGTGCTTCGACGCTGTGATCGGGCTCCCCGACGACACCCTGCCCGACACAGATCACGCGCGGGACCCCGAGTCGCCGGCACCGGAGACTCTGCGCGTCCAGACCGGATACTCCGTTGAGAAGACGCGACCGCTGCTCTCGATGGAGCTGGCTCCGGGTGAGGGGGACGCCATCGAAGGTCTCCCCGACTCGTTCCCGGCATTGATAAGCCGGATGATCGAGAAAGGCGATGTCACCTTCCTCGATGAGGAGACGTGGTGGGTATTCCTGGCGGCGGCCAGTGAGCTATTCCGACTCGGCGACGCCGCATGGGAAGGCCTCCTCTTCAGAATGTGGACCGGGCGGGTGCTCCACTACACGGACAACTACGTGACACGTGGATACGACGTGGCGCTTTCCTATCTGAAAAGGACGATTTCGGACTACAGGATTGAAGCCAGCAGGAGGCCGGCACGCTAATTGGATGCTATGAGCGCCAGTGCCACCAACGTCATCACGATCCCCACTACCTGTCGTCCCCTCAGCGACTCCGCATTCACGACCTTGGCAAGGATCACGGTTACCGCGGGATAGAATGACGCTGCGACTGCAGCAAGTGCGAAAGAGCCTGCTCGCAGCGCGAAGATCAGCGTGATGTTGGCAGAGACATCGAGGGCGCTGTTACCGAGAATGATCGCCCTCGGCGCAGCAGAAAATGCCTGCAGTTTCCAGGCGCCCAATCCGGCCAGAATCACAAGAACCACGACCAGCCCGCCCCGCGCAGTCACCAGCGGCCACAACCCCGAGTTGTCGTCCGTGAGCCCGATAATCGCGGCAAAGCCGCCGAAGCCGAGGCCGGCACCTGCCCCGTAGACAAGGCCGGAGCGAGTCGATCCTGCTTCGTCATCGGTCCAGGCCGACAGGGCGATGGCCGGAACCGCGACTCCGACACCGACCCAGGCCAGGATGGAAGGGCGGTCGCCCGCTATCACCGCGACGACCACCGGGACCACTGCACCCAGAGCGGCCGAGAGGGGCGCCACCGTCGCGGCGCGGCCCCTGGCCAGCCCGGTAAACAGCATCACCAGCCCGATTGCTCCGGATATGCCTGCTCCGAATCCGATCAGGTAGTCCGCATTCGACGCGCCTCCGCCGGCCAAAGATGCCACGACCAGGAGCAACGGAAACGAGAAGATGCCGGACCAGACCACGACGGTGGCGGCGGTGACCTTGCGGGAAGCCTCGCCTCCAAGGAAATCGGCCACCCCATAGAGAATCGAGGTGATCCCCCCCAGCAGGACTTCCACTATCTAGGAGCCCGTCCCGGGCACTATCCGGTTACCCCAGAGGCGCCTCTCATCTCGAGAGCTTGTCGGATCCTGGCAGCCGAGTCCTCGACGTCCTCCCGTCGAGCGGAGTCGTCGGCGTTGGAAAAGTCGAGGTCGTGGACCGCGTCGATGGGGACGAGGTGGAGGTGGGCATGGGGGACCTCGAGGCCGGCGATCATGAGGCCCACCTTCGTAGGGTCGAACGCGTCCTGTATTGCCGCGGCGATCTTCGCCGCAACGTCGAAGAGGTGGCGCCTGAGCCGGGGCGAGAGGTCGATCCAGTGATCGACCTCTTCGATAGGCACAACAAGAGTGTGGCCCGGGCGAAGCGGGGCAATGGTCATGAAGGCCGCGCAGAGATCGTCCTTCCAGACGAATGTTCCGGGTATTTCGCCTTCAATGATCCTCGTGAATAACGACGACATCAAGCGGAGCCTAACCCGCCGCCGTCAGCGGACAGCGACGAGTTTCAGCACCAAGCCCGTAGTGGAAACGTACACCTCACCATCACCGTCGATCCCGAAGCCGGTGATCATTCCCGGAACACCGACATCGTCTGTCCAGTCGACTACCTCGATCTCGTCGGCGGTTGTATCGAAGCTGCGCAGGTAGCCACCGCAATAGTCACTGAACAGGTAATGGCCGTCGAGCTCCGGGATTTGTGCTCCCCGATATACGACGCCTCCGGTTATTGAACACGAGCTGGCGTCGCCGTGGGCCACCTCGGCCACTGGCATGGTGATACCCGCCATGTCACAGCCTGATGACGGGCTGAAGCAATGAAGGCCTTCGGTGATCGGCCATCCGAAGTTGAGGTCGGGCTGAAGTGGGGCGACGTTCACTTCCTCGTATGCGTTCTGGCCGACATCGGCGATGAATATCCTGTCCCCGTCCAGCCAGAACCGCCATGGGTTGCGCAGCCCGTAATTGAACAGGGTTCCTCCCCCGCCGGATGTGTCGACAACCACAATCCCACCGAGCAGCGTTCCAGTGTTCTGACCGTTGCCATGGACGTCGTTGGCGCCTCCACCATCGCCGAGACCCACGAGAAGCCTTCCCTCGGCGTCGAAAAGAATCATCCCGCCGTTGTGATTGCCTGCGGGTTGGTCTACCGCCAGTAGGACGGTGGCACTCTCGTGGTCGGCGCTTAGAGGGTCAGCAAGCGTGTACTCGGCTACCACCGTGTCACCGGCCGTGTCGGTGTAATGGACAAAAAGCCGGCTCGGGTCGTCGGGGTGCAGGGTTGCGGCGAGGAAACCCTGTTCGCTTCCTCCGCTGACAAGGCTTGAGATGTCGAGGACCGGGTCCTCATTGACCTCGCCGTCGACCATCGACCATAGGTACCCGACCTTGTCGACCACATAGATCATCCCGGACTCGGCGCCGGGTATCACTTGAACCGGGAAGTTGAAGCTGGCGACCTCCTCATAGGCGAGCGACTGGAGCGGCGGCAGCGTCGTGGTCGTCGTGGTTGTCGGCGCGATAGAGGTGGTTGGCTTTTCGGTTGTGGCCGTCGTCGACGGAGCGGTGGTTTCCGTTGTTCCGGGAAGGGTGGTGCCGGGCTGCTGGTCGTTGCTGCAGCCCGCGGCCAGAACGATCACAGGGATGATCACTAGTGAGGCTCGAGATGCCAATCGGCGCATTGCGAAAGCTTATGCACAGAACGGAAATAGTCCGACCTCACGGTCGCGGGCGTGTTGAGTAGGCTCAGGAGCAATGGAAGAAGAAAGAGACAACTTCGAAGAGCCGATAGAGGAGAGCACCACTGTCCCCAGCGCCGACGCGCCATTGGGCATCGCGTGGGGTTTCGTCGCCTTCCTTCTCGGGGCCGCGCTGCTCGCCATCTTCGTGGTCCAGAACACCGACGAGACCCGGATCCAATTCCTTTTCTGGGACATCACGATGAGCGCCGGCGTGATCATCATGCTGGTAGTCCTGCTCACCCTCACCTTCGATCAGCTGATCAGCTTCCTCTACCGGAGGAGCAAACGGAGGAAGCGAGTTGGGAAGACGGGCAAGGTCTGATCCGCTCCACTCTCGTGGCGGCGTGCATACTCGCCAGTTCATCCTGCGCCACCGCTGAGACGATCGGTCCCTCCGATCTTCAGCTGCAACCACCGGACGAGCTGGACTTCGGCACGGTGAGCGATGTGAGGGACGGCGACAGCATCGACGTCGATGTGGGCGGCGAGATCATCGCGGTCCGGATGATCGGTGTCAACGCCAATGAAGAGGGCGAGTGCTACTCCGAAGAGCCCCACCATTACCTGATCGACAGGCTCATCGACACCAGGGTCGGTGTTGAGATCGTGGCTACCGACCAGTTCGAACGTGCCCTCGCCAATATCTGGATCGAGGAGGAGTTGGTCAACTTCACGCTTGTGGCATCGGGCCTGGCCATCGCCCAGACTCCGGGCCCGGAGAACCCCAACGGCGCGGCCCTGGTGGCGGCTGAACAAGAGGCCCATGAATCAGGTCTGGGGCTCTGGTCGGAAACCGCTTGCGGGCCCGGCGGTCCGCGGCCCGATGTCGGTTTCGATTTCGAGGGCTCCGTCATCGACCCCCAGGGAGCCGATGGAGACCGATTGGACGACGAGTACATAGTGGTGGTGAACAATGAGCTGGAGATGGTTGACATCACTGGGTGGACCCTCAGGGACGAGTCGTCGCGCAACAGGATGACCTTCCCCGAAGGAACAACACTTGCGCCCGGCGAGCGAATCGAAGTCAGGTCGGGCTGTGCCAGCAGATTTTCCTGGTGCACAGGATCACCCATCTGGAACAACGACGGCGATATGGCATTGCTGCTCGATGAATCCGGAAATGTTGTGGCCCGGGCCCGCTATTGACGGATTAACCCCGGAGTCATGGCCGCAATATTCTCGCCGAATGGCCGTTCAAGCATCGAGCAGAACAACCACGGGCGGGGTCGGAATAGAGCGAGGCGGTTTGCTTGACTCCAGTGCTGGATAATAATGACTTCGGCAACGGTTTAGGCGATGCTCCTGGAGGAACAACAAATGATTTTTGGATACTTGGACCCTGGTTCGGGCAGCATGATTCTGCAGGTTGTGATCGGAGGCGCCGCCGGGATCGCTGTCGCGTTCAGAGCTTTCAGGCAGAAGTATCAGTTGCGACGGGGCAAGAACGCTGCCATGCCAGGCGACGGAGAAGCAACAGAGTCCATCGAAGACACCTCCTTGCCATCCGAGTCCTGATCTCAGGATGGTCTCGCCCGACCCCGGATCGTTTCGAGACCCGGCCTCTCGAATCGTCCTGGATGGGACCAGGGTTCTGCGCTTGCTCGATTCGCGTGGGCTGGAAGGCTGGCGCGCCCTGGCCGGGACTGACTTCTTCAGCTCCGCGGTCGCGGATCGACGGCTGATCGAAACTACCGAAATCAGCGACGTCCCTCCCGGCAGTGCCGGAGCGCTGGAACACCCCAGGCTTCCTTTCATCAGCTACCCGTACGAGTGGACGTTCACCATGCTGAAGGATGCAGCCCTGTTGCAGCTCGACCTGTTGAGAGATGCCTTATCGGCGGGCTTGACGATCAAGGACGCCACTCCCTACAACATCCAATTCGTCCAGGGAAAACCGATGTTCATCGACATCGGGTCTTTCGAGGCCTACCAGCCGGGAGAGCCGTGGATTGGCTATCGCCAGTTCACCCGTCAGTTCCTGTTCCCGCTGATGCTACGGGCGTGGATCGGAGTGCCGTTCCAGCCCTGGTTGCGGGGAGACATGGAAGGCCCTACTCCGGCCCAGATGGCTCGACTCCTCGGGAGAAAGAAGTGGTTCAATGCAGGCGCCCTCCTTCACGTTCGCCTCCAAGCCCGGGTTGAGGCGCGAATGGCCGGGCGGTCGGTCAGGGACGACCTGAAGACGGCCGGGTTCAGTGCTGAGCTGATCCAAGCCAATGTGAGAAAACTCCGATCCCTGGTGTCCTCCTTCGAATGGGCCCATAGCGGCGACGGTTGGTCTGGTTACGGCTCCTGCGATCACGTTTCCCGGGATCGGACAGCCAAGAGTGAGTTCCTGAAGTCCGCGATCGAGCGCACCCATCCCCGGAGGGTCCTCGACCTTGGCGCCAATGATGGACATTTCTCGAAAATGGCCGCCGAGGCCGGAGCCGACATCATCGCAGTGGATAGCGACGAGGCAGTCCTGGACGACCTCTACCGTCGGAGCGAAGGCTTGAGCATCGCTGTTGTCCTCACCGACTTAGCCAACCCTTCTCCAGCCCAAGGATGGGCCGGAACCGAGAGATCATCGGTCGCCGATCGTGCACACCCCGATCTGGTGATCGCTTATGGGCTGATCCACCACCTCATATATCACGCCAGCATCCCACCACGGGAGGTAGTCAGGTGGTTGCGCACGTTCGAGTGCTCGGTCGTCGTCGAATTCGTTTCGCCCGCCGATGAGATGGTGGGCAAGTTGATTGGAAACAAACTTGCCCATGAGTTGCACCCGAATCGCGACGAGGTCAACTTCCGTGCACTGGCCGAGGAGATTTTTGACATCGTCGACGAGACCAACCTGTCGTCAGGGACCCGGGCCCTTTTTTCTCTCCAGCCCCGATGACGTTTGCCCAACTCGGGTCCGGCCCGTGGTGGAAAGTGCCATTATCACTGGCGACGGTCGGAGCATTCGGATTCAGCCAACCTCTCCTCGATTTACTGGGGCGCAATCCCGAGTTCTTCATAGCCCAGGGCTTCACACCTCTGGATGTAACGCTCTTCTCATTGGTGACTATGGCGGTGCTGGCCCTACTCGCTCTGCCGGTGCTTGCCCTCCGGTGGGTTGGTCCCACCAGCGCGGGGGCCGCGCATGCAGCACTCCTGGGGGTTCTGTTCACCATGCTGATCGCCTCCACATGGGTTGCCCTGTTCGGGAGCAACTCGCCAGCAATCGTCTTCACCATCGTCGCTGTCTCCATCGGCGCCCTCCTCGCACGGTCCTACGTCCGGTTTCAGCTGGCACGGGCGATCGTCGGACATGCGGCCTGGGCGCTTGTGGCGTTCACCGCCTGGTTTCTGGTTATGACTCCGGCGGGCGACTTCGCATTTGCCAACTCGAGCGAAATTCCGCGGACCGGAGATGTCGGCAATCCGGTCCCTATTGTCTTTCTGATCTTCGACGAGTTCCCGGTTGCAACCATCATCGACTCTGATGGCGATCTGCTTGCGAACCTCTTCCCCAATTTCTCCCGGCTCGCCGCTGACGGAGTTTGGTACCGAAACGGTGTGGGAGTCCGACAACAGTCCGAGGAAGCAATTCCGACGATCCTTTCCGGCGTAGGCGCCACTTCGGACAGCATCCCCACCTCTTCGGATCATCCCCTCACCCTGTTCACGCTGCTGTCGGACACATATGACGTTGCTGCTGTGGAGACCGTCACCGATCTCTGCCCCGTATTCGTGTGCTCGAATTCGAGTCGAAGGATCGAGCCATTCGGAACGCGTTGGAGCGCTTTGGCAGCTGACCTCTCGGTGGTGTACGGCCACCTCACCCTACCCCGCTCGATTTCCGACAACCTTCCGGCGATCGACCGGACATGGGGTAATTTCACTACAGGCGCCGAATCCGAATTCGATATCATCGACCGGTTCCTGGCGGGCGTTGACGACGACCGACGACTCGAAGTCGATCGCCTCCTGACGACCTTCGAGTTCAACGGTCCCGAGCCTCCATTCCGATTCGCCCACTTTCTCTATCCCCACCACCCGTGGGAGGTCACGGCTGATGGTCAACGGACCGGAGCAGGCAACTCGCCGGGCGGAGAAGGGGCGGGATGGGGCGACGATGAATGGCTGGTGGCTCAGGGATACCAGCGTCACATCCTTCAGGCTCAGTACGCCGACACGATCCTCGGAAAAGTGATCCAGCGAATGAAGACGGAAGGAATCTACGAGGAGTCGATGCTGCTCGTTGTCGCTGACCATGGCATAACCATCGAGCCAGGGGTCGAGAATCAACGACTGATCACAGCCGAGACGGTGGGCACAATTGCGGCAGTACCCATGTTCGTCAAGTATCCGAGTGGGCAACCCGGGATCGAGCCGGGACAGATCGACGATGTCAGGGCCGAGACCGTGGACCTGGTGCCGACTGTGGCCGATGTCATTGGAGTCAACCTGCCATGGGATGTCGGGGGACTCTCGTTGTTGGACCCCGATCGCGATCTCCGCAAGAGCTCGGTGATGCTCGGCCGCAAAGGCCCGGTGAGATTCGGCATCGATGGGACCGAGAAGCTGATCGCGGCGGCCGCCAAGGAGAAGTGGTTCCCTGCGGGTGACCCTTGGTCTCTGGCCCCTCCCGGCTGGAGGGGATGGTTGGGTCTCTCCATGTCAGATATCAGCGCCGTTGACACGCCCGAGGTGTCGGTGACAGTAGACCAGCAGGGATTGCTCGCATCGCTGCCTCCAGAGTCCGACCTCCTCCCTGTATACCTCTCCGGCGAAATTGTGCTTGACCGGACGGCCACCGGCGAGGAGATCCTGGTCGTCTCGGCTGACGGGTTTGTGGTGGCTGCAACACGCGTGTTCGATCCCGAGGGAGCGTCGGCAAGCTTCGAAGTATTGATTCCTCCGAACGTTCTCCATCCCGGCAACAACGATGTTGTCGTCTGGCTCGCCGACGAGGGTCCGAGCGGTCATTCGCTGAGACGTTGATCGGAAAAGAAAGGCCGCACAGGTGGGCGGATCTATCAAGGGTTTGCTCGACACCCCGGCAAGGCGGCGAGATCAACGGAACTTGAACACCCCGGAACGATATTGACGCGGCCTCCCTATACAAGCCCTACGATGGGAGGAGCATCTGACAAAGGAACGATATGGGATTCATGGACAAGCTCAAGGAGTGGATGGGGACCGCCAAAGAAGGCGCGGCGGATCTCGCTGAGAAAGCCGAGCCAATGGCCAAGAAGGCCAAAGATTTCGCTTCGGATGCCCTGGAGAAAGCGGAGCCGATGATGGAGAAGGCGAAGGAGAGTGCTTCGGAGCTCGCCAAGAAGGCCGAGCCTATGGCAAAGAAAGCCATGGAGTCGGCGTCCGAGGTGATCGAATCCCTCGGGGAGAAGGTGTCGGAATTCGCCGACAAGAGCAAAGAAACAGCAGCCGAGAAGACCGCCGACGCAGCAGAAACAGCAGCCGAAAAGGTCACCGTAGAAGCCGAAGAGGCCAAGGACGGCGGAGGCTCCTTCTAGCACCGACTCCTGGAGTTCCTTTGATCCGACGCGTTTCAGAACGCCTCCGTTCCCTACCCGGTTCGGCGACGATGGCGATTGCGGCGCGCGCCAGGGAAATGGAAGCGGAGGGCCGCGACGTGATCGCATTCGCCGCCGGCGAGCCCGACTTCCCGACACCGGAGTACATAACCGCGGCGGCAGCGAGAGCGGCTCATGACCCGGCCAACCACCACTACACCGCAAATGCCGGCCTCGCCCCCCTCCGGGAAGCGATAGCCGGGTACACACTCGACCACTCGGGAGTCGAAGTCGATTCATCCGAGGTCATGGTCACCAATGGCGCAAAGCAGGCGGTCTATGAGACATTTGCTGCTCTGATCGATCCTGGTGACGAGGTGCTTCTCCCCTCACCGCACTGGGTCACCTACCCCGCAGGTGTGACGCTGGCCGATGGCGTCCCCGTGTCCGTCGAGACCGGAATCGAGCAAGGTTTCAAGGTCACCGTCGACCAGCTCGAGCGGAAGCGGACCGACAGGACACGAATGCTCGTCTTTGTCTCCCCTTCGAACCCGACGGGTGCGGTCTACACGGGATCGGAGGCGCGCGCCATCGGGGAGTGGGCGAGGGACAACGACATCTGGGTCATGGCTGATGAGATCTATCAACGCCTTGTCTACCACGGAGAAGCCGCGAGTTCGATCGCTGCAGTGACGCCCCGGTTCGAGAACTGGATTCTGATAAACGGTGTCGCCAAGGCATACGCGATGACTGGGTGGCGGGTGGGCTGGATGGTCGGCCCGGCCGACATCATCAACGCTGCAGCGCGGCTTCAGTCTCACGCCACCTCGAACGTGGCGAACGTTTCCCAACAAGCAGCGCTGGCTGCGGTGCGGGGGCCGCAGGACACTGTCGAAGAGATGCGCCTGGCCTTCGACAGGCGGCGAAAGCTGATGTTTTCGATGCTGCACGACATCGACGGGATCACATGCATCGAGCCGCAGGGAGCGTTCTACGT
>Ga0326597_10011676_pt1 | contig 11620 bp, 12 predicted proteins | sample RVTome_12_FD_203789 | JGI IMG/M metagenome (GOLD analysis project Ga0326597, IMG submission 203789) | Soil microbial communities from uranium-contaminated site in the Upper Colorado River Basin, Wyoming, United States - RVT100D185 | ecosystem: Environmental > Terrestrial > Soil > Contaminated >...
CGCTGCTCTTCGGCTCGGGGTTTCTCAACCTGACGTTTCTTTCCATGGCGCAAACTCTCGTGCAGATGAGAGCGCCGACGAACCTGCGCGGGCGGCTGATCGGCCTGTTCAACATGTCGAACAGCGGCCTCAAGGCGTTCAGCGGCGTTACGGTCGGCGTCATCGGCGGGCTGATCGGCATCCATTGGTCGCTCGCGGTCAGCGCGATGATCTTGCTCGCCGTGACCATTGCGTTATTTGCGTTGGTAATTCCGGGGCGGGTGGCGAGCCCGATGCCGGAGAGAATCCACCGCGGAGGCGCAGAGGACGCGGAGTAAACTATCTTTGATTAAAAATCTTTCCGATCTCTGCGAACTCGGCGTCTCTGTGGTGAAATTCCGTTTGCCGTGGCGGTCGCGGCTCTACGACGCTACGGCCACCCGATCAGAGGGGCGAAATTCGTTGCCTTTCAACGCTCGATAACTGTCGAGCAGTTGTTTCTTTTCTCCCTCGGATATGCCCAATTGCGGGCGGCGCACCGTTGCCGTCTTGATCAGACCCTCGTGTTGGAGGACGATTTTGATCCGCGCCACGGCTTCGACGATCGGCTCGCTGAAGACGATCTCTTTCACCGCTTCAAGCTCTTTCTGCAGCGCCGCCGCTTTGTCGAAGTCGCCTTGCTGGGCGGCGAGGTCCATGGCCGCCCATTTTTCCGTGGCGACGTTGGCGACGCCGATGAGCGCGCCGGAGGCGCCGAGGCGATAGCTCTCGGCGACGAAACGGTCGTTGCCGGAGAGCACTTCCATCGATGCCTTCGCTCGCTCAAGTTGCTTCATCGTTTCCGTGAACAGGTCGATGTCGAAGGATGCCTCTTTGAAGGCAACGACGTTATCCAGAGCCGCGATGCGGCAGATGGTCGCCGGATCGTACCAATAACTTTTCACGGGGACTTGGAATAGCACCAGGGGCAAGCGGGTAGCGCGGGTGATGTCTTCGAAGAAGCGGAACTTGAGCTCGCTCTCGACCTTGCCCCAGGCCAGCAGCAGCGGCGGAAAGATCATCACCGCGTCCACCGGCAGACTTTCCAAATCCCGGATCAGGCGGATTGCTTCGTCGGTGTATTGCGGCGCGATGGTCGCGATGTGCAACTTGCCGGCATTGCGCGCGACTTTGCCGGAGGCTTCGTAAACCCGCCGCTTTTCCTCCACGCTTAGCACCGGCCCCTCGCCGATGCGCGCGCAGGAGACTAGCCCGGCCACCCCGTGAATGGAGGTCTGATGCGTGGTGAGCCGTTCGAGACTTTCGAGGTCCAGGGCGCCCGAATTATCGAAGGGAGTTATATGCGGAATAAAAAGTCCGCGAAAGCGGTACTGTGGGTTTGTCATTGCAACCTCCGCGGCACTCTGTGTAGACTGCCGCTAAACTTGTCCTGCCTACAGTAAAGCAATTGCCGGCGGACCGTCAAGCGATGGCAGCGACTAGGGTCGAACTCAAATCCCCCTTGATCCCCCTTTTTCAAAGGGGGAATGTTTTCCGTCGGATTCTAACCCCTCTTTGGAAAAGAGGGGAAGGGGAGATTTTCTTGTGGAACGAGCCGGTAATTATGTGGCGAAATTTTGGAAGCGAACCCTAGAAGTAAACTGGCTTCGCTCGTCTTCGCGGGCGGGGCATTAACCCCGGCCTTGACCAAGGGGATGCTACACGCCCCCTTGGAATCCCAGTACAAGGTTCCCCACCCAAAGGGTGGGGCTTAAAGTTTTAGTGAAATTAGCATGAAGACGATTTCTCCCGGCGAACTCGCTCAGTTGATGACCTCGGATGGTCTCTATGCGGTCTTCGACGTGCGCGAGCGCGGCGAGTTCAATGACGGCCAGATTCCGAACAGCACGTCGCTGCCGCGCAGCCAGATCGAATTTCGCATCGCTGAGCTGGTCCCGAACCGAAAGATTGCCATCGCCGTCTATGATGAAGGCGGGGAGCGGGCGGCGCTGGCGGCCCAAACACTAACCGAATTCGGTTATGGTTCGGTTTCTGTTCTCGAAGGCGGCTTGGACGCATGGAAAAAGCAGGGCCGACCAACCGTTAGCGGCGTAAATGTGCCGAGCAAAGCTTTCGGAGAAAAGGTCCAGCATGAGCGGCGTATCCCCGAGATCACGCCGGAAGAGTTGCAGCGTTTTAGGGAGGCCGGCGCCGACCTTTTGATTCTCGATATGAGAACGCCCGAAGAGTACGCGCGCTTCTGTATTCCCGGCGGCCTCAACATTCCCGGCGGCGACGTGGTTTTGTGGGCGGCGGAGTTGCGGCGAAAACCGGGGCGGACGGTGGTGGTGAATTGCGCCGGGCGCACGCGCAGCATCATCGGGGCGGCGGGATTCCACCGTCTCGGCTTGAACAACGTTCGGGCGCTTAGAAACGGAACCATGGGATGGGTCCTGGCGGGATTCGACTTGGAGTCGAAGCCGCGCACTAAATCGCTCGTGGCATCCGCTGCGAGCAGACAGAACGCGCGCACGCTTGCGCTGCGGCTGGCGGCGGAAGAGGGGATACCTGGCATAGCCGCTTCGGAGTTGAAGAGAATCGACGGGGCGGAAGACGATGGCGTCAGTTATCTTATCGATGTGCGATGGGAGAGCGAATACCAGTCCGGGCATTTGCCGGGATCGCTCAACACTCCAGGCGGACAAGCGGTACAGCGCGCCGACGATTTCATCGCGGTGCGCAACGCCAAGATCATCTTTATCAGCAACCAATCGGCGCGCGCAGTGATGGCCGCTTATTGGTATAGACAGATGGGGTTTCGCGATGTTCGGATCTTGAACGGCGGCCTTGCGGCCTGGCGTCGCGACGGTGGATCGGTGAGCGCCGGAGCTGAGACCCATGAGCCACTCGGCCTCGAGGAGGCAAGACAAGCGGTGCGCCTTCTGACTCCATCGGACGCGAGCACGCGACAGAAGCAATCGTCCGTCGTGACATTGGACGTTGGCTGCAGCCTGGAGTACGAAGCGGCGCATCTGCCGGGCGCCAAATGGATTTCGCGCGGCTGGTTGGAGCTTAAATTGCCCGATCACGTTGCCGATCGCGCGCAGGTGATTCTGATCTCATGTCCGGATGGTGCGCACTCGATCTTCGCCGCTCGCGCGCTGGCGACGCGCGGTTTCGATTACGTCTACGTTTTGGACGGCGGAGTGCGGGCCTGGATCGCCGCGGGTTTTCCGACCGAGACGGGGCTAACGGAGTGCTTGACGGAGACCAACGACGTGGTGCTGTCGCCGTCGATCAAAGGCAACAAGGAAGAGATGCAGCGATATCTAGATTGGGAACTGAAATTGAAGGGCTAGCGTTTTGATTCTTTCGGATGGCTCACGCGGAGGCGCGGAGGGCGCGGAGCTCTTCGACACGCTCAGGGTGAACGGCTTTCCTCCGCTCATGGTGAGCCTATTGTCCGGTGATCGAAGACTCTCTGATTCGGATATGCCTCCCGCAAAGGCGCAAAGGCGCCAAGTTTGGAGGGGAGAGATGAATTTTCTTGGAGAGATTATTAGCCGTTATTCTCCGACCTTTGCGGCCTTTGCGTCTTTGCGGGAGATACTCCGAGAATCGGTTGCGGCTTTGCCGCGCTGTGCCTCTGTGGTAAATACTCCGTAACCGCTCAACTCAGCAGTTATCGTACTTCGGGCTGGTGAAGATCTTCGCCTGTTTCTTTTCGACGTCGAAGCGCTGGCGCGGCATGTCGGCCAGGTCCTTGCCGTAGACGTGGATCTCCACGGTATCCCGGCTCGTCACGTTATTCATTTCATGAATGTCGTCGTCGGGCGGAGTTAAACAAGAAACCATCCCGGCGCTGTTCTTCACGACCGCCGTGACTTCAAGATCGGCATAGCCGGCTTTCGAACCGTCGTCTCGCCGGCGAAAACGGGTTTCTTGAATCTCGTTTTCGACGACGCCGACCAATCCCCAGGTCTCGTGATTGTGTGCCTTTGCATTGTCACCCGGTCCCCAGACGACGGCCGTGATATTAAAGTTCGGCGCGCGGTGCAGCATGTAGCGTCCGTAGGCGTTGTCGCCGCGCTTCCTATATTGCGCTTGAAGACAGTCCGGCTGCTGCACCAGCTTGGCAAGCAACGGCTTGGCCGCGGCGACGATCGTCACGGGCGAACTCCCCGCGCGCGTGATCCGGTCCAGGTCCTGGATAAAGCTTTGCAGCGAATATTCGCTGGCCATTTTTGAAAATTACTTATTCCGCACGGTTACCACGGGGCAGGTCGCCGTCGAGACCACTTTGGCGGCGACACTTCCCATGAAGAGCTTCGACCAGCCGGTGCGTCCATAGGTGCCGATAACGATCATATCGACCTTCTTGCTCTTGGCCGCTCTGACGATTTGATCGTGGGCGGATCCTCTGAGCAGGAGGCTTTTGGCTTTGGCTTTGGATCTTTGCACACGGCGCATGAGCTTGGCCATAGAGTTCTGGGCTTCCCGCTTGGCTGCATCTTCCAGCCTCGTGTAGAGTTCCGTTCCGCCGAACTCTTCTCCGCCCCCATATGGGATCGGCTCGAGCACATGCACAACCAACAGCTCCGCCTTATTTTGCTTAGCCAAACTGATCGCTTCTTCAAGCGCACGATCCGATGCCTTCGAATAGTCCGTCGCGTAAAGAATTTTCCGGATGCGTTTCATGGTCGCGCTCCTTTTTATCGCTTCGCCGATCCGACGATTACTTCTTACGCCGCTTTCTTCTCTATCCGCGGCAGCTTCGCCGCGTCCACCTTGTAAAGCCTGCACACGTTGTCGCAGACGATTTTTCTCTGGATCTCCGGCGGCAGGTGGCCGAGGTCGCGTTGAATGATCTTCAGCGAGTTGGGCCAGGTCGAATTTGGGTGGGGAAAGTCGTTCGACCACATGACGGTGTCTTGCCCCCAGTATTTGAGATTTTCGCCGCAGACATGATCGTTGAAGAAGCAGGAGTAGACCTGATCTTTGACGAAGCTGCTCGGATTGCGCGTGATCGGCGGCGGGTTCTCTTTCTTGAAGCGATTATAGTAATAATCCCACTGCTGGAATATCCAGGGCATCCAGCCGACTTCGTTTTCCACCGAGACGACCTTGAGCTTGGGATGCCTTTCCAGGACGCCGTAAAAGATCAGCTCGAAGAGCCCGTTTGCAATGTCCATCAGCTTGAGATTGACACTGCCGCGGTAGCGCTCGACCCCTTGGCGGGTCTTGTCTTTGTTGTAGCTGTGGCCGGTTAAAATATGCAGGCTCACCGGCGAGTCGAGGTCCTCGCAGGCGGCCCAAAATTTATCGTAATGGCTCGATTTGAACGGCAGGTCCGGGTGGGGCGCCTGCCAGATGAGGGCGCCTTTCAAGCCAGCCTTGCGGCAACGCTCCAGCTCCTTGATGCCGTTGTCGATGTTGTAAACAGGAACGGCGGGAATGCCGATGAGGCGATTTGGGTCCGCGCTGCAATAATCGATCAACCAGTCGTTGTAGACGCGGAAGCAGGCTTCCTGAAGCGCCGCATCGTCGAGAGCGAACAAATCCAGCATTAACGTCGGATAAAGCACCTCGGCGCTCAGGCCGTCGGTTTCCATCTCTTTCATGCGCGCGCGGGGGTCCCAGCCGCCGGCGTGTTGCTGGAAGCCCTCGCCGACCTGGTGCGGCGGAAACAGCGGCGCCGCTTCGCGGAATTTTTCCGGCACGCCTTTTTTCCAAAGATCCACCGGCTCCATGACATGAGAATCGGACGATACGATCGGAACATTCGGTATGGCCATAGACGGTCCTCCTAATTCGTTTTGTTGATCGGGTGATTACCCGTATCAGCACCTTAAAGATTGTCGTGGCGCCTGTCAATTCAACGTAGCGCGGGGTAATTCAATGCGGGACACAGCCCCCAGAAGAATTTATTTACGCTCGCTGAATAGCGAAGATCGGCGTTTCTTGTTGAAAGCCGCAGCCGCTAGGGCAATTCAGCCAGCAGCCGGGCGGCGCCGGCGACCGGATGAACCACTGGCACTTCGAGGTCTTGCTCCACCGGGACGACATCGACAATGCGCCAGGCGCCAGAGCCGAGCGGATAAATTCCCTGGGCCGCCGGTGCCGATAGTATTCTGGGACAAGAGAATTTGCCAGGGGCGGGAAATGAACACCTTGATCGGATTACTCCCAAGCCTCGATCCTGAGGAGGGTTCAGCCGCAATGTCAAAGGCAAAAAGGCGACCCCACTACCGACTCGGCTTGATTCAGTACGTTTCAACGTTACGGGAATTGCGGAAACGTGGAAATTAGTCGCTAAGACCTAGCCAAACATATTTGAAGTTTTCCGACGAGGGGATGATCGGAAAAGATGATATCTCGCGCAAAGAACGCAAAGGACGCCAAGATTTGGATAAAAAACGGGGAGGCATGGGGCCTTTGCGAGCTTAGCGTGCTTGGCGCGATAATGTTTCTTAAACTCGTCCTATTTAACAATTCCCCGGTTAGTATCTAACCTCGACCAGGTGCAGCGGGAAGCGAATCGGCCGGACGAGCTGTTAGTGTGAACTTGAAGCCGGAGGAATTGCTCATTCCCGGGATCGCCTCGCCCACAGACGTTTGAGATCCCTAGCGCCGTGAACGATTCCAAGAATCGCAACCCGCGATCCCTCGACTTTATATATAAGTCTATAGCTCTGAACGATCAACTCGCGGATTGTCTCGTCGCCGATCTCAGGCACCACATGGCCGCGCATGGATAGCCGGCCGAGACTGCGGGCATAGAGGCGGATTTCACGGACAAGAGAGGCTGCGTAATACGGCGAGTCCTGAGCGATAAAGTCGGCGACGCCCTCCAGATCGCTCCAGGCGGCTTGCGTCCAGACTATCCTTTTAGCCACTTACTCATCCGTCGTTCTACTTCTCGCTGGCTCAGGATGCGTTTGGATTTCAGATCACGCAGGCCCCGTTCGACCTTTTCGCAGACGTAGAGATGATACTGGATGTCCTCCAGACTCGTATCATCCGGCAATTGCCGGATCAAATCGATGGCCGTCCTCTTCGCGCTTTCCATAACTTACTCCAACGGAGAAATCTAACCGCCACTATACAGCCAACCGAGACCGTTGCCAACGGACTCGGGCCGCTCACCAATTCATTGTGAGCAGGTTGTTTCCTCATTTTCGGAATTCCGAAAACGTGGAAGTGACGCCCAGGGAATTATTTTCGGTCAGGGGTGAGAGGCATTTCGCGAAGGGGTCGGTTAAAAATCCAGCGAGCAAGTTCTTCGGCCGGATCATCGCTTCAAATAAGATAGTTGAGAAGTCCCGCCCTGAAAATCACCGCGGATTGATCAAAAGGGTTTTGTCAGACGCCAGCGCCAATAAGTCAATACGAATGCCTGACACTGAACCCAAAGTCAAAGGTAAAGACGCGACCCCGTTACTCGACCCCGTTACTGAGTATCGAGGAGCAGCTTCACTCCATGTACTCCTTGAACTCATCGAGCGGCGCATCGAAGTTCGGAGACATATACTTCACCGTGCCCCGCAAGCTGCCGAGCTTCCGCTGTGCCCGTGGCATAGCGGCAGGGAGCAAGCGAGCCACAGGCGCGCTGTTTTCCGTAATGACGACCTCATCGCCGGGCTTGAGCTTGTGGATGAGCTCCGAAAGTTTCGCCTTTGCTTCTTTAATCGATACGGCAGTCATGACTTGTTCCCTCCTACGCTACGTCCGGCACACCACCTATACCAACAATTGGCAGATGAGACCACATCGGATTGGGTAAAACCGGGTCAGGAGCCGTTTTTTTGTTTCCTCGCCTTAATGTCCCGCGGCTTTTGTTTTGCACCCACTTTTTACTGTTGCCTTTTTACTTTGACATGGCGACCAGTATCGCATCCAGCAGCCGCTTTTCTTCGCTCGTCTTAAGATACAGTGCCGACAGGGCGTTCGCCAATCCGAGAAAACCCGACCCGCGATCGTGACCGTCTCAAAGTTACGCAACTTAGGCAAGTCGGGCACCGGTTTAGCGAACCCGATTCTCGTTAGAGCAAGCGTTTCGAGCCGGAAAAACGACGGCTAGGCCTCTAAACCACGCCCATTCTGAAACCTTATCTCACTGAATCAATCTTGCGCCGGTCCGACCCGGCTGCTAGCTGCTCCAGCCGCCCGCTTTTATCATGGCTCCGCGCACACGGGCAACGCTGCATGAAATGGTGTTGAGAACGGCCGTCTGCGATCACAACAGTCTTGCTGTTACGCGATTTAGGCAAGTCGGGCACGGGCGATTTGCTTAAGGCAGGGGTCGAAGTGAGCTTCAGTGGTCGGTCAGCCATGTTTTCGTGTTTTTGCAATTGCGAAAATATGAAAGTGTCACTCTCGGGAGTCATTTCGACGTTTCGGGAATTGCCGAAACGTGGAAGTGAAAATCGGGAGACGAATCCGCGAGCACGCTCTTCGGTCGGCGTTAGACTTGAGGCACGTGAAGCAAGAGCCGGAACGGATGTTGCGTAGTTGCGCAAGTACGAAAGTATCATCGATCAGCGGGACACTTTGAGGTTTTGAGAATTGTCAAAACGCGAAAGCCGACAGCGGATATTTTCTATAGCCAGACAGCACGACCTCCCGAATAGACGTTTTCTGCTCGCCGGTGCCCTTCTCAATCCGGGATGCAAGCGGTTACCGTTATTTCCACCAGGAGATCGGACGAGTTTAACATGACTTCCACGGTGGTCCTGGCCGGCTTGTTGGTTGGGAAGAACTTGGCGTATTCCTCATTGTAAGCCCCCAAGTCCTCCCGTTTGGTGAGATGCGTGGTCACGGTCAGGACGTTATCGAGAGAGGTGCCCGCGGCTTCCAAGACCGTCTTGACGCGCTGCAGCGCGTACTGGGTCTGCTCGCGAACGCCCTTGCCGACCTCCCCCGAAACCGGATGTCTCCCGGTCTGGCCGGCCACGAAAACCAAATTGCCGAACCGGGTGGCGGGGGAGAGATTGGGATTGGCTGCGGCGAGATTTACCTGAACCACTGCTTTCTTAGGCATGTCGTCTTCCGTTGGGCTCAACTCTCCGCAAGTGGTCGAGCCCAGAGTCTAACTTATTTCTCCCTAATTAAAACAGCCAAGGTCAAGAGGACAAGTCTTCCGACTCCATGGCCGAAACGAGATCCTCTTATTGACGCATCCAACCTGACCATTCCCTGCTTGACCGCTAGAGCGATTGTTTTGCCTCAAAAAACGGCGGCTAAGCCTCTAAACCATGCCTATTCTGCAATCCTATGTCTCTGAATCAATATCTTGCGCCGGCCCGACACGGTGATGGGTTTAGTCAATTCCTGTATACTTTCCCATGAATTTCACGCGGCGGCGTGCGGGGCGTGACCGCGGGCAAGGCCGATTATTCGGGAAACGGATAAGAGAAGTCTTTGAGGTCACCTGAATCAAGAACTGTCCAGGATTACTTCTTGCTGGCTTTCTTCGCGGCCCAGAAAGCCTTCAATTTGGCCGACAGCTTCGCTTTGGTTGCCGGACTCACTTTCTTCTTGGCCTTCGCGGCGGGTTTGACGGAAACCGTCGCTGATTTAGCTCGTCGAAGGTTCGCCCACCGTGTTTTTTGAGCAGCGGCAATCTTCCTTTTCACCGAGGCGCTCATGGTCCGCTTTTTCTTTGGCGCAGCTCCAGACTTGGCTGATGCACCGAGGATGCTGCGGAGTTCTTTGTTGAGAGCCTCGATTCGTTCCTTAATCGCGGCAGCCCGTTTGAGTTGGCTAATCGTCAGGTCGTGTAAGTTCATGGGGACACTTATTAACATTCAAAGCTGGTGGAAATCAAGCACTGGCCAGATGCTACTTGCCGGAGATGATACCTATCGTCGTCCTGTAAGTAAATCCTCTCCCGATGATCGCCTCGCGACGCCACATGATACAAGTCGCCAGTAAATTCCAAGCGAAGAGGTCGTGCCATTAGCGACAATTAGTCCCAGGAGACTATAAAGTAAAGCACTGACCCCTTATCCGGTCCCCAAGCTCGTTGAATAGTGAAGATCGGCGTTTCTTGTCAAAAGCCGCAGCCGCTACGGCAACTCGGCCAGCAGCCGGCCGGCGACCGGCTGGACGAACGACACTTCCAGGTCTTCCTCCACCGGCACGACATCGACGACACGCCAGGCGCCGAAGCCGAGCAGATAAATACGCTGGGCTACCCGTGGTGCCGATATTATTTTGGGGCAAGAGAATTTGCCAGGGGCGGGAGATGAGCACCTTAATGGGATTGCTCCCACGCCTCGAACCTGAGGACGGTTCAGCCGCAATGTCAAAGGTAAAGACGCGACCCCGTTAACGACAATGGAACGAAATCACTGGCCGAATTGAGCGAAATACCAACCTAAACGCTCGCGGCCTTCCGCTGAAAGTTCTCTATAGGCTTGTGTAACACAGATCGGCATCAATGCGAACTTGCTTCCACGATTTGGACCCGCCTGCCAATCCGCAGGCAGGTTTCCTCCGGCGTCAGGCCGTAGAGGGCGTAAACCTGTTGGTCTATCTCGCGCTCCAACGCGGTCGTTTCGGCGGGGTCAGCAGGCTGTTTGCAATTCGCGTGCGTGGGGAATGTCGTGGGTGTGAAGCGAGCGCACCTGGGAACGTTCCAGCGTCAGCAGGGCGACGGTGTGGCCATCGTAGCCCACAAACTCCACCTCGAAGGCTGCCCCGTTGCCATGCACCAGCACGGCTGTACCCACATCGCCGCGCACCAGCCCATGTTCAGGCTGGTCGCAGGTCAAAGCCACGGGGTCCAGTTCATTGATTGTGTTCATAATTTCGGCAACGGATGTGCGGTCACAAAGCACGGCGCATCACCACTCGGATCAATATACCATGCGGTGCGAACATTCAAGCTTGTCCTGTCGGGGGCGGTCAACGGGCCATCCACAACGTAACGCCGGCCATGACTGGTTTCCTTCATCTCGACAACCTCGTTCTCGCTCGCGTGCCGGATCAACGCTTCCGCCAGCCGCTGCCAATCGGCCACGGTGAAACCAAAACGCAGAAAAAACGACGCCTTGCTTCCGCCTGCGGGATGCGCCGGGTTGAGCAAATAATGCGTCACCTTCCGCTCCGGCACAGTGGCTAGTTGGGCGTTGGGCAATTTCATTTGGCCGACTCCTCCACGATTTCATCGATCCGTTCGATGACGTGACCGTCGCAGTCGACATATCCGTTGCTCATGATTCACCCCTTCAAAAGTTTTGGCTTACGTCCGTTGAATAGTGAATGTCGCCGCGTCTTGTCAACAACCGCAGCTGCTAGGACAATTCGGCCAACAGCCGGCCAGCGACCGGCTGGACGACCAGCACCTCGAGGTCTTCCTCCACCGCAAGCTGAAGAGGATTAGATGAGTGTGGTGGGTTCGCCGCCCGGATGGCGGCGCTGAGCAGAAAATCACAACGGGACAATTACGCGATCCGCGGGGTCGCCGTGAAACGATCTCGGCAATTTGTCGAGTTGGATCACAACCTCAACATCGAGCGGAACAATTTGCACTACATCTGCGGCCGCCGCTTCTCGTAACCACATTTCGAAGGGCCGATCTAAAGTCAGTCGACCCTTCGCATGGAGCATCTGTGCTTCCCATAGGCTTACGGCGGCAATGCGCAACGCGCCCTGTGAC
>Ga0326597_10011677_pt1 | contig 11620 bp, 20 predicted proteins | sample RVTome_12_FD_203789 | JGI IMG/M metagenome (GOLD analysis project Ga0326597, IMG submission 203789) | Soil microbial communities from uranium-contaminated site in the Upper Colorado River Basin, Wyoming, United States - RVT100D185 | ecosystem: Environmental > Terrestrial > Soil > Contaminated >...
TGATAGAATCTTTTTCGTGAATGTATGATTGCCATGGAGTTCTTTATTCCCATTGTGAGAGCCCTGTTTTAAGTGTGTCTGGCTCGCCGCCCACTTTTTTTTACTTGATTCGTTTGACGTGAGGTACAATACTAAGTACCTCACATACGCAATACTAAGGTTCTTTTAGAACACATGGCCCTGTCAATCGATGGGGCTTCTTTTTTTTAACATCTAGCCGCAAAGTAAAAACCCAGCCTACTATTTAAGCAGACTGGGCAGTTCGCATATTATAGTTGTAGGGTCAGTTAAAACAATTTGGAAGGCATAGCATCAATGGCCCTAGCATACTTCTCTTTGCCCTTGAAATAAAAAACTTTAACATTAGGCTAGGCTTAATTAAGACTTAGGACTTTAGATCTATGAAGCTAGTGTTTGAAGCTACACTCCCCACAAGAGTGGCTATAAAAAAAAATAGTACGCAAAGAAAATATTCGTTTAAAAAAAAACGTAGCTACACCTGCCCAAGCGATAGATATCTAAAGTGGGAAGCTAGTATGTATCCAGTTCTAAAACAAATCATGCTTAAACTAACACCAAAAGAAAAAGCTCTGCTTCCAATATCCACTCCCCTTAGAGCGCAATTTAAATTCTATTTTAAAAATCATAAGAGTGAACCAGATCTTTCTAATTGCTATGAAGCGCCTCAAGACCTACTGCAAAAGTGTGGAGTCATTGTTGATGATAAATTAATTCATTCACATGATGGATCAAGAAAGTATTTTGATTGCCCTAATGAACGAGTGGAAATTAAATTGTTTGTTCTAGAAAATGGAGATTAATCTTAAATGAAAAAAGTTAAACGACACCCAATTGTTTACCTCCGCTGGCTTGATCACGCCTCCATACGCGATGGCTGGGGGCCTGTGGATTACACAAAAGCTAAACCAGGAGTAGTGTGCGAAACTGCAGGCTTTTTAGTGGGTGAAAATAAAACTAGCTACTATGTCGCACTTAATTATACCTACAAAGGTGGCTACCCTGAGTCAGCCGATTCAATGTGTGTTTTAAAATCTTGTGTGTTAAAAAAGAAATTAATCAGGGGAGTTGAGCGTGAATGAATTACGCATTCTAGATCTATCTTCAGGCAATAGAGCAATGTGGTTTGACAAAGAAAACCCGCTTGTCACCTTTCTAGATAAGAGGCCCGAAGTTAACCCAACATTTATTTGCGACACGACAAATATTCCCGAAGAAGTGGGCAAAGATTACGACATGGTAGTGTTCGACCCGCCACATGAAAACACAGGCGCACGGAGTAACATGGCAACACGCTATGGCTATTCTACAAGAACCCAAATAGTAGAAACAATCAAAGGAACTGGTAAAGAGGCGCACAGAGTTAGCCGTAACAATGCTTTGATGGCTTTTAAGTGGAATGATAAGGCTTGGGATCTAGATACTGTGTTAAGCTGGCTCGAGCCATATTGGGTGCCGCTGTTTGGCTCGCACCTAAGAAACCAAGGCGGTCCCGCTGCAAAAACTCAGTCGTTTTGGGTCTTGTTGAAAAGGAAATAACATATGAATGAATTATTATTAGCCCTAGCTTTAATGTGTCAAAATAATATGACCGCAAATGCTAAGCCCTATAGTCAACGCAAATGTGTGGCCGAAATATTACTGTGTCTAGAATCTAATAAGCTAGGACTAAGTGACTTTAAATATTTAACCCTAGCTAAATGCCTTGGGGGGAGTAAATGAAAGTGTATGAAAATAAAGAATGCAAAGTGGAAATAACCAAAGTGGAAAATGGCTATGTGATTAAGTGCGAAAGCCCCAATCGAATGTGGGTGTGCTTAAGCTTTGCCGAAGCCATAAACCTGATTGCCTCTGTGTTTAATCAAAAATATACGGGAGTGCTTAAAGAAGAAGCCCAGCACGAACTCCCCAGCCCCGATAACGGGTGCTAAATAGTTTTATGAAACTATTTATGCTTGGCTTACTAATTATTTTATTAATTAATTGCTCACTAAAAGAAAAGAATTGGAAATGGAAATGTCCAGAGAAAATGGATAAGAGCTTAGAGATATATTTAAAATCTTGTAAGAAAGTGCTTATAAAATGATAGGCCATAAACTAAAGACCCAAGCTAAAAGCCCAACAAAAAGTAAGCTTAAGCCGAAAGCCCAGAAAAACATCATTTCAAACCACGCCATGATCTCCCCTTTGTTTGTAAATAAGACTACATGAGGCTAAGCTTAAGCCCAAGATGAAAATCGTTTGGACTATCGTTAGAACCTACTCAGAAGCCGATGAGATAAACCTTAAAAAAGAATTAATTAGTGATCTCATTGAACTAGGAGTGCCAGGGGAGTTGGCCGACTCCCTCTCTAATCGAGACAATGTGCAGTGGGCTGGCGTCATAAACGACTCCCCGGTGTTTATAAGACTTGATCTACTAAAGAAAAAAACTGTTAAAAATTAAGCAACCTTTCTTAAGATTGACCGCATAAACTCCATGTCAAAACCAGGACAAGCGGCTTTATTCTCAGGGTCAAATTCATAATGACCAAACCAAAGCTTGTAATTAATTTGATAAATATCCCTGTAAGTTCTGTACAGATTTAAAATTGAATCAACCTGAGGGATAGATGGGAAGTTTTTACCCTCATAACAAATGCCAATCGAGTCTTGGTTTTTTCCCTTAGCCTTACAATGCGCACCTACAATACTTAAATCCCTGCCGTTTTGAATAAAACCAGACCGATCAATGTATTTATGATAACCAATGTCATTAAAGCCTCGATCAAGGTGCCATTTTCTAACATCCTCTACGCTAAAGTTTGACTCTAAAGAATCGGGTGTATAGGCGCAGTGTAATATCACGCACTTAGGATTATTGGTCACTTTTATTTCTCCTAAGCAATGTATAGGGCCATTTGAAACCCTGAAGTGTAAGTGTTGGTCACTGCGGTGTGGGCTGACTTCGCTACAGAAGTAGCTACGTGGCCCCTTGGAACAGTTTCAATGGGAAGGTTCGTTGTGTGTGTCACAGCTAAAGTTTGATTAACGTAAAATTTAAATGAGGGCGTGCCTGAACTATCGTGTCTTATAAAAAGCTCAATCCACTCATCCTCGTCCACCACTATACTACTCGTTGTTTCGGTCGGAGTGGACGCAAGGGCCGTTCTACATATCCAGTTATCACTCGTTGATTGATCATATACAAATTCAGCCCCGTGTGTGCAAGCTGTGCCCGTGGTTTGGTTGGTGTGTCCAAACCGATAGGTATATGTATTGGTGCCATCACTTAAAGCAGGTAAGCGAACCCGGATATAAGCCTCAAACTCAATGTCTGAATTAATACAAAACCCGTCCGTAGCCAGGCCATAAGACGATAGTGTAATGTACCCAGTATTGCTGTTTACTTGCTTTATATAACGCTGATTAATCCCATCCGAAACACCACTAGTGGCGTTTATATCGGATGTTCCATTTGACGTGGCCTGTATCCATGATGCACTGTCCTGGCCGATTGCCGTCCAAGCATAATTAGCTCTAATTAAATGGCCCTTATCTGGTGATAAAAATGCCAGCGGCCTACTCGCTGAAGGCCGCCAGTAGCCAGCTTCTAGCAAGTCTACCCTGGCCTCAGTTTCATCAATTGCATCTTGCACGTCGGTGGCAGAGAGCCCAGAGGTGCCGTTACTGTAGCTCACGTCAGCCGCAGAGCTCGCACCCCCAGCTTCTTCTATGTCATACTCGCCCACTATATCTGTGGCTTCTGAATCAAAATCTTTAAGGCGCTGTTTAACGCGGTATATTAATGCAACTGGGTATGCACTAGGAGTGCCGCTAATAGTCCAATTGCCATCTGTATCAAGAGTAGCAGTGATAAGCGTAGAATCGGCCTCGGATGCCTGAGCAAATTGTGGACGCCCACCCGAAATTGTTGTAACAACGGCGTCGACGGTCCCGCCGAAGTCGTCGAGGACAATTGTTCCTTCATCCGGGATTGTGAGCGTTCCGCTTGTTCCCGAGCCAATGCTAATAAAGCGCGTCGATCTAATGAATTTTTCCCCGGCGCTACTGCCCGAGTAAGAGACCCATCCCATTTTTTCCCATCCTTGGCTTTCATCTTAAACATTTTCCTTTGTTTACAAGATAAATCCTATCACCACATTATTAAAAAAAGCAAAGGCTCGAGCGGAGTAGGGCCGCTCGAGCCTTTTTAAAATGGGATTAACTTTTTTGTGGCGCACATAATTTTTTACAAAGGAGTGAAACCCCCACTAAGTCATTCGCCAAAAACCGGCATCGATCATGGCAAAGAGGACCTAGTGGGAGAAACACAAGAAAAATGTATATCACCAGGGATTGTTTTTGTAAAATTCTAACTCACGTTTAAAGTCATCCCGAATCATATCAGTGAAAGCGTCCATAGTTTCTTGATTAAATTTAATTGGCCCACGTTCGTGCTGCTTAAATTGCCCGTGGACTAAACATAGCATCTCGTAGCACCGCCAAAGAGGGCTATCTAACCCATGCTCAGGGGACTTTAAAGCCGGCTTAAGCCCCCTAATATAATCCCGGTAATAATTATAACCCCATTCGCTTATGCCCCACCTAAGCCCCGTGTGGCTAAGAATGGCAGAAAGCTGTTTGCCGCACCGCCTAACAGCGTCGTCGCCGGGCCCACTTGAAATAGAGGCCGGAGCTTTGGCCGACTCGGTTTTGTCCACAATATCCACTTGTTTATCCACATTCGCGCACCCAATGGCTTGCAAAAACACACACATAATAAATAAATGTTTCACGTTTCACTCCTTTAGTTTTAATTAAAGTCTTAAATAATAATAAATCTCAATTCGCCCCGTTAACCTTTAGCTTCTACGCGGTCCAGTTCTAGGCCCCTATTTTTGGCCCACTCCCGCATCCACTCTGAGGTGATTTTAGCGATCACACTATTTTCAGGAGTGTGGCCTTTTTGAATTGCTAGAAACCACCGCTCGGTCGGTGAGTTTAAATCCGGCTTAAGGCCTGTGGACAAACTCTTGTAGCGTTCGCCGCGAATCTTCGCCACGCTCCCGACAAAGCAAGCGCAATCACCCTCATAAGCCGTGCCGTCAACCGCGCCTTTTTGCAAGAGGGAGTAAAGCCCCTCTACTTCGTCCTTTGCAAGATCTAAGCGCGAAAAAAAGTCCTCTTTAATTGGCTCTAAGTTAGCGCCGTTCAAGTCCGCGCCGCTCAAGTATGCGTGTTGGCCACCAGGCTCGTTGTTAAGCCACTTTAAATGTAGCTCCAAAATCTTTTTAAGTTCCGCTTTATCCACGTTTCACTCCTTTAGTTTTAGTTAAAAAAAACAAAATTAAATAACCCATAATGACTAAGGTCTCACGACCACTAATCAACAATATAAACACAGCGGGACCACAAAGGCCACGCGTTAACAAGACAAAAATCAACTTCGACGACTCACTCGGTTGGCAGCTTTTCCCCTATACAATAACAACATAAACCTAGTTCTTATTAGAGCTACTCTTTTTCTTCTTCTATATCACATTCTAATACTCTTAAATCTAAACTCTCTGGTACCCATTCAAACTCAAAACCTACAGATTTAAGTATCTCTACGTCTTCTTGCTTTAATGTAGACCTGCCTACTAATTTAGCAAAAGCCTTCGCTAAATCATTAATCGGATAAATTAAAACTCGCCCGTATGGACGCCGAATCTGTACCTGAATCACCTTATCCATCACTCCCCCCGTCCACATCACGCCTTGTAATATCTAAAAAAAGAGACCGAAACTCATCCTCAAGTCCAGGGTATTTAAGCATGTAAACACCGAAGCGTTGAGCCAAATAGTCCCGTAATATCGCATAGCCCATTTCCTGAATATGACACGACGGGACACTACTCACGATCACACGCAAGGCCTCATCTAAATTCTTAGGCGTACCAATACCCGCCACCGACTCCAAATAATCACTTGATTTTTTCATGACTCACCTCACTCCCAAAGGGAATCCTATCACCGCAAGATTCGCATCGAACCATGCCCTTATAAGCTAAATTTTCAGGCTCCCATATGACTGCGTTACATTTAATGCATTCAATGTGAGCTATCGTCTCACAAATCTCATTGGCCTCTATTAATGAGGCTTGCGATATTTTATTGCCTGGGAGCGCATTAAAAATTTTAATAAATTCGTCACTCGCCGCGCCACAGTGAGCCCAGAGCTCTAATGCATGGACCGCGTAGCCGTGCTCCATGGCCACACTCATGCTACAGGTCGAGTCATCGCATCCCCCGTGCTCTAATTCGTAAAGCTCTGTTAAAACTTCGAGCCTTTGGAGCTCGCCCTTATTAAATTTCGGGTATTTTTCTGGCTTCATGGTATTCACTCCTTAGTTTAGTTAAATAATTAGTCCAATTTGTAATTAATAAATTTTGCCCGTTAACCTTTAAGTAAATAATCCTGCATTTTCATGCGCGTTTCCTACGTACGCGAACCGACTTAAGTTGGTCCATGTATATAAAACCCGGTCCATATCTTGACTCGGCTTCACGCCTCCATGCGCCGCGTTCATCGCTTAGTTTCACATACCGCGCCGAGAGTGAACAGTCGCCCCGTTCGCGCATATCCGAAGGCCTTAAGTGGCCTAGTCCGGCCTCAATAAATCGGCGACTTAAGGCACTTAGTTTTTTACTTATTGATTCATGTTTTTTAATAAGTTGTGAATTAGTTAAATGTTTCATCGTGGCTCACCTCTACTTGCTCGCATTGATAAATTAACCAATAACATGAACGGCTCGCATGGCCGATGCCTAGAACACTGACTCAAAAACCATATTAGTTGTGATTTAGATAGCTTAGTAAAGTCTAAAACTCTAATGTCATTAAGCGCCATTATTAGCTCGTCTTGAATCTTGTAATAATGCGTGTGTTTATCGTCATGAGGTGCTTTGTCTAATTTTCTAGCTAGACGAGTAGCCTTTAAAAATGCTGTTTTTAAATCACTCATTTTCGTCCTCCTTATTATTGAGGGCCTCTAATAGTTCGTCATCTGTTAAACTTGAAAATGGGTTTGTAAGTAGTGATATAATTTGGCCGTCTCGGTCGGTGGATACAATATTTTCAAAAACTCCGCATTTTCGCATGGCCCGTTCAATGATTAAAAAGCCGTGCTCTTCGTCTAATACACTGTCTATTCTTAAATCTAATTCGGTCGAATATATCGCGTAGTGGTTTCGTTCAGGGGAATCATTATAAATAACCGGTTCACCTAAACACTGGTGTATAGACCACATCCACTCACCACTCCACCCGAGCTCATGATTAAAACAGCCACAATCTTGAGTCAACTCCTCTAGTATAGCCTCAATTACTTCGGTCTCTTCGTCGCAAAAAGGTTCTAAGTCCAATCCATGCATCGAGTTTAACGAACCATATGCATCCATATATAGTGCGCCTAAGTCATATGGTTCATCTAAAAATGCGTCCACTTGTTTTTTTAGTAGTTTAAAGGCTTTGGTTTTTTTTAAAGTTTTAAGCCTTGTTTCAATAGCATTTTCAAGGCTTATTTTTTGTGCCTCTTTAATCTTTTTAATTGGTTCCACGTTTCACTCCTTTGGGTTTAATTAGTTTATTTTTTTTTAAAATCAGCGCAGGGGAGTTTTAGTCCACGTCGCCGATGATTGTAAAGGACCGGACCGCTGTATTTGGAACTGGTAAATACCAGCCATCTTGCAAGTCTAAGTCTTTATGTTCGCGCCCTTGGTGTTCGACCAGACCAGACACTAGGCCTTGCTCTTTATTGTAAAGACTAGCCACGTGGTCTCTGTTACCTTGTGCCGTCAACCTTGCAGGTATGTTAACAATCTCTTTTTCCCAATTCAGTTCCTTAGTGGGACTAAGTGCCGACGATTCAAGTTGTTTAATAAAAAAATGTTCGCCTTGACGCTTTACAATTAAACCTTTGTCAATCGCTGTTTTGACTAATTCTGGGACAAGCGAATCATAGGCGGCGCCGATTGAATCAACCTTTACAGGTATTTCGGTTATAAACGGATTGAAAATGCCGTGCTCTATTTCGATTCGGTCGATATCGAATAGAAAGGTTTTATCACCGATATTAAATAAAGTAGATCCAGTAAAGTGGACAGTTTCAATAATGGGCTTCTCTTTGCGGTCATACCCCGTGATGCGCTTTACAGTTTCAGCGCCGCCTTGGTCAACGATCACGGTTTCGGTGACCTTAAGCCCAGCTTCGATAAAAGCTTGAAACGGCAGCATTGGTATGCCGTTATATTCTAAGGCAGTTTGACTAGGGCTTGTACCCCAATTGGGACATCGGCGCCCAAAGGCCACACTAGTTTCGGCATATGCTAGCCTTGAACTATTGCCTAAGTAATAGACGTTGCCTTCTTGAACTAAACGAAGACAAAGCACGTCTTGGTTGTACCCGTCAACGACTGACAAGGTCCTATATACAAGCGCATTTTCTGTGGCTACGTAATTTTCTGTGGCTACGTAATTATTAAAAACACCACATTTGCCACTAAAAAATGCCTTGAATGCCGCTTGCATGTTTTTATTTTTACAGGACTTCGGAAATTTAACATTGACTGTTTTTAGTTGTGTTAACATTTTTTTATCCATTAGCATGGTTTCACTCCTTAGTTTTAGTTTAGTTTTAGTTAAATACTAATCGCCTTAGTTGAATTCGCTTCGTTTCGGTATGTGGCCTCTAAGACCTTGCGTTTCGCCCTGTATTCACGGGCCTTCTCACGCGCTGATTCAAGTCTCTCATTCTCAATTGTTTCGAGCAATGTCTTTAAATCACGCTTTTGTTTCGCGCTGAATTTCGCGTTTTTATCAATGCGCCGAATTGTTTTAATCTCTGATTTTAATTTTTTAATTGATTTAATTAAGTCATTTTTTGTGGCCTTAGTTTGACCTGATTTAGCGAGTCGAATCTCATTTAAAATAAGGCTTGAATATAACGGCTCTAAGTCTATGCCGTCGGTTAAAGATGCGCGTTGATCCACGAATATTACATCTTTATTAAGGTTGTAGCCGAGTTCCTTAAGTAGAGACTTCATGGACCACTGGTGCTGATTAGTTGTCACAGAATAGTTGTAATCATTGAAAATTATTTGGCCATTGATTTTACGAACATATACCCACCAGTCATAGCTTTTTGCCACGAACGTGTCTGGATTGAATGTATTTTTGCCATTATTTCCTTTATATATTTTTAGTCTAGGTCTGTACTTCATGGTTTCACTCCTTTAGTTTGATTAGTTAAATACTTAATTAAGCACTGAATTACTTCAGTGCTCGTTAAATATTCACTTGCCTGCCGTTGCTGTATTATTAGTTAACTGATTGACAACTGTATTGATTCGCCCGTCATTTAATTTCGAGAATATATTAATAGAGAAGCATATCGTCGCAACAGCGGCGAAGATTAGAACTCCCTCAATGATTCGTTCGTATACTGTTAACATTGGTTTCACTCCTTAGTTTTGAATTGACACAATTAGACATTGCACTAGTAGTGCCAACCTGAGAGCTCGTAGTTTGAAGCTGAGAGGACCAGTGATGTAGAACTTCTGGGCACCTAGCGTATCAACTTAAGATTTTATTTTAATAAGTAAACAATTCCGCGAACATACGAGCTCGTCGAACTATTAGACAATTTTTACAACTTAGACGTCTCAAAATGTTCTACGTGAAACATCCTATATATTCCCAAATTCCAGAGATTCGGCGCGAACCTAAAAATTGAGACAATTTGGCCCGCCGCCACGTCACGCGGCGTGGCACTGATAATACTGAAAGTTGCCATATGTTGCCATACATTGCCATATGTTGCCATATAGTCATTAGTCTCGTTGAGTAGTTACTTAAACCGAGCTCGGTCTCAACGTCTAAGTAGTTGATATCACTCAGCCCTAAGTGCTATTTTTAACGAGTACTTAAATGTCATATATGTAACAAGTAATATCAACCACTTAGGTCAACTTGTCCCTGGTCTCAACTATATATACAGCTATAGTTCATCGTGGTTTTGGCGTATTGGCATAGGCACATATTGAATATCATCTCTAAATTAGAGGCAATACACGCGCAACATTTTCGCAACACTCGGACGACCTGGGCAGGGTGGCCCCCGGGTGTGGTCGCGGCGCCGCTAACACTCAAAGGCCTATCTCAAAGAGATTTTCGCGAAACCTTGTCAGTATAACGCCCCAGGCCGTTGGTCTTGAACCATTTACATTGTCTAAGCTTTGTCGCAATATTTTTTTATGGAAAGAGATTTAAGCGCAATGGGCGTGAAACAATTGGTGGAGTGGACCAAAGAACAGGCTTTCCATATGGAACAATTGCCAGATCCAGACCGTGAGCCGATTGACGAAAATGCCGTTGAGCTAATGCGCAAGAAGATAGAACTGGTTGAAAGGCTAGAGGTTTATGGGCGAGCAAAGGACATTTACCAAGACTTCTCGGCTGACGTAGCCCGTCAGCTTGTCGTAGAGGCTCTGTGTGCGAAGAACGCGAGTGACCGCATCAAGGCCGCCGATAAGATCTTAGATCGCGCTGAGGGCCGTCCTGTGACCCGTCAGGTTAACATGAACATGACCCCTAATGATTTCAATGAAGAAGAACTCAAAAACAAGACCGAGAATCTGCTAATAGAGCTTGGCTACATCGAGGGCGGCAATGTTAAACGACTCATCCAGGACCAACCGCGTGAAGTTAGAGAAGCTTTACCGGAACCTTCAGGAAGAAAAAATAGCGAAGGAGAAGGACCGGCTTAAGAGCCACAAGCCCAATCCGGGCTGGCAAACTCAGTTTGATAGGTCGCTAGCTAAAGGTCGTCTCACATGTTGCGGTAACCAGGGGGGTAAAACTTTCTGGGGAGCGGTTGAGACCGCGAGATACGCTTTAGGGGTCCATCCTCACAAAAAAATTAGAGTGCCCAATACCGGTGTGATTGTTTCGGCGCAGTCACGCGACGAGGGGATTGTTAAAAATATTCTGCCGAAGCTAAGAAAAGTTATATCTCCGGGCGATTATCAAATCAAAAACAACCAGCAAGGCGTGCCAAATGCGCTTCATTGGCGCAATGGAAGTGTCACCCACTTAATGAGTGCCGAACAAGACAACGAGGCCTTCGAGGGCATAACACTTGATTACTTTTGGTTAGACGAACCCATGCGCAGAGAGATTTATGTGGGGCTTTCCCGTGGTCTTATGGAGTCAGATGGGCACTGGTGGTGGACGGCCACACTCTTAGACGAACCCTGGATATATGAAGAAATCTATTTGCCAGGTCGTGAGCATAAAAACAAGAATTTGGCGGTGTTTGAGGGCACCACCGATGAAAATATTCATTTATCCGACGAAGCAAAAGAAGAATTCTTTTCAAAATTAACCGACGAAGAAATCGAAATCAGAAGAAAAGGTAAACCCGCAGCAATGCAGGGGCGTGTTTTTAAATCTTACAAGCCTGAAATAAATCGCATCCCAGGTTTCGACATCCCAAGCCACTGGCCTGTACATGTGGCCATAGATCCCCACCCAAACAAAGCTCACGTTGTAATTTTTATAGCGATTTCACCCTCAAAT
>Ga0326597_10011678_pt1 | contig 11618 bp, 11 predicted proteins | sample RVTome_12_FD_203789 | JGI IMG/M metagenome (GOLD analysis project Ga0326597, IMG submission 203789) | Soil microbial communities from uranium-contaminated site in the Upper Colorado River Basin, Wyoming, United States - RVT100D185 | ecosystem: Environmental > Terrestrial > Soil > Contaminated >...
AAGCGGTGATCCGGAACCACGACTACCTCCGCCTCCTCGGTTATCCAGACCGCAGCGGGACGGCGAACGAGGTTTGGCTCTACCTCCTCGAGAGCCTTTCGGATGCCGAAGGCCTGGACTCTCCCCATCTCCGGGTGATTCTCGAAGAGGGGCCGCTCTCGCGGAGGATCGTGAGGGCCCTCGGGAAGGACCCGGCTCCGGAGGAAATCGCGGTCGTCTACCGCTCGCTTTGCGATAATCTCGAGGGTGGAGAGTCCTTCGTCGGCCTCTGACTATAAGGCCTCGAAGCGATACCCGAGAGCGCGCGTTACCTCGTCGAAGCGTCGGAAGAGGCTGTCTCGATCCGGCGCTGCCAGGTTGACGACGGCGTAGCGAAAGCTCCTGCCGTCTTCCAGACTCTCGAAGTCCTCGAGCCGGTCCCCCTTCGCGGCCTCCGGCCAGACGCGCGTCCCTTCGAATCGTCGCTCGATCTCGGCGATCTCGTCGGGGGAGGGCGCCTCGACGAGCCGCGCGGGCTCGAAAATCCGAAGGGGAAAGCTCGAGGCGACTCGATAGCCGGTTCTCGCGCGCTTTTCGGGCGGCGGCTCGCCGACCGCAAGCGCGAGAGCCACGTCGTAGCCGCTTCTGCCGTCGACCCTTTCATAGAGGTCGGCGAACTGGCCGCACATGCGCGGATTCACTTCGACGATGAAGACGCGATCCCGCCTCAGGTCATACATCATCTCGATGTTGAACAACGTGTGCTTCAGCCCGAGCCCTTGAACCACGGAGACCGCGACCTCTCGCATCCGCGCCTGCACCCGGCGCGACAGGGACGAGGGGTAGTCGAACCGCACGAAGCTCCTGGTACCCGCGTGGCGCACCGAGTCCACGATCCCCAGGACCTCTATCGAATCCCCGGTGGCGTACCCTTCGACCGTCACCTGCCGCCCCTTGAGGAGATCCTCGGCGATGAAGTAACCGCCGTCGAGCTCGAAATCGGTGAGGCCGCGGACCAGGCGGTTGAACATGCAAACGTAGTGGATGAAGAACTCCGCGAGCGACGGCTTCGAAAGGAACGAATCCAGGTCTTCCCAGGAGTCGAGCCTCCGCGACATGACGGAGAACGCTCCCTTCACCGGCTTGATGAAGCACGGGAAATGGAGCTCGGGCACCCCACCTCGCGGCCGCTTCGGGTCCACGAGCTGGAACCACGGCGTCGAGTCAGGAACCGCCTCCCGCTGCGCGATTCGCGAGTAGTACTTGTGCGAGCTCGCGAGGAGGCGCTCTGGGGAGGAGCCCGAGAGCCCGAGGCGCTGGGAGATCGCGCCGGCGACGATGGCGCCGGGGTAGTCGCTGGAGCTGAACACTCCGTCGAAGTCTCTGCCAGCGGCGACCTGCTCCTCGATGAAACCGAGGACGTCGAAGTCCCACCGGCACTCGTGGTCGAAGGGGCGCTTCAGCTCCACTTCGAATCGCTCGTCGACGACACCCCCTTTCCCGAAATGCTTTTCGTCCCAGGCTGTGGGAAAGACGACCGCGACCTTTTTCCTACCGACCGTACTCTGCTGTCTCCTGTATATAGAATAGCCGGGTTCATGAAGATCGTGGACTCGTTCCCCCGCGAGGTGTCGGCCCTCGAGAACGTTCTCATCCCGATGGAGGACGGCATACGCCTCGCGGCCCGTATCTGGCTTCCGGCGGATGCTCGAGCGGCGCCGGTGCCGGCGATTCTCGAGTTCCTTCCCTACCGACAGGCGGATCGCATGCGGGACCGTGACGAGCCGATGCACGGCTACCTCGCCGGCCATGGATACGCTTCGGTTCGCGCGGACCTCAGAGGCACCGGCGACTCCGAGGGAGTCCTTCTCGACGAGTATCACCGCCAGGAGATCGAAGACGCTCTCGAGCTTATCCGCTGGATCCGCGCGCAACCGTGGTGCTCGGGAAACGTCGGGATGATGGGGATCTCGTGGGGCGGCTTCAATGCCCTCCAGGTGGCCGCGAAACGACCCGAGGGATTGCGCGCGGTGGTGTCGGTCTGCGCTTCCGACGACCGCTACGCCGACGACGCGCACTATATGGGCGGCTGCCTTCTCATCGAGAACCTGGTCTGGGGCTCGGCGCTCTTCACGCTCGAAGCGCTTCCACCCGACCCTCGCGTCTGGGGCGAGCGTTGGCGAACGCTCTGGCATGAGCGGCTCGAGGGCGCGACCCTTTTTTCCGAGCGCTGGCTCCGACATCAGCACCGGAACGACTACTGGACGCATGGATCGGTCTCTGAGGACTACGACGCCATCGCCTGCCCGGTCTACGCGGTCGGAGGTTGGGCCGATGCCTATACCAACTCCGTCCCCCGACTTCTCGAGCGGCTTCGCGTTCCGCGAAAGGGGCTCGTCGGTCCCTGGGCCCACGCCTATCCGCACCTCGCGACTCCCGGGCCCGCAATCGGATTCCTTCAGGAGCTCTTGAGGTGGTGGGATCGCTGGCTTCTCGGGCGCGAGAACGGAATCATGGAAGAGCCGCGATACCGGGTCTTCATGCCCGAGCCGGTCACACCTTCGCGACGAGGACGGGACGTCCCCGGGCGCTGGGTCGCGGAGGCGGATTGGCCCTCGAGTCGCATTCAGCCTCGCGCCTACTCCCTCGGGCCGCAGGGGCTCGAGGAGCGCGAAGGTGAAGCGGCGACGTTCCCTCTGGCGTCACCACTCACGACGGGCGCCGCCGCAGGAAGCTGGTGTCCCTTCGGCTCACCGGACGAGCTGCCCGGCGATCAAGGCGAAGACGATCGAAGGTCGCTTCTTTTCGACTCCCAGCCTCTTCGCGAACGTTTCGAGATCCTCGGCGCCTGCGAGCTCTGTCTGAAGCTCGCTTCCAACTCCCCCGGCGGCCTCATCGCGGCCCGGATCGAGGACGTCTTCCCCGACGGCGCCTCGGCGAGAGTCACCTATGCCCTTCTCAACTTGACGCACCGCGAGAGCCACGAGGACCCGAGTGCGCTCGTCCCCGGCGAGACCTACGACGTCACGCTGCGATTCAAGGATACCGCCCATGCGTTTCTCCCCGGTCATCGGATTCGCCTTGCCCTCTCGACGGCCTACTGGCCCATCGCCTGGCCGCCGCCATGGGGCTTCACCCTGACTCTCCATACCCGCGGGAGCCGCCTTCAGCTTCCCGTTCGCCCTCCTCGCGCGGAGGACGCCGACCTTCGCTCGTTCGAAGGGCCCGAGAGCGCGCCCCGACTCGAGGCCACCGAGCTCCAGGCGGGCGCGACGGTGAAGAGCGTCTCCTCTGGCGCCTCCGGCGAAATCGTGTACCGGGTATCGACGGAGATGACCGAGGACGGCGGGCCCGCAATCACCCGAATCGAAGACACGAGGATCGAGCACGGCCACTCGGCCGTCGAGGAGTTCTCGATCGTGGAATCCGATCCTCTCTCGGCAAGGGCCGAGATTCTTCACGACGCCGTCTTCCGCCGCGACTCCTGGTCCACTCGCGTCCACAGCCGAACCCGCATGGTCTCGGACTCGAGCGATTTCCATCTCGAGGCCGAGCTCGAAGGCTTCGAGGGCGACCGAAGGGTCTACCACCGAACGTGGTCGGTCTCGGTCCCGAGGAATGCCGTCTAGTTTCCGCTCGTCGACACAGGCGCGGGGGGCGGCACGTAGACTGGCGGTTGGGGGTCGAGAGGCGTGAGCCCGCGTCCGGCGAGACCCGGATGGTCGGGCGGAATCTTCGTCGCCCGGAAGGACGCATAGGGAAACTGCTCCGTGCCTGGCGGGTTCCAGCCCGGCACTTCGCCGTGAAACGGATTGCGGTACTCCCAGACGATCTCTCCTTCGGGGCTCACCTCGAAGTAGCGGCCGAGAGGCCCGGCGCAGATGAACGTATTGCCGTTCGTGAGACGTTGAGCACCCGAGACGAAGGGCGCGAAGAAGCTGTGCCGGTCGTTCGCTTGGTACGTCCAAACCGGAGCGCGAGGTCCGAAGGCCTCTCCCTCTGCAAGAGGGTAGTTCCCGTCGCCATCGACCGGGGGCGCGATCTCCATGACCGAGGACCAGTTGCCATCGGGCCGGCCGCCGCCATTGTTGAAGACGGTCAGGTGGCCGGCGTTCTTCCATCCGTCGGGGATCCAGAACACGTTGTGCTGGTGGAAAAGCTGCTGGTCGGCCTCGGTCCCTCGACCGTAGACCTTCGGATTGCCCCACCGGTAGAGGAGCTCCCCGCCGCGTCCGGAGCGTCCCCCTGGCGACCCGCGGGCTTCTTCGGTCGAGGTCGAGTGGTCGAGGATCCAGATCTCGCCGACAGAGGGCACGCTGACCGCGATCTGATCGAGCCGCGGATGGTAGTCGATCGCGTTCATGTGCAGAAAGTCCGACTGGACGTCGTCGCTGGTGGCGTTGTCCGGCACGTAGCCGAGCGCCTTGAGCTGCTCGAGCTCCTTCTCGTCGATTTCCACTGCGCCGCCGTCGGCGTTGATGTCGAGCCGGCCAGGATATTGGGCGGGATCGCCATGGTTGGCGGCGTCGGGATCGGTGTTCTGCACCAGGTGGTCCCAGAGGTGCCATTCCCAGACGATCCTTGCGTCGTTCGGCGGGAGCGGCTCGATCTCCAGGATCCACTCCGACCACAGCCCCTTCTCGGGGATGAAGTCCACCCTGCGCCCCGCGGCCCTCGCTTCTGCGGCCCTCTTTTGTTCCCACGCGATCGCCAGCAGGTTGCCGTTGGGAAGCGGCTTGATGTCGTGGTGGAGCATCCGCATGTCATCGCCCATCTTCCACTCCCACAGGACCTCGCCCTCCCACGACAGCTTTTGCATGTAGCCGGCCACACCACCCGCCCGGAAGTTGGTCGGCTCGGGAATCCGCGCCAGGCGGTACAGACTCCCGTCGTCCTGAAGGTAGACGGCGTCGCCGGCCTTCTCGTTCGTCCAGGTATGGACGACGCGGCCCTCGAGATCGATGAGATAGGTCTTGTCGGAAGTGAACTGGGTGAAGAGCACGTACCCGGGCGTGGCGCCGGGCTCGTTCCGTACGAGGCCGCGGGGATGCTCGACGGCGGCGATCATCCACGCGGGAGGAGCTTCGGACTTCTCGCCGGCTTCGTCGACCGGTACGGCGCCGCCGCAGCCGAAAGCACCTGCGACAAGAAGTAAAAGGAGTACGCGCGCTCTTGCTCCGCTCATGACCGAGAGCCCCCTTCTTTGGATCACCTCAACTCGAAGCCGAGGCCGTTGCCTCCCGTCGGGAACAGCCTTCCGTTCCTGAGAATGACCGCGCCCGCCGCCGGGTCCTCGATGAGGTCGAAGTGGCCGTCGAGATCCGCGTAGGCCACGTTCGGCCGGGCAAGGGCGTAGTGTAGACCCGCGGCGATCGAAAGGGCGGATTCGTCCATGCAGCCCACCATGACCTCGAGGCGGGCGGAGAGGGCCACGGCGTTGATCTGGAGCGCTTCGTCGATCCCACCGACTTTCATGAGCTTCACGTTCACCATGTCGGTGAAGTCGCGCCTCGCCAGCGCGAACGCATCGCGGAGGCTCATCAGGCTCTCGTCGGCCATGATGGCGACGTCGGTTTCCGCCACCATGCGCCCCAACAAGTCGGGGGACTCTCGCGGAGTCGGCTGCTCCAGGATCGCCACGTTCGCCGACTTGCTCTTCGCGACGAACGCCAGCGCCTGGTCCACCGTGTACCCCTGGTTCGCGTCGAACCGGAGCTCGATCCGGGGACCCACCGTTTCGCGAACTTTCAAGACTTTCACCGCGTCCTCTTCGTGGTCGCGCCCCCCTTTGATCTTGATTGCGCGGAATCCGCGGCTCGCGAAATCCCTGGCTCTCGCGACCGTTTCCCTCTCATCGAGGATCCCTATGGTGATGCTGGTCGCGATCGAGCGCCGAAACCCCCCGAGAACGCGCCACAGAGGAAGACCCGCCGCCTTCCCCAGGAGGTCGTGGAGCGCCATGTCCGCCGCGGCGCGCGCCGAGGGGGCGTCCGGCAGGTGCTTGCGCATTCGGGTGATGAGACTCAACCGCCGGAGGGGGTCGCATCCCTTGAAGAGCGGTCCGACGACGTCAGTGAGCGCTGCCATCACCGTTTCGGCGGTCTCGTGGGTCACGACCTCGTCGGGGGCGGCGCATCCGAGACCACTGACACCGGTATTGGTCTCGATGCGGAGGAAGACGTTCGTGGTCTTGCTGACGGTTTCATAAGCGATGGTGTAGGGCTCCTTGAGCTCCATCGCTACCGGCCAGGCTTCGACGCGAACTATTCTCACAGGCGGCTCTGGTAGGGGAAGTTCGAAGCCTCCGGGTCCTGCGGATCGAAGACCGGTTCTTCGTACTTGTACGCGAGCTCGAAGCTGTCTTCGCCGACGCGATAGGAGGCGGCGATACGATCTCCCTCTACCTTCACCGGACCGACCTCGAGCCGGTCGATGACGGCGAGCCGCGAGAGCCCCGGAATGCCCGAGGCGTTCATAGCCGCTTCTTGAGCCCGAGAATCGCCTCGACGAGAACCCCCGCGCCATGGACGAGAGCGTCGGTGGCGGGAAGACCGCGCTCCTCCGAGATCTCCCGGCACAGAGCGTCGAGGCGCTCGCGAGGAACGTTCTCGTGGTTGACGGCGATGGCGATGACCGGCTTTCCCGAGACCAGCTCCAGCGCCTGGATCTGGATCGCGAGCGGGTGGAGAGGAAAGCCGGGAAAGCCGTCGTACTCCTTCCGCGCGGGGGCGTGCTGCAGGATGATCCCGTGCGGCCGCGCCGCGGCCAGAATCTCGAACCCGCCGGGATACGCGGGATTCAGGAGGCTCCCCTGCCCCTCGACGAGAATGACCTCGGGCTTCTGCTCCTCCCACGCCGTCCAGACGGTGTGCTCGATCTCTCCCGAGACGAAGTCGTTCACCAGCGAATCGAGGACCATGCCGTAGCGCACCCCCTGCATCCAGGCGGTTTGCCCGGTTCCGATCATCACCGACAAGACCCCTTTCTCGTCGAGCGCGTTGGTGACGATGGCCGTGGTGGTCCTCTTCCCGATGGCGGAATCGGTACCGAGGACCGCGATACGAAGCGCCTTCACCTGGTCGATCTTCCCGCTGAAGAAATGCAGGTCCCGGATCGGAGGCGGTTTCCAAACGTCGCGAATCCGGCATCCCCGGGCCCGGGCCAGCGCCGCGAGCTCGGGATCGTCGCTCAGATAGTCGTGGAGCCCCGAATCCACGTGGAGCCCTCTCCCCAGGGCATCCATCACGTCGAGTCGAGCCTTGTCGGGAAGCCTTCCGCCGTCGGGTGCGAGCCCGATGACGAAATGAGTCGCGGGTAGCTGCCGGTCGCGCGCGACCGCGAGAGCCTCGTTGAGATCCGGGACGATCCGCAAGCCGACCGGGCCGTTCCCCAGAACTTCTCCCGCGTCTTCTCCCGCCGACGTCGAATCGATGACCGCGGTGACGCGATACCGCCGGGTGAAGCGGACGAGACCGTGCGCCGTCTTGCCGTTGGGGGTCCGGTAAGAGCCCTCGCAGTAAACGACGGCGTTTCCATCGGGAGTGTCCAGGAAGCTCGACATCAGGAACGCCTCCCGGTGATGACCGCGACGTAGCGGTCCGAAGGCAGGGTTTCGACCTTGTGCCGCTCGAGGAGCGCGAGGAGCCCCGCGGTCGATGCTGGAAGGACGCTCAGTCCTTCCGTATCCTTCAGCGCTTTCGAGGTCGCGAGGATGTCCTCGTAGGCTTCGAGGCGCTCGTTCAGCCCGCGAGTGGCGTCGGCGGCGATCTCCCGCGCGCCCTCCATCTCCGGCGCGAGCGTCCCGCCGGAGCTGACCGCTCCGTCGAGCGTCGTCAGCGCGAAGAGCTCTCTCGCGGATTCCTCTTGATCCGATTCTTCCATCCGTATCCCACGGCAAGAATAACACGCTCCCGGCGCCCTTCCGTCACTTGCACTGGTAGTGCTCGAGGGTTTCCGCTTCGCGTCCCCGAACCACGCGACGCCCGGCGAGCGGACCGCGGTACTCGGTGACCACCGTCGCCTGGCCCTCCGGTGTCTCGTCCTCGTGGTGGAAGAGGACGACCCAGTCGCGGGTTCGGCCGAGGGCGTGGGCTCTCGCGGTGTTGGAGAAAACCGCGGTGTACTGTCGGTCGCCGCGGCGCGTGTGGAGGATCGGAAGCCACCTCTCGTTCTCGGGGTTGAAACGGCGGGGGGCGATGAGGGTCAAAGCGCCCTTTGCGGCCTTCTTCCGGTACTCCTCATCGACGTCGAGAAGCTCCCCGACCGCTGGCCTGGAGATGCGCGCCGCCCGGTTCTGTCGCGAGCGCCGCCCCAGACGAGCTTTCAAGCTTTCCTCCACCGCGCGGAGACGCCTCGGACCGAGTCCGGGCACCGTGGACAAACGAGCGTCGTGTGCCGCCAATTCGAGCTCCTCCAGGCTTTCGATCCCCAGCCGTTCGTGGATCTCGGAGGCAAGCCTCGGCCCGATGCCGGGCACCGTGCGGAACAGGGCCTCGGGCTCGGCCTCGCCGCGAAGCCGCTCGAGCAGCTGGAGCCGCCCGGTCTCGAGGATCTCGAGGATGCGGCGGGCGAGGTTCTCTCCGATCCCGGGGAGGGATTCGAGCGCCCTTTCTCCGGTGGTTTCGACGAGGTCCGCGAGCCTCGCGGAAAGCTCCCTCACCGTCGAGGCCGCCCGATGGTAGGCGAGAGCCCGATAGGGCTCTGCCCCTTGAGCTTCCAGGAGGTCCCCGACCTCATCCAGGATACCGGCGACTTCCGGGTTCGTGAGGGCTGCCTTCGAGAGCGGCAAGGTGCGATTGTACTCGACCCGTTTTTGTATTTTGTCCTTGTATTCTACAAACAGTTAATTGTAGAATACAAATATCATGAGGACAGCCACCGACGGAGACGTACTCACGGCGGACGTGGCGCGGCTACGGAGCTCGTTTACCGCGCTGTTGCGGCGTTTTTCCGTTTCCGAACGGGCCGACGTCCAGTGCTGCGGCATGACCGTAGCCCAGGCGGCGACTCTCGAGGCCCTCGGTCGAGAAGGCGCTCTGCGTCTCGGCCGACTCGGGAAGCTCCTCGGTATCGCCCCCAGCACGCTCACCCGGAACCTTACGCGGCTCGAGCAGGCGGGACTCGTCCGCCGAACCTCTGACGAGGAGGATGGCCGGGCCGCCCAGGTGGAGCTCACGGACAAGGGCCGGCGCACTCGGCTGCGCCTCGAGGCCATGGAGGACGAATTCGCCGAGCGCGTTCTCGAACGTCTTTCCCCCGCCGCAAGGGAACGGGCTCTCGAGGGTCTCGCGGCGCTCCTCGAGTCCGTGCGCGCGGAGACCGAATCCTGTTGTCCCGGAGCTTTCGATCATCTCGTCGACATTGAAGGAGGTTCATAATGACTCACGATAACGAGAATCTGGTGCAAATCGTGAAAGAGCGTTACGGCCGCATCGCCCAGACGGGCTCGTCGATCTGCTGCGAGCCGACGTGCTGTGGAACCTCCGAGGATCTGGGGTACCAGGGGAGCGATCTCGCCGCCGTTCCCTCAGAAGCGGATCTCGGCCTCGGCTGCGGAGCCCCCATCGAGCCGCTCGATTTGCGCCCGGGAGAGACGGTTCTCGACCTGGGCTCAGGTGCTGGGATCGACGTGTTTCTGGCCGCGCGCCTCGTCGGCCCCGAAGGACGCGCGATCGGCGTCGACATGACTCCCGAAATGCTGGCGCGCGCGCGCACGAACGCGGTGAAGGGTGGTTTCGGAAACGTCGAGTTCCGGGAAGGCCGCCTCGAGGCTCTTCCCGTCGCCGAAGGAACGATCGATGCCCTGACCAGCAACTGCGTCATCAACCTCGTGCCCGACAAGGAAGCCGTATTCCGCGAGATCTATCGAGTCCTGAAGCCGGGTGGTCGTCTCGTCATCTCGGATATCGTCCTCGACGGGAAGCTCCCGGAGGCGGTCGAGAAGAACATACTCGCCTACGTGGGCTGCGTTTCGGGCGCGCTGTTGCGCGACCGCTACTTCGATCTCGCGCGCCAGGTCGGTCTCTCGGACTTCGAGATCCTGAAGGATATCGATTTCCTCGCCGCCGCCGGCCAGGAGGAGACGTTCGGGAATCTCGAGGAAATCCGCGGAAAGGTCCGCTCGATCACGTTCCGGGCTCGAAAGCCGTCTGTGCGACCCTGAGCGCAGCGCGACCCGCCTTCGCCCAAGCTTCGGCGGGTCCGCCGTAGCCCGCAGGGCGGAGGTGGAAGCGCGGAGCGAAATGTCGCGGGGTTGCTCCCGGGTGTCGGGCGAAGCGCGAGGGTGAGCTCGCGGCTTCCCGCCAGCGGCAGGTACGCGACCCCTTCGAGCGTCGAGACGTCGAGAGCTACAGCGACCCCCGCTGATGGCTCGAGCGCCGGCGCCCGTGACGAAATGCGAGCCCCGTATTCTCCCGCGCGAGCGGTCCCAGGGGCGCATGGAACGCCAGGTTCATCCCGAGCGGAGCATCCTCGTGACATCGAGGCACGTGCTCGTTGAGTGCCTTCGCTGCGGGCGCTTGAGGCGAGTGAGAATCCGGGGATGAGCGGGCGAGAAGACCCCCGATGGCCGCGGTCTGTATAGCCCTTGGTCTAGCCCCCGGGCTAGCTCCCAGGCTTGCCCCGTGTACGCGCCAGCGCGTATAGTGAATGTAGCTGGCGCTAGGTACAGAGAGGGAGAGAATGGCAACCCAAACAGCAAGCGTGCGTGAGGAGGTATTGACCCTCACCCGCGAGCAGATCATCGCAATCATCGAGCGCGAAGCGCAGAAGCGTCTCGGCCTGTCCGCGCGTGATCTCTTTCGCCGTCATGCGAATGGCGACCTCGACGATCCCGGCCGCGTGTCGGACCTGGTGATCCTCTCTCATCTCCTCCCCGAGGACGACGAATTGTTTGCCGCGGCCTGATCTCACCTCCCTGCTCGGCGAGTTTTCGGTCCCTGTCGGCAGCTTACAAGGCCGGAGACAGCGACTCGTTTGCCGCGTTTCGAGACCTCGCGTCAAAACTTCTTCGTCTGACGATTGCAGATCCGTCCTCCTACTTGCAGCTCATCGGGGGCCCGACCGGTTCTGACGAGCTCCTGCTCACCAACGGCGGCGAAGCTCCGCTACTTCTTAACGATGGCCGCTTCCTCAGACTCTCGATCCTTCTCTGCCGTGAGTCGACCGATCGGGGCGTTCGAATGAAGGTGAGAGAGTCGAGTTTCCAATACCAGGAGGACGAGGACGGTGAGCGCTGGATCTTCCGCTACGACTACTTGCGGCGGCCGCCAGAAGGGATCCCTGGAGCGCACGTCCAGATTCGCGGAAGCTTGCTCGAGAACTGCCTCCCTTCGGGGACGCCGCTAGAGCGAATCCACTTCCCAACAATGAGAGTTTCGCTTGGGGCTGTCATTCGGCTCCTGGCGAAAGAGTTCGTCGTGCGCTGCAACGAGGACGACGCGGTGTGGAGACCAGCCTTGGACGAAACCGAGCGCGCCTTCTTTCGGACCGCCTGCAGTGTCGCATCTCCGTCCGAGAATGCGGACGCTGGCAATTCAGTCTCGCCCGGGGGAGGCGACCATGTGGCGGCTTCAAGCCAGCGCGAGACAAACGTCGTAGCGCGTCCCGGGTTGACATCGAAGGCAAAGAACGTGGCGACC
>Ga0326597_10011679_pt1 | contig 11616 bp, 9 predicted proteins | sample RVTome_12_FD_203789 | JGI IMG/M metagenome (GOLD analysis project Ga0326597, IMG submission 203789) | Soil microbial communities from uranium-contaminated site in the Upper Colorado River Basin, Wyoming, United States - RVT100D185 | ecosystem: Environmental > Terrestrial > Soil > Contaminated >...
GCGGCTGGAGTCGAACGCGCGCGCTCCCGAGCTGGACGAGACGCGGCCCGGCGAGCTCTGCGCCGACGTGGTGGCGTCCTTCGCGGAGCAGGCCGCACGCAAGCCGCTCGCCCTGCGCCACGAGGCACGGGGCGCGGGGGCCGTGTCGACGGATCGCGAGCGGCTGCGCCGGATCCTCGAGAATCTGGTGGACAACGCCGTGAAGTACACGCCCGCGGGCGGTAACGTCGTTGTCATCACGACGTCAGGCCCGGACGGCTCGGTACGGATCGAGGTGAAGGACGACGGGCCGGGCATCGAAGCCGAGCACCGCGAACGGATCTTCGAGCGCTTCTACCGGGTCGACAAGGCGCGCAGCCGCGAGCTCGGCGGCACCGGGCTGGGGCTCGCGATCGTGAAGCATCTCGCCGAGAGCATTGGCGCCCAGCTGTCGCTCGAAAGCGAGCCGGGCAGGGGCTCGAGCTTCACGGTCCTGCTCCCGGGGCGGTCCGCAGCAGCCCGCCCGGCCTCCGCGGCGTCGGCCCCCTAGCCGTCCTCGGCTAGTATGGACCGGCATGAAGCCCCGCGCGCCGCTGCTGCCGACTCTCGCGATCCTGCTGGCGGCCTCTGCCGGGGCGAGCGCGAGCGACGCCGTCGACCTGCTGCTCACGGGTGGAACGGTCGTCAGCATGGACTCGAGCTTCCGCGTGGTGGAGAACGGCGCCGTTGCCGTCAAAGGCGAGCGCATCGTGGCGGTGGGGCCGGCATCCGAGCTCGCGGCCCGCTTCGACGCCGCGAGGACGATCGATACCAAAGGCCGCATCGTGATGCCGGGCCTCGTCAACACCCATACGCACGTTCCGATGACGCTCTTGCGCGGCGTGGCCGACGACGTGGAGCTGATGGTCTGGCTCACGAAGTACATCTGGCCGGCCGAGGGCCTGCACGTGACGCCCGACTTCGTGACCTGGGGCACGCGCCTCGCGGCGTGGGAGATGATCCGCACCGGCACCACCACCTTCGCCGACATGTACTTCTACGAGGACCAGGTGGCGGAGGCCGCCAAGCAGGCGGGGCTCCGCGGCTTCTGCGCGGCCACGGTGATGGACAAGCCCGTGCCGGGCCTGAAGGACGCGGACGAGGGTCTGCGCGCCGCCGAGGCGTTCCTGAAGAAATGGTCGGGCGATCCGCTGATCGTCCCGGCCTTGGGACCGCACGCCGCCTACACCGTCGGGCCGGAGACGCTGCTGCGCGTCAAGGCGCTGGCCGACCGCTACGCCGCGCCGATCACGATCCACGCCGCCGAGAGCCCGAGCGAGATGGAGATGGTGAAGCGGCAGTATGGAACCACCACCGTCGCGCATCTCGACAAGATCGGCTTCCTGGGGCCGAACGTCACGCTCGCCCACGCGATCTGGCTGAGCGACGCCGAGATCGCCACGATCGCGGCGCGCGGGGTCGGCACGGCGCACTGCCCCTCGAGCAACATGAAGCTGGCGAGCGGCGTCTCGCCGGTGCCGAAGCTGCGCAAGGCCTTTGTGCGGGCCGGGCTCGGGACCGACGGGCCCTCGAGCAACAACGACCTGAACCTGTTCGAGGAGATCGACCTGGCACTCAAGCTGCACAAGATCACGAGCGGCGACCCCGCGGTGCTGAGCGCCCGCGACGGGGTCGAGCTCGCCACGATCGGCGGGGCCCGCGCGCTGCACATGGAGAAAGAGATCGGCTCGCTCGAGCCGGGCAAGCGCGCCGACCTGATCGTGCTCGCGAACGACTCGCCGTGGGCGCAGCCGCGCTACGACGTCTACGCGCACCTCGCCTACGCGCTCAAAGGCTCGGACGTAGTCACGAGCATCGTGAACGGCCGCGTGCTGATGGCGGAGGGGCGGATGCTGACGCTCGACACGGCAGAGATCGCGGCCCGCGCGCGGCAGTACCGCGAGCGGATCGCGGCGCGGCTGCCCGCGCGATGAGGCGGAAGGCCGGTGCGAAGGCTGTAGCACCGGCGGTGCGCGAGCTTCTCGACTTCACGGGCCGGGTGACGCTCGTCACCGGGGCCGGAAGCGGCTTCGGCCGTGTCATCGCACGGCGCTTCGCCGAGGCCGGCGCCCGCGTGGCGGTCCACTACCGCGGCAGCCGGGACGGCGCCGAGGCGGTCGTCCGCGAGATCGCGGCCGCAGGGGGCGAGGCGCGCTCGTTCGCGGCGGATCTCACCGTCGAGGGAGAGCCGGAGCGCCTCGTCGACGAGGTGGTCGCTGCCTTCGGCCCGCTCGGCGCGCTCGTCAACAACGCCGGCGGCTATCCCCTCGCCGATCTGCTTCAGATGAAGGCGGCGGACTGGGACACGGTGCTGGCCCAGAACTTGAGGACCGCGCTCGCGTGCCTGCAAGCGGCCGGCCGCCGCATGGCCGCGCGGGGTGAAGGTGCGATCGTGAACGTCACGTCGATCCAGGCGTTCCGGCCGGCGCCGGCGCTCGCGCACTACAGCGCGGCCAAGGCGGGGCTCGAGATGCTGACGCGCTCCGCCGCGCTCGAGCTCGGGCCTTCCGGCGTGCGGGTCAACGCCGTGGCGCCGGGCCTCGTCCGGCGCGAGGGCCTGGAGCGCGCGTGGCCGGAAGGCGTCGCCCGTTACGTCGCGGCCGCCCCGCTCGGACGGATCGCAGAGCCCGAGGACGTCGCCGACGCGTGCCTCTTCCTCGCGTCGCCCGCGGCCCGCTTCGTCACCGGCACGACGCTGGTGGTCGACGGCGGCGTGCTGGCCGCGCCCGCTTTCTAGAGATGAGCGTGGCGCTTCTCCCGCTCCACGGCAAGGTCGTCTTCGTCACCGGGGGCGGCCGCGGCATCGGGCGCGGCATCGCTCAGGCCTGCGCGGAAGCGGGTGCTTCGGTGGCGCTCGGCGACCTGCGGGCCGAGGACGCGGCCGAGACGGCTCGCCTGGTCGAAGCGAGCGGCCAGCGCGCGCACGCCGTGGCGCTCGACGTCAGCCAGCCGGTGAGTCTCGAGGCCGCGGTCGCGGGCAGCGTCGACGCGCTCGGCCGCCTCGACGGCTGGGTGAACAACGCCGGCGTGCTACGGCTCGACGAAGCACTCGAGGCGCGGGCCGAGGATTTCGAAGCCCAGATGCGCGTGAACGCGCAGGCGGTGCTCTGCGGCTGTCAGGCGGCCGCGAGGCGGATGATCGCGCAGGGCGGCGGCGGCGCGATCGTCAACGTCGCGAGCAACGCCGGCAAAGTCGGCTACCGGAACATGGCGGGATACAACGCGAGCAAGGCCGCCGTGATCAGCCTGACCCGGTCGCTGTCGCTCGAGTGGGCCGCGCACCGCATCAACGTGAATGCCGTGTGTCCGGGCGGGGTCGAGACACCGATGCTGCGCGAGGTGGCGGAGTGGCTCGCACCGCGTCTCGGCCAGGCGCCCGACGCGCTCTACGCGCAGATGAAGCCCCAGCAGATGGAGCGCCGCATCCTGCCGATCGAGGTCGGGCGCGTCGTGGCGTTCCTGCTCTCGGAAGCGGCCACGATCATCCGCGGCCAATCGATCAACGTCGACGGCGGCGACACGCCGTACTGAGCGGCCACACATGGACCTGCCAGAGCTGAAGTCCACTCTCTCCTCCGGGCTGCTGTCGTTCCCGGTCACCGACTTCGACGCCGCGGGAAACTTCCGACCCGAAGGCTATGCGCGACGCTTGGAGTGGCTCGCGCCCTACGGAGCGAAGGCACTCTTCGCCGCCGGCGGCACGGGCGAGTTCTTCTCGCTCGAGGCGGGCGAGTACTCCGAGATCGTCCGCGTGGCGGTCGAGACCTGTCGCGACCGCGTCCCGATCCTGGCGGGCGCGGGCGGGCCCACGCGAACCGCGATCGCCTTCGCGCGGGAGGCCGAGCGGCTCGGCGCCGCGGGCCTGCTGCTCCTGCCCCACTACCTCACCGAGGCCCCGCAGGACGGCCTCGCCGCCCACGTCGAGGCGGTGTGCCGCGCGGTCCGCATCGGCGTCGTGGTCTACAACCGCAACGTCTGCCGCTTGAACGCGAACACCCTCGAGCGGCTGGCCGAGCGCTGTCCCAACCTGGTGGGATTCAAGGACGGCATCGGCGAGATCGAGCTCATGGTCACGATCCGCCGCCGCCTTGGCGAGCGGCTCGCCTACCTCGGCGGCCTGCCCACGGCCGAGGTCTACGCGGCCGCGTACAAGGCGATCGGCGTGCCGGTGTATTCCTCGGCGGTGTTCAACTTCATCCCGAAGACGGCGCTCTCGTTCTACGCCGCCGTCGTCCAGGACGATCCCGCGACCACGGGGCGCCTGCTCGACGAGTTCTTCCTCCCCTACCTGGAGATCCGCAACCGACGGCCCGGCTACGCGGTGAGCATCGTGAAGGCGGGAGTGCGGCTCGTCGGCCGTGACGCGGGCCCCGTGCGGCCGCCCCTGACGGACCTGCTCCCGGCGGAGGTCGACGAGCTCGCGGCGCTCATCCGCAAGCTCGGCCCGCAGTAGCCGGCAAGAGACGCGCTCTCGAATCCCGCATCCGGTCGCGGCTCGGATCACGGAACCGACCGCAGCAGCAGCTGGCGGTAGAGTCCGCCCAGGAACACCGGTTCGTCGTGCGTCACGACCAGCGGCGCGCGGGAACGCTCGAGAATGTCCTCGAAGCTGCGTGTCATCTCGCTGAAGAGCAGCCTCGCCACGGGGTTCAGGACGCGCAGAGCGAGTGGCACCTTGCCGCCGCGCACGAACTTGTCGAAGACGACGGCCCGGCCGCCCGGTCGCAGCGCGCGCGCCGCTTCCTCGAGGCAACGCACGGGATCGGGGATGACGGCCAGGATCAGGTGCAGAACGACCGCGTCGAACGACGCCGTCGGGACGGCGAGCTCGTGCCCGTCCATGACGACGAGGTGCATCCCCGCCCGTACGCGGCGACGCGCCCGGTTCAGCATCGCGGGCGTGAGGTCGGCCGCCAGGACGACGCAGCCTGGGGGGATGTGCGGAAGGTCGGCGCCCGTTCCGGCACCCACGATCAGGATCCGCTCGCCGAGGCGCGGATCGAGAAGCCGCAACGAGTGCTGTCGCATGCGGTCGAAGGCACCCACCAGCGTCTCGTAAGACGGCGCCCAGAAGGTGTAGCGCAGCCGGTTCCAGCGGTTGGTGTTGAGTCTCACTCTCCGACCGTAGCCGGACTGACACGCGCGACCACCAGGAACACCCCGGCCATGAGCGCATACCCCAGGGCGGCAGCCGGCGCTTCGCCCCAGCCGACCCGGTCGGCGTGCATCAGGCCGAGCCACGCGAGCAAGGCCGAAGCACCGGCCCACGCGGCTGCGGCCCTCAGCCGGCGATCGATCACCGCGATCGTCGTCGCGCATAGCATCATCGACGTCACCAGCGAGCCCGCACCCAGCGTGCGCAGGCCGGTGTAGCCGAGGCCGGCTTTCTGGATCGCGTCGGCCCCGATCGCCGAGACCGAGGTGCCCGCGGCAGTGGCGAGCGTGTCGAGGATCCCGGTCCCCCACGCGGCGAGGTGCGGCACCAGCGCGAACGCGACTGCCGGGAAGTGCTTGGCGGGCGTCACCTCGAAAGCCTGGGCGGTGATCACCAGGCCGACGAAGAGCAGGATCGCGGAGGCCGACTCCTTCGGCACGATCGCGAGCACCAGACCCATCAGCCCGGTCGTGCACACGAGCGTGATCGCGACGCCGTTCAGGATCGAGTAGCCCTGGCGCGCTCCGAGCGCCTTCCAGGCGGGGTGCCCGATGTAGACGGTGGTCGGGAAGCAGGAGCCCAGGAGAGCGCCCGCCATCGTGGCGACACCGTTCACGATCATGGTCGGGAAGGGCGGGAAGCGGTCACCGGCCGCCGCCGCGCTCTCGACACACTGCAGCGTGCCCATGAAGTTCATCACGGCGAGCGGCGCCACTGCCGACACGAACGGCAGCACTTGCGGAAGGCCCTGGAGCACGGCGCCGAGCGACGGGTGCGGCAGGTAGAGGCCGAAGCTCGCCGCCGCGGGTGCGATCGCCGCGACACTCATCTGCCCCGTGGCCCAGGCGAGCGCGCTTCCCACCACGACGGCGACGAGGCCGGCCGGGAGATTGAAGGGCAGGCGGACGCGGGCGAAGTAGCCGAGCAGGATGATCGCGAGCGGCACCAGGCCCACGATCGGCCGGGCGAAGAGATCGAGCGTGGGCAGGAGTGCGATGTACGCGAGCGCCGCGCCCGCGAGCGTCGCGAGCAACGCCGAGCGCGGCGTGACGCGCTGCAGCGCGCCTCCCACGAAGGCGCCCAAAGCCTCGATCACTCCCGACAGGAAGCACGCCGCGACGCCCACCTTCCAGGCGAGCTCGGGGTCGTGCGTCCGCAGGTAGACGGGATACATCACGAGGTAGAGGAACAGGAACACGGTCGGGGTGTTGAGCCCGAAGGGCTGTGCCGTCACGTCGTCGCGGCCCTCGGCGAGGGCGAGCCGCCGGGCTTGCCAGGCGTAGTAGAGGTTGCCGGCGAGCAGCGAGAGGCCGGCGCCTGGCAGGATCCGGCCGAAGATCAGCTCGTCGGGCAGCTGCAGCAGCGTGCGGCCGACCGTCGCGATGATGATCAGGTCGACGAGGTTGTTGATCGCGAGGCCGAAGAAGGCATCGAGGTCGCGACGCACGAACAGCGGGTAGCGCAAGCGGGCCCGAGTTTCACCCGGCCCGCGTGCTCCCCGCAACCGGCGGCAGCGGCGCGATCGCCGTCATCCGGCCTCTGAGGCTATTGCCTTCCGGACCGGCGAGGTGTAGACAAGGGTGACTTTCCGGAAAACCCACCGTTGCACTCTGTCACCGGCCGACGCCCCACGTGTGGCGCTCGGCTCTCGTCCGGAGGTGTTGAATGAACGTCAAGAAGCTGCTGTTGACGGCAGGCGTAGTCGGCGTGGTGATGAACATCGTGGACTTCGTGGTCCAGGGCCAGCTGCTCGCGGGCTATTACGCGAACTTCACCCTGTTCAAACGAGAGCCTCCGATCCCGATGCTGGTCGTCGGAGACTTCGTGGCCGCGCTCGTGTTCGTGTGGATGTACGACCGCGTGCGCTCGAGCTTCGCAGCCGGAGCGCAGGGCGGCGCAACCTACGGCCTTTACGCCGGCATCCTGATCAACTTCCCCACCTGGATCTTTGCCCACCTGCTCATGGAGGGCTTCAGCTACGGGCTCGCCTGGACCTGGACCCTCGTCGGCATCGCCTGGTGCGTGATCGCTGGCGCGCTCGCCGGCCTGCTCTACAAGAGGTGAGCGTCGGGGGAGGTCTCGGCTCGACCGCCGCCGCGGCCTCCCCCCTTCCTCCACGCCGGCGGGCCTGAAGCCTGCCGCCTCACCATCACCGACGCGCTCGCTGGCCACCCCTGCCAGGCTAAAGTCGCCTCCCTCGCAGCCGCGCGGCGGATGATACGCCCTATCGATCGAACCGCGGTGGCTTCGACCGATCCTCGGACATGACGCTCCGATTGGCAGACAAACCCATGAGTCGGAGCGGACGCCAGAGCTTGGCTGGTTGGCGAGCCACTGGAGGCTCGAGAAAGGCCGTGTCTTATGGGGAAGATGAGCTCCGACGACTCGATTCATTGCTAGTTCGCCGATTGGCATCAGGGCTGCATGCGAACCTGATGCGTTGACGAAGCGGCCGGACCGACCGAAGTCAAGAAGAGGCGAACATGAGGGAATCTCGACGGTCGGCAAAGCACTGACGCCCTCAAGGAGACAAGGCGAATGAACTTTCGAAATCGGGGACCCGTCTGGCTTGGGTGCCTGCTCGTCGCGATACCTCAGGGTTCCGCTGTCGCTTCGGATTGCTCGCAACTCGTCGACGACATCCAGAGAGAAACACGCGCTCTACACAGCGAAGCGCAGCAGCTCGGCTCGAAGTTCGTCTGGGACGAGGCCCTCAACGGCTCCCTCGACGCCTTCAAGAAACAGCTCCCCGCCTCGAAGGGCTTTCGCGAGGCCGAGGAAGCGGGGAAGAGACTCCAAAGCTGGGACGAGCGGCTCAAGAGATGGGGGGCGGGGATTTCGGGCTACAAGAACTGCACGAAGAACCCCGACGGCTGCTCGATTGCGGACTGGATCAAGGAGAACGAGATCATCAACAAGGAGTTTACAGACTGGTTGAAATCGTTCGGTGGCGAGGCTCTCGAGAAGACCACGGAAAGGGTCGAGAAGGCGTCGGAACTCCTGAAGAACTACACCGCCAAGGTCGGCACCACGGCGACTGGGACGATGGCCTCTGCAGCGAAATGCATGGCCGATTACAGTCCACGATCACAGTCCGCCTCAGGCCAGGAACCGGAACCGGTTTCAATCGCCCAGACGCCCGCCAAGGATGCTAGCCCGCCCAAGAAAGGCACCGGGACCAAGATCATCGTCGGGACCCTTGCTGGGACTGCCGCTGCCGCCGGCGCATTGTACTTCGCGAACCAGTACGCGGCCTTGGACGGCGATACTGGAGGAAGTGGCGGCATGACCTACCTCGACTCGCAAGGCATCGTGTGCCTCTACAACGCTGGCGGCCTGCTCTCCAACTGCAGCGGGAATGTCCTTGTCAACATCACCAACAAGATCGCCGTGGGCTCGACTATTCGGCTGTCCGGATCGTTCTGGGGCGGCAACCGGACCACCTCCACATCGCCGCCGGGAAGCATCAACTTCTTCTTGACGGGTGGCACGAGCGGCACGTCCTGCCCGGGGCCACTGACGTCTCTGGCTCTGATCAACCTCAGCGAGAGCACATCCACAGTCATCGCGTCCGTGGGAGGCATCTCGATCCCAGTCACCTGCCGGTAGCCCACGACGTCGCAACTTCTGCCGCCAGGAGCCCGGCTGGTTGCGTATGCAATCATATCGCCGCCGACGTCCGGATGGACCCGCATCTAGCCGCTCCCTATACTGATCGCCGTGGCCTTTCGCGATTCGCTTGATCGCCACCATCCGCGCCGCTCGCCCGGTACTCGAGTCGCCCGGTGTGCTGGTGGTCGGCTCCGAGGTTCCGAACCTGCTCATGGACGCGTCGCAGGACCCTGCTGAGGCGTACGTCCTCGAGGACGACCGGCTCCCGCTGCTGGTGTTCGGGAAGGGGGCCCGCCACCAACCCGAGCCGGTGGCCCGGGAGCTCGAGCCGCCGCGGGTCATCCTCTTCGTTCCCGCCGCGCGCGTGGCGAGGATTGCCGCGGCACGCCGCCTGGCCGTGCGCCTCAGCGCCGAGCTGCTTTCGGCCGAGTGCCTGGCCCTCGTGCCGTTCGAGACGGAGATCGGCGCGGATCGCTGACGGGCACGGCCGCGTGGCCGCCCAGACGGTAGAATGCTCCGCTTCTCTTCGGCAAAAGGAGACAGGGAGTGAGCCTGGCGTCGGGCGCGCGGCTGGGGCCGTACGAGATCGCGATGCCGCTCGGCGCGGGCGGCATGGGCGAGGTGTACCGCGCCACGGACACGAAGCTCAACCGCGCCGTGGCGATCAAGGTGCTGCCACCCGATGTGGCGGGGGATCCCGAGCGGCTCGCGCGCTTCAAGCGCGAGGCGCAGCTCCTCGCCGCCCTCAACCACCCCCACATCGCCGCCATCCACGGCCTCGAGGAATCGGATGGGAAGCCGTTCCTGGTGCTCGAGCTGGTGGAGGGCGAGGATCTCGCCGAGCGCTTGAAGCGCGGTGCGATACCCGTCGACGAGGCGATCACATTCGCGAAGCAGATCGCCGAGGCGCTCGAGGAGGCGCACGAGAAGGGCATCGTCCACCGCGACCTGAAGCCGGCAAACATCAAGCTCACTCCAGCCGGCCAGGTCAAGGTGCTCGACTTCGGCCTGGCCAAGGCCTGGAGCGGCGACGGGCCGGGCGGCGGGTCGAGCGGCGACCTGTCCCAATCCCCCACGCTCGCCCATACCGGCACCGCCGCGGGTCTCATCCTCGGCACCGCCGCCTACATGTCGCCCGAGCAGGCGAGAGGCAAGCAGGTCGACAAGCGCGCGGACATCTGGGCCTTCGGGGTCCTGCTCCACGAGATGCTCACCGGCCGGCAGCTCTTCTCCGGCGACACCGTGAGCGACGTGCTCGCGTCGGTGCTTCGGCAAGAGATCGACTGGAAGGCGCTGCCGGCGTCGGTCCCCGCGGAGCTGCGGCGGCTGCTCGCTCGCTGCCTCGAGCGCAACCCGAAGAACCGGCTGCACGACATCGCCGACGCGCGGATCGCGATCGACGAGCTGCTGCACGGCGCGAGTCGCGACGAGCCGCCCCTCGTCGTCGCGCCGAGGCCGCGCGTGTCGAGGAGCCTCGCGATCGGCGCGACCTGCGCCGGGCTCGCGGCCGCGGCATTGGCCGGCTACTGGGCAGCGCGCCAAGGCGAAGCTTCTGGCGCGGCTCGCGCGTTGCGCTTCGAGCGCCTGACCTACCGCTTCGGCCACTTCGTCAACGCCCGTTTCGCCCCCGACGGGCAGGCCGTCTTCTACGCCGCGACGTGGGAGGGACGGCCGCGCGAGCTGTTCCAGGCGAGGCCCGGCAGCGGGGGCGAGCTGTCGCTGGGCCAGGCCGGCGCCGACCTCCTCGCCGTCTCCCGGACGGGCGAGCTCGCCGTTCTGCTGCCCCGGATGCGAAGCGCCAACCCCTACCGAAAGTCGGGCACCCTGGCGCTCATGCCCGCGAGCGGTGGAACGCCGCGCGAGCTGGCCGAGGACGTCGTCTGGGCGGACTGGGCGCCGGACGGCAAGGCGCTGGCGGTGATTCGGAACGTCGGGGGAGGTCGCCAACTCGAGTATCCGCTCGACACCGTGCTCTACCGCGTCCCACACGCCCAGCTGATCTGGCCCCGCGTCTCGCCCGACGGCGGCAGGGTCGCGCTCTTCGAGATGGAGGGAGGCCTCTACTCGGTCGTCGTGATCGACCGTTCCGGCGCACGACGAGCGCTTTCGACCGGATGGGCCGACTGGTGGAACCTCGCCTGGTCGCCCGGGGGCGCCGAGATCTGGTTCGGCGGGGCTCGAGCGGGGTCTGCGGCGGCGCTGTATGCGGTGAGCCTCGACGGAGTGGAGCGACGCTTGCTGGAGGCGCCGGGAACGCTCGAGATCCACGATGTGACGCGGGACGGCCGCACTCTCGTCGCGAGCGTCAAAGACCGCGGCCAGATGTTCGGCCGGGAGGCGGGCGCTGCGCAGGAGCGGAGCCTGGCCTGGCTCGATCTCTCGGTCGCCGTCGACCTCTCCGACGACGGTCGTCGATTGCTCTTCGAGGAGGCTTCGGAGCGCGAGGGCGGAAAGCACGCGGTCTACTTGAGAGACCTGAGCGGCGCGGCCGCGATCCGGCTGGGGGAGGGGGAGGCCGAAGATCTCTCACCCGACGGAAGGTGGGCGCTCGCCTTGCGCGCGGGCGAAATCGCCGCCCTTCCGACCGGGGCCGGCGTGCCGCGCGTGCGCCAGCTGTCGTTCAGCGAGCTCGCCACGGCGCGCTTCTTGCCGGACGGGGAACGGATCGTGCTCGCGGCTCGCGAGGGCAAGGGTGCGCTGCGTCTGTTCGTCACCGGCTTTGGAGCGGAGCCGCCGCGTGCGTTCGGGCCGGAAATCAGTCTGCGGGGGGCGAGTAGCGGCGAGCCGCAGCCGCTGACGATCTCGCCCGATGGCCGGCTCGTAGCGTACGC
>Ga0326597_10011680_pt1 | contig 11615 bp, 8 predicted proteins | sample RVTome_12_FD_203789 | JGI IMG/M metagenome (GOLD analysis project Ga0326597, IMG submission 203789) | Soil microbial communities from uranium-contaminated site in the Upper Colorado River Basin, Wyoming, United States - RVT100D185 | ecosystem: Environmental > Terrestrial > Soil > Contaminated >...
CTCGAAAAACCGCCGCAAGGCTGATGATGCCTACGTGACGCGCCGCAGCAGGGCTAACGTAGGCTTTCCTTGCCCTCCTCCGACGCACCCGGGCGGAACAAGAACGTTGGAGGTTCCTGCATGACCGACATCTATGCCCTGGCCGCGCTGTGGATCGGCCTGGGGCTTGCGGCGGCGCTGCTCGCGATCGGGCTGCGCATCGCGAACGCCCTCTCGGAGATCGTCGTAGGGACCCTGGCGGGCGCGTTCCTGGGAACGGCGCTGCTCGGCGTGGACGAAGCGTGGATCCGGTTCCTCGCCGGCGCCGGCGCGATCATGCTGACCTTCCTCGCCGGCGCCGAGCTCGATCCCGACTCGTTCCGGCGCCAATGGAGGCAGGCCACCGCCATCGGGCTGATCAGCTTCTTCGCGCCGTTTATCGGCTGCGCGGCGGGGGCCTACTGGCTGCTCGGCTGGGACACGCGGGCGAGTCTTCTCGCCGGAATCGCGATGTCCACCACCTCCGTCGCGGTGGTCTACGCCGTGATGCTGGAGTTCGGCTTCAACCGGACCGACTACGGCAAGTTGGTCCTCGCGGCGTGCTTCATCACCGATCTCGGCACGGTCATCGGGCTTGGCCTGATCTTCGCGCCCTTCACCCTGAAAACCGTCGCTTTCGTGGGCGGGCTGGGCGCTCTCGCGCTCGCGATGCCCTGGCTGACGCCGCGGTTTCTGCGGCGCTTCGGCGGGCGGCCGGCCGAGCTCGAAACCAAGTTCCTGCTGGTGGTTCTCCTCGGCATGGGCGCTCTCGCCGGTTGGGCGGGGAGCGAGGCAGTGCTGCCGGCCTACGTGATCGGCCTGCTGCTCGCGGGCACGGTCGGCAAGGATCACGCCCTGGTGCGGCGCCTGCGCACGCTTACGCTCGGCCTGCTGACGCCGTTCTATTTCCTGCGAGCGGGCTCCTTGGTCTCGGTTCCGGCGCTGGTCGCGGCCCCGGCCGCGTTTCTCGCCATGCTGCTCATCAAGATCGCCTCCAAGTGCGCGGGCGTCTATCCGGTGACGCAGGCATTCGGCTCGCCGCGCAAGGTCGGCATCTACACCACGCTCATGATGTCCACGGGATTGACCTTCGGCACCATTTCGTCGCTTTTCGGCCTGTCGCAAGGCATCGTCGACCAGGGCCAGTATTCGGCGCTGGTCGCGGCGGTCGTCGCCAGCGCGGTGATCCCGACGCTCGTCGCGAACGCCTGGTTCCTGCCGCGGCACCTGCTGCCGAAGGCCGAGGCGGCCGTCGATGCGACGCCGCTGACCGAGGATAGGAGAGGGGGTTGAGCATGTACCGCAGAATCGTCGTCGGCTACGATGGCTCGGAGGCGGGCCGCAAGGCCTTCGCTACGGCGCTGCAGCTGGCGTCGCGGGACCGCGCCGAGCTCCATGTTCTCTCCGTGGCGCGGCCTCCGGAGGTCGGCGACGACGTCGAGACCGAGGCGGTGATCGAAAACTCTCTGCGCCACCATCGCGCATTGCTCGACGAGCTGCGCGCCGAGACGTCCAGGGCCGGCATCAACGCGCACTTCGAAGTGGCGGTGGGGCACCCTGCCGAGCAGATCATGCATCACGCCGACGTGAACGAAGCGGACCTGATCGTCGTGGGCGACCGCGGGCGCTCGAAATTCGCGCGGCTGCTCCTCGGCTCGGTGTCCAAGCAGGTGGTGCAGTACGCCGAGCGGACCGTGCTGGTGGTGCGGTGACATCCCTGCCGCTGCCTGGGCGCGCGGCGCGTATCGACTGGCGCGCGCTGGACCATCTGCCGCGTCGGCGCCCGCGTCGCTGCGCGGCACGGCATTCGGCGTCTTCAACCTCGGCTGCGGCCTGGCGAGGCTGGCGGCAAGCGTGCTCGCAGGCCTGCTGTGGGACCTGCTCGGGCCGGCCGCGACGTTCCTTGCGGGTGCCGCGTTCGCGCTCCTCGACCATGGGGCTGCGCTGCGGCAGCGCGAGGGCATCGCGTTCATGACCCGTTTTCTCCCCGCCGGAATCGCGATGGGGGTGGCCATCGCGGTCGCGACGCTGACGCGCGTTGCGCTCATGTTGCGCCCCGAAGTCTTTGCGGCCGGGGGTCTCGTCGACTGGATGCAGGCCCTTGCCTACGGCCTGCTGTTCGACACGGTCGCCGGCCTTTACCTCGTCGCACCGTTCGTGCTCTGGCTCGCGCTGCTGCCGGATCGCGTTGCGCGATGGCGAGCGCACGGCGCACTGATGGCCGCGGGGCTTCTCGGCTTCGGCTACGGACTGATCGTGGTCGCGATCGCCGAGTGGCTGTTCTGGGATGAATTCGGCTCGCGCTTCAATTTCATCGCGGTCGACTATCTGCTTTACACGCACGAGGTTCTCGGCAACATCTGGGAGAGCTACCCGGTAGGCCGCATCCTGATCGGGCTGTTGCTGCCTGCCGCGCTGCTGAGCGCCTGGCTGACGCGGCGCATGCACGTCGCGGCGTCGGCGCCGCTGCGCTGGCGCGGCGCAGTGCTCGCGCTCGCAGCCTGCGGCATCGCGATCGCTCTGACGCTGCGCTACGTGAACAGCGATCTGAAGAGCTTCGCCCGGGAGGATGCGCCGAACGATATCGCCGGCAACGGCGTGTACGAGTTTTTCGCCGCAAACTATCGCAACGAGCTTGACTACGACCGTCATTACGCGACCCTGCCGCTCGGCGAAGCGATGAGCTTGGTGCGCGACGCATTGCATGCCGACGGCGGATCCTGGGTGGCGCCCGACGGGCCGGGGGTCGAGCGGCTGATCGACCCGGGGCGGCCTGAGCGGCGCCTGAACGTCGTGCTGGTGAGCGTCGAGAGCCTGGGGGCGGAGTATCTCGGCGCCTACGGCGATCGGCGCAGGCTGACGCCGAACCTGGACCGCCTGGCGCGCGAGAGCTTGTGGTTTTCCAACGTCTATGCGACCGGAAACCGCACCGTGCGGGGGCTCGAGGCGCTCTCGCTTGCGCTGCCGCCGACGCCTGGGCAGTCGATCGTACGCCGCCCGAACAACGACGCGCTGTTCTCGCTCGGCAGCGTGTTCGAGGACAAGGATTATTCGGTGCTGTTCGCCTATGGCGGCTACGGCTACTTCGACAACATGAACGCGTTCTTCGACGCGAACGACTATCGCTCGGTCGACCGGCGCGGGATCCCCGCGTCGCGCATCGAATTCGAGAACATCTGGGGCGTCGCCGACGAGCATCTCTATGACCAGGTGATCGAGGAGATGGATCGTGCGCTCGCGGCGCATCCCGGGCAGCCGGTGTTTGCGCACGTGATGACCACCAGCAACCACCGCCCCTACACCTATCCGCCGGGGCGCATCGACATTGCCTCCGGTACCGGGCGCGAAGGGGCGGTGAAGTACACCGATTACGCGATCGGCCGGCTCATCGAGTCGGCGCGCCGCCGCCCCTGGTTCGACGACACGGTGTTCGTCATCGTCGCGGACCACGGTGCCAATGCGCGCGGCACGACGCGCATACCGGTCGACAAGTATCTGATCCCGGTCATGTTGTACGCGCCGAAGCACATCGCGGCGCAGCGCGTCGATCGCCTGATGTCGCAGATCGACGTCGCGCCGACGCTGCTCGGGGTGCTCGAGTTCCGTTACTACAACAAGTTCTTCGGCCGCGACATGCTGCACGCGCCCGCCCGCGCGGACCGGGCGTTCGTCGCCAACTACCAGGCGCTCGGCTACATGACGGGCCGGCACCTGGTCATGCTGCACCCCAAGCGCAAGGTCGAAGTGTTCCGCATCGATCCCGGCGGGCGCATCACCGCGCCGGCCGAGGACCCGGCGCTGGTGCGCGAGGCGATCGCCTTCTATCAGGGCGCTTCGCACGTGTTCCGCAGCGGCCTGTACCGGGATGAGGAGCAGCTTGCGCCCGAGCGGCGCACCGGCGCGCCTGCGCATGTCGCAAGGCGCTAAGGGCGTGCCCGCGGGACCTCGCTGGCTGCTCGCGCAGGGTGCGGGCCTTGCACTGGCAGCGCTCGCCATCTGGGTGCTGTTCGCGCAGGCGGGACTGGATCGGGCCATCACGGGCTTCGCGTTCGACGCGGCGCGGGGGAAATTCCCACTGCGCGACACCTGGGCGCTCACCGTGCTGGGGCACGAGGGCCTCAAGTACGCGGTGCTCGCGTTCTGGTGCGTCTGCGCGGCAGGGGCGCTGCTGCCGCGCCGCTGGTCCGGGCAATGGCGCGGGACCGCGCGACACGCCGCGCTCGGCATGGCGCTGGCAGCGCTGGTCGTGACCGCGCTCAAGCAGGCGAGCGCGCATTCCTGCCCCTGGGACCTGGCGGATTACGGTGGCCAGGCCGAGTGGTTCGCGCCCTTCGCGGCGCTGCCCGCCGATCCCGGACCGGGGCGCTGCCTGCCGGCCGGCCATCCGTCGGTGGGCTTTGCGCTGTTCGCCTTCTATTTCGCGCTGCGCGACGCCCATCCGAGAGCGGCAAGGATCGGGCTTGCCGCGGCCTGGCTCGTCGGTCTGGCTGCTTCCGCGGTGCAAGTCGCCCGCGGGGCGCATTTCGTCTCGCACACCCTGTGGACGGCGTGGATCGCTTGGGCCGTCAACCTGGCCCTGTACGTCGCGCTCAGGCGGGCCGAACCGCGACCCTGAGCTGGGCGAGTTCGGCCTCGGCAAGCGTTTCCTTCTCCAGCAGCCACTTGGCGCCGCGCTCGAGCGTTTCGCGCTCGCGCGCGAGGATCGCGATCGCCTTGTCGTAGGCGCTTTTGACGAACTCTCGCACTGCGATGTCGATCTCGCGCGCCGTCTCCTCGCTGTATTCGCGCGCGCTGACGTTGGGCACGCCGAGAAAGGGCGAGCGCTCCTCTTCGTAGGCCACCTGGCCGAGCGAGGGCACCATGCCGTAGCGCATGACCATGCTGCGCGCGATGCCGGTGACCTTGACCAGGTCGTCCGCCGCGCCCGTCGAGAAGTGCCCGAACACCACCTGCTCGGCCGCGCGCCCGCCGAGCAGCACTGCCATCTTGTTCTCGAGCTCGGCGCGGGTCATGAGGAACCGGTCCTCGGTCGGGCGCTGGATGGTGTAGCCGAGCGCGCCGATACCGCGCGGGATGATCGAGATCTTGTGCACCGGGTCGGAGCCCGGCAGCGCCATCGCCACCAGCGCGTGCCCCATCTCGTGGTGGGCGACCACGCGCCGCTCTTCGGCGTTCAGCACCCGGTTCTTCTTCTCCAGTCCGGCGACGATGCGCTCCACCGCGAGGGTGAAGTCCTCGAGCGCGACGTCCTCGGCGCCGCGGCGCGTCGCCATCAGCGCCGCCTCGTTCACCAGGTTGGCGAGCTCGGCGCCCGAGAAGCCGGGGGTGAGCGCGGCTACCTGCTCGACGTCGAGCTCTCGTGAAACGCGGATCTTCTTCATGTGCACGTTCAGGATCTGGATGCGACCCTTCCTGTCCGGCCGGTCGACCAGCACCTGGCGATCGAACCTTCCCGCGCGCAACAGCGCCGGGTCGAGGATCTCCGGCCGGTTGGTGGCGGCGAGCAGCACCAGCCCGACGCTCGGGTCGAAGCCGTCGAGCTCGGAGAGCAACTGGTTGAGCGTCTGCTCCTTCTCGTCGTGCCCGCCCATGATGCCGGTGCCGCGCGCGCGTCCGAGCGCATCGAGTTCGTCGATGAAGATGATCGCGGGCGCCTTCTGGCGCGCCTGCTCGAAAAGATCCCTCACCCGCGCCGCGCCGACGCCGACGAACATCTCGACGAATTCCGAGCCCGAGATCGAAAAGAACGACACCCCGGCTTCGCCCGCCACCGCGCGGGCGAGCAGGGTCTTGCCGGTGCCCGGCGGCCCTACCAGCAGCACGCCCTTCGGGATGCGCGCGCCGAGCCGCCCGTAGTGCTCCGGGTTCTTGAGGAACTCGACCACTTCCTGCAGCTCGGCCTTGGCCTCGTCGACGCCGGCGACATCGTCGAACGTGACGCCCGTGCTCTTCTCTACATAGACCTTGGCGCGGCTCTTGCCGATGTTCATGAATCCGCCCAGGCCCTGCTGGCCGGCCATGCGCCGCACGAGGAAGAACCAGACGCCGAAGAACACCAGCGCCGGCACCACCCAGGAGAGCAGGTCGCGCAGGAAGGTGCTCTCGTAGACCCGCGTGAACGGTACGTTGTACTTCGCCAGGCGCTCGGCCAGGCCCGGCTCGACCCGGTTCGCCACGACGATCGTCTTGCCGCCCTCGGGGTTCCTCAGCTTGCCGGTGATCTGACGCTCGCCCACGGTGATCTCGGTGATGCGCTTCTGCTCGAGCAGCAGCTCGAACTCGCTGTAGGGCACGACCTCGATCTGCTGCGCCTGGGTCCACCACTGCTGCACGAGCATGATCGCGAGCAGGGCGAAGATCAGGTAGGCGAGGTTGAACTGGGCGCGTTTTTCGATCGGCATGTTGCGCAACTGGGGATCGGGAAAATCCTGCGCTCCGTATCTTGGGGCGAGCCAGCGCCCGTGCAAGTCTGATTGTGGACGCCGCAGGCCGGCCGGGTTTGACCCAGATCACACCGACCCGGCGAGGCTGGGGTTGAATCCCCGGGCAAAGGCCCCACCTAAAGCGCGGGAATCGGTACAGGATCAAGGCGATGCGCATCGACAAGTTCACCACCAAGCTGCAGGAAGCCCTCGCGGAGGCGCAGAGCCTCGCGCTGGGAAGAGACCATCAGTTCATCGAGCCACAGCACCTGCTGCTTGCGCTGCTCGCCCAGGAGGAAGGCGGGGCCAGCTCGCTCATCCAGCGCGCAGGCGGTAATCCGGGCGGGCTCAGATCCGCCCTGGAGCAGGCGCTATCGCGAGTGCCGAAGGTGGAGGGCACGCCGGGCGAGGTGCATGTCTCGCGCGATCTCGCCACGCTGCTAAATGTCGCCGACAAGGAGGCGCAGAAGCGCGGCGACCAGTTCATCGCCTCGGAGATGTTCCTGCTCGCGGCCTGCGGCGAAAAGGGCGACACCGGCCGTGCGCTCAAGCAGGCCGGGGTGGATCGCAAGAGCCTCGAGAAGGCGATCGAGCAGGTGCGGGGCGGGCAGAAGGTCTCGGGCCAGGACGACGAGGGCCAGCGCCAGGCGCTCGCCAAGTACACGCTCGACCTGACCGAGCGCGCCCGCGCCGGCAAGCTCGACCCGGTGATCGGACGCGACGACGAGATCCGGCGCGTGATCCAGATCCTGCAGCGGCGCACCAAGAACAACCCGGTGCTGATCGGCGAGCCGGGCGTGGGCAAGACCGCGATCGTCGAGGGCCTCGCGCAGCGCATCATCAACGGCGAAGTGCCCGAGTCGCTCAAGAACAAGCGCGTGCTGGTGCTCGACATGGCGTCGTTGCTCGCCGGCGCCAAGTACCGCGGCGAGTTCGAGGAGCGCCTCAAGGCCGTGCTGAAGGAACTGGCGCAGGACGAGGGCAATACGATTGTCTTCATCGACGAGCTGCACACCATGGTCGGCGCCGGCAGGGCCGAGGGCGCGATCGACGCCGGCAACATGTTGAAGCCCGCGCTCGCGCGCGGCGAGCTGCACTGCGTCGGCGCCACTACCCTGAACGAGTACCGCAAGTACGTCGAAAAGGACGCCGCGCTCGAGCGCCGCTTCCAGAAGGTGCTGGTCGACGAGCCGAGTGTGGAGGCAACGATCGCGATCCTGCGCGGCCTGCAGGAGAAATACGAGCTGCATCATGGCGTCGACATCACCGACCCGGCGATCGTCGCCGCGGCCGAGCTCTCGCAGCGCTACATCACCGACCGCTTCCTGCCCGACAAGGCGATCGACCTGGTCGACGAGGCGGCGGCGCGCATCAAGATGGAGATCGATTCCAAGCCCGAGGCGATGGACCGGCTCGACCGGCGCCTGATCCAGCTGCGGATCGAGCGCGAGGCGGTGAAGAAGGAAAAGGACGAGGCCTCGCAGAAGCGCCTCGGCCTGATCGAGGCCGAGATCGCGCGGCTCGAGAAGGACTATTCCGATCTCGAGGAAGTCTGGAAGGCCGAGAAGGCGCAGGTCGCCGGCAGCCAGCACGTCAAGGAGGAACTCGAGAAGCTGCGCGTGGCGATGGAAGAGGCGCGGCGCAAGGGCGACTGGCAGACGATGAGCGAGATCCAGTACGGCAAGATCCCGCCGCTCGAGGCGCAGCTGAAAAAGGCCGAGACGCAGGGCGCCGGCAGGGGCGAGCCCGCCAAGGCCAGGCTGTTGCGCACGCAGGTCGGCGCCGAGGAGATTGCCGAAGTCGTCTCGCGCGCGACCGGCATCCCGGTCTCGAAGATGATGCAGGGCGAGCGCGACAAGCTCATCCGCATGGAACACAAGTTGCACGAGCGCGTGGTGGGCCAGGACGAGGCGGTGCGCCTCGTCTCGGACGCGATCCGGCGCTCGCGCTCGGGCCTATCGGACCCGAACCGGCCCTACGGCTCGTTCCTGTTCCTCGGCCCCACGGGCGTGGGCAAGACCGAGCTGTGCAAGGCGCTTGCGGCGTTCCTGTTCGACTCCGAGGAGCATCTGATCCGCATCGACATGTCCGAGTACATGGAGAAGCATTCGGTGTCGCGCATGATCGGCGCGCCGCCGGGCTACGTCGGCTACGACGAGGGCGGTCAGCTCACCGAGCAGGTGCGCCGCAAACCCTACTCGGTGATCCTGTTCGACGAGATCGAGAAGGCGCACCCGGACGTGTTCAACGCGCTCTTGCAGGTGCTGGACGAAGGGCGGCTGACCGACGGGCAGGGGCGCACGGTCGACTTCAAGAACACCGTGCTGGTGATGACCTCGAACCTCGGCTCGCAGATGATCCAGAGCATGGCCGGGAGCGATTATGGGCTCATCAAGGTCGCGGTGATGGGCGAGGTGAAGGCGCAGTTCCGGCCCGAGTTCGTCAACCGCATCGACGAGGTGGTCGTGTTCCATGCCCTCGGCGACGAGCACATCCGCTCGATCGCGCGCATCCAGCTCGAGATCCTGCAGCGCCGCCTGGCGCGCATGGAGTTCAGCCTGGAAGTATCCGATACCGCGGTGGCCGAGCTCGCCAAGGTCGGCTTCGACCCGGTCTACGGCGCGCGCCCGCTCAAGCGGGCGATCCAGTCCGAGCTCGAGAATCCGCTCGCCAAAGCGATCCTCGAAGGCCGCTTCGCGCCCAAGGACGTGATCCGCGCCGACTGGCGCGGCGGGCGCATGAGCTTCGAGAAGGCCCGGGTGAAGGCCGCTGCCTGAGACGCGGCGTCGACGTGGCGCAAACGGCAGCGCACGTTGCGCGATAGCACCGAATAGCGGGGAAAGATCGCCCGCCGTCCGCCGGATCCGGCGGACGGCGGCGAAATGGTCGCCCACAGCACTTTCGCGTGCTGTCATCGGACCACTAAGCAGCGCGCGCATCGAGCGTGCGCCTTTTAATTCGGATGCAAGGCACGGCCCGCCTCGCGGCGCGCCGTGCCTTGGAGGTGTCGAAGCGGTTCAAAGCAATGCTACGCCCGGCGCCGGGACGCTGTCCACGCCTTCGATTGAATTTGCTCGACCTGAGCGTGTCCGGGCTTCCTCGGATCCGTCCGGCGCCGGCGGTCCCGCGGTCCGATCCAGGGGCTGCGACGCCCGGGTCGCGCTCGTCGGCGCCCGGCCGGTGCCCCCCGGACCGATGCGGGCAGGGCTCGGCGCGTCCGCGCGGCTCATCGATCGCGAAACCCGGGTCGACTGGACGCTGCACTGCCGCGCGCAGGGGGCGCGCAGGGGCCCGGTAGCGCCGCTCAGAGCGCCGGCGTGCCCAGCGCGATCCGGCTCTCCTGCGGGGACGGCGCGCGCGCCCGGATGCGACGCGTCTGCAGCAGCAGTTCCTCCCACATGCCCTCGGTGTCCTTGCGGAACACCGCTTCCACGTCGGCATCGAGCACCGACCACAGTCCGCGGTCGAGCTCGTTCCTGAGCTCCCCGGGGCGCCAGCCGACATAGCCGACGTAATAGCGCGCCTGGTTCGGCGTGGTCTCGATGACCCGGTCGATGATGTTGGCGCGAAAAGCGATGAACAGGTTCTTCATCAGCGGCAACGAGCCTTCGCCCGGAGTCGCGTCGCTCTTGACGAGGGCCACCAGCGCTCCGCGCGCAAAGGGCCCGCCGTAATACACGGGTTCGGCGACCTTCTTCGAAGGCTCGTGCTCGGGGAAGAGGCTTCCCAGCGAACGCCGGGTCGGGCGGTTGAGGATGACGCCGACGTGGCCGCCGCTTGGCGTCGGCGCCGCGATCAGGACGCTCTGCCGGTAGTCGAGATCGCGAAACGCGGGATGCGCGACGAGAAGCACCGCCCCTTCGCTTTGAAGCTGGGCGAGGGCCTCGAGGGGCGCGACTGCGAGCGCCACGCAGAGCACGACGAGCCGTAGCATTCCCATGTCCGTCATCCCGACACGACACGCGCCGCAATCCTATAACGCGACCTTGCCGCATGTCGACCAACAGTCTCACAGTATGGACGACTGAGCGTTGCTTTAACGCGCCTTGCACTGCAACGCTTCCACCAGGCTTGACATGCCGCGCCCGCGTGCTAACTTTCAAGCGCAGTGCGCGAACGTCGACCGGTTCGCGTTGGCGTCGAGTGCACGATCCCGGGCAACGGCCCCGCTGCGGCGGGGCCTTTCAGTTCATGGAGCACTCGAAGCGAGGCGGGGCGCGGCTTGCGCCTGCGTGCGGCTCGCCCGGTCATGCAGCTCCTTCCACAGAGTGCCCTGGTCCCTACGGAACGTCGCTTCCTCGTTGGCCGGCATGACGTACCAGCCGTCGCGTTCCAGCTCACTCTTGAGCTGTCCCGGCGACCAGCCCGAGAATCCGGCGTACAGGCGGTAGCGTGGTGCATCGGGGCTCGGGAGCGAGAGCAGGCGCTCGACGTTTTGCGGGTGCATCGTGAGGTAGACCCCGGGAAGTACGTGAAACGCCGGCGCCGCGGGTGGGGTCTCCGAGCGAAACAACGCCACGACGCTCTGCCGCATCACCGGGCCGCCGAAGAATACCGCGTCCTTGTAATTGTGCGTCGGCACACCCTCGGCATAGAACTGGGAGAGCTTCAGTGGCGTCGGCCGGTTGAGGATCACGCCAACGGTATGCGCGTCGGGCGTCTGCGTGACGAGCACCACCGTCTGGGAGAAGTTTGGATCGCGGAGGGTGACCCTCGCCACCAGAAACACCGCATTCGGCGGCGCGTCCGACTGCGCCGAGGCGGGCGGCGCAAGCCCGACGGCGGCCGCAAGACCGGTAGCGAAGGCGAGAGTACGAATCATTTGTTCATTCTCCAGCCGCCCATCCGGCGCCTCGATGCAGGGTGCGCTTGACGCGGATCAAAAGCGGGGCACGCACAGGCGCTAGCTTACGAGCAAAGGACATGCACGGAGTGACCCGATTGAAGACTTTCCTCGTACCGGTGGATGGCTCCGAAGGCTCCAAGCGTGCACTGCAATATGCGAAGGAGCGCAGCAGGAACGGGGAGGCGCGAATTCACGTCCTGCACGTCGAGGCGCCGCTGCGCTATGAGGAGCTTCGCGTGTACGCGTCGCGCAAGGAGTTCCACGAGTTGCGCCACCAGGCGTGCAAGCGCCTGCTTGCCGAAGCGGTCGAAGTCCTGGCAACGGACCGC
>Ga0326597_10011681_pt1 | contig 11615 bp, 12 predicted proteins | sample RVTome_12_FD_203789 | JGI IMG/M metagenome (GOLD analysis project Ga0326597, IMG submission 203789) | Soil microbial communities from uranium-contaminated site in the Upper Colorado River Basin, Wyoming, United States - RVT100D185 | ecosystem: Environmental > Terrestrial > Soil > Contaminated >...
CGTATGCCACACCGATCTCCACTATCTCGATCATGGTGTGCAGACATTCAAGAAGCCGCCACTCATCTTGGGTCATGAACCGTCTGGCACCGTGGCTCAGGTCGGGAAGGAAGTAAAGAACTTCAAGGAGGGAGACCGCGTCCTGCTGCCGGCAGTTCTCACATGTGGCTCGTGCGACTTTTGCCGCACCGGCCGGGAGAATATCTGTCAGACGATGACCATGTTCGGCAATAATATCGATGGTGCGTATGCGGAGTATGTTGTTGTTCCCGGCAAAGACGTCTTCCATCTCCCCAATGAAATTCCGCTCGAAGAAGGCTCGATTATCGCTGATGCCATCTCAACACCGTACCATGCCGTGAAGAACCGTGCGGAGGTGAGGCTAGGCGACAGTGTGGTGGTGCTGGGATGTGGAGGCGTTGGTGTGAACGTTGTCCAGGTTGCTGCTGCATGCGGCGGTATCGTTATTGCCGTTGACGTCTCCGACAAGAAGCTTGAGTGGGCGAAGAAGTTGGGAGCGACCTATGCCATCAATCCAACGAAGGTTGAGAACCTCGGCAAGGAAGTCAAGAAACTTACCGGCGGTGGCGCCGATATTGCCATCGAAGCAATTGGAAGAGCACAAACGATTGAGATTGCATTCAGCACGCTTCGTAAGGGGGGCAGACTCGTTGTCGTTGGCTACACGAATGAAGAAATCAAGCTGAGCGCTGCGAAGATCATGTACTTCGAGATGGAAGTGCGGGGTTCGCTCGGCTGCCGTCCCGTGGATTATCCAAAACTCATTGAGCTTTGCCGCATCGGAAAGATCAAAGTAAAGGAGCTGGTAACACAGAAGTTCAAGCTGGAACAAATTAACGATGCGTTCGATCTGTTGCGCAATCATGATGAGAACGCGCTGAGGTCAATCGTTGTGCCGTGACCAACGTGAAACTAAGCCAACAACGTCATGCTGAGCGCAGTCCCGATGTCTTCAAATCGGGACGAAGTCGAAGCATGTCTGACGCACCGGACACTCTTCGACTTCGCTCGCACACAGCGCTCGCTGCGCTCAGAGTGACTAACATGGTAAAGACTGTCTCATGATAGACTTCACCTTTACAGAAGAACAACTCATGCTACGCGACGTGGCACGGAGGTTCACGGACCAGGAAGTACGCCCGCGAGCAGCAGAGATCGATGAGAAAGAAGAGGTTCCTCTCGACCTCATAAAGAAGGCAGCCGAGCTTGGATTCCTCGGAGTTGTGTTCCCGCCTGGATACGGAGGCGGAGGATTTGGAGAGATAGGGTATTGTATGATGCTGGAAGAGATTGCCCGCGGATGTAATTCAACGGCAGTCGTTATCGGCGGTCACCAGAGTCTCGGTTCAATGGCAATCTACCTTGCGGGCACCGAGGAACAGAAACAGAAGTATCTGCGCCAGCTTGCTGAAGGGAAGAAACTTGCCACGTTCGCACTCACTGAGCCGGGGGCTGGCTCAGACGCCGGGGCAATGAAAACGAGCGCACAGCAGGGCGGCAATTGCTATACGCTAAATGGCAGCAAGACGTTCATTACCAACGGCTCCATTGCAGATGTGCTCGTTGTGTTTGCTGTGACTGACCCGGAGAAACGAATGCACGGAGGTGTCACGGCGTTCATCATCGAAAAAGAGTGGCCCGGGTTCCGTGCCGGCAAACCGGAACGGAAAATGGGTATTCGTGGATCGCACACGACCGATTTGTTTTTTGAAAATGTTCAGGTCCCGCAGGAAAATATTCTTGGCGGCGTCGGGAATGGATTCAAGGTGGCAATGCAAACACTCGATGTTGCACGGGTCAGCCTCTCTTCGCAATGTCTTGGTGCAGCAAAGGAAATGCTCGGTCTCAGCATCAGACACGCGAGCCAGCGCGTGCAGTTCGGCAAGCCAATTGCAGAGCAGCAGGCAGTGCAGCTCATGTTGGCTGATATGGCGACGGAGATCTACCAAATCGAGAGCATTGTGTACCGGACAGCGAGGATGGTTGATGAGGCGCTGTCCAACCATGGTCGTAGCGGTCAATCGTTCAGTCGGGAGTCGGCAATGTGCAAGCTGGCCGCCACCGAGATGGTTTGTTCTGTTGCAGACCGGGCAATGCAAATCCACGGGGGGATGGGGTACATGCGTGATTATCCGATTGAGAGGTTTTATCGTGATGCCCGCGTCAACCGCATCTTTGAAGGGACAAACGAGATCCAGCACCTTGTTATTGCACGTGATCTGATTAAGAAAGGGTCGTATGAGTAAGCACCAAATATCAAATACCAAATCACAAATAAACTCCAAGCACCAACAAACAAATCCCAAACAAATCCAGACACACAAGGTCAAATACACCAATCGTTTTGGCAATTGGAGATTGATCCTTGGAGCTTGTTTGACATTTGGATATTGAGATTTGGGATTTTACAACAGTGGCACATTGAGAACCGTATGATCAACAAGCATTTCCTTTCTGGCAACGAAGCTATCGCACGCGGCGCATGGGAAGCGGGAGTGCATGTTGCTACTGGCTATCCCGGTACACCGAGCACGGAGATTATCGAGAACCTCGCCCGCTACGAGGACATCGATGTCGAATGGTCTACCAACGAGAAGGTAGCATTCGATGTTGCCTACGGTGCCTCACTTGCAGGCGGCAGGGCGTTGGTGTCGATGAAGCATGTTGGCGTGAACGTCGCCCTCGATTCTCTGATGGTGACGCCGTTCGCCGGCGTGCACGGCGGTTTCGTTGTGATCACGGCGGATGATCCGGGCATGCATTCTTCACAGAATGAGCAGGACAACCGCTACATCGCCAAGTTTGCCAAGATCCCGATGCTCGAGCCTTCTGACAGTCAGGAGGCGATGGAATATGTCAAGATTGCCTTCGACATGAGCGAACAGTTCGATGTACCGGTGTTCCTGCGAACAACGACTCGTACGTCGCATTCAAAGTCGGTAGTGGAGATGGGCGAGGCTGATCGTAAACTCCCGAAGAAATACAAGCAGGATCCCGCCAAGCACGTTGTTCCCATCTATGGTAAGCGCTTGCGTCAGAACGTCGATGACCGGTTGAAGAAATTGGAGGAGTTTGGCGAGACATTCCCGCTCAACACCATTGAGTGGAGATCGAAAGAGATAGGAGTCATCACGAGTGGCATCAGCTATCAGTATGCAAAGGAGATATTCGCCAACGCTTCGATCCTGAAGCTTGGAATGGTCTATCCGATGCCGAAGAAGATGCTGATCGACTTCTGCAACCAGGTCGAGAAGATCTATGTTATCGAAGAACTTGAGCCTTTCATCGAGGAGCATCTCAGGATCCTTGGTGTCAAGAACTCACGCGGAGAGAACACTATCATTGGCAAGGATACCATTCCGCAGATGTTTGAACTCTCCCCGGATCTTCTCCGAAAGTCCTTGTTCGGAGAAGATGGGCGAAAGTCCTTTGATGCTGAAATCTCAGTTCCCTTACGTCCTCCTGTGATGTGTCCGGGTTGTCCTCACAGCGGAGTGTACTACGCGCTCCATAAGCTCAAGGCAGTTGTTACAGGTGACATCGGCTGCTACACGTTGGGTGCGCTGCATCCATTCAACGCACTCGACACGACGTTTTGCATGGGCGCCGGAGTTGGCAACGCGTTTGGCATGGAGAAGATCCATCGCGGCACAATGGGCAAGAAGCTCGTCGCGGTCATCGGCGACTCGACGTTTCTCCATAGTGGTGTGGCTCCGTTGATCGACATTGTTTTCAACAAGGGGATCACCACGGTCATCCTGATGGACAACTCCACAACAGGAATGACGGGCCATCAGCAGCATCCAGGAATGGGAAAGACGGTCAGGAATCTTGACACATATGCAATAAAATATGAGGAGCTGATTCGCGCCATCGGCGTGAAACACATTCGTGTCGTTGACCCTTATGATCTCTCAGATACAGAACAGGCGATCAAAGAGGCCCTTGCGTTGGAGGAACCTGCCGTCGTTATCTCGCGCCGCCCGTGCGTATTGCTCGAAGATGAGCGCGCAAAGCCTCACCATCCCTATGAGGTGATCGAAGAGTTGTGCGAGGAATGCGACCTCTGTCTCAAGATTGGTTGCCCGGCCATTGGCGGGCTGGACGCGGTGCCGTACATTTCCAAAGAGCGTTGCATCGGATGCGATCTATGTGCCAAGCTCTGTGCGTTCGATGCGATTAGACCCATCGGACAGGAAGCAGTTTCATGATGATAATCTCAAGCAAGAAACGATATGATCTCCCGGAATCCAATATGGACGTAGACCACTCAGGAAAAAATCTTCTGTTTGCGGGCGTCGGTGGACAAGGAATCCTGCTTGTCTCTGAACTTGCGGCCCGTGCGGCAATTCATGCTGGGTTCGATGCAAAGAAAACTGAAGTGCATGGTGCAGCACAACGTGGCGGCAGCGTCGTGAGTCATGTGCGCTTTGGACCGAAGGTGTATTCTCCGCTTTCGCCAGCCGGGGAAGTGGACATACTTCTTTCATTGGAACAGCTCGAAGGTCTCCGCTGGGCGCATTACGTAAGAGAAGGTGGACTCATCGTCCTCAACGATGAAATCCGTGTTCCAGCCCGCCTCACAGACAAGTCGGTGGAGTACCCGCAGAACATCGAGCAGTTCTTGACGAACAAGGGCTACCGGGTTGTCTGCCTTGATGCGAATTCTGTGGCAACAGGACTGGGCACCTACCGCGCTGCAAATACGGTTCTCCTCGGCGCTATGGCTAACCAGACTGGGATTGAGGATGACCACTGGAAAGCAGTAATGAAGGAATCCCTCAATCCAAAGATCCTTGACCTGAACATCAGAGCGTTTGAGAAAGGAAGAGAGCTTGTCAGGGTGTACCATCAGAACGCGCCGTGAAGAGCGGTTTTTCTTTAAGGAGAAAAATGTGAACACCAAAACAATCGTCATACTTGGAGGCGGCGTTGGCGGGATTGTCGTCGCCAATGAACTCCGGCGTAAGTTGCCGCACGAGCATAAGGTTGTGCTTGTCGAGAAGAACACCGAACACGCTTTTGCTCCATCATTTCTCTGGCTTATGACGGGTGATCGGAAAGCGGATAAGATCACCAAGCCAATCCGCACGCTTGTTCGTTCGGGAGTTGAAATCATCCACGCTGAAGTGACGGGCATTGATATTCCTAATCGAAGCATCGCGACAACAGCACGCACACTCACGTACGATTACTTGGTCATAGCTCTCGGTGCTGAGCTTGCTCCTGAACTCATACCCGGTCTTGCCGAGAGTTCCTATTCCTTCTACACATACGAAGAGACAAGGAAACTCCAACAAGCCCTTCTTGACTTCAAAGGAGGCAACATTGCGTTGGTCGTCAGTGCATTACCTTACAAATGTCCCGGCGCGCCACATGAAGCCGCCATGCTCGTTGCCGACTACTTCTCCCGACAAGGTCGGGACGGGTTGAAAGATAAAGTCAATGTTCACCTGTATACACCCGAGCCGCAGCCGATGCCTGTCGCCGGACCGCAGCTTGGTGAGGCAGTCAAGCAGATGCTCACGTCCAAGGGAATTGCTTTTCATCCACTCCACAAATTGATTTCAGTTGATTCTCAAAATCATACGCTCTCTTTTGAGGGCAAAGAACCTGCTCGATACGATATGCTCATCGCAATTCCACCGCATCGTGGGCCGCGGATTGTGCGTGAGGCAGGCATGACAAACGAAGCGGGCTGGGTTCCCGTTGATCGTTCCACACTCAAGACCAAATATGAGAACGTCTATGCAATCGGCGACATCGCCGCTATTAGTATTCCCGGTCGGTGGAAACCAGATGTGCCTATGATGCTGCCAAAGGCGGGCGTGTTTGCACACGTTCAGGCTGAGATTGTTGCTCAGCGTATTGGCGATGAAATAAAAGGCATTGTTCCGAAAGCTGAATTCTGCGGGACCGGGTACTGTATGCTCGAGGCTGGTGAAGGGTTAGCTGGATTTGCCTTTGGCGATTTCTTCGCCGAGCCATCCCCTCGACTTGAACTCCGTAATATTGGACGAGCTTGGCATCTCGGGAAGGTTTTGTTTGAGCAATGGTGGCTTTCGCCATTCGGCTTGAAGCGAGCGCTGCTTCGATCTGCAATCAAGATTGGGGGGAAGATTCTGAAAGTTCCGGTCGCTGTGTGAGTAGGTGAAACAGCGATTACCACAATGCTTTGAACTTTCGGCGTAATATTTTTGGCGTGTATGCGTCTAGACAATTGAGAATCATAATGCGACAAAAAGGCCCAGACCTCAGTGACGCAGAATTGCAACCGGTTTTGGAACAAGCCAGACATTATGAGTCGATAGCCCTTGCACAACTTTGTGAATATTTCTATCCAAAAGTTTATCGTTACATTTACTATCGGGTGAATACGCTTGAGGATCGGGATGACCTTACAAATGAAGTCTTCCTCAGAATGGTGCAGTCAATTAGAAAACAAAGAGGATCCGTCCATGCATGGATTTTTCGCATTGCTGCCAACATTGTTATAGATTACTACAGACGCCGTGCGGTCCGCAAAGAACTAGAACAACCAGCAGAATCGGCCGAAGCGGTAGCGGATGAAAACACGATACCAGATAGTTTCCTTGAGCAAGAACGGTTACGACGGGCCATGGACCGTCTCACAGGAGATCAACAGGATGTCATCGTACTCAAGTTCATCGAGGGATACGAGAACGATGAGATAGCGGATATGCTTGGGAAATCCGTTGAGGCTATCAGAGCTCTTCAATTCAGGGCACTAATTTCGCTGCGAAAACTGCTGGGAAAAGAGTAAGAGTTGATGGAAAAGGAACTTGAAAAAAGGCTGGATGCTTTCATCGCTGAACTGCGCAAGGGGAAGAGTGTTGAAGAGTGTCTCGCTCAGAATCCAGAGCATCGTTCGGAACTAGAGCCATTGCTCGAAGTAGCTCAGGCAATGCAACGCTTGCCGAAGCCGGAACTGGCGCCGGAACTGGTTTCTGCAACATTGGTCAGTGTAGGGCGAGAAGTCGCACGGTACCGAGGAAACAAAAGTCGGACCTTTCGGGGGATGTTGTCTCACCGGCCAAGAGTAGCCTGGGCGCTGGGTGCTGCGTTCATCCTGCTGTTCGCCTTCACAGGAATGACGTTCATTTCCGGGAACAGTATTCCCGGCGACGTTCTCTACCCGGTCAAATTAGCCACAGAGAAGGTGAAATTCCTACTCACGTATGATGCTCAAAAGAAGGCAGAACTGCGGCTCACATTCTCCGATGAACGCCTGAGAGAATTGATCGGAATCTTGCAGCGCTCTGGTACGCTGGATACGGACCTTTTGAAAGCGATGCTCGATGAAGCAAAGTTAGCGCTGGAAAACGGAAGTCAATTGCCTGAGCAACAGGCATCACTCTTTCACGTGAAGTTCAACCATATCAACGCTTATCAAAAGGAATCACTAGAGCAGATTCGACTAAAAGTTCCACCGTCTGAGCGAGAGACGGTGGATAAAGCAATCGAGGTATGCGGCAATCGAATGCAATGGATGATGAAAAGAATGAGAGAAGGAAAACACGTCCCATGGGGACGGGGCTGCGACATGTGGTGAAAGTCCGCCTGTGCGTAACGCTTCTTCGTCCTGTGCGTCTTTACAGATGAAAGAAGTTTTTCCAGTGTCAAACAATTAAAGAGGTGAACAAAATGAGAAGAACAATCGTCATTGCAAGTATCGCTGCTTTGTTCGTTTTTGGTGAATCTGTCTTGGCCCAGCAGCAGAACCACGGGTGGGATAAAGACTGGTCGAACAGCTGCAGGGAAATGATGGACAACTCCCAACACATGATGAGAGGACAAGGTATGATGGGAGGAATGGGAATGATGGGGCGTGGAATGATGAACGGAATGATGGACCGAATGCACAGCTCGAATCACCACCGGAGTGATACGAAGCTCTTGAAGCCATTGGACAAGAAGGGCGCCATCGAGCGCGTGCAGGAGTACGTCGAGTCGCTCAATAATCCCCGGCTCAAGCTCGGTGACGTAAGGGAAGATGACGACGCCTTCGTTGTGGACATCGTGACGAACAAAGAAAACGCTGTGGTGGAACGAGTGAGGGTGGAAAAAGACACCGGCGAACTGTCACCAGTCAGTGACGAATAGAAAGACGGAAGGAGAAGAACAAATGAAGAAGGCATCCATCGGTATCGCTGTGGCAGCGGCAGTACTTCTTCTCGCTCAATTTGCAATCACAGGAACTGATGCTTCGGCACGAAGAGGGAAGGAGTTGTTTCGAGATCAGTGTGCCATGTGCCATCGGCTTGATGCAAAAGGCATGTGCATGGCTCCTTCCCTTATCGGCGTCACGGAGCGAATGAGCGTGAAGGAAATCGCAGCCCACGCGCGCAAGATCGCCGACGAGATGATGTGCGCTAGAAGCATCAAGACGTTGACCGACAAGGACTTTGCTGACATTGCTGCCTACTTACGGACGCTGAAACCGAGTTCTCCGGACCCAATGGAGTAGAGAAGTGTCTACGCTCAACGAGGTTTGCTCAGCAGGCAGAGGAGCCACCATAGTCAAGCGATACTCGTTAGCAAATATCTCCAGGACATTTCATATGAACCAGAACCACGTAGCACGACTGCTATTCCTCATCGCACTTCTTGTGGGGGTGGTTGTCTATCCGGTGCGCGCGGCATCATCTCAGAAGCAATCAGATGAGAAGAGGTCTATGTTGAAAGCTGGCGACCGGGCACCCGACTTCACGCTGACCGATTTCAACGGCATCCGGTTCACGCTCTCGAAGCTCACTACGAAAGGGCTACATTCAATGTGCAAGTGCAACGGTTTGTTTGAAGACTTCCTTGGGTGTTTTGAAGTGTAATGATTTTCTGGGTCTGTTGTTCAATCGACGTTCGAGACGTTTGACTTCCGCTGTAGTTACGAGATCGAAGTCGGTCTTCTTGGGGAAGGTTCGACGGACCAAGCCCACAGTGTTTTCAACGGTTCCTTTCTCCCAACTGTGGAACGGTTCGCAGAAGAAGGACTTGGTTCCAAGGGCAGCGTTCGTCTGACGGTGTTCAACATTCTCTTTGCCGTTGTCATAGGTTATCGTCCTGCGGACCATTGCCGGGTAATGAGATAGGATCTTGGTAATTGCACAGCGCGTGTTCCGGGCTGTGCGACGTTTGAGCTTGGTGATCTTTGTAAAGCGAGTCTTACGTTCGACAATCACGTTCAACACAGCCAGACTCTTGCGTGAGGTAACTGTATCATTCTCCCAATGTCCAAGTTGCGCTCGCTTCAGGATGTGGGCAGGACGTTGCCATATTGAAATTCGCTCGGGAATATGGGGGTCCCGGTGCGTGTGGCGATGTCCCTTCTCCTGCCGGCGACGGTGGGCTCGTGGGAGATATGGAACCAGGTTCTCCTGTTTACGGACATTCGGTTGATAGATATACTGGTAGATCGCTTCGTGGCTAATGTGCAACCCTGGGTACTTCGTGGGCAGTCGGCCATCGATCTGTTCGGGTGACCAACCCAGATGCAACTTTGCGCGCACATAGGTTCGGATACGTTGGTTCTTGAGTCTTGGACGTCGGGCCGCCAGTTTCTTGCGCCAGTGGGCGCGACGCTGGGCACTCCCAGCCCCATACGAGCAATACGTCGGACCTCGGTTTCGACGCAGTTCTCTGGAAATCGTGCTCTTGCTGCGTTGGAGTCTACGGGACATCGCTCCGATCGAAAGACCCCGTGCCCGAAGAACTGCCAAGCGATCCCTCTCCTGTAGGGAGAGCTGAGAATATGTTCGCTGTGCCATACACCTAGGATAAAGAATCTCATGAATTGTATCCCCAGGTGTTGCACTTGCTTATTGAACTCGTGAGGGAATGTTGTACTGTGGTTTACGAATCTCTGCGAAGGCTGTCAGTCCGAAATCCCTGCCGTGCTCAGGTTGAAGGCAGAGTATGAGAAAAAAGGTGTTGAAGTCGTGGCTGTGAGTGTACTCGGCAAAGATCGAAAACCAGTTGAAACCGTTATACAGGAAAACAAGGTTTCGTTTCGATTCTTATATGACCCCTCTGGAATAGCAACACAGCGGTACAGTGGGGAGTACGTCACGAAGGAACATGTCCGTTGAAGAATATTTTCGTGATACAACGGGGAGGAAAAATTACGTATGCAAGTCATCTGCCCGGAGCTGATCCGTCGGCACTCGAGAAGGAGCTAAACAACATTACGGGAGGTATTGAGAAATGAACACTCATCAGAGGAGTCTCGAGCCATGAATACACCTCAACGAGTTGAGTTGTCAACAATCCGTTCGAAACGATGGACAGCATTGGGATGGATCGCAATTGCTCTCTTTATCGCGATCTACGGCGTTGAGCTTCTGCCGCATCACGGTCCGCCGGTGACCATTCGCTGGATTCGAGAGACGTTTGGACAGGCAGGACTCATTGTCTTCAACATCCTCGTCGTACTCGCGTTCTTACTGCTCCTTCCGTTTCGCCGTCCGACGAAAGCGCTCTGGAAATCTCAAGGTGCCTTCATCGCGTTTGTCGTTGCGCTCATGACCGAGATGTTCGGCTGGCCGTTGCTCATCTTTCTCATCTCGCCGGTGATTGATGTCCCCGTGATCGCCTCTGAATACTTTCAAGCGATTGGTCACTGGCCGGCAACAGTGGGAACGGCTGCGAGCATGCTGGGACTCGCCTTGATTGCAATCGGCTGGAGACAGATCCATCGGGCAGATGGGCTGGTGACAACGGGACTGTATCAATACATCCGACATCCACAGTACACGGGCATTTTTCTCTTTACGCTTGGATGGATTCTCCATTGGCCCTCAGTCGTTACATTAATTCTGTGGCCCATCCTGGTTGGTGCGTATGTGTGGCTTGCAAGACAGGAGGAGCAACAGGCGATGGACGAATTTGCAGAAACGTACATCGTGTACGCTCAACGGACGAAGAGGTTCATTCCGTTTTTGATATGAAAGGGACTTGATCATGAAGACAAGAGTATTGCTGCTTGCGGTGGTTACTCTATTCTCCCACAAGGCGTTCGCTTATCCACCCGGCGTTGGCATCCTTAGCAAGGCAAAATCTTGCATGAGCTGCCATGTGAACAACGGTCCGTGGACCGATGAGCAGAAGACCATCATCGATGTCCTCGACAAAGAAACAATGCAGTCTCTTCGTCAGCCGGATGGGTCCTTTCTTCTTGAGGTGAAACGCGGACATCAAAGAACCGTTCTCACAGTGATCGGACGGCCAAAAGATGACGACGCGCCCACCCCATACCGAAATGCGTGGACGTACATTGACCCGACAAGGATTCCAACGAACTCTCTCTCCAAGTTTGCTGCCGGATGGCTCGTCGATCTTCAGTTGTCCTGCCGTGTAGTTGGGGACAAGCTGCAGGGATTCGAGGGAGCCAGAATCACTGTGCTGCCAATGACCATCCACCCGCTTGACGATGCTCGCGATGCCGACCTGCAACTGCAAGTCATGCTGACGAAAGGAGAATCCGTGAAGGGCAACGCAAAGGTGGGAATGCTTGGGAATTACTTCGAACGCAAAGTGAAACTAAAGGTGATTGGATGAACATTCTTATTCTCATCAAC
>Ga0326597_10011682_pt1 | contig 11614 bp, 8 predicted proteins | sample RVTome_12_FD_203789 | JGI IMG/M metagenome (GOLD analysis project Ga0326597, IMG submission 203789) | Soil microbial communities from uranium-contaminated site in the Upper Colorado River Basin, Wyoming, United States - RVT100D185 | ecosystem: Environmental > Terrestrial > Soil > Contaminated >...
CCGGTTCGACGGCGGGCAACAGCACCGCCGAGTTCGTCGTGCGCTTCACGTCGTCACGATCGGCTGTCGTGCTGGCCTGGGGCGGCCATCTCGCCCAGTCGGCCTTCTGGGACCTGGCGGCCGGGGGCGCTCGGGATGGCGCGGGCGAGGTATCGGGCGCGCCCTGGCACATGCGCACGCTCCAGCTCGACGGGTCCGGCAATCGCAACCAGGACCGGAGCATCCAGCCGAGCGCCATCGTCGGCGAGTTGCCGCCGCGCGCCCTCGCGCCACCGACCCCCACGCCCCGGCCGCCGACCCCCACGCCCCGGCCGCCGATCGTCCCCACCGTCGTCGTCCCGCCGACCGGCGGCGTCCCCGCGCCGCCGCTCCCGACGGCACCGGCGACCTCGACCGAGGCCGACCGACCGGCCGCCGACGATGGGATCGCCTCCGCCTGGGCGGTCCTCGCGGTCCTGCTCGTCGCGGTCGGGTTCGCGCTCGGATCGACGACCATCCCGCTCGGGCGGGGGCGGCGGCGCGACCGCTAGCCCGAAACGCCGGGAGCAGTGACCCCTTCGTCAGGCTGGTCAACGGGACCCGCTCGGGGGGACGATGGGCCCCTGACCGGCGCCGCGGCGCCGAACCCGGTCGCGAGCGACCGCCCCGCTTCGTGGAGGACCGATGATCGGACGACTTCGACGCCCGCGAGATCCCTTTTGGGGCGACGGCAGGGGCGCGCGGCAAACCCAACGCCGCCTGCGCCTCGAGGGCCTCGTCGCATTGTCCCTGGCCATCGTGGCATGCGGGGTGACCGCCGCCATGTGGCTGCGCACGCTGACACCCCTGGTCGACCGAATCGGCCCGCGCTGACCCGCGCGACGGGGCGCGCGTCGTCCCGTCCATCCCCTACCATGACCCTCCTGACCGACCGACGCCCGTCGCCCAGGAGGGACCGATGCGCACGCTCATCACCAACGGCACGATCGTCACCGCGGACGGCTCATACCACGCCGACATCCTCATCGACGGCGAGACGATCGTCCAGATCGGACGCGACCTGGCAGCGGCCGGGGTGACCGCCGACGAGACGATCGACGCGACCGGCAAGTACGTCATCCCGGGCGGCATCGACGCCCACACCCACATGGAGCTGCCCTTCGGCGGGACATTCGCCAAGGACACCTTCGAGACCGGGACACGCGCCGCGGCGTTCGGGGGGACGACCTCGATCGTGGATTTCGCCGTCCAGTCGCGCGGAGCGGCGTTGCGGGCGGGGCTCGACACCTGGCTGGCCAAGGCGGAGGGCAACGCCGTCACCGACTACGGCTTTCACATGATCATGAGCGACGTCAACGACGCCTCGCTGGCCGAGATGGACACGCTCGTCGCCGAGGGGGTGCCCGACTTCAAGCTGTTCACCGCCTATCCGGGCGTCTTCTACAGCGACGACGGCGCGATCTTGCGAGCGATGCAGCAGACCGCGAAGAACGGCGGCCTGATCATGATGCACGCCGAGAACGGGATGGCCATCGACGTCGTCGCGACCCAGACCTTCGAAGCGGGCACGACCGACCCGATCGGCCACGGCCTGGCCCGCAAGGCCGTCTTCGAGGGCGAGGCCACGAACCGGGTCATCCGCCTGGCCGAGGCGGCCGGGGTCCCGGTGTACGTCGTCCACCTGTCCTCGCGCGAGGCGCTGGCCGAGATCCGGGCGGCGCGCGACCGCGGCTCCAAGGCATTCGCCGAGACCTGTCCGCAGTACCTCTTCCTGTCGCTCGACGACATGGGCAACGGGTTCGAGGGCGCCAAGTTCGTGTGCTCCCCGCCCCTCCGCCCAAAGGACCATTGGGACGACCTGTGGACGGGTCTCGTCAAGGACGACCTCCAGCTGGTCGCCACGGACCACTGCCCGTTCGATTTCCACGGCCAGAAGGAACTGGGCCGGGGCGACTTCCGCAAGGTCCCCAACGGCCTGCCTGGCGTCGAGGACCGGGTGGACCTCCTTCACGACGGGGGAGTCGTGGGCGGCCGGATCAGCCGCGAGCGCTGGGTGGAGATCATCTCGACGGCCCCTGCCAGGATGTTCGGGATGTATCCGCAGAAAGGCGCCGTCGCCATTGGTTCCGACGCCGACCTGGTCATCTACGACCCGAACCGCCGCCACACCATCTCGGCGGCGACGCACCACATGGACGTGGATTACTCGTGCTACGAGGGTCGGGTCGTGCAGGGCGGCAGCGACATCGTCATGAGCCGCGGCTCGGTCATCGTGCGCGACGGGGCGTTCACCGGGCGGAAGGGCCACGGCCACTTCATCAAGCGGGCGCCGGCGGATCACGCCCGGCTGTCCTGACGGCCCCGTGGAGCTGCCGGGCGAGAGCGAGATCGTCGTCCTCGATGGCGGCCTGGCGACCGAACTGACCGCCGGCGGCTACGACCTGTCCGACCGACTCTGGTCGGCACGCGTACTCATGACCGATCCCGACGCCATCGAGGCGGTCCACCTCGCCTACTTCCGGGCCGGCGCCCGGGTCGCCACGACGGCCAGCTACCAGGCGTCGGTCGAGGGGTTCGCGAGTGTCGGGGTGGACCGGGCGGGCGCGCTGGACCTCATCCGGCGCAGCGTCGAGCTCGCGGTGCGAGCGCGCGCCCGGTATCGCGCCGAGACGACCGACGACCGGGTGTTGCTGGTCGCGGGCTCGGTCGGGCCGTACGGCGCGATGCTCGCCGACGGGTCCGAGTACCGCGGCGACTACGATCCCGGGTCGGCGGCACTGGCCGGCTTCCACCGGCCCCGGATCGAGACGCTGGTCGACGCCGGCGTCGACCTCCTCGCGTTCGAGACGATCCCCACCATCCGCGAGGCGGAGGTGCTCGTCCGGCTTCTTGACGAGGTTCAGACGCCGGCGTGGCTCAGCTACTCATGCCGGGACGGGGCGACCACGTCGGCCGGCGAACCCATCGCGGACGCGATGGCGGTGGGCGAACATCCGCGGATCGTGGCGGTCGGGGTGAACTGCACAGCGCCCCGCCACCTGCCGGCCCTCCTCAGCGCGGCACGCGAGACTGCGCACGCGCCGCTCATCGCTTACCCGAACGGCGGCGATCGGTGGGACGCGACGACCCGGCGCTGGGTCGCCGACGCGGGTGGCGCGTTCGACCCGGCGGCCGTCGCGAGCTGGACGGCCCTCGGAGCGACGTGGCTCGGTGGCTGCTGCGGGACGAGTCCGGCGACGATCGCGGCCCTCGCCGAGCGTCTTGGCCGGGACGCCGCTCATCCCCTCGCCTAGCGCGTTCGGGGGAAGCCCAGGTCGATCTTGCTCGTGCCGGGATCCGGCCAGCGCGCGGTGACGACCTTGGCCCGCGTGTAGAACTGGACGCCTTCCGGACCGTACATGTGCAGGTCGCCGAAGAGCGAGGCCTTCCAGCCACCGAAGCTGTAGTACGAGACCGGCACCGGGATCGGCACGTTGATGCCGACCATCCCGGCGTTGACCTCGAACTGGAACCGGCGGGCGGCCCCGCCGTCCCGCGTGAAGATCGCCGTGCCGTTGCCGTACGGGTTCGAGTTGATGAGCCCGACCGCCTCCTCGTACGTCTTCACGCGCATGACGGTGAGGACCGGCCCGAAGATCTCGTCGCGATAGGCGTCCATGTCTGCGGTGACGTGGTCGATGAGCGAGGCGCCGAGGAAGAACCCGTCCGAATCCTCGTAGAGCGGATGCTCGCGACCGTCGGCCACGACCGTCGCGCCCTGGGCCGGACCGCTGTCGAGGTAGGACGCCACCTTGTCGCGGTGCTGCTTCGTGACGAGCGGGCCCATCTGGGCCGCGGGATCTGTCCCCGGCCCGACCTTGATCTTCGGCAGGCGGGCCTTGATCGCCTCGACCAGTGGGTCGGCCACGTCGCCGACGGCCACGATCGTCGCGACCGCCATGCAGCGCTCGCCGGCCGAGCCGTAGCCGGCCGAGACGGCGGCGTCGGCCGCCATCTCGATGTCCGCGTCGGGCAGGACGATCATGTGGTTCTTCGCCCCACCGAGCGCCTGGACGCGCTTGCCGGCCCTCGTCCCGGTCTCGTAGATGTAGCGGGCGATCGGCGTCGAGCCGACGAACGAGACGGCGGCGATGTCCGGGTGCCCCAGGATGGCATCGACCGCGACCTTGTCGCCATGGATGACGTTGAACACGCCGTCCGGGACGCCAGCCTCGGCGAGCAACTCGGCCAGGAAGTTCGCCGCGGACGGGTCCTTCTCGGACGGCTTGAGGATGAAGGTGTTGCCCGTGGCGATGGCGGTGGCGAACATCCACATCGGGACCATCCCCGGGAAGTTGAACGGGGTGATGCCGGCCACGACGCCGAGCGGCTGGCGGATCTGGTAGACGTCGACGCCGCCCGAGACCTGCTCGGAGAAGCCACCCTTGAGGAGGTTGGGGATGCCGCACGCGAACTCGAGGTTCTCGATGCCGCGGGCGATCTCACCAAGGGCGTCCGACGGGACCTTGCCGTGCTCGGCCGTCAAGTGCGCGGCGAGATCCTTGCGGCGCGCCTCGACCAGGTTGCGGATCTTGAACATGATGTCGGTGCGCTTGGAGAGCGAGGTCGCACGCCACGCGGGAAAGGCCGCCTGAGCCTCGGCGACCGCCGAGGAGACCTCGTTGCCCGATGCGAAGTCCACGTACTTCGTGACCTGCCCCGTGGCGGGGTCGTACACCGGACCCTCGCGCCCGGACGTCCCGGCGACGATCCGCCCGCCGATCCAGTGGCTGACCCGACCCGGTGTCGGGGTGTCCGTAGTGGCCGAACCGGGCTGTGCGACCTGTGTCATCGAGAGATCATCCCTTCCCTTCGAACCACCACGATACCCCAGGCGAGTCCGGCGTGATCCGGCATCCTCGGTCAGAACCGCGGTCGGGTCTCCGGATCCGGCCAGGCAAGCTCGGCACGGGCATCGGCGGACCGGTCGTCCACCAGCGGGCCACGTCGCCGGACGGTGAGGATGACGAGGGCGATCGCGCAGGCGACGGCGATGCCGACCGCGATGAGTCCGCCCGCGTTCAACTCGCCGGCTACGACCGGGTCGCGCCAGGTCGTCGAGACGAGGGCCCGCGCCACGGCCCACAGTCCGATCGCCACGAAGAACAGCCGGCCGTCGCGGCGGCGGAACTCCCCCAGGAGCAGGGTCACGGTCAGGACGGCCAGGATGGCGAGGGTCGCGATCCCCTCGAGAGCCTGTGACGGCACGGATGGCAGGGCGGGTACCAGCGAGCCCCACGGACCCGGCCCGAGATAGGCCGTCGCCCATCCCGCATCGCTCGGCTGGCCCTGCCCGGAGCCGGTCAGGACCATCGTCAACTTGCCGGCGCCGAGCGCGATGAGAACGGGCGCGGCGGCGACGTGGAGCCAGCGACCGACCGGCGCCCCGAGCAGGCTCGCCACATACGACCCGGTGATCAACCCGCCCACCACGGCAAGCCCCAGCTCCAAACCACCGACCGCCGGGTCGAGGAGCCGTCCGGGCATCGAGCCGAAGTAGCTCGCGTGGAGGAGGAGGTAGCCGATCCGCCCGCCGATGACGGCCCCGGGCACGATCCCGACGGCGACGAACACGACGTCGTCGGCTCGCAGACCCCCGGCCCGGGCCAGGAGGCCGGCCAGCAGGAGCGCCGCGACGATGACCACGGCCAGCGCGATCGCCCCCCAGCGCGCGGTCAAGTCGCCGAGCAGCTCGGCATACGGGTCGAAGTCGAAGAAGACGACGGCGTTCGGCACGGTGGCGATGAGTGTATCGAAGGTCGGCGGGTCCGCCTCCGCCGCCGCGGCGGGACGGGCGTATCACGAAGAAGCCCGCCGGCGATGCCGACGGGCTCTTTCGATGCGATATCGCTCCGGAGGATCCGGAGCGCGACTACGCTTCGGCTAGTTGACGTTCACCTGCATGAAGTTGCCCTGGGCGTTGAACGTCACGATCCGGAGTTTCGTGCCAGTGTTCGGCACGTTGACACCCGACCATCCGTCCGCGTCCGGCGCGGAGCCGGCCTCGACGTACCAGTCCTTCGTGTCGTCGAACACGGACACCGCGGGGAGGCCGCCGAGCGAGGCGCCCTGGCTGTTCTTGTGCAGGGTGTAGGCGTCGGTCTTCTCGAACCCGAAGGTCGAGTCGTACGACTGGATCCGCGGGCGCCATGACTGCCCGTCCGCGGCGTAGGTCAGCGCCGGGTGAGCGTCGATCGGGAGGAGCAGGCCCGCACCGGGATGGTCACCCACGTTGTTGTCACCCACCGAGGTGTCCCAGTAGCTGATGAGCAGGCCGTCCTGGTACGAGAAGTGCTCCACCCAGTTCTGCAGCTCGGCGTCGTCGAGGAAGCCGAAGTTGTATGGCCCGGTTCTCAGGCTGGCGTCGAAGCCGCGGTACTGCCGGAACTCGGCCAGGTAGTAGTTGTCGAACAGCTGCGTTTCCGAGCCGGTCGTGACCCGGAACCCGTCAAACGTCCAGCCGGCGTCGGTCTCCGCGCCGTCGAGTGCCTGGCCGGTGATCGACAAGGCGTCGACCTGGAAGCCGGGGTTGGCCACGGCGCCATCGGTCCAGTAGCGGAACCCGATGGTGACCGTCTGGCCGGCATAGGCCGACAGATCGGCCGTCAGGTCGACCCAGGCGCCACCGGAGGTGCCGGTGATGCCGTTGCCGAAGTTCTGGCCATTCGGGTTCGTGTTGGTCGACCGGTTGGTCGCCACGATCGCGCCGTTGACCGTCAGGTAGGCGTAATCCCAGTCAAGCTCGATGTCGTAGCGGACCTTCGCGGTCAGCGACGGTGCACCGGCCGGCAGCGTGACGGACTTCGTCATGCTGTTGTCGAGGTCGTCGCCCGCTCCGCTGTAGTAGAACTTGGTGCCCTCGTACGGAACGCCGAGACTCTGCTGGACCGCCTTCTTCGGCAACACGACGAACAGCCCCTGGGCCTTCTTCGTATTCGTCTCGGCGGGTCCGATCTTGTGCGAGGATTTCGCCCCGGCGAACGCCACGTCATAGTTGAGCCAGCCGAGCTGGAACTTCTCCCAGGCGCCCATGTGGATCGGCTTGGAGCCGATGTCCTGGGTCCCGTCGTTGCCGTAGGAACCGCTCGACATGAGCGTCCAGAAGCCGGTCGAGTTCTCCGCGCCACCGGTGTTGCCGCTGGTGTCGTAAAGGTCCGGCAGGCCGAGGTCGTGGGCGAACTCGTGGGCGAAGACGCCGACGCCGCCGTTCTCCGGCTCGATGGTGTAGTCGCCGATCCAATACTTGCTCGCACCGATCCGCGTGCCGCCGAAGGGCACGACCGAGCCATCGACGGTCGGGCCGCCGGTGCCGATGGGTGTCAGCTGGACGTACCAGCGGTGGCTCCAGATGGCATCGCTGCCCTGGGCTCCGCCGCCGGTCTCCTGGCCCTCACCGGCGTGCACCGACTGGAAATGGTCGATGTAGCCGTCGGCCTCATTGAAGTCTCCGTCGCCGTCATGGTCGTAGCGGTCCCAGACGTCGTACTGCGACAGGTAGGCGTCGATGTCCGCGGCGGACATGCCCGCGTCGACCTGCGACTGGTACCAGGCCGTGAGTGAGTCCTGGACGAAGAACCAGGTGTCCTGGCAGACGATGCCGCCGCAGTAGTCGCTGCCGTAGTTGGCCTCGTTGTACGGGACGCCGACCCAGTCGGTCACGTCACCGTCGACGCTGTACCGGCCGGACGACATCTCCGTGTACATGTTGGCCATCGAGATGGCGCCGTTCGTCCGGGAGAAGAGGAGATCGTCGTAATACGGCTGGCTGAAGTCGTCGGTCCAGATCGTGCTGTTGTCGACGTCGCGATCCGGTTCAGTGATCTCGTTGTGGAGCGGCCCGGGGTCGCCGCCGTGGTTGGAGTGGGCGGCACTTGGTCGGAGCCCATGGTGGTTCGGGTCGGTCAGATCGCCGAACTCGCCGAGCACGGTCCAGATGAGGTCCTCGCCGGTCTGGGCGAGCTCCACGTACTGGCCCTTGGCGACCTCGACGACCTTGTTCGGACCCTGTCCCTGGGCCTTCCCGGCAAGGACCTTCTGAAGGCCCGCCTGCCGAAGCGCGTTCTGCTTCTCGCCGAGGGGATGCTTCAGGTTGTCGGACTTGGCGCCTCGGTCGTCACCTTTCCCCTGCGGCTGAGCGGCCGTGACCGGGGCGGCGAAGGCAAGGAGCAGCGATAGGGCGGTGAGCAACACCACCAGTCTCTTGGTTCTCAACGCATGATCTCCGTGTAGGGGTTGGAGACGGGACGCACGCCGACCGTGCGGGGAAACGGGTGGCGGGGCATCCGCCGCGGCCCTCCAGCGCTCCGGGCGGACATGCATGTGGCGTCGAGGCAGACCGCCTGGCATTGGTGGTGCGCTGCCGCGTCAATGAGTAGCGCGAAAGTACTACCCAGTCCGTCTGGCGGTCAACCGAACCAGGCCTCCCGGGGGCGACAGAGCACGACTTGGCGGTGCCGGGGCGCACCGAATGGTCGCGCGACACCGCCGCGCGAGCCAAACGAAGAAGGGGCCGGCGAAATGCCGACCCCTCCATTCGGTAGCAGGCGAGCTCAGCGCCGGGCGAACATCGCGTCCTGCGCGTACCCCTGGTGCGGTTGGCCGGTGTAGAAGTCGATCTGAGGCGTGGTCACGGATCGGTTCAGGCCGGTCCAGACCACGTTGACCGACCCGTCCGAGCCGACCGCGAGGCCCGTGTAGTCACCGTGGAAGACGTTGCAGTCCTTGCCCGGTGTCGTGCCACCGCAAGCGGTCGGCCAGTTCGCCTGGGCGGCGTACTGCCCGCTCCAATGCGTGGCGGAGACATCGGGGTTCTCGGGCGCGCCCAGGCTAGCCGGCGCCCCGCCTCCGATCTTGAGGACATGATGGAACGTGTCGCCACCGGCAGCCGCGACGTCATCACGATCCCACGCGACGACGAGGGTTCCGTCCGGCTGGTGATCGGCCCATGGGAACCACTCATGGGCTCCGGCGACCCCGTCGTCGTGCAGGAGCGTTCGGGCGCCCCAGGTGACGCCGCCGTCGAGCGAGCGGACAGTGAAGACGTCGGTATCGGAGCCGGGGCCCGCGTTGCACGGGTCGTAGTTCGGGGCCGTCCCGATGTTGAGCCCGCCGGATGCCGTGACGAAACAGCCGGCCGTGGCGTTCGGGTTGGCGGTGCCACGGTCGGCCCAGACCATCGTCACGTCGAGCGGGTTCGTCGGGTTGACCGAGATGTTGCCGTATGGCGCCCAGCGGATCTGGTGGCCCCAGATCGTCTGGCGCCGGATGACCGAGAACGGCATGTCGCTCGAGCCGTCCTCGAGCTGGACCGCCGCAACCGGCGCACCGAACGTCACGCCGCCATCGGTCGACTTCACGACCATCAGCTGCGAGTCGAATTCCTCGGGGAACTCCCATGCGGCCTCGTTCTGGAAGTTCGCGAAATGGACGTAGAGGGTGCCGTCGGACGCGACCTCGGGGATGGAGAACTGGTCCTCATCACAATCGGTCGCTCCGCCACCCGGCGAGCTCTGGAACGTGCAGCCCGGGTGGCTGCCCGAGATCTCCCGCGGGGCTGCCCACGTGCGGCCGCCGTCATCCGAATAGCTCAGGTAGATGGGCGATTCGGCGTAGCTCCCCTGGATGCCGTTGAGGAATCGCGTCGCCGTGACGTATGCGCGTCCGTAGTGACCCGAGCCAGGGTTGTTGTCGACCGTGATGAATTCCTTGTCCCAGAAGACGGCACGGTTCGCCGGGCCGATGCCGGCGCCTGTACCCATCATCACGGTGGCCGGCACGCTCCACGTCACGCCGCCGTCGACCGAATGACTGACCGATACGTCGCCCTGCGAGACCCACGGCCCGCCCTGGCCGCCCGTGTTCTCGAGCTGCGCCATGAGCACCGCGCCATGCTTTCGATCGAACGCGGGCGCCGGGTCGCCGGCACCATTGCCGCTGAGCATCGGGACCTGGCCGTCGAGCCAGGTCGCGCCGCCGTCGAACGATGTGAAGAACCCGGTCGGAACATACACCTGCCGGGCACCGGTCGCGTTGTTGAACCGGTAGAAGTAGTCGTTCGAACCCGCCACGAGGTGGTCGGGGTCGGTCGGATCCACCGCGATCGAGATCTCGTTGTCGGGCGAGAAGTCCTGGGCGAACTCCGTCGTGTTGCAGCTCATGTCGACAGCGGCCGCCGGGTCGCCGCTCGTGGAGCAGGTGAACTTCTCGATCTGCACCTTCGAGAACTGGCCGCCGCCAAGGTCGGTCTGACCGTCCGCCCCCGGATCCAGCTCCGACGGGGCGAGTCGCATGGCGATGAACTCGTCGGATCCGTATGGCCGGTCCTTGGCGATCACCGCAGGAGCGAGCACCGCCACGGCGACGACCGCGGCAGCACCCAAGGTGATGAGACGACGCATCAGTCGCCCTCCTCTGACATGGCGCCGCATGGCGCGTCATTCAACCCCGGCGCGTCGGAAGAGTATCGCGCGGTCGCGCCACAAGGTCCAGACGCGGCACCAGACCGTCGGAGATCGGCGGTGCCTTGGCGCAACGCTGTCTCGGGCCCGTCGGTGTCAGGGCCTATCGGAGGTTGTCGACCAGCTCCCGCACCGCCGCGGCCGAAGCGTCGAAGGCGGCCTGCTCGTCGGCCGTCAGCTCGATCTCGAAGATGCGCTCCATGCCGCCCGACCCGAGGACGACCGGCACGCCGACGAACAGGCCGTCAATCCCGAACTCGCCCTGGAGCAGGACTGCGCAGGGCAGGACCCGCTTGCGATCGAGCAGGATCGACTCGACCATCTCGAAGGTCGATGCGGCAGGCGCGTAGAACGCGGAGCCGGTCTTGAGCAGGGCGACGATCTCGGCGCCGCCGGTCGCCGTGCGCTGGCACAGCGCCGCGACGCGCTCCGGGCTCATGAGCTCCGTGATCGGCACACCGGCCACCGTCGAATAGCGCGGCAGGGGCACCATCGTGTCACCGTGACCGCCGAGCACGAAGGCGTGGGTGTCCTCCACCGACACCCCGAGCTCCTGGGCGATGAACGTCCGGAAGCGGGCTGAATCGAGCACGCCGGCCATCCCGAGGACGCGCTCACGCGGGAAGCCGGACGCGTCGAACGCGACGTGGCACATGGCGTCGAGCGGGTTGGTCACGATGACCAGGATCGCGTCCGGGGAGTGCTTGACCGCCTCCTCGACGACCGCACGGACGATCCCGGCATTCGTCGCCATCAGCTCGTCACGGCTCATCCCGGGCTTGCGGGCGATCCCCGACGTGACGACCACGATGTCGGAGCCGGCCGTGTCGGCGTAGTCGTTCGTGCCGGTGACACGGGCGTCGTGCCCGACGACGGGGGCCGCCTCGGCCAGGTCCAGCCCCTTCCCCTGCGGCAGGCCCTCGACGATGTCCACGAGGACGACGTCCGCGAGGCCGGCCTCGGCGATGCGCTGCGCGGTCGTGGCGCCGACGTTCCCGGCGCCGATGACGGTGACCTTGTGACGGGCCATGCGGGATAGGCTCCTTTCGGTCAGTGGGACGCCGGGTAGATTGTAGGTCCCGGCCGCGCCGGGTCGTCGTTCGTGGTGTCAGCCGATGGACGTCCGTCGATGGTCCGCT
>Ga0326597_10011683_pt1 | contig 11613 bp, 5 predicted proteins | sample RVTome_12_FD_203789 | JGI IMG/M metagenome (GOLD analysis project Ga0326597, IMG submission 203789) | Soil microbial communities from uranium-contaminated site in the Upper Colorado River Basin, Wyoming, United States - RVT100D185 | ecosystem: Environmental > Terrestrial > Soil > Contaminated >...
AGATGAAGAAGCACCTGGCCTGGTACACCGACGGGCTCGCGCGCGCCACCGACTGCCGCGCCCGCATCTTCCACACGAAGAGCCCGGCTGAAGTGTGGGAGGTGTTCCAGGCGTACTGGGAGGCCTCAGCCCGCGGCGCCGAGCCCGCCACCGCCGCAGTCTGAGCGAACTTCCCAACAGTGAAACCCGGGCCAGTTCAGGTCTTGAAGCATCATATTCCAGCGGGTATCAGGGATTGGTTCGGTCGCGATGCCGGATTTCAAGACCTGACCCCGCTACTTGACGAAGCGTGAGGATGCCTGAGGCCAACGGGCCGGCCGCGACGGCGCTCGCGCCACGCCTCTCCCGGGACGGCCGCCTTCTGCTGGCGCCGACGCCAGAAGCTCCCGCGCTCGCCCCCGACCTCGCCAGCCGGCTGGAGACCGCGTTCGCGAGCGGGTCCGGTCATGGCCTCATGCAGCTCGGCGCCGGCGAGGTCGGGACCGCGCTGCCGCCGGTGCTCGCGTACTGGCGCGAGTTCGCCTCCCGCTACGTGACCGCCGTGTGCACCTCGCCCGACGTCGAGGCGCGGGGAGCGAAGGCGGACATCCCGGCCCTCTCGTCCGAGGAGCTGGACTCGTTCGCGTCGGCGCCGCCGCCGATGACCGGCGCGGAATACCTGACGGCCTCCGTGCTCCAGGCGCTCTGGGACGCGATCGACGCGGCCTTCCGCGCCGAGCTGTCCGGGTCGAAGGCGCCGGTGCAAGACTTCCTCAAGCGGAAGAACCCGGCCTGGAACGTCGTCGGGCGCGTCCACTTCAACCTGGCCGAGAACCGCCGGGACCTCGGCGCGCCGTTCGCCTTCCTGGCGACCTACACCACGCGGCTGTCGGCGCACGCGAAGGCCCAGCACGTCCCCCTGGGGCAGGCGCTTCGCGAGTACGCGGGAGCGGCCAACAAGTCGCGGCTCCTGTCGCTCCTCCTTCCGGTCCAGCGCGCCGCCGAGAGCTGCCCGTGGCTCAGGACCATGGTCGACGCGGGAGAGATCTTCCACCCGCTGCGCTGGACGTCCAAAGAGGCATTCCGGCTCCTCGGCGACGTGGGCCAGCTCGAGGCGGCCGGGATCGTCGTGCGCGTGCCGGGCGCGTGGAGAGCCGGCCGACCGCCGCGGCCCCAGGTGAGCGCGACCGTCGGCGGCCGGCGCCCGCCCGGCCTCGGCACCGACGCGCTCCTCGACTTCCGGATGGAGATGACGCTCGACGGCGACCGGCTGACCGACGCCGAGATCGCGACACTGCTGAGAGGATCCGACGGGCTCCAGCTCATCCGCGGGCGCTGGGTCGAGGTGGATCGCGACAAGCTGCGCGCCACGCTGGAGCAGTTCCGCCGGGTCGAGCGCGCGGCCGCGGAGCATGGGCTCACGTTCGCCGAGGCGATGCGCATGCTCGCCGGGGCTGACCTGGCCGCCGATGGCGCCGCAGCCGCCGATCCCGACTGGTCGCGGGTGGTCGCCGGCCCGTGGCTCGCCGAGACGTTGGCCGGGCTCCGGAGTCCGGAAGGTCTTTCGCGAGTCGAACCCGGCGCCGACCTTCACGCCACGCTGCGGCCCTATCAGCAGGTCGGCGTGCGGTGGCTCCACCTGCTCTCGGGTCTCGGTCTCGGCGCGTGCCTGGCCGACGACATGGGGCTCGGCAAGACGATCCAGGTGCTCGCGCTGCTGCTCGCCCTGAAGCAACAGCGCGATGCGGCGCGACGTCCCAGTCTCCTCGTGGCGCCGGCTTCACTGCTGGCGAACTGGATGCTGGAGGCCGAGCGCTTCACGCCGGGCCTGCGAGCGCTCATCGCGCACCCGTCGGCGATGCCGGCCGCCGAGCTGGGGGCGCTTGGCCACGGACCGCTCCCGGACGTAGACCTGGTCATCACGAGCTACGGCGCGCTCCTGCGCCTGCCCGCGCTCGCGAAGATCCGGTGGCGTCTGGTGGTGCTGGACGAGGCGCAGGCCATCAAGAACCCCGGCGCCAAGCAGACGCGCGCCGTCAAGCAGCTCGACGCGCAGGCGAGGATCGTCCTCACCGGCACGCCCGTCGAGAACCGGCTCTCGGACCTCTGGTCGATCTTCGACTTCCTGAACCCCGGCCTGCTCGGTTCGAGCCAGGCGTTCACGCGGTTCACCAAGCGTCTGGCCGATCGGCCCCACAACCCGTACGGGCCTCTGCGAGAGCTGGTGCGTCCCTACCTGCTGCGGCGTCTCAAGTCCGACCCGCGCGTCATCGCCGACCTGCCGGACAAGACCGAGGTCAAGGCGTTCTGCCCGCTCAGCCCGAAGCAAGCGGCGCTCTACCAGAGGGCCGTCGAGGACCTCGCGCGGCAGCTCGACGAGGCCGAGGGCATCCAGCGCAAGGGCCTGGTCCTGGCGTTCCTGATGCGATTCAAGCAGATCTGCAACCATCCCTCGCAGTGGCTGGGCGACGGCGCGTGGGCCGAGGTCGACAGCGGCAAGTTCGGCCGCCTGCGCGACCTCGCCGAGGTCATCGCCGCCCGGCAGGAGAAGGCGCTCGTCTTCACGCAGTTCCGCGAGGTAACCGCCCCGCTCGCCGCCTTCCTCGGCTCGGTGTTCGGGCGGCCGGGTCTCGTGCTCCACGGCGAGACCGCGGTCAAGCAGCGGGCGGAGCTGGTGCGGCGCTTCCAGGAGAACGACGACGCGCCGTTCTTCGTGCTCTCGCTCAAGGCGGGCGGCGCCGGCCTGAACCTGACGGCCGCCACGCATGTGATCCACTTCGACCGATGGTGGAACCCGGCGGTCGAGAACCAGGCGACCGACCGCGCCTTCCGCATCGGCCAGACCAAGAACGTCCTCGTGCACAAGCTGGTGTGCCGGGGCACGGTCGAGGAGAAGATCGACCAGCTCATCGAGTCGAAGCAGCGGCTCTCCCGGGACCTCCTCGACGTCGGCGCCGAGGCGCTCCTGACCGAGATGGGCGACGACGAGCTGCTCAAGCTCGTGGCCCTCGACATCCACGCAGCACTGCCGGAGGGATGACCCCATGTTCTATGGCTGGCGACCGTACGTCCCCGTGGCCCAGCGCCGGCAGCGCGCGGCGCGCGAGGCGGCCCGGCTCGCCAAGAAGGGCCGCCGCCTCTCGCCCGTCGTCCTCGACGGCCGCGCCATCACCCGGACCTTCTGGGGCACGGCCTGGTGCGAGAACCTCGAGCGCTACAGCGACTTCGCCAACCGGCTGCCCCGCGGGCGCACCTACGTCCGCAACGGCTCGGTCATCGACCTGCAGATCGCCCGGGGCGCGGTGACTGCCCTGGTGAGCGGGTCCATGATCTACAAGATCACTGTGAAGATCGCGCTGGTCGCGCCGGCGCGCTGGCGCGCCCTCTGCCGGGACTGCGCGGGCGCCATCGACTCGCTCGTCGAGCTGCTGCAGGGACGTCTCGCCAAAGGTGTCATGGAGCGCCTCTGCCGGGAGCGCACCGGTCTGTTCCCCGCGCCCGCCGAGATCACGCTCGCCTGCAGTTGCCCGGACTGGGCGTCGATGTGCAAGCACGTCGCCGCGGTCCTCTACGGCGTCGGCGCGCGGCTCGACGAACGGCCCGAGCTGCTCTTCGCCCTCCGCGGGGCCGACGAGAAGGCGCTGATCACGCAGGCGGGCGCCGGCGTCACCCTGTCCCGCAAGGGGCCGGCGGCCGGGAAGATCCTCGACGACGCGAAGCTCTCTGAAGTGTTCGGAATCGAGCTGGCGGCGGCGGTGCCACCGACTGCGGATCGCCAGCGGGCGGCGGCGCGACGGCGCCCGAAACCCCCGGCCGCGTCGGCCACCTCGCCCCGAACAGAGCCGCGCGGGCCACGTCGAGCCCGGCACCGCGGACCTCGGCGCGGCTGAGCCGCCTCGTCCCTGTCGTCAGGAGGCCGGACGCGCAGCCCTCCCGCTGAATCAATCGCCCATCTGGCTCAGAATGGTCGCCACGTCCGCGACTTTCTTCGCGATCGCGTAAGCCCAGGTTCCGTAGGTGCCATCAGCATTGACCGCAGCCACCCAACGCTTCGCGGCTGCCACCTTGACCTCCTCTAGGGGGTCGAAACCCTTTGTTTCCAGCACGAGGTGTTTAGGCGGGTCCGTCTGCAGGCGGACGATGAAGTCCGGGACGTAGTCGTGAATTTGGCCGTTGTGCAAGTAGGGCATGGCAAACCCGAGGCCGGCGTTCTTGGCGAAGGCCTCGACCAGAGGATGGGTATCGAGGATGTAGGCGGCCGACTGCTCCCATTTCGCTGTGTCCGCCACAACGTAGTTGACGTGGCTCTTCACCACCTCGCGCACGTCACGGCTGGTCCAGAAGTCCACCTCGGCGGTCGAGCCCTCACCCCGCCTGCTCTCGTAGCGCGGCACCTCAGGCGCCTCCCCCTCCGAAGTGTCAGGCTTGATGGCGCCGACGAGCGCCTCGATCACCCAGCCGTAGTAGGGCGACAGCGCAACATCGAGCTTGTTCGCCGGTGGGAGCGGATGCACCCGCTCGCCAAGGAACCGCTCGACGATCCGGGCGAGTTGCGGGAAGAGGACGTGGGCGGGTGCCTCGCACCCCGGATGGCCCACGTAGTCGCGTGTAAGGTCAGCCGCCATGTCGAACACGACTTGTTGCATCCGATAGCCGGCCCGATACGGGTTCAGGTCCACGCGCTCGAGCTTGCCGGGGCCGGTGAGCGAGGGCCGCCCCTTGTTGTTGGGCAGCGCCGCCTTCACCTCAACCTCTGGAGGGATCTTCATCGGGTCGAGCGTCACGGAGGGCACGGCAGCCCAGTTCAGCATCACGCGATTGCGGATGGCCTGCCGGTAGCCTTCGACGCGGGGGAAGCGGATCTCGAGGGCCGACCGGGCCGGCACGGCGTGTACGTGATGACGCTTTGGTACCGGCGGCCGGGCCGCCCCCTTGTTCTCCTTGAACGGGATGACCTGAAACGGCACGCCGAAGACCTTGGCGACCTCTTCGCCCAGACGGCCGTTCTCGCCCACCTCGTAGCTCGAGCGCCGGAGCCCGCGGCCCACGACCTGCTCGCACAGTAACTGTGACATGAAGGGGCGCAGCCCCACGATGTGCGTGACGGTGCTGCAGTCCCAGCCCTCGGTGAGCATCCCCACGCTGACGATGCAGCGGATGTCGCGTCCGGGCGGATGTAGCGGCTTCCCGAGCTTCCTGGCGAGATCCTCGAACCCGACGGGGTGGATGGGCCGCCCCTGCCGATCCAGCGGCCAGGCGACCCTGCCGACAGTGTCGAGCGTGAGCCGCATCCAGGTGGACTCATCGCTCTTGGCCTGGTCGCTGTCGGTCTCGTGCACCACCTTGGAGTCGACCCGTATCGTGTTCTCGCTCCCGGGCGCGTTGCGGAAGCCGGCGATGTTCGCCGGCGGGATGCCGGCCGGCGGGCGGTCGAGGCCCAACCACTCGTAGACGACCTTGGCGATGGCGGTGTTGCGGCACACGATGATGAAGACGGGCGGCCGGGGATCGGCCTGTCGCTCCGCCCATTCCGCCCGCAACTCCTCCCACAGCCCGGCGAGCATGGCGACGGGCGTGGCCGCCCACTTCACCACGGCCTCCGGCTTGGGGTTGCCGCGCGAGCCGCCACGCTCGCCCGTCGTAAGCCGCGGCATGATCCAGCGCCAGATATTGAAATAGCCGGGGATGTCAGCGCCGGTGGTGTCGCGCACGGCGAGCTGGGGGATCTTCACCAGCCCCGACTCGATGGCGTCGGTGAGGCCGAAGTCGCTCACCACCCAGGGGAAGATGCGGTTGGTGTCCGGGCCCATGCGCCCGAGGTAGTACGGTGTGGCCGAGAGGTCCACGCAGAAATTGATGCCACGCAGCTTGTGGATGCGGTCGAGCCCGTCCACCCAGACCGTCGCCTCGCGGTAGAACTCGTCCTGGTCCTCCGCGTCGCCGAAGAGGTCCTCGATCTCGCCGTCGGGCTCCTCGCGCCGGATGCGGTAGGCGTGATGAGCCTCATCGTTGAAGACGAGGATATTCTGTTTCCCACCCACCTCGCGGCCGATCACGCGGTTCACGAGGGCCGTGTCGCTCTCCACATGGCGGACCGACTCCACCCGCACCTTGCGGAGGTTGCCCTGGCGGTCGCGATCCTCCTCGAGCACGGTGAGCAGCCCGGCCGCGAGCTGGCGATCCATCTCTTCCTGGGTGAGGTACCGGCGGTTGCGCGCGGTGGTCGTGCGGGGGCCGATGGTGATCGTTTCCAGGGTCCGCACCGCGACACCGGCTCGCGCCACCTTGGCGCTCACCCCACCCGGGGTCACGGCCTGCGGCTCGAAGACATGCCAGTTGGTGATGAGCACGCGCCCCTGGGTGAGATCGGCCATCAGGTGCGCGGGTACCAGGTCGCGCGTGCGGTAGAGGCTGGCGTCGCCCTCGCGGGGGTCCAGCTCGCCCAGGCGGGTGCGGATGGTGACGTTCGGGCACACGACGAGCACCACGTCGGAGAAACGGCTGTCGCCTCGGTCGTTGACCTTGTTGAGGATGCTCCACGCCGCCAGCATGGCCATGACGGTTGTCTTGCCGCCGCCGGTGGCCATCTTGCACGCGAGCCGGCGGAATGCGGTGTAGCCCGCCGCCCGGCGCTCCTCGCTCGGCTCGTCGACGGGGATGTCGATCCCCTGCCGGAAGTCGGCGCGCGCCTCGGTGAGGAAGATGATGATCTCCACCGCCTCGCGCTGAGCGAAGAAGAGCCGCTGCTGCCGGCCCTCGCGCATCCAGTAGTCGAGCAACTCCAGCGTGGTGCGCGTCACACCGGGCCGCCCCGCGGCCTGCCACTCCTTGAGCCGCTGGCGGATGCGGTTGACGAGCTTCAACTCAATGAGCGTGCCGAGCCCATCACCTTCGCCTTCGCTGACCGGGCCTGGCGGGCGGTAGTAGTACATGGCGGGGCGGCGCCCCGGCTCCCGGCGCGACGGCTCGCCCTCCACGATGCGCCAGTGCTCGGCCGGCTCGTCGTAGGGGCCGCTGAGGATGGGTTCGGGGACCTCGAAGCCGCTCACAACCCGAACGCTCTCATGATCCCGTCGAGCTTGTCCACGACCTCGGGATGGATCTCGTCCGGCCGCATGACGGCGGCGATCTCCTGGTACCGGGTATAGGGCAGCCCCGGGAGCCCGGCGGCCGCCAGAGCAGGCGGCAGCAACTCCGTGCGCGCCTTCGTGGCATTGAGGAAGGCATGGTCTCCCATGGGATCGCGGAGCACCGCCGGTGGGAAGTTCTCCTGGAGGTATCGCCGCAGGTCGTCGATGTGCGGGCCCGCCGCCGCCGGACCGACCGTGTGCTCGACGAAGCGAGCGAGGGCCTCTGGATGCACCAGGTAGCTCTCGATCTCGTAGCGTCGCCACCGGAGCCGCTGGAAACCCCGCGAGGTCACCGCGGTCGGCTGGATTTCCGGACGCGCATCTCCGTCGACGAGCTCCAGGGCCGGCAGGTCATCGCGAATGAGCCGCAGCGCCTCGTAGTGCTGGAAAGCCCGGATGCCCGGGGATCCCGTCCGGGTCTCTGCGACCGTCGGCCTCCATAAGAACGTCCGTGAGCTGAAGAGATCATGCGCGGGATGCCGCAACACCCTGGCCCACTCGCGCAGGATGTCGCGGTCGGTGTAGTTCTCCAGGTAAAGCACCCCGGGCGCGGTCAGCGCCAGCATCATGTCAGTCTGCGACAGGACCTTCAGAGAGAGGATCACGCGTGCTTGCTCTTCCGTCGTCGCCAGCATTCGCGGCCCGTCGAAGAGGACACACAGCTCGCGTGGCTCGGCTCCATTGATGATGACTTCCGAGTGCGTGGCGATGATCAGCTGCGATCTCAGCTGCGCGGCGACCGCGCGGAGCTCCCCGTAGATCGCGTCCTGAAGGATCACGTGGAGGTGGGCGTCGGGCTCGTCCAGCAGCAGGACAGCACCGGGCCGCGTCCGCAGGAAGGCGAGCAGCATCAGCACCTGCTGGAACCCGCTTCCCGCGCTGGCGATGTCCAGAGCTGGCCCGCCCGCGCGCTCGCGGTACTCCGCCAGGATATGCGGACCCGTGGCGTTGGGCGGTGCCAGCTCGAAGCCGAAGAGCCGGCGGATGGACTCCTGGAGCCCGGCCCAGGCCGGCTCGGAGCCGGCCGCCTCCACCAGGAGGTTGCGGAGCACGTCGCCGGGCTTGGCCTGCCCGAGGAGCTGATCGACCTTGGGGCGCTGGTAGAGCGGCTCTTCGGTGCCCAGGCCACTCATGGCCGGCACGAAGGCCGTCGTGAGCTTAGCGTTTCTCACGACGTCAGGGGCCGCAGTCGGGAGAGGCCGAACGTAGATCTGCTCGGTGCTGTCGGCGATCAGCTCCATGGCGACCGTCCAAGCAGGGACATCGCTCTGGATCTCGATCTCGAGGCTTCCCGCATAGTCCCGTTCACGCCAGAGAAGATCGAAGGCCCGCAAAGGCACGGCGGAGAAAGCCTGACGCGCGATGGGAGCCCTGGCGTAGTAGCCGCGGTGGCGCTGAAAGTCGTTGAGCTCCCTCCACCGGTTGAGCGCGAGCGACCAGGCCGCGATGGCCTGGAGCACCGTTGTCTTGCCCGTATTGTTCGGGCCGGCCAGCACCACGTGCCCGGGCAGGATGAACTCGACGTCGCCGAACCGCTTGAAGCGGCGCAGGCCGACGCGATGGATCACGCCGTCGCGTCCCTCAGGCTCTTCACGACGAGCAGCTCGTTGCCCCGGTCGTCGATGACCTTGACGGCCACCTGGCCGTGCTCCCCGCCCTCGAAGGGCGCGCTCACCGTGCCCGCCAGGTGATCCCACACCGTGTCGTCATACTCGCCCCGGAGGGCGCGCCGGAGGTCGTCCCAGGCCCCCGTGCGCGGGAAGAATGCCTGGGACACGTGGAAGCAAAGGCTGTTGTAGTCGGTGTCGAGGAACCACGCCGGCACGTCAGCCGCATCCATGTGCTTGGCCGCCATCGTGGCCGGATCGAAGAGGTTGAGCTTTGCCAGCTTGACCTCGTACCGCTTGTCGGGCAAACACCGAAGCTCGACGTCGGGCAGGCCGCACACGCTGAAGATCTGGCTCGACCGCATGTTCTTGAGGAGGTCGCCCATCATGAGGTCGGGTGTGGCCTGCACGTAAGAGGCCGGCGGCAGCCCCATCTCGGCCGATCTCTCGATCAGGAGGCGCGCGTCCGGCTGGATGGCGAAGCCGACGGCGTAGAGGTGCGCGTAGCCCTTGAGGCTGGCCTCCTTCAGCGCTTCGTGTACCGCGAGCTGGGAGAGGCCGCCATTCTCCGGCCCGAAGACGAAGGCGACCGGCCGCTCGTCGCCATTGACCACCACCGCCTCGGCCGCCAGCGACAGCGTCTTGGCTGGCGGCCGGACATTGCGGAGCGTGACCGTCTTCCCGCCACCCACGTGGAGCACCGGTGACTTCCGCAGCACCTCCAGCATGCGGTCGACGAACGAGCCATACGCCTCGGCATCGGCGGCGCCGGAGTCGGGCACGCCGTCCCCCTCCCAGTCCACGGGGGTGGGGATCGTCGCTTCGACCGTGAAGGGCCCGCACACCCGCACGAAGCTGTTGTCCACCTCCGGCCGGTCGACCAGCACCTCCTCCTCGGGAGGCTCATTGTTGGCGATGCTCTTGAGGGTTACGTGCGGGACGATGCCGCCGACCTCCTCGCCCCTGCGGTTCTGCTTGCGCACGTACACGAACCCGCCCGCCGGCCCGCGCGTCTCCTCCTTGAGTTGGTAGTACGGGAAGGTCGCCGTGAGGAGCCGCTGGCGAGATAGGGTCAAGGGCACGCGGCTTGTGTCGACTGTGATCCACCGCCGTCCCCACTGCTCAGCCACGTAGGCCGTGGTCCCACTCCCACAAGTCGGGTCAAGTACAAGATCCCCGGGGTCCGTTGCCATCAGTAGGCAACGCTCCGCAACCTTGGTCGCGGTCTGGACTACGTAGATCTTGTCATCCGTGAAGCTACCCGTCTGTGTGTCCTCCCACAGCTGGGTAACGGGCACACAGGGAAAGTCCGTCAGATATCGAACGTACTGAAGTGAGTTCCGCGCAACATGCAGCCGCCCGGCCGCCGCTAGTGCCTTCATTCCCTCGGAGGTCGTCTTCCAGGGCTGAGCATAGGTCTTTCCGTTGAATTCGAATGGAAAGACAGGGTTCCCCTGTGTCGCGATGTTGTCGGGCTTGTATATGCGCGCGCCTTCTGGAATGAGAGATCGGTCGCGCCTTTCCGCCGCGGTCAGACCTCGTCGAGTTCCGTCCGGCAACTCAACCCACGTGTACGTGTCTGCTGTGCCTGCCTCAGGTGATTTCTGGAGGTACAGGTCCCTGTACTTGGCCCGAGCCCGATCACGAGCGAACCAGAGCAAGAAATCAACACGACTCGCAAGGAACTGTGTGGTGACACCACTCGTCTTCGCGAAGGGAATCGTATTGAGGTAGTTCTGATGTCCGAACACCTCTTCCATCAACTCGCGGACGTGGTGCAGATTCTCGTCGCTAATCTGGACGAAGATGCTACCGGTCGGGGCCAGCAGCTCGCGGCAGAGGAGCAAGCGGTCGCGCATGTAAGTCAGGTAGGAGTGCAGGCCCAGCTCCCACGTGTCCCGGTACGCCTTGACCATCTCGGGCTCGCGGGTCATGTCGGCGTCGTCGTTGTGGCTGACGTCACGGCGGCGCACGAAGGGCTGGAAGTTGGAACCGAACTTCACGCCATAAGGTGGGTCCATGTAGATCATCTGCACCTGGCCGCCGAGGCTCTCGTAGTGCAGGAGCGAGTTCATCACCACGAGCGAATCGCCGAGGACGAGGCGGTTCACCCACTTGTCCGGGTACTCGTAGGCCCGCAGCGTCTGGTCGGTGATGGAGTGTTGCGGGTCGCCGAACAGCTCGAACATGGTCTGCTGCTTGTCGCGCTTGTGGCCGGTCAGCGTCTCGATGATGGCCTTGGTGGACAGACGCTCGTGGATGAAGAGCGGCAGCGTCGGCACGTCGAAGGACAAGCGCTCCGCCTTGCCCGTCCAGTCGAGGAATGAACGCCCCAGGCGGCGGAGCTGCTCGACGGCCTCCTGGAGCGAGCCGACGGCGGCGAGGACGGTGCCATCGGCGGCGCGCAGCTCGCGCGGCTGGTCGAAGGCGTGGGGCTCGGGAAGGGCCGCGGCCTCCGAGATCAGGCGCAGGAGCCACTCGCCGATTTCGCGGCCCGGATTCTGCCCGTCCCAGCTCAGCGCGGGGGAGAGGGACGAGTCGTATCGGTAGGTCGTCGGGGGCTTCTTCTTCCGGAACTGGGGCTGCGTCCCGATCTCGGGGCGCATCGGGCTGGTGGCCTCGTAGTGGCGGTAGTTCTCCGCGACCTGACCCGGCTTACCCCCACGCTTACCCCCTCGACGCTTGTCGCTCACCCAATCCTCCTCGTCGGCCCGCCGTCAGACCCGCCCCGAGTCTACCAGCAGCCGCTACGGGCGACGTCATGGATCTCCAGCACCCCCCGGAGTATGCCTGGCCGTCATGGGCCTCCTTGTTCCACGCGCACACGTCTCGAGGAGCATAGGCAGTCCCGCCGCCCGCCGGTCGAGTATCCCGACCGCTTCGAAGTCCGCTACGTC
>Ga0326597_10011684_pt1 | contig 11613 bp, 14 predicted proteins | sample RVTome_12_FD_203789 | JGI IMG/M metagenome (GOLD analysis project Ga0326597, IMG submission 203789) | Soil microbial communities from uranium-contaminated site in the Upper Colorado River Basin, Wyoming, United States - RVT100D185 | ecosystem: Environmental > Terrestrial > Soil > Contaminated >...
CGAATACTCCCACTCCCATGCCCTGGTTCGCCGGCAAAAAACTCGTCATCGAGTTCTCCTAAACCCAACGCGTATCCACGCCCTCCACTGTTAGTTCTTTCCCATTGGCGTGGAAATCGAGGCTAGCAACGCGAGCCTCGCAAGGCGTCGCCCGCTAATATTCTGCTAAACCGTAAGCCGATTGGGCAGGGCCCCAGGATATTTAGCGCCCCGGCCCCAGTCTACAAGTTTGCCGGGAGATCAGGTATGAATCCGGTAAAGGAGGGAACCGATGGATTCTTATAACCACGCATCTTTCGGGCAATGTGATATCGCTGCGCCCGAATTTGGCGCCGTTGCGAAAGTGGGGACAAAGGCACCCAATTTCAGGCTCTCGGATCTCGATGGCAAAAAGATTTCTCTGGCGGATTTTACAGGAAAAAAACACGTGCTGCTTGAGTTCGGCAGCATCACTTGACCGCCTTTCGTGGGGGAGGTTCCCCCGCTGACAAAGCTCCACGAAAAGTACCAGGACAAGGGGTTCGCGTTTTTCATCGTCTACGTGCGTGAGGCCCATCCGGGAGAAAATTTCCCTCATCACGGCTCGTTTGAGCAAAAGCTCGCCCATGCACGGCAGCTTCACGATCTGGAACGCGTGAAGATTCCGATTTTGATCGATGACCTGAAAGGCGCGGCCCACGTGGCCTACGGGCTGCTGCCGAACATGATTTACCTGATCGATAGGGACAGAACCGTCGTTTACAAGTCCGATTGGACTGACGCCCACGAGCTGGAGGGGATGTGCGAGAGTCTCGTCCGTTTAGACGACATGAAAGCCCGCCAAGTCCCCATCATCCGAAAAGGCGTCTCGGAGAGGCTCCACTGGATTCCCATGGATCCGCAACATCGAGAAAGGATCTACCGGCGCTCCGGCGAAAAGGCGATCCGAGACTATTTCAACGCAAGAGGGCATCTTCCGTACGCAACCGATGCCGAACGAGACAAAACGTAAGCTTCCTGATCGAATGGAGCGTGTATGACCGATCAAACTCAAATTGAGGATTATAATTACTCCGTTTTCGTAGGCTCGGAAGAGTTCATGGCCTTCCGGACATTATTGCCGGTCGGTTCTTCCGCTCCCGACTTCGAGGCGAAATTGCTCGAGACTGGCCAGCCGGTTCAATTCAGCAATTACTGGAAACAGAGTGATGTACTGATCGAGTTCGGCTCACTGACGTGACCCTACTGCGCGCTGGCGGCGCCGGCGCTGGAACCGATGGCACGACAGTTCGCGCCTAAAGGCATCGACTTTGTTTTTCTTTACACGCGCGAGGCGCACCCGGGTGAAAACTATCCGGCGCATCGGAGCTTCGAGCAAAAGCTCGCCCATGCCCGGGCGTTCAAAGCAGAGTTTAACGTCGAACGGCCAATTCTAGTCGATGATCTCACAGGCACGGCGCATAAACTCTACGGTTCGCTTCCTAACATGACCTACCTGATAAGCCGAGGCGGCAGAGTGCTCTTTCGCGCCGACTGGACCGACCCACCGACGATTGAGCACGCGATCCACTATGTGCTGAATTCGCGGGCGCGGCGCCGCGAAGGGCTCAGGCTGGCGCCTTTTTACGCCGAGTTTGTGGGTTACCGGTGGAACGATCCGGTTGAATTCCAAAAGGGTCTGGCTCGCGCGGGACAACAAGCCGTTGATGATTTTGACCGGGCCATGAAGCAACGGCTCAGACAAGGGCCCCGGCCGGGCCGCATCGAGCTTCCGGAGTAATCTCTATCATCTTGCTGGATATATCCGCACTTAGCTTCGTATAGTTACTTGCTTAAGGCAAAGAGTTCGGTATGCGGATAATGGTCAACCCAGCCGAACCAAAACGAGGGTGTCATCGGAAGGGGCTCCAGTTTTTTGCTTTTCAATGGGCCTTGTGCGCCCCTGCCCGAAAGGCCGTCCCATACTGACTTCGTGGCATCATCGGCGAGGAACAATCCTGTTTTGTCCGAGCCTATTGTCTTGATGTTCTTGCCGTCTACGTCTTCCAATGTAAAATCCGGCGCAGCTTGACCCACCTTGACGCGTTCGAGCTCCGTGGGGCGTGGATCGCCGCCGTCTTTGGGGCCGAGTTGGGCGGATGCCGGCGCACGGGTCAACGCCGCCACGAAAATCAGCACCGCAAACAGTTTCGCTGCCATTGATCCTCCGTCCGATGTTTTTAAATTGCGTTCTTCACGTTTTTGTGTGAAGCAGGGATCGGAGTTTGCACCGCCGAGGCTTGCCCTGTGGAATTGCAGCCTGGTATTCCACAGGGCAAGAGGGCGCGGAGAAAATCGAGTAAAACTGATGCCTTGAACAAACCCTCTGTGAACTCAGCGTCTCTGCGGTGAATCCTTCTTCACAGGAAACCCAGAAGAACCTCAATTTAATTGCCGCCGAGCGATTAGCGTTCTTCAGAGCGGCATGCAGGCCCGCAGCGCTTCGAGTAGATTCGGAAAACGAAACCCGTAGCCGAGCTTCTCCGCCGCGGCTGGAATCGCGCGTTGCCCGGTCAAAAGCATTTCGGCCATATCTCCCAACATGAGCCGCAGAGCGAATCCCGGCACCGGCGCCCATGAGGGGTGGCCCATAACCTGGCCGAGGGTGCGGCAAAATTCCTTCATCGTCACCGGATTGGGTGCCGTCGCGTTGACGGGGCCGCTGGCCTGAGGGTGCTCAATCAGATGGACGATCAGCCCGACTTCGTCCTCTAAATGGATCCACGACATCCACTGTTTTCCCGATCCCAGCGGCCCGCCGACGTAGAACTTAAACAGCGGCGCCATCTTTGCCAGCGCGCCGCCGCCCGGGTCGAGCACGATGCCGGTGCGCAGGCGGATGACGCGCGCGCCGAGCTTCTCCGCTTTCATCGCTTCGTTTTCCCAGTCCCGGCAAAGAGCCGCAAGAAAGTCCGTTCCGGCCGAAGCTTCTTCACCGATGGTCTCGTCGCCGCGCGGCCCGTAGTAGCCGACCGCGGAGGCGCTGAGAAGAAACTTCGGTTTTTGTTTCGCCCTCGCGATCGCTCTGACCAAACCAATGGTTGTGTCGATGCGGCTCAAACGAAGCTGGTGTTTTTGCTTGATCGTCCAGCGTTTTTTTGCGATGGGCTCGCCGGCGAGATTAATCACGCCGTCAACCCCTGTCAATGCGCTTTCCCAATCTCCGCTCAAGCCCGGGCGCCAGTGAAGCCAGCGCTTGGTTCCCGTGCTGGTCTCGCGCGGCGCCGAGCGGGTGAGCAGCGTGAGCGTGTGCCCTTTCTCTAAGAGCCGCGAGCACAAGACGGAACCGATGAAGCCCGACGCTCCTGTGACCACCAATTTCATCGCGCAGCTTTCTCCCCCGGCACGCCTTAACGGAAGATAAGGCGGGTGCTATGCTCCTTAATGGTACTTCCGGTTCCAAGTGTCAAGATGAGCGCGAATAACGGTCAACCGGCGCGGCGCCGGGTCGTAGTTACCGGATTGGGATCGGTCAGTCCCAACGGTAAGGGAGTCGACGCCTTCTGGGAATCCACGCGCAACGGCGTGAGCGGCATCGACACGATCTCGCTTTTCAATCCCGAGGCGCTTCCTTGCCGCATCGCCGGCGAAGTGAAGAACTTTCAGCCCGAAGAGTTTCTGCCGCAAAAGGAACTCAAGCGCATGGGCAGGGCCGTGCCGTTGGCCATCGCCGCGACCCGCGAAGCGCTGCGCTCCGCCGAAGTCGCGCTGCAAGAAGCCGACCTGGAGTCCAAACGCTCCTGGGGCGTGATTCTCGGCAGCGGCGGCGGCGCGCCGGATTTCATCGAAGAGCAATACCGGCTGTTTTTCAGCGATCAGTTGCGCCGGGTCAGCGCTTACAATATTTCCAGCTCGACGCTCGGCACGATCTCCAGCGAGATTTCGCTGCATTTCGATCTGCGCGGGCCGAGCCACATGATCTCCACCGGCTGCACCAGCTCTACGGATGCCATCGGTTATGCTTTCAATATGATTCGCTTCGGCCTGGCGGATCACTTGATTACCGGAGGCGTAGACGCAACCATCACTCCGGGAATCATGCAGGGGTTTTGCGTCATGCACGTGGTGTCGACCTCCGGCAACGACAACCCGCGGCAGGCCTCGCGGCCTTTCGACCGCATGAGAGATGGTTTTGTGCTCGGTGAAGGAGCCTGGATCTTGGTGCTCGAAGAGCGCGAGCGCGCCCTTGCCCGCGGCGCCCGCGTATTCGCCGAAGTGCTGGGATATGGGTCGACCTGCGACGCCTATCATCGGGTGCGCCTGGACCCGAGCGGCGAGGAGCCGGCGCGGGCGATAAGCGTGGCGATTGAAGACGCCGGGGTCGCCAAGGACGAGATCGGCTATCTGGCGCTGCACGGCACGGCGACGGAAATGAACGACAAGACCGAGAGCCTTGCGGTCAAGCTCTGTTTTGGACGGCAAGCTTACAAGATTCCCATGAGCTCGATCAAATCGATGATCGGTCATCCGCAGGGGGCCTCCGGCGCCGCCGGTGTGATCGCCGCCATTCTCGGCATGAACCATGGTTTTCTGCCGCCGACGATCAATTACCAAGAACCGGACCCTGAATGCGACCTTGATTACATTGCCAATCGCGGCATCGCAAAATCGGTGGACATCGCGCTGTGCAACTGCATCGGCTTCGGCTCCAAGAACTCCGCCCTGGTGATCGCCAACGGGAAGACGCAATGAAGCGCAGTTACGAAAAGGAGATGATGGATCTGCCCGGCCAGCCCAGGGAGCTGCTGGAGGATGATCTGCGCAACTTGCGCATCATCAACCGGCTCCTGGGCAACTATAGTAACGTGGTGCGCCGCCTGAATAGCTTGGTTGGGACGCAAAAAATCGACCGCTTCTCTCTGCTCGACGTCGGCACCGGCAGCGGCGATATTCCGACCGCAATCGCACGCTGGGCGCGGCGCAATGGCGTCGCCGTGCGGATCAGCGCGCTCGAGCCCGAACCGGTCACGGTCGCACAGGCGGCAGTGCAGACGCGGGACTTTTTCGAGGTTACGGTCGTGCGCGGCGACGGCATGGCGCCGCCGTTTCACGCCGCGTCCTTCGATTTTGTCCTGGCGTCGCAGTTGCTGCATCATTTTTCCGAAGAGCAGATCATCAGGCTGCTGCGGATTTGGTCTCCCCTGGCACGCCGCGCGATCATCGTCAGCGATCTGGTGCGCCATCCGCTGGCCTATTATGGGGTTCGCCTGCTCACGAAATTATTTACGCGCAATGCAATGACCCGCAGCGACGCTCCTTTGTCGGTGGCGCGGGCCTTTACACTTGCCGAGTGGCGCGCGCTATTGCGCGAGGCCGACGTCGGGCCGTTTCAGATCCTCTCCGCTTTTCCGTTTCGTGTCATGGCGCTCATTTTTGCCAAGAGTTGAGCATGCGCTCCTGCGACGTGGTCATTATCGGCGCCGGCCCCGCCGGTTCGTCCGCGGCCATAATGCTGGCTCGCCTGGGATATTCGGTTGCGCTTCTCGACAAGGAACAATTTCCGCGGGAGAAGCTTTGCGGCGATTTCATCAATCCCAGCAATTGGCCGATCCTGCGGGCGCTGGGGGTGGAAAATCAAATCCTCGCGCGTGCGCGCCAAAGAGTCACGGGCTTTCGCATCACTTCCGTGGCGGGAGACGAAGCAGAATGCCCGTTGCCGCTAACCAGCACCGAACCCTTCGGCCTCGGATTATCGCGCCGCTCGCTGGATCATATCCTGGTTGAAAAAGCGCAGGGTGAAAGTGTCATTGTTCTCCAGAGCTGTCGAATCAAGCGCTTAACGAGAAAAGAAAACCCATGGCACCTTGAGTTCGATCACGATGGAACCGTCGAGACCCTTCGAGCGCGAGTCTTGATCGGCGCCGACGGCCGGCACTCCTGGGTCGCGCATCATCTGGGCCTGACCCGAAGCGCCAATATGAGGGGACGGGCCGTCGCGTTTCAGCTCCGGCTCCAATGCCGCGGCGGTTTGGGCGACCGCGTCGAAATTCATCTCTTCCCCGGCGGCTACGTGGGTCTATTGGGACTCGGGGAAAATCTGATCAATCTCTGCCTGGCGGTGGATAAAGACCGGTTGCCTGATGACAAACCGTTCACGCGCTTGCTCGAATCTCGCCTGCCGCTCAATCCCCATCTGAAGACAATTCTAAATCGCAGCGAGCCCGCCGGGGAGCTGCGCTCGACTTATCCTGTCTATTTCTCACCCCGGCGATCTTACGGTGACAACGTTTTGCTCGCCGGCGATGCCGCGCGGGTCAACGAGCCGGTCAGCGGGGAAGGAATTTACTTCGCGCTGAAAAGCGGCCTGCTTGCGGCCGAATCAATCGACGCGGCGTTTCGCGCCGGCGATTTCTCGGCCACGCGCCTGCGCCCGTACGAAACAGCTTGTCGAAGCGAATTTCGCTTGCGGCGCGGCGTCAACGCATTGATCCGAGCGCTCATTTATCGACCCGCGTTAGCGTCACCATTAATCCGTTTCTCCGCCAAGAGACGCCGTCTGCTTGATTCGATCGTGCGAACGGTTTGCCTGCCGGACGCTGCGCCGTGAATGGCGGCGCATCGGAGTCAAGCTCGGCGGCTTGTTATTGAACTAAAACCGACTAGAATGACGCCACACCGTCGTTGAGGAACGCCTTAGGATGACTCCTGAATTCACCGCTGACGAGCAAAAGTCGCTCGCGCCGTTTTTTACCAACCTCGACAAATCCGTTTTCGGCCTCAAGTTGCCGCAGGAAGTGGCGGGGGCCTTATTTTCCCGCTACAGCCGTTCGACCAAGAGTTTGCGCCGCACTTTTCTAGATGAATTTCTCGGCGATCCCGAGTTGGGGTTGAAAGATCTGCTCGGCGCGCAGACTGCGGCCGGTGACGACAGCGCCGTGCTCAAGAAAGCGCGGGCGTTCTACGACCGGGTGTTGGTGGGCTACGGCGACGACTCCGTGGCGCAGTTGGGCGGCGCCCATCTCGCCTGCGAGAATATTTCTAACGTCGCCGCCAAGCTGCTCGAAGACGCCCGCATCGGCATCGCGCCGCTTGAGAAGTCGACGCGCTACGTGCGCTTCGATCAGAAAGACGCCGCGGGAAACTATTTTTTTTACCGCGAGCCCAGGATCATGGCTTCGCGCCACCGGGACCGTTATGCCGAAGTGATGAATCTGCTCTTCGAGACTTATTCCAAGCAGATAGAGCCGATGATCGAGCATGTCGGCAAGTCGCTGCCCATCGAGCAACTCGAAGTGCGCGATCCGACCAGCGGTAAAGGCTTAAGTTATGCCGAGGCGGCGAAAGATGAGCGGCTGCGGCGCTGGGCGGAGACGGCTTACCGTGCGACGGTGCGCGCCCACGCCTGCGACGTACTGCGCGGTTATTTGCCGGCGGCGACGCTGACGAACGTCGGTATCTTCGGCGTCGGGCAGGCGTTCGAATATCTACTGAGTAAGCTCTACTCGCACGAGCTGCCCGAAGCGAAAGAATTAGCCGGCGCCATGCACGGCGAGCTGAATCAACTGATCCCGTCCTTCGTCAAGCGCGCGCAGGCAAATGATTACCTCGTCGGCACCGCCGCAGCGGCGAAAGTCTTGGCGCGGGCTACTTTGGAAACGGTCTCGGGCGATACCAACGAGCCGGTGGCGCTGATAGATTACGATCGCAATGCCGAAGAGAAAATCATCGCCGCGATTCTCTATCCCCACGCGCGCGATTCTTTGCAGCATCTGCGGCAAATCGCCGCCCGCATGAGCGCGGCCGAGCGGCGAAAGATTCTGGAAGAACATTTCGCCAAGCGCCGCCACCGCCGCGACAAGCCGGGGCGGGCGTTTGAAAACGTCTATTACACCTTCGACATTGTTGGCAATCTTGGTCTGTACCGCGATCTGCACCGCCACCGAATCTTGACGCAAGAACGCCAGGAGTTCACCACCGTCCACGGCTACGATACGCCGCCGGGGCTCGACGAAGCCGGCTTCAAGCCGGAGTTCGACCGCTGCATGGCGCGGGCGGCGGAACTGTACGAAGCGATTCACCGCGATCTTCCCTGCGAGGCGCAGTACGTGGTCCCGTTCGCCTACAAGATTCGCTGGTACATGAAGATGAACCTGCGCGAAGCCGTTCACCTCTGCGAGCTGCGCACCATGCCCCAGGGCCATCCCGATTACCGCTTCATCGCGCAGGAGATGTGGCGCAAGATTCTGGAAGTCCATCCGACATTGGCTGAAGCCGGAAGATTTATCGACTGGAAAAGCTATCGGCTCGGTCGCTTGCAATCCGAGATGCGCACGGAGTTTAAAAGGGAGGGGGTGAGGGAGGTAGACCGGGAGTCAAAATTAAAGGCTTGACCCTCAGCCCTGCTCAGCCCTGACTCTTGTAATCATCGCATCTATCGCATGACCGCTCGCTCGTCAAGAAAAGACTCCCGACCCCTTTTCCGACCCGCGCCGGTTCAGTCCGAACTCTTCTCTTCCTTTGTCACCCCGCAGTACCGATGCGCGTGCGGGCTAGGTTGGAGTAGGTTGCCGTCTCAATCATGCCAGATTTGACAACGGTCCTCAGAGTATGAAGTTCCTCCTCGGTCGGCGCAGGCGTTGTGGGGACCGGGTCCTGAATGATGAGGTCAAAGCCGGTGTGTCCCTGCACCTCTTGGGCCGTATGCCCGGGGTGCACCGACTCTAACTCCACGACCCTACTCTCTTGGTTGAGCTTGAGCCACGCCACAGGAGTGAGGATCTTTACCTCTCGGGTGCGACGGAAGATTCCGTCGGGAGAGGTGCCGGCGCCCGAGATGTAGTGAACTCTTTCCACAAAGATACGTTTCGTGTGCGCCGTGCGGAACATAATGATGCGGGGGACGGCATAGTAGAGTAGACCCGTACCGTACTGCCCGGGCATCAGCACCTGCGGGGCATCGCGGTCGCCGATGACGTGCAAGTTGAAGTTGGCGTGTTTGTCTATCTCGATGGCGCCGATAAAGAAGAGATCCATCTTCCCGCGCTGCGCTAGAAAGTGGAAGTCCCGGGGGCTGACAATGGGATTATAGCCCCGCGTGCCCCGAATTATGATCTCCATGTTGGGAGCATAAAGTTCGCGACCCAGAAGCATTCCCGCCGCGGGAATGAAAGATTGCGCGCCACAGGCACAGGTCTCGAAGTCCCGCATCTCCCGGGCGATAAACACCGCTAGCAATTCTTCGACGGTCATTTGAAGCTCTGCAGTCATGGCGCTACGCTCCCGATACGACCTAAACCCACATGTTTCAGATACCCGTCGTGGCTTCCCGGCTCGAAGACGTATTTGTCCAGGTAGGCGTCGAATGTCTCATTAGAAGTGGAGGCCGCCAAGTACTCCCGCAACTGTTCGTCGTCTGCGGGATAGTATCCGGCAGCGCCGGTCGGGTGGGCTCCGAAGGGCACGTGGACCACGGCGGTGACGTAAAGAGACGGGATGAAACGAGCGCCCGAAGCCTCCGGATCGACTTTTTCCACGATCTCTTCCACTGTCACGATCACTTTCCTGGAGGCCTGGATCAGCAGCAGTTCTTCTCCTCCCTTTCTCAGAAGAACATTGCCCCTCCGGTCGGCTTTCAAGCCGTGGAAAATGCCCACATCGGGGTTGATGGCCTTAGCGACCACGATCCGCTCATCGGGATCGAAAGGATTAGCGGCGATTGTGAAATCGTCCGGGCGGCGCTTGATAACGTCGCTTCCGGCGTAGGCAAGGGTCGGCACGAAGGGGGCTCCCATGGATCCAGCCTGGACCATGCTATAGAGCACCCCTCACGTATTGTCTTTCATCTTTACGCGACCGGCTTTCTGATAGCGCTCGTAGTTGGGAGCCAGCCGGGCATATTTGCCGAAGCCAAGGCTGCAAGTTTCCACTGTCGCGGTCGCTCCCGCGCCTATGAGGAAGTCCAGGTTTATAGCGCCTCCCACCACGCCGATGGTGTGAAGGTTCTGAATGCCATTTCGCACCAGCTCCCGAAGAAGTGCCATCGGCGTCCAGTCCATATCACCATTGAATATGATTCGGTCGCCATCGCGCACAATTTTCGCTGCCTGCTCCAGAGATACTAACTTCTCCCGCATAGCCCCTCCTCAGTCTTTAAGTTGTCGGTCGTCGCTCGGCATCAGCATTATCGGGGGTCTCGTCGTTGCTCGCGAGAATAGTCCCGCAGACCAAACAGGTCAACTGGAGGTCAGATCACTCGTCGCCAGCGAGTCAGTAATCGCAATCACCTGGAACAAGTATGGGTTCCAATCGTTCCACCGCTGCGCTCCGTTCCAGTTGTTTCAAGCGTTTGATAAAAGAACTCAATCCCGGTCGGTTGAATTGCTTGAACAATTTGAACCCAACAAGAGCGGTCGAACGGGCTTGCCGCTGAACGATTGGAACGGCTGGAACTATTGGAACAATTGGAACGGGCTGCGATATTAGGGTAGAACCCGTTCGCGGTTTTTAAGGTATATAAACTGCGAGACGAAGCAGGTTGTGATTACTGGGAGTGAACCGGATGCGCATTGCCATAGGCTTACCTAGTCGAGTAGCGTCCGCTTCCGGCGCATCGATGCTCGAGTGGATCACCCGCGCCGAGCGCGGCCCGTTTTCGAGCGTCGTCGTCACCGATCGAGTCGTTTCCCAGGCGCTTGAACCGCTTTCGGTCCTGGCGATGGCGGCCGGAGCGACGCAACGCATCCGTTTGATGACCAGTGTCGTGATCGGACCGACGCGCGAAACCACGCTCCTCGCCCGTCAGGCCGCGACCATCGATGTGCTTTCCGGCGGCCGGCTCACTCTCGGTCTCGGCATCGGCGTGCGTGAAAACGATTATCTCGCCACCGGTTTTGATTTTCATCGCCGCGGTCGCCGCGCCGAAGAACAGTTACCGATCCTTCGCCGTTTGTGGTCCGGCGAGAACCTGTCGGGCGAAGTGGGAGCGATCGGTCCAAGGTCCGGCAACACAAACGGACCCGAGCTCCTGATCGGCGGGTATGTGCCCGCGATCGTGCAGCGCATCGCAAAGTGGGGCGATGGTTACATGGCGCCGGGCGGCGGAGAGCCGGAAAGCCTGCTCAAGATGTGGCGCCAAATCGAACAGGCATGGCAAGAGGCGGGGCGAAAGGGAAAGCCGCGTTGGGTCGGAGCGAGTTATTACGCGCTCGGTCCCAACGCCGCAGATCACCCGAGCCGCTATATCAACGCGAACTACGGATACAATCCCGAGCTTGCGGCGCGGCGCCTCCGTACGCTGCCGGCTTCGCGCGCGGCGGTGGAAGAGGCGATCAAGCGCCAGAGCGATATGGGAGTTGATGAATTCATTCTCCGGCCGTGCGCAGACGATCTCGACCAAATGGACCGGCTCACGGAAATCGCCGCCCGCACCGTATGACGGAGACCGCGTGGTGGAGGCTGAGAGGCTGGGCGTTGATTCTGTCTTAGGCAAGATTGTAAGGCCAGGCCCCAGACACAACGATCTGAAAAGAAAGTTTGGAAATAAAAGTCTGACCCTGATGCTGCTCTGATGCTGACTGATGCGACCCTGATGCCTGATGACTGGCCGGCGAGATGCGGAAAGCGAGTTAGTGTAGGGTCGAGGACTGGCGCGGTATT
>Ga0326597_10011685_pt1 | contig 11613 bp, 11 predicted proteins | sample RVTome_12_FD_203789 | JGI IMG/M metagenome (GOLD analysis project Ga0326597, IMG submission 203789) | Soil microbial communities from uranium-contaminated site in the Upper Colorado River Basin, Wyoming, United States - RVT100D185 | ecosystem: Environmental > Terrestrial > Soil > Contaminated >...
ACCCGCCAACCGGCACCCCGACCACCGGCCCGCCCCAAAAACCGCCGCGAAACCTCGCGGCATCCTCACCAGCGCAGACAAACCCCCGCTTCCTCTCCCCCGCTGAGCCTTAGCCGGGGAATGAGGGAGCGACGCCGGGCGAATCATATCCCCAGTCCCGCAGCAGAGTCTCATGGCGCCGCAGGAATGCGCGTTCCACCCGCGGCGTGAAATACTCCCTCCAGGTGCCGGTCTGACCCCTGAAGAAGGTGCCGGCGCGGGGATTGAAGGCGGCATCCGTCGCCCGGTCCAGGGTCTCCTGCGGCCCGGCCCAGTCGAGGTGCGCCGCCAGGGCGGCGAAGGCGGTCTTCTGCCGCTTGAGGCTGCCGCCGCCCTTTGGTCCGATCATGTCCTCGAACCTGAGGCAGAGCGTGCCCGGATTGTCGCGCCAGCCGTGGAAGGACTGGAAATAATCGGTGAACGGCACGAACCTGTCATCGCCCTCGATGAGGAAGAGAAGCGCATCTTCCGGGCTGTATCCCTCGATCATCTCCGCCACGTGGTTGGGGAGCGCCTGGGTCCGGGCGTAGTTGAGCGCGCTCACCAGTGCGTCCCGGGGGTCGCGGTAGACGAAAAGCGACCTCACTCCGGTTCGGTCCACGATGCGGGCGAGCTCCCCTTCGAACACGGTGTGCTGATGGTAGAACTGGTTGTCGCCGAGGCTCTCGAGATCGGCCCTGAAGGGTTCGAATTCGTTGCCGTTCCCGGTTGGCTCGGGGTCCCAGGGATAGACATAGGAGGCGCGTCCGGGAAACGCATCGAAGCACCTTGCGTAGGCGGCGCGGTTGAACCGGTCGTCGGCGAACCACAGCCGCTGATAGCCGAGCTTGGCCAGGAAGGTGACGACGAGGTTCTTGCCGCATTTCGGGATGCTGTTGAAGAACAGCGGCTTCCCTGCCGCAAGCTGGTCCTGTTGCTCGGCGCGGTCGGTCATATCGGTTCCTGGTCACCGTATCGACGGAATGGGCGGATCATGAGCTCAACGGCGATGACGGCGCGGATGCCGCATCTCCGACGCGCTGTTCGCCGGCGTTGTCCCCGATCCGGCCGACCTCCCACCGGAAGATCGGCCTAACGGCGCCCTTCACCTCCGGATAGGGACCGCGCGCGCTGCGGCCGGGATAAGGGACCTCGTGGACGAACAGCGCCAGCGCCTCTTCGGCCACGTGATGGCGCTTGAGTGCGCCGGAGACCGGGGAATTCAGCCCGATCGACACCGTGATCCGCCCGATATTGAGGAAATGCGCCGGTATCTCCACGCGCGCCTCGTAACGGCCTACCCCGGCTTGCAGCGGCTCGGTGTCCGGGTCGGAATAGGCGGCGGTGAAGATCAGGACGCCGTGTTCGTTGTAGAAGCGGAAACTGGGAAAAACCGTGATGTCTTCGCGCAGCACGTCATAGACGGCTTCGATGGAGATCGCCTCGTCCGCGGTGATGGTGGCCACATCGCGGTTTCCCCCGGCGATCACGCTGGCCGAGACGAGCCGCGCGGCCGGCGCTTCGTTTCCTTCCGCCGCGCTTGGCGAGGGCGCCTCGCCGGCCCGCGCGGCCTCCTCCGTCTCGCCGGCCTCCTCGTCCCACTGCCTCCCTCCGGTCAGCCGGAGGGCATCCTTCGCGTAGTCCGCGACCACGTCATCGATCCCGCCGTCCATCAGGATCCGCCCGCGCTCTAGCCAGATGCCGCGGCTACAGAACTGACGGAGCGAGGACATGCTGTGGGAGACGAAGAGCAATGTCCGGCTCTGGCCGCTGATCTCGTTCATGCGTTCGATGCATTTCTGCTGAAAGGCGAGATCGCCGACCGAGAGCACCTCGTCGAGGATCAGGATATCGGGGTCGAGATGGGCGGCGACGGAAAAGGCGAGGCGGGCGCGCATGCCGGTGGAATAATGCCGCAGCGGGCCGTCGATGAACCGCCGGAGCTCCGAAAAGTCGATGATGGCGTCCAGCCGGCCGTCCACCTCCTCGCGGCTGAGGCCGTGGAGCCCGGCATTGAGGTAGATGTTCTCGCGCCCCGACAGGCTGTCGTTGAAGCCGGTGCCGACCTCGAGCAGCGAGGTGACGCGGCCTCGGATGACCGCCTCGCCCGCCGTCGGGTAGGAGACCCGGGAGAGGATCTTGAGCAGCGTCGACTTGCCGGCGCCGTTGCGGCCGATGATGCCGATCCGCTCGCCCTCCCGCACGTCGAATGTGACGCCGCGCAGAGCCCAGAACATGCCCTCCGGCGGCTCGTCCTGCGGGGACGGAGTCGCGGCGAGCCCGCGGAACAGCGGCCGCAAGAGGTCGCGATAGAGCCCGAGGCTCACCTCGCCCTGCTTCCCCAGGGGGTAGAGCTTCGAGAGTCCCGCCACCGAAATGATGGGATCCGTCATCAGAGCCGGTCCATCTGGATCCGCTCCGTGCGCTGGAAGCAGTAGATGCCAAAGACGAGCATCACGAGAGTGAAGGCGCAAGAGTAAGCGAAGGGTCCGGTGGGGAAGGTCATGTCGGCGAACAGCGCCGAACGGAAGGCGAGCAAGGTGCCCGACATCGGGTTGGCGTGGAAGGCGGCAAGCGCGCGGGCCGGGATGATGGCGGGCGAATAGATCACCGGGGAGATGAACAGGCCGATGTAGAGGATCAGGCCGAGGAGCCTTTCCCAGTCGCGCCGGTGCAGCCTGAGCGCGGCGAACAGGCACCCCGTGCCGAGGGCCAGCGCCATGCACTGCAGAACGACCAGGGGCAGCAGCAGGAGCTTCCAATCGGGGCCGATGGCGAACCACGCCATGAAGCCGATCAGCGCCGCGAGGCCGATGCCGAGCTCCGCCAGGCCCGAAAGGACGGGCGTCAGCGGCGCGATCAGCCGCGGGTAGTAGACCTTGCCGAGCAGCGGGGCGCTCGACTGGATGGAGGCGGCGGCCCGGCTCGTCGCCTCGATGAAGTAGAACCACAGCACCAGTCCGCTGAAGAGATAGGGGGCATAGGGGATCTCGATGCCGAGCCGGGCGCCAGAGAAGTCCCTCAGGAACACGAAGACCGAGACCATGAGGAGCGGGCGGGCCACCGCCCAGAACAGGCCGAGCCAGAGATCGACATAGCGCAGGCGCACCTCGCGGCGCACCATGGACGCGATCAGGCCGCGGTATCCCGCCAGCTCGCCGAGGCGCGGCAGGGGCAGGACGACGGCCGGCCGGATGATGATCTCGGCGCGGCCGCCCGGCTCGCCGGGGCTCGGGATCTCAGCCATGGTCGTTGACCGGTCGCAATTTCTTGCCAGTGCCAATGGTATACGGGGTTCCAGGCGATCCTGCCAAGAGCTTATGGGGCGCGCGCCCCCTACGGCCTGGCAGCGGCACGTTCGGAGAAGACCCAGAACCTGAGGCAGGTGAAGATGAAACAGGCGACGGCGACAATGGCGATCGCCTGGACCGCCTCATGGGGCCATCCCATCTTCTGATAGAGCGTGAAGAACAACCCGAGCTGCAGCAAATAGCCGACGACATAGATCAGGGTGTAGCGTAGGAACCCGGGGAGAACGGCGGTTGAGCTGCGAAACGACCAGTTCCTGTTGAAGAAGAATCCGGCAATGATCCCGACGAGGTAGACGATGGTCATCGCCACTTCCGGGATGACGGGAAACCGGGTGATGGCGAGATAGAGGAGATAGAGGCCGACATTGACCGACGCGCCCACCACGAGGTAGCGCGCGAGCGCGCTGCCGCTGACCGTCTTGACCGGGAAAACGTCCATGTCAGGGGGCGCCTTTGCGCGCGCGCTCCTCTTCGACGAGGCACCGGAGGTAGCCGGTGTAATCGTCGCTGCCCTCAGCCGCCAGCGCCGCGAGGTCGCCCAGGCCGATGTAACCCATGCGGTAGGCGACCTCCTCCGGGCAGGCGATTCGCGTGCCCGTCCTCTTTTCCATGATTTCAACGAACTGTGCCGCCATGAACAGCGCCGCCGGGGTGCCGCCGTCGAGCCAGGCCGTGCCGCGGCCGAGAAGCGAGACCCGAAGGTTGCCGCTTTTCATGTAGGCCTTGTTGAGGTCCGTGATCTCGAACTCGCCCCTCGCCGAAGGGGCGAGGCCGCGGGCGATGGCGAGCGCCTTCCGGTCGTAGAGGTAGAGCCCGGGCACCGCCAGGTTGGAGCGCGGACGGGCGGGCTTTTCCTCGAGCGCGACGGGACGCCCCGTGGAATCGATCTCGACGATGCCGAAGCCTTCGGGGTTGGAGACCGCGTAGCCGAAGATGGTCGCGCCTTCCTCGTGCTGCATGGCGCGGCGGATCTGAGCGGGCAGCCCGGTTCCGTAGAAGATGTTGTCGCCAAGGATCAGGGCCACCGGCCGGTCGGCAATCAGGTCCGCCGCCGAGAGCAGCCCGTCGGCGATGCCCTTGGGTTCCGGCTGGGCGGCGAAGGCGCAGCGGATGCCCCATTTCGGGTGGCTCGCCAACGTCGCCTCGATCATAGGCAGCGCCTCGGGCGAGGAGACGACGACGAAGTCCCTGATCCCCGCCAGCATCAGCGTGGTCAGGGGGTAATAGATCATCGGCTTGTCGAACACCGGTAGGAGGTGCTTGTTGATCGCCCGGGTCAGCGGGTAGAGCCGCGATCCGGTGCCGCCCGCGAGGATAAGACCTATCCAGGATGACATGATGCGGCGCGGCCCTTAGTTTCTTCCGGCCGGCTGGGCGGTGGGCAGCGCGCGGCCGGTGCTCCGCGACAGGCCGAGCCGCCCCAGGGACTGGCGGGCGGGCGACAGCCACTCTCGGTGCTCCATATACCAGGCGACGGTGTCCCTGAGGCCCGGGGAGAACTCGATCTCCGGCGCCCAGCCGAGCTCGCGGGTGAGCCTTTTGCTGTCGATGGCGTAGCGGTAGTCATGGCCCGGCCGGTCGGCGACGAAGGCGATCCTCTCGCCATGGGGAGCGCCGCCGGCGCGCGGCGCAAGCTCGTCCAGGATGGCGCAGATCATGTTGACCAGGTCGATATTGCGCACCTGGTTTCCCGCGCCGATGTTGTAGGGGCGCCCCGGCGCCGCGCGCTCCAGGATGGCGGCGATCGCCCTCGTGTGGTCCTCCACGTGGATCCAGTCCCTGACATTGCGCCCGTCGCCGTAGACCGGGATCGAATCGCCCGCCAGGGCATTGCGGATCACCGTGGGGATGACCTTTTCGGGGAACTGGTAGGGGCCGTAATTGTTGGAGGAGTTGGTGACGATCACCGGCAGGCCGTAGGTTTCCCCCCAGGACCTCACGAGGTGATCGGCCCCGGCCTTGGAAGCGGCGTAGGGCGAGCGCGGGCGGTAGGGGCTTTCCTCGACGAACGCGCCGTCATCATCGAGCTGGCCGAAGACCTCGTCGGTGGAGACGTGGAGGAAGCGGAAACGCTCCCTCTCGCCGGGTGCGAGAGTGCCGAGATAGGCGAGCGCCGTCTCGAGCAGCACCGCCGTGCCCAAGACGTTGGTGCGGATGAAGACCAAAGGATCGTCGATGGAGCGATCGACATGGGTTTCGGCGGCAAGATGGATCACCGCGTCGGGCTTCGCCGCGGCAAATGCCTTGCCCATCGCCTCGGCGTCGCAGATGTCGGCTTCCAGGAATCGGTAGTTCGGGCGGTCCGCGACGCATTCCACGGAAGCCAGGTTTCCGGCATAGGTCAGCTTGTCGATATTCGTGACCGAATGACCGAGCCCGGCAAAATGGCGGACCACGGCGGAGCCGATGAAGCCCGCGCCACCGGTCACAACTACGTTCAACCTGGTCATGGGACTGCCATGGCGGATGTCGCGGCGGAATTCGGATGCATTGGAAACCCTCGGCCAGATTACGTTGGACGGGGCTCAATTGCTAGGATTAAGCTTGTCGCGCCGCCTTGCGAACCGCACGGCCCGCCGCCCTCGGGCGGCTAGGGACGCAAGGCGCGCTGGGGGTTCGAGCGGGCCGCCGATCTTGAGGAAATCGAAATTGACCCAGGCAGTGGATTGTCCGGATCAGGCCAAAGCAAGCCGGGACGATATCGACGAGATCGCGGTCATTCTCCCCGTCTACATGTGCAAATCCCTCCTGCGCGAGGTCTGCGACCGGCTCGCCGCGACGCTTTCGCGCATCACCGATCGGTATTCCATAGTGCTCGTCGACGACGCCAGTCCCGATCATTCGTGGCCCCTGATCGAGGAGATGGGCCACGCCGATCCGCGAATCAGGGGTCTCAGGCTGTGCCGCAATTTCGGCCAGCATTACGCGCTGACGGCGGGGCTCGACCACTGCCGCGCGCGCTGGTACGTGGTGATGGATTGCGACCTGCAGGACGCGCCCGAGGACGTCCTGAGACTCTATGAAAAGGCGGTGGAAGGTCACGACGTCGTCGTCGCGGTCCACGGCAAGGGCGGCCATTCGACCATGAAGCGGTTGACCTCGCGCCTGTTCTACTGGCTGTTCAGGAAACTGTCGGGCCTCAAAGGCGACTGGCACCAGGGCAATTTCCGAATCTTTTCCGATACCGTGGCCCAGGCGTTCCGCCAGGTCAGGGAACAGTTGCGCTTCCTGCCCGCGACCTTCGATTGGATGGGCTTCGAGACCACCGCCATCGAGGTCGACCACGTCCCCCGCAACGACGGTTCGTCCTCCTATACCTTCCGCAAGCTGGCGCAACTCGCCCTCAACACCATCCTCGCCCATTCGGAGGTGCCCCTGAAGCTGGTCGCGGCGTTCGGCCTCGTGCTGTCGTTCGCCTCGATCCTGGGGGGCGCTTACATCGCCGTCAGGACGCTCTTCTACGGCGCCGCCGTCAGCGGCTGGGCGAGCCTGTTCGTGCTGATCTGCATCATTGGCGGCGTGCAGATCTTCATCATGGGCGTGCTCGGCATGTATGTCGGCAAGACATTCAACGAGGCGAAGAAGCGCCCCCTCTACCTTGTGAGCAACTATTCGAACATAGATGCCGCCGGGGCCGCGCGTTCGTGATGGCCGCGGGTGGCAGACAGCGATCGCCGGTGGGCCGGGTGGGGGCCGATGGCCGCCCCGGTTTCTTTGGCCGATGATCCGCTTCAACGAGCCCTTCGTGACGGGACGCGAGCTGGATTACATCCGCGACGTCGTCTTCGCGGGGGCCTTCGGCGGCGACGGCAAGTTCGCGAGGCGCTGCCAGGAGCTGCTCGAGCAGCGCCTCGGCGCCGCCCATGCGCTTCTCACCCACAGCTGCACCGCCGCCCTGGAGGTCGCCGCCCTCGCCCTCAGGCTGGGCCCGGGGGATGAGGTCATTCTGCCTTCCTATACTTTCTGCGCGACGGCGACCGCCTTCTTGAGGACCGGCGCGCGGCTCGTCTTCTGCGAGATCGACCCGGGCACCATGATGATGGACGCGGCCGACGTTGAACGGAGGATCACGCCGAGGACCCGCGCCGTCGTGCCCGTCCACTATTGCGGGGTGGCGTGCGATCTCGGCGCCCTGATGCCGCTGGCTTCGCGGCACGGCCTCGATGTGGTGGAGGATGCGGCCCAAGGCGTCGATGCCACGCTGGACGGCAAGTCGCTCGGCACCTTCGGGCGCTTCGGCTGCCTCTCCTTCCACGAGAGCAAGAACATTCACGGCGGGCTTGCCGGAGCCCTTCTGGTCAATCGTGAGGACGACTTCGAGACCGTCGCCACGATCTGGGAACGGGGCACCAACCGCCGGCAGATGATGCGCGGCGTGGTCGACAAGTACACCTGGGTCGATATCGGCTCGAGCTTCTATCCCTCGGAGCTGCAGGCGGCGTTCCTGCTGGCGCAGCTCGAGGCCCTGGACGGAAACTCAGGCACGCGTGCGGCTCTTGCCGCCGCCTATCACGAGCACCTTGGCCCTCTGGCCGCGGCGGGACACTTTGCTCTCGGCCGGGTCGATCCCGGCCGCGGGCCGAACCACCACGGGGTCTTTATCCTCCTCAATTCCGCGGACGAGCGCGAACGGGTTCGCGAAACACTGCTGGCCCACGGCATCCAGGCGGTCACCCATTTCGAGCCCCTCCATTCCTCGCCCATGGGGGCGGCACTGGGATACAGACCGGAGGACCTGCCACTGACCGAGGATCTCGCGCTCCGCCTCCTGCGCCTGCCGATGCACAACAACCTCACTGTCGAGGACGTCGAGACGGTCTGCCGCCGCCTGGCGGCCTGCTTCTAGGCCGGAGATCCGGCGCGGGGACGATCTTGGGCGACACCACGCTTCTGGAATGGGATAGCGCGTTCTTCGGCTTCCCCGTCGCGAGGGTCCTGCCGCCGAGGCTGGATGCGGCGCGCCTTGCCGAGATCCTGGACGAGCTGCGCCGGCAAGGGGTGAGGCTTGCCTACTGGGCGGCGGATGCCGGCTGTGCCCGGTCCCGGGCGGCGGGAGAGGCCGCGGGTGGCCTGCTCGCCGACCGGAAGGTCACCTATCGCCTCGATCTTGCGGACGCCGCGGAGGCGTCGGAGAAACCCCCGGCGGTCCTCCCCTTCGATGCCGAGCGCCCCTCGGGGGAGCTCGAGGACCTCGCGATCGCAAGCGGCGCCTATTCCCGCTTCAAGGTGGATCCCAGGATTCCGGCCGGGAAATTCGAGGATCTCTTCCGGGAATGGATGCGCCGTTCCGTCTCCGGGGCGCTCGCCGATGCGGTGTTGGTCATCAGGGAGCCGGACGGCAGGATCGCCGGCATGGTGACCGCCCTGGCGCGCGAGGGGCTCGGCGAGATCGGGCTGCTCGCCGTCGTCCCCGATTTTCGCGGCCGGGGATATGGCCGCGCCCTCGTCGAAGGGGCGGGCGCGTTCTGCCGGAAGCGGGGCCTCGATGCGGTCCGGGTGGTCACCCAGGAGGGCAACGCGCCGGCGTGCCGACTATACGAACGCGCGGGCTACGCCGTCGAAAGGCGCGAGAACGTCTTCCATTTCTGGCTGGCGTGAACCGGCGGCCCCGTCCCCGGATTTTCTTTACCGCCCGTCGGGGCAGGCCAGGCGGTCCCGGTTGTCGAGGATGGCGACGGGATAGGTGCGGTCCTGCCCGAAGATGTGGACCCTGCGTCCTTTCAGGTCCTCGAGGATCGCCTCGACGAACCCGCCTCCGTAACGGTAGAGGAACACCGGGTTCCCCTTCTGCCGGTAACCGGCGAGGGTGGGGCTCACGACGATGTAATCCGCCTGGCAGCGCGCGGCCCTCTCCATGGCCCGGGCGAGCGCCTGCCGCGCCGCCTCGCCCTTGGGCGTGCCGATATGGAAATCGTAGGTCTTTCCATCCAATTGGTAGAACACCCGTCTCGGTGCGAGAGTGCGCCTCTGGGCGGCGTAGAATGCGACAGCAGGAAGCTTGAGATCGTCGTGCCAAAGCTCGGCGATTGCGGCCTGGCCGCCGCCGGCGCTGCGCAGACTCGCGACCGTTTCGTGCATCGGCCGGATCCAGTCGGGGTAATGCGGCCTGCGGCTGTCGGCGCGGCCATACATCGAGGCGAGCACAACGGCGCCGAGGGCGATGAACAGCCCCGCCCGCAGAGGCGCGCGCGCCTTCACCCTGGCCGTCAGGGCCAAGCCGGCGGCGATGGAGTAGACGCCGATCAGTGACGGGTAATAGGGGGCGACCGTGACGACGAAGGACTGACCGGCCCGCCAGTTCACGGCCAGGGAGAGGAACAGGTGAACGAAGGCGATGATCCAGATCCCGCCCAGGAGCGCGGCCACCCTGGCCGCGCGGTTGACCGGGCCGCGCGCCGCCGTCTCGATCTGGCCGGCGCGCCACAGGATGGCGATGATGATGGCGAGGGCGGCGAGCAGGATGCCGGTCAGCGTGAAATAGGGAAGCCCCAGATCGGCGGGCGAGGGCTCCACCAGGCTCCCTCGGATGGCGGGGTAGCCCGTCACCAGGCGGAGGGTCGAGAGGATATTTCCGAAGAACGAGCCCATGCGGTCGCCGCCGACCCCGTACATGGTCAGCGGATCGCCGATCCGGCTCAGCATCGCCGCGCTCGCCCACAGATAGATCGCGGCGAACGGCAGGAAGCCTGAGAGCGGACCGGCGGGCAGGCTCAGCCACTCCCGCAGGGGGAGCGACTTGCGCAGGGTGAGCCAGATCGCCAGGGCGGGGAGGACGGCGACGCCGAAAACGAACGGAGGCCCAGTGTCGCGGGAGATCAGCGCGAGCCCCATGACGGCGCCCGAGGCGATTCCCATCCACAGCCGCTTTCGCGCGGGCCAGGCGCCGGTCAGATAGGCGAGGATCAGGAAATAACCCCCCGTAAGCAGGCCGAGGAAGCCGGGATCCCGCCGGTAATCGAAGAGCCCGAGGCTCCACCAATAGAGGCCGTCGGGCAGGAAGAAGACGAGCGCCAGGCAGGCGGCCCCGAAGCCGCCCATGCCGGCGCCGCGGCCGAAGGCGAACAGGGCCGCCAGGGCGACGGCGGTGGTGAGGGTGTTGTAGAGGTGGAAGCTCGCCGGCGTCTTGACGAGCACCGGGCTGAACAGCGCCGCGAAGAACGATTGGGTGATCGACTGGTGGAACCGTGCCGCGTACTCGACGGCGGGCCGGTAACCCGAGTTTTCCGCAAGGTTCAAGATTTCGAAGGCACGGATGTAGCCTCCGACGGAATCGTAATGCGGGATGGCTGCCGCATAGTAATCGGTGAGCAGGACATACCCCACGGCATACAGGCCGATGACGATCCCGAGCAGGGCGAGGAGGTAAACCCGGCCCTCCCGTCCGGCCTGCGGCGCATCGCTCATGTCGCCGCCGCCTCCGCCGCGACGCGCTCGAGCCGCGCCAGCAGCCGTTCCTTCTTGCGCATCAGCTTCTTGCGGTTGAGCCCCTTGATCAGCGACTTGTAGGGGATCACCGTCGGATCCCCGAGCCCGTCCACCAGCACCAGGCGCAGCCCGCCGCCCTCCCGCCTCTGGACCAGGATGTTGTGGTAGCTCGGGTCCTCCACCGGCACGTGGTGGGCCGCCATGGTCTCGAAGAAGTCCTCGATCAGGGGCGCGAGGCCCGCGAGCCCGTTCTCGGCGACGAATCGCCTGAGGCTCACGCTCGTCCGCCCGTCGGCATCGCGCACGTGCTCGGCCATCAGCGCCGGGCCGCGGTCGGTTGCGACATAGCCGTAGACCGCGCCGACGCGCGCGCGGACTTCGGGCGGCTTGGCGGCGAGCTTCCGGTAGAGCCCGATGTCGCGCGCATTGGCATCGAAGCGGCGCTCGGGCACGAGCCGCCCGGTCCAGTGGCGCGCGCGCCGCGCCGCCGGGGTGCCGCTTTCGCGGTAGAGCTTCAGGACCTTGGTCTCGTCGCCGGGGTGCAGATAGACCGTGCGCCACTTGCCGGAGGCGATCCGCTTGCCTTCGTCGATGATGATCGGGCGATCGCCGGACATCGCCGCCTCACCTCCCCTTTCCGCCGCGACAAACCGCCGCTGCCGCCCGCGCCGCCGGTGATAGTCCATCGCCGCCCGTGCCGCAAGGAAAGCGGCGGGCCCGGCCTCCTTCGACGCCGCGCCCTCATTCCCCGGCTAAGGCTCAGCGGGGGAGAGGAAGCGGGGGTTTGTCTGCGCTGGTGAGGATGCCGCGAGGTTTCGCGGCGGTTTTTGGGGCGGGCCGGTGGTCGGGGTGCCGGTTG
>Ga0326597_10011686_pt1 | contig 11612 bp, 9 predicted proteins | sample RVTome_12_FD_203789 | JGI IMG/M metagenome (GOLD analysis project Ga0326597, IMG submission 203789) | Soil microbial communities from uranium-contaminated site in the Upper Colorado River Basin, Wyoming, United States - RVT100D185 | ecosystem: Environmental > Terrestrial > Soil > Contaminated >...
CGAAAAGAGTGATGACGAGTTTGCCGCAGCGTTTCACGGCACGCGCTTCCAAGTGAGCCCGACCAAAGCGCAGCGGCAACGCCGCACCTGCCCGCCGCCGTGGCGGCCCAGGATGCGACGCAAGCTCCCCTCGACCCCGCGCGCCGACTTGGTCACGAAGGCAATGACGGTGGGACCGGATCCACTCAGACAGGCGCCGCGCAGGCCCACCGGCCGCAAGGCCAGCAGCTCCTCCAGTTCCGGAACCAAGCGCTTGCGGTACGGCTGGTGCAGGCGATCGCGCAGCGCCGGCCCCAACAGCTCCGCAGGCCCATGCGTGAGCGCCACCAGCAGCAAACCGAAGTGTTGCAAGTTCGCCACCGCATCGGCCAGCGGAACTTCGGCAGGCAGCAGCGCCCGCGCGGCGGCGGTCTCCAACCGCCGGTTGGGAATAGCGAGCAGCAGCTTCAAACCCCGCGCCAGCGGCAGTCGCAGCGCCGTCACTTGGTCCTCCTCGAGCGCCACCAGGACCAAACCGCCCAGGATGCTGGCGGCCACGTTGTCCGCATGACCTTCCAGTTGCGCGCCCAGCTCCAGCAGCTCTTGCGGGCGCGGGCGCCGGCCACACGAGAGCGCTCCCGCGGCGAGTCCGGCAACCACCGCCGCCGCGCTGGAACCAAGACCTCGGCCCACCGGAATCGCGCTGCGCACCCGGATGGCGAGACCGACTCCGCCGCCCCAGCGCGCCCGCGCTGCGGCCACCCCGTGCCATACCAAGTTGTGCTGGTCCAGCGGCAGCTCCCCGGCGCCTTCGCCGCTCCAGCGGATCGTGTCCCGATCGGCTCCCAACCGCAGCTCGATTTTCAGACCCAGCTCCAGGGCTAGCCCCAGGCTATCGAATCCAGGACCGAGGTTTGCCGTGGAGCCTGGCACCGAAAGCTGGAATTTTGCCCCTTTAGGGAAGGCGAGCGGCCGGCCAGGCAGGGTAGCCATCGCGGCGGATAGTCTTAGGGGAAGGACGCCGCGTTGCAACGCGCCGACCGGGTTGCTAGGATCCGCCCATCGAGCACAACGCTGATCCGCAACCAAAAGCGCCTCGGGGGCGCCGGAACTCTATGGGCAAGAACAAACGCCCGGCTCAATTCTCATCCGCTCGACTGGCGGCTCCGACTCGCGAAGAACTGGAGGTGGTTCGGGCCCAGTTCGAACGCGCGCTGGCGGCCCTGCAGGGCGGAAACGAGCCGGCGACCGAGGATCTCGCATCACTCGACCACGCCGGCAGCGCCGCGACCCACGCGGCTGCCTGGCTGTTGGCCCACCTACCCGAAACCGGTGCGTTGAACCTGCTGGAGCTGCTGCGGCGGCTGGAGCCGGCCGGCCTTCACGAACTGATCAAGGAGGCGGCGTTCAGCGAAGAGTTCAGCCTGGCGGTCAAAGCCGCCATGGTGGCCCTGCTGGAACAGTGGCAGGATCCCCAAGCCTATCTTTGCGACGAGATCGAACGGGCGCGGGCGGCGATCGGGCTTCTGCAACAGCACCTGGAATCCAGTCCGTTCCCGCAATCCGAACGCGAGCGGCTCCATGCCGCGGTGCGCGAGTTCAGCTCGTTCACCCGCCGCTCGTTCGTGCGTCAGGTCGCCCTCGATTTGGGCCCCCAAGCGGTGGCGGCCTATGAGGTTTTGAGCGAGGCCGATCCCGAGTTCGACCGCGACCTGGTCGGTATCCTGGAGTCCTCGCGGGCTCCGCAGGCGGCGCTGGCGCTGGCGCAGATGCTGCGGCAGGCCACCAGTAAGGAGATGCGCAAGACCATCAAACGGGCCCTGCACAAGCTGGAGTCCGCCGGCGTGCCGGTGCCCGAGCTCGAGCAGGAGCCGGTGGTGCTGGCCCCGCCGCCCAAGGCCGAGCGGCGCGCCCACTCCAGCCACATCGACAGCTTGGGCGACCGCCTGATCTGGTACGCTAGATTCCAGCCGCCGGAAGGTTTGGTGGTGGCGCAGGCGCTGGTCAACGACCACGCCGGCCTCGGCAACTTTGAGATCTTCAAGAGCAGCCGCAAGTCCTATCGCCAGATGCTGTCGAACATGAAGTCCGATGAGATGATGACGGTGGCGGAGTTGGATCCGGACCATGCCCTCTCCCTGATCGACCAGGCGGCCGCGCGGACTCGGGAGCTGGGCAAGGAAGTGCCCGAGGAATACGCCCGCCACCGCGAGCTGCTCGGTGCCGCGACGCAGCTTCCGCCCCAGCCGCCGGCTTATCGCCGCTTCGGAGTCGACGAGATCGAGCGGCTCCGCCGCGACCGCGCGCGCGCGGCCGCCGCGCTCGAGGTGCGCGAGATCAGCGGCTGGATGATCCATTTGCGCGAGCTGGAATCGTATTACGAGCGCATCGCCGCCGCGCAGAAAAGCCCGATCATCACCTCCGAATTCAGCAAGGAGGAGCGGCTCGATGGTCTATACCGCGAGATCACCGACGAATTCTTCACCAGCCCCAAAGGGTCGCTCTATCGCCGCCGGCTCGAAGAGATGGCCGACCTGCTGGCCGCGCTCGGCCGGCAGGACGATGCCCGCGCCGCCCTGGCGGCCGCACTCTCGCTGGAGGGGGCTCCCCATGACAGCCCCTTTGCCACTGGACTGATGCAACGCTGCTTGGATCTGATCTTCGAGCTGCAGAAGAAAAATGAGCAAGGCTCGCTGATCGTCTCTCCCTACGATGCGAGCCGTTAGCAACCCGCTCGAGCCCAACCGTTGAACCCCGTGCCAGCGGAGAACCGGCCGATGAACCCCCAGAACGGGACAAGCCCCAAGGACGGGACAAGCCCCGCCCCTACCCGAGTCCTGGTGGTTGACGATGAGGATGCCATCCGCGAGGTCCTCCGGCTGCGCCTGGAGGCCTGGGGTTACCAGGTGGCACTCGCCGGCGACGGCCGCCAGGCCACCGAGCTGACCGAATCGTTCGATCCGGAGATCGTGGTCTCCGATGTGGTGATGCCGGAGCTTTCCGGCCTCGAGCTGCTGCGCCAGCTGCAGGGCGATCAGCCGCAGCGGCCGGTGATCCTGCTGACCGCGCACGGCACAGTGGACATGGCGGTCGAGGCGATGAAGCAGGGCGCTCACGATTTCATCACCAAACCGCTGGACTACAACAAACTCAAATCCACTCTGGAAGCCGCGCAGCGCGAGCTCGCGCTGCGGCGCAAATCGCAGCAGATCGAGTCGCAGCTCGACCAGCCCGGCGCGCTCGGCGAGCTGGTCGGCTCCAGCCGCACCATGCTGGAGGTCTACGAGCTGATCCAGACGGTCAGCGCCACCGATGCGGCGGTGCTGATCACCGGCGAGAGCGGCACCGGCAAGGAAATCGTGGCCCGAACCATCCATCAGCTCAGCGCCCGGCGCGCCGGCCCCTTTATCGCGATCAATGCCTCGGCGCTGCCGGAGAACCTGATCGAGAGCGAGGTCTTCGGCCATGAGAAAGGCGCCTTTACCGGCGCCAGCGCAGTGCGGCCCGGTTGTTTCGAGCTCGCCGACGGCGGAACCCTGCTGCTCGATGAGATCGCCGAGATGCCGGTGTCGCTCCAGCCCAAGCTGCTCAGGGTGCTGGAGGACGGACGGGTGCGGCGCCTGGGCGGCAAGCAGGAGCTCAGCTTCGATGTGCGGCTGCTGTCGTCCACCAACTGCGACCCGAAGAGCGCGATCCAGGAGGGTCAACTGCGCGAAGACCTCTACTACCGGATGAACGTGTTCCACATCGCGCTGCCGCCCCTGCGCAACCGCAGTGAGGACATCCCGCTGCTGGTCCAGCATTTCATCCACCACTTCGCCCGCAAGCACACGGTCGAGGTTGAAGGCCTGCGCGATGAGAGTCTGCAGATTCTGCAAGACTACGCCTGGCCCGGGAACGTCCGCGAGCTGCGCAATGTGATCGAGCGGGCGGTGATCCTGGCCAAGCAAGGTTGGATCGAGCCCAGCCATCTGCCACCCTACCTGCGCGAACCGGCCACGGAGTCGACCGAGCAGCTCGGCATGCCGTTAGGCACCACCTTCGCCGCGGCTGAAAAGCAGCTCATTCTCAAGACCTTGCAAGCGACCGGCAACAACAAGGCCGAGACCGCGCGGCGCCTGGGACTCGACGTCAAGACCATCCGCAACAAACTCAAGTCCTATGGGCTCTAGCCTAGCTTCATTGCAGCGCCCCGGGCACTGGGGCTGGCCGGAGTATCGGGCGCGAGGCGCCCGGGGAGCGCGAGGGCGAAGCCCTCGCTCTAGATGAGAATCGCCACCCGGATCGCCGCCGGCCAGCTCGCTTTCATCGTGCTGCTGCTGGCGTTCCTGCTCTACCAGATCTCCCTGATTCACACCCTGCAATCGATCAATCGCAGCCTCTCGAATACCAACTTCACCGCCGCCAAGTATTCCCTGCAGCTCAGAGACGATCTCGAGGGGCTCGAAGAGTTCACCCGCAAGCTGTTTGCCACCTCGGACTGGGATTATCGAACCCAAGTGATCAGCAAACGCCAATCCCTCGAGCAGCACCTCGAGAACATCCGCTCTCTGCCGCTGTCGCAAGCCGAGCGGGCTGCCGTCGCGGCGCTCGAATTGTTGTCGCGCAGGTCGTCCCAAAGCGCCCTGCTCACCCAGCCACGCAACCCAGAACACCAGCCGAGCTTGTCGGGTCCAAGCGGCAACCAGCTGTTCGAGGCCCAGATCGACGATCTCAGGCGGATGCGGGCCGCGACCCGCCGCTTGATCGAAGTCACTTCCGAGGCGATCCGGATTCGAGTCCAACAATCCCAAGAAACCGGCCAGCGCGCCGAGAAGGTCTCCTGGACCGCCGCGGCGGTGGCCCTGCTCCTGAGCCTGCTGGTTTCTTTTCTGACGCTGCAGTCGATCACCCGGCCGCTCGGCCAACTGGTGCGGGGCACCCGCGAGCTGGCCAAGGGCGAGTTCGACTACCGGGTCGACGACTCCGGCACCGACGAGCTGGCGCAGCTGGCCGGCGATTTCAACGCGATGGCCGACCAGCTCAGCAAGCTCGATCAGCTCAAAGATGACTTCGTCTCCCATGTCTCCCACGAGCTCAAAGCGCCGCTGGCCTCGATGCAAGAAACCACCCAGCTATTGATCGATCAGCTCGCTGGCCCGATCAATCCGCAGCAGGAGCACCTGCTCGCTCTCCAGCTCCGGTCGGGGCGGCGCCTCTCCGCCATGATCGCCAATCTGCTCGAGGTTTCGCGCATGGAGGCCGAGGCGGTCGAGTACGGCTTCGCCAGCGAAGACCTCGCCGCCCTAGTGCAGAATGTGCTGACCGAGTTGGCGGCGCGCAGCCACGACCTGCAGCTGCGCCTCGAGCTGGCCGCGACCCGAGCCCCGCTGCCGGTCGAATGCGATGGCGCGCGGATCCACCAAGTGATCACCAACCTGTTGGAGAACGCGTTCAAGTTTGCGCCGCAGGGCTCGACCATCACGGTCCGGATCGACTTGCTCGACCAACTGCCGCGCGGCCTACCGGAACATTGGCAGCGTGAACTGGCCGATGCCGCGCCCGACTTCGCGCTGATCTCGGTCGCCGACCGGGGGCCCGGAGTGCAACCAGCCCACCGCTTCAGGATCTTCGAAAAGTTCCATCAGATCAAACGGGGTTCCAAGGTTGCCGGCCAGGGAGTGGGACTGGGCCTGGCGATTTGCCGGAGCATCGTCGAACACCACCGCGGCGCCATTTGGGTCGAAGAGCGCGCCGGCGGAGGAAGTAATTTCCTGGTGCTGCTGCGGGTCCGTCAGCCCCGAATCGTGGTGGGTCTGCCGCGTTCGCTCGGCTCGGAAACCTAGACCGCATTTCTCACGACGTGTCGGGAGAAATGCGGGCTGAGCTTCTCAAGGGCCCATGCTCACGGGTATAATTCGAGCGGTCTATGCTTTTCACGCATGGGCGCCAAAGTGCGACTTCGACCGCACCGAACCCGGACAGCTGGCGCCTGCGGAGCGTTGCCGTCCCCTCATCGCCTGCGCTTGCTGGTGGTGGCGTGCTGCTCGATCCTGGCGCTGAGCGCTTGCCGCAAGAAACCCGCGGCGGTAGCGCCCGCCCGGCCCGACGAGTTTCAAATGGCCGAGGCCATGTTGCAAGCCGGGGATTATGAGGGCGGCGCTGCGGCCTACCAGAACTACCTCGACTTCCAGCCGGGTGGGGACCACCGAGACCAGGCCCTCTTTCGACTCGGCTTGATCTACGCTCTTGCCGGCGAGCCGAAGGCCGATTCGGGATCGGCCCGAGACACCTTGCAACAACTGGTGAACCTCTACCCGCAGAGTGATCTTTCACCGCCAGCCCAGCTCATCCTGCGTCTGATGGCCGAGGTGGAAACGCTGCAAATCGCAAAACGCAATGCCGATCACCAGATTCAGCAGCTCAATAACAAGCTCGAAAAACTCAAAAAGATCGACCTTGGAACTCCCCCGCACAAATGAGGCGTTGACCAGGCCGGATGGCTAGAGGATCAAGTTTTCGCGCTCCCGGCGACCAAAAGAAGCATGCCGGCGACCAGCGCCAGAGCCGCCCAGATCGGCGCCCAGGGAATCGGCGCCTCCGCCGAGGGGATCGCTGCGGACGATGCGCTATCGAATGGCGCCACCCCAACCGTGTACCGTAGACCTTGATCGGCCAGTAGCACCAGTCCGAGAACGACCAAAATCAGGCCGGTCACCATCGGCGCCCTCATGTGGTGCCCGCTCCTTAGCCGGCCGACAAGCAGCTCGCACCTCGCGCCCACCGCCAGACCCCGCGGTTGGGTGTCGGGCCTGCTCACGGGAGGGTGGGAAGTCTGCATGGCCTTAACTCAGCCACTGTTTGAGCAATCTCCATGCCATGAGAGAGCGGCCAGGTCTCCTCATGAATCGGGAGAGAGGACGCTCCGGCCGGCACCTCCGCAGAATTGTCAGGGAAGAAATGTTCGCGAACGGGAAGGGATTCTCACCCGCCGCATTGCCGCCATTGGGACGGCCGTTGCCACCGCCTGTCGGCAGCACATAAACGAACGCCTTGGCGTCATGCGAATGCCGACGGGCAGCCCCAAGGAAACGCCTCTACGGCAGCACACCCCGGCCTATGAACGTTCGTTTACTGTTCGTCCCTTGAGGTCGCGGGTTCCAGGGTTAGCGAACCGCCATTCGACCCAATAAGCCTTCCGCTGGCAGACCATTACGACCGTTCACAACTTTTCCGTGGAGGAGCGCCGAACAGGCCTTTAGGATAGAAAAGTCCGGAGTTCGGGCCGCTAAGAGTGTGGCTTGGGCCGGTTCCAAAAGATTGCCAAGAGAAGATACCAGAGGAGGAGCAAGCGGCATGCATTCGGTAGAGAAATACATCGAAAAAGGCGCCACCAAGGTCGCCGGCGGCTTGTGGCATACCATTCAATTCGTCAATCAGTGGAAGCCCGGCAAGAGCTTCATCCCCAAGTGGGCGGACAAGCCCCTGCTCAAATCGTGGGAGCGGACTAAGCCGCCGCTCGGATGGCCGCGCGAAACCGATTCGTTGTGCCCCAAGTGCGTCAAAGAAGCCCGCGAAGAGATTCTCTCGGGCAAGACCAGTTGGGAGGTCTTGATCAACGGCCATATCGGCGAGATCAAGGCCCGGATCGTCGAAGAGGACGGCAAGATCTGGATGAAGAAGACTTGCCCGAAACACGGCGAGTTCGCCGACATCATGGCGATCGATCCGGCCTTCCTGCGCCACATCGAGTCGATGTATCCGGGCCGCGACATGCGGGCGCACAACGACGACCAGCTTCACAATCACGGCACCAGCTCGATCAAGTACGGCCGCGGCTCGGTGTTGACTGTCGACCTGACCAACCGCTGCAACATGATGTGCGATCCGTGTTTTATGGATGCCAACCAGGTCGGCTTTGTCCACGAGCTGAGCTGGCAGGAGATTCAGGAAATCCTCGACAACGCGCTCAAGATCAAACCGCGGCGCCAGATGTCGATCCAGTTCTCCGGTGGCGAGCCGACCATGTCGCCCTACTTCGTCGAGGCGGTGCGCTACGCGCGCGAGGTCGGCTACACCAGCGTGCAGGCGGCCACCAACGGGATCCGCTTCGCCCAGGATTACAGCTTCTGCGAGGCCGCCTACGAGGCCGGCCTGCGCTACGCTTATCTACAGTTCGACGGTATCGGCAACCCCAACAACGCCCACCGCAAGATCTCGAACCTGTTCGACGTCAAGCTCAAGGCGATCGACAACATGCACAAGGCCGGCATCGAGATCGTCTTGGTGGTGACCCTGGTCAACGAGGTCACCAACCATCAGGTCGGCCCGGTAATCGAGTTTGCGACCCAGAACCCGGGCAAGATCAGTTTCATCTCCTTCCAGCCGGTCTCTTTCACCGGCCGCGACGAGGACATCTCCGACGAGCGCCGCATGCGGCAGCGCTACACCCTGTCGCATCTGGCGCACGATGTGAAGAAGCAGGTCGGCATCACCGAGCCGACCCGCGACTGGTTTCCGATCTCGCTGGTTAGCGTGTTCGGCGATCTCTCGGACCTGGTGCAGGGTCCCGACAAGGAGTGGGGCAACCTGTCCTGCAGTTGTCACCCCAACTGCGGCGTCGGCACCGCCCTGATGATCAATAAAAACACCAAGGAGATGGCGCCGGTTCCGCAGTTCCTCAATGTCGCCCAATTGGTCAAAGACGTGACCTTCGTCAACGACATGGCCCGCAGCCGCTTCCTGACCGCGCTATCGGTAGCGCTGGCGGTGCTGCGCAACTACGATCCGTTCAAGGCGCCCAAGAGCCTCTCGATTCGCGCGCTGCTCAAGAAGTTCGACAAGCACATGCACGTTTCCGGCAAAGACTACGGGCGCGGCAAGACGCGGCGCGACGACCCCTGGAACCTGATGATCGTCGCCGGCATGTGGTTCCAGGACCTGTTCAACTACGACTTCCGCCGCACCGAGATGTGCATCATCCCCTACGGCACCCAAGAGGGCGAGATCTCCTTCTGCGCCTACAATACCGGGGTGGGCTGGCGCAACATCATCGAAAAGATGCACCAGAACGCGACCGTGGCCGAATGGTACAAGCAGCATGGCCGGCACCAAATCTACGCCGGCAACAAGGATCTGGAGCTCCCCGAATTTGGCCACCAGCTCACGGTCAACGAGCGCGACCTGGTGGACAAGGTGCTGCATCAAAAAGGCGTGGCCCTGACCGCCAGCGAGGAGCGCTTGATGCGCTCGCTGGCGCAGAAAAAGGCCCAGGCCGAAGCGGCCCGCAACCCGCTGCGCGTCCTCTGATCCGTTCGCTGCACCGACTGCTTGGAATCCGCCCACCCCGTTGGCCGGGAGCCGAGGGAGTGGGCGTTTTTTTCGACCCGGAGCAGCCGTGAGCCTATGATCAACCAATGCCAGGGTTGCAACGTACCCGCCGGTCAGTACCATATCTTCGGCTGCCCCAACGAGCCGTGCCCGTTTTGCTTTGGGCAGCTGCTCTCTTGTGGTTGCATCTTCACCCGACTCGGTCTCGATCCCGGCACCCTGAGAACCTACGAAGGAATCAGCGCCGAACAGGAGGAACGTTGGCACCAGATCCTGACCGCCAAAGGACGGGTGCCCTTCGGCGCCGACCCGCGGCCGGAGGACCAAAGGCCGCCGACCCATTGAACTCCGCGTGAACCTATGAGTACGGTGCTCAGCGGCGCAGAGGCCTACTCGGCGCTGCATCAGGGCCGCTCGCTCGAAGGAGCGGTGATCGAAGGCGACTGCGGCCCTCCGGCCAAGCGCCAGAGTGCGCCGATCGAACATCCGGTGCGGGCCGACGGCGCCGAGTTTCGCGGTTCGCTCAACCTGACCGACCACCGATTCCGCGCCCCGGTCTCCTTTCGCGGGGCGCGCTTTCTGGGTCCCCAACTCCATTGGTGGCGGGTTCTGTTCGAGGGCGACGCCGACTTCAGCGGCGCCGAGTTCGCCGGCAACGACACCTTGTTCAGCCAGTCGGAATTTCGCGGTGCCGCCACCTCGTTTCGGGAAGCGCACTGCCGCGGCACGATCACCAACTTCCGCAAGGTCCGCTTCGCCAGCCGCACGCTGACTTTTGTCGGAGCCACTTTCGCCGGCGAACGGACCCACTTCCGCGAGACTCGTTTCGAAGGCGAAGGGGTCGATTTCAGCCGGGCGCGCTTCACCAGCTCCCATGAGACCAGCTTTCGGATGGCCGAGTTTCATTGCGGCGAGGCGGAGTTCAGCGGGGCCGATTTCAGCAGCCGGCTGATCGATTGCAACGAGACCGTCTTCGCTCCGGTCACCCGCATGATCGGCTGCTCGGGCAGCGGCTCGATCGTTTTCTGCAACGTCGACCTGGACCGCCTCGAGCTGCGTCGCACCGACCTATCGCGCTGCGAGTTCCGCAGTCCGCTGCGCTACCGCAAGAAAAACGTGATCGGGCTGGCCACCCGCCGGATCGTCGGCGACGAGCTGCGCGCCCGCCCCGGTGAAGAGCTCGACGCGGCAGCAGTTTATCGCCAGATTCGAGCCTTCTACCTCCAGCGCAGCATGCCCTATGAAGCCGATTGGGGCGACTACCGCCACCACCGCGATACCAAGAGCGCCTGGGAGATTTATCTCAGCGAGCTCGCCATGCTCAGGCGCGCCAAGGGCATTCTCTGGCCCGGGAACCTTGTGGTTCCCTACGCCGCCTTGCGAGCCCTGCTGGCGCGCCACCCGCCCACCACCGTGGGCAGCTGGCACGTCGCTCCGCGCTAGGAGCCTGCGAGCCGGCTAGCTCACCTATCCACGCGGTGGACAATAGGTTGCGATCCCGGCAAGCGGAAGTTGCTCTCCCCAGCGGTCGCAGGCCCTGGACGAAGGTCAGCCCAAACCCACCGCGTCCAGGTCTGCTTCGCTCATCCCGAAGAAGTGGCCGGTTTCGTGCAACAAAGTGGTGCGGATCTCTTCCCGCAGGTCTTCCTCGTCGACCACGACCCGCTCGAGGTTACGCCGGAACAAAACGATTTGGGTCAGCTCGGCCACGCCTCCCACCGAGGAGAGCTCCGGGTAGGGCGTGCCGACGAACAGGCCCAGCAGTCGCGGATCCAAGCCGGCCGCCACATCCGCCCGGGCCGGCAGATCGGCGATCAGGATCGGTACCTCGGCGAGCAGGCGGCGGGCACGGTCCGGCAGCTCCATCAGGGCCTGCTCGGCGACGGCGGCGACCTCTGCCTCACTGAGCCACTCTGCGGTCTCAGGTTCGGCGGCGTCGAGCCGAAGCACCTGCAGCCAGGCGGCGCGCTTGCCCTTTTCATCCTCCAGCGCCTCGCACACCGAGCCCAGGCCGTACCAGGCGGCGGCCTCCTCCGGATGGCGCCGTACCAGCGCCTCGCAGCGCCGCCGCGCTTCCGCCAAGCGGCCGGGCTGCTTGGAGAGCAGCTCGGCGGCCCACAGCTCCGGAACGTACCACTCCGGTTCAACCAGGGTCGCGCGCTCCAGCAGCGCGAGCGCGCCCTCGACATCGCCCCGGCCGCGGGCGCAGGACGCAAGCAGCAGCAAAACCTCGGGCTCCTCGGGGTATGTGCGCAGGAGCCGCTCGCCAAGCTTGGCAGCTTGGTCGAGGCGCCCCTGCTCCTCCAGCTCCCAGGCCCGCTCGA
>Ga0326597_10011688_pt1 | contig 11612 bp, 10 predicted proteins | sample RVTome_12_FD_203789 | JGI IMG/M metagenome (GOLD analysis project Ga0326597, IMG submission 203789) | Soil microbial communities from uranium-contaminated site in the Upper Colorado River Basin, Wyoming, United States - RVT100D185 | ecosystem: Environmental > Terrestrial > Soil > Contaminated >...
CGCCGTCCGCAGCAGTTGATCGAACTTCACATGGTTGTTGCACAGCGTGCAGGGAATCGGCGTCCGCCCGGCGGCGTACTCCGCCACAAACGGCTTGACGACGGTCTCCTCGAACTGCCGCTCGTAATTGACCACGTAGAACGGAAAATCCAGGTGCTCGGCCACGCGCCGCGCGTCGAAGACGTCGTTCGAAGAGCAGCAGCGCCCCTCGACGCTTTCCGGAGCCGCCGGGTCCGCGTCGCGCATCCGCCGCTGGTCCCAGAGCTGCATCGTCAGGCCGATCACCCGCCAGTCCTGCGCCTGCAGCAGCACCGCCGCCATCGAGCTGTCCACCCCGCCGCTCATTCCGACGACGACCGTGTTCTCGGACGTCTGCGCACACCGAGGACGCTTGTCCTCCTCCGTACGCTGCGTACTTTCAAAACACTTCATCCCGGGCCCAACCCCTATCACAACCATCAACCATGAACCAACAACTGACAACTAACAGCTATCAACTAACAACTGTCTTCCCCGGCGTCCGCGGCGAGAGCGCCCGCAGCCGTCCGACCGCTTTCTCGAGCCCCGCGACCAGGGCGTCTATATCGGCGTCGGTGTTCGTTCTGCCAAGGCTCAGCCGGATGCTGGCGCGGGCGCGCTCGGCAGGCACTCCAATCGCAGTCAGCACGTGCGACGGCTCGATGGCTCCCGCCGCGCACGCCGCGCCGGTCGAGCACGCCAGGCCGTCGAGGTCGAGCGCAATCACCAGCGATTCCGCCTCGATGTAGTCGAAGTAAAGGTTCGTCGTGTTCGGCACGCGCACATACCGCCCATTCTTGATCCCGGCGCGCGGCCCGTTCACTCCGGCGTCCTCGATGCGCGCCAGAACCTCGTGCTCCAGCCGGTCCCGCAGCGCCTCCAGCCGTTTGGCTTCGCTTGCGAGCCGTTCCGCGGCCAGTTGCGCCGCCGCCCCGATCCCGACCACCCCGGCAACGTTCGTCGTTCCCGGACGCGGGTCGCGGTCGTCGTGCCCGCCGAACATAATGGGCCGCAGCGAGACGCCTTTGCGGATCGAGAGCGCCCCGACTCCTTTCGGCCCGTAGAATTTGTGCGCGCTCAGGGAGAGCAGGTCCACTCCCATCCGCTTGCAGTCCACCGGAATCTTGCCCGTCGTCTGCACGGCGTCCGTATGGAACAGCACGCCCGCCTCGCGCGCGATCGCCGCGATTTCTGGAATCGGCTCGACCGTCCCGATCTCGTTGTTCGCGTGCATCACCGTGATCAGAATCGTCTCCGGCCGCAGCGCCCGCCGCACGTCGCCGGGATCGAGCAAGCCCGCCGCATCCACCGGCAGATACGTCACCGCGACGCCCTCTTTTTCGATTGCCTGGCACGTCCGCAGGATTGCCGGGTGCTCGATGGTCGTCGTGATGACGTGCAGATTGCCGCGCCCGCTCGCTCGCGCCGCTCCCACCGCTCCCAGAACTGCCATATTGTCCGCCTCGGTCCCGCCGCTCGTCAGCACCAGCTCCGCCGGCTCGCAATGGATCAATGCGGCAAGCTCCGCCCGCCCTCGCTCCACCGCCGCCTTGGCCCGCTGCCCAAACCGATGGATGCTCGAGGCGTTCCCGTACTCGGTCCCCAGGTAGGGAACCATCGCCTCGACGACTTCGGGCGCGACCGGCGTGGTCGCGTTATGGTCAAAATACCGGTGCATAGGGCACGCCCATCTCCCAGACCAATGTTTGCTTCCTGTAACCCTTTCCGCCGTGGCCGGTTGCGCCGCATTGCGCTTCCACCACACCCCGAATTATAGCATTATCATCTGTGCGGATCATTTGCCCTTGCCGCTCCTTGCCGCGGTCATCCTGAGGAGCGTAGCGACGAAGACCTGCTTTTCCGCTGATTGACCACCCGATTTGACCTGGGCAGAAACCATTGGCCACCGACCCCAACCCCACTCCCGACTCCTGCCCCGCCGCCGAGGTGGTCGCCGCCGCGGCCGCCCATCGCCAGCGCGTTTTCCTGCGCTCGGTGGCGGTCGTCAGCGCGAGCGTTTTCCTGAGCCGCGTGCTCGGCTTCTTCCGCGAATGGGCCATCGCCCGCGAGGTCGGCGCCACCGGCGTCACCGACGCCTACTACGCCGCCTTCACCATCCCCGACATTCTGAATTACCTGCTCGCCGGCGGCGCGCTCAGCATCACCTTCATCCCGGTTTTCCTCGAATACTTCGCCACCGAGCGGAAGGACGAAGCCTGGGCCGTTTTCTCGACCGTGCTCACGGTGATGTCGAGCGTCCTTCTAATCCTGGTCGTCGTCGCGGAAATCTATGCGTCGACGCTCACCGCCTGGATCGCCCCCGGCTTCGCGCCCGAGCAGCTTGCGACCGTCACCTACCTCACGCGCATCATGCTTCCGGCGCAGGCGTTCTTTTTTCTGGGCGGCGTCCTGAGCGCCGTCCAGTATGCGCAAGGCCGCTTCCTGATCCCCTCGCTCGCCCCGCTCGTCTACAACGGCCTCATCATCTCCGGCGGAATGCTGCTCGCCCGCTCGATCGGGATTCAGGCGTTTTCCTGGGGCGTGCTCGCCGGCTCGTTTCTCGGCAACTTCCTGATTCAAGTCTACGGCGTCCGCACGCTCTCGGCGCGCTTCCGCCTCTCGTTCGACCTCGCGCACCCCGGCTTCCGGCGCTTCCTCCGCCTGAGCCTCCCGATCATGCTCGGCTTTTCGCTGATCTTCGTTGACGACTGGGCCATCCGCTGGTTCGGCTCGTTTCTCGTCCCGGCCTCCATCACCTGGCTCGGCTACGGCAAGACGCTGATGCGCGTCGTCGTTGCGATTTTCGGCCAGGCGGCGGGCGTCGCGTCCTTCCCCATCATGGCGCGCCTCGCTGCGGAGAAGAAGTGGGACGAGATGAAGGGCGGCCTCGAAGAGGCCATGCGCCATGTGATCCTGACGATTGTGCCGCTTTCCTTTCTCGCCGCCGTCCTGAGCCGCCAGATCGTCTACTTCCTGTTCTCGCGCACGCGCCTCGGCCCCGACGACATCGAGCAGACCGCCTTCGCCATGACGCTGTTTCTCGTCGGCGCCGCTGCCTGGGGCGTCCAGGCAATTCTCGGGCGCGGCTTCTATGCGCTCGGGGACACCCTCACGCCGACGCTCATCGGCACGGGCCTCGCCATCGCGTGGCTGCCCATCTACTGGTACGCCTCACAGGGCTACGAGCACCTGGGCCTGGCCGCGGCCAGCTCGCTCGGCGTCATCCTCTATGCGCTGGTGCTCTGGATTGTCCTGTACCGGCGTCTCGCAATCCCGCTGTCCGGCGTAGCCGTTTTCTTTGCCCGCACCGCCGCCGTGTCCGCCGCCGCCGCAGTCGTGGCTTTCTACTCCGCCCGCTGGCTCGACGGCTACCTCACCTGGCAAACCATGACCGGCTCGTTCGCACAAGGCGCCGCCGCCAGCTTCCTGTTCCTGCTCGCCTTCAGCATCCTGGCTCCGGTTGTGGGAATCGGTTCAGTGCGGGACTTGCGGGGGGTAGTGGGAGCCCGAGGGGGTGGCTAGAGCGTTTCAATGCACGGGAACTGGTCAACACGCGCGTGTTTGATATAAAATGTTGTAAGTTAATGAGGGACGGCCATGAGCACTCGGACGCATGCTCGTACTGTGTTGCGCATCAGTAAGCTTGATTCCAAGCCCTACCTGGATTCTGCTGCGAGAATGAAGCGGTTGGTTGACAAGGTTCTTGGACGCTACGGGGAGCCGACCATGTCCCTGGAGCAGCTTCGCGCAACCTTGGATAGGCAGCTGGGAAAGACCTCTCTGAGCCAACTGGTGTGGAAGGAAAGGGAAGAAGGATGGTAGATGGCCGTCTTCTACTTTGACACCTCGGCCATTGTGAAGCGCTATCGGCGGGAGAAGGGGACTGAGCTAGCCGACGATCTGATGGACAATCCCCGGGAAGCGGATCGCTTTTACACATCGCTGCTCTCACCCCTGGAAGTCACATCCGCTGTGACACGCTTGTCGAATGCCGGAGAAATCACCGAGAAAACGGTAAGCGAGGTCCTGGCGAGGTTCCACACAGAGATTCGCGAGCGGTTTCGTATCTGGCCGATTGAGGAGGAAATCATTGCCGCTGCCATTTTGTTGGTTCGCCAACAGGGCATCCGTTCAGCGGACGCGATTCATCTAGCGACGGCGGTCACGATCTCCTCCCTGAGTCAGGGCTCACCGACAGTCTTCCTCTCCAGCGATAGAAAGCTGATCCATGCGGCGAAAGAAAAGGGATTGGCAACCATCGACCCTTCGGAGCAAAACGCGCTGGAACGTCTGGCGGAACTGAGGCGGTCGGACCGTTGAGCTGAACCACGCTTGGCTAGACTACAAAACGGGCCGCGGGAGCCCACGCCCCGCGAGAACCACGGCTACCTAGCTCACCCGCGCTTTCTTCTTCGCAGCCTTCCCCCCAGCCCCAGCAGCCCCGTCCCCAGCAATAGCAGCGAAGCGGGCTCCGGCACTGCTGAACTCTCGATGGGGTAGCTGCCTGCCGTCGGAGTCAACGTGTCTCCGGGATTGAGGGTAAACGAAGTCGTCAGCCGGAAGTTTCCCGACGAGTTGAAGCTCGTCGGCGTATTCATATTGAGTTGGACCACAACCATGTCGTCGTAGGTGAACGGCTCAACAAAAGAGCCCGAACGCTGGATCGAGGCGACTTCTCCTCCTGGAAACTCAATGCGTTCAAGGAAACCGGCCCCACTGGGACTGATTATGTCTACAAAGGCTCCTAATCCAGCGTTCGGGGGTGAAGAGTCAACAAAGCCCTCGAAGAACCAGTTCACTGTCAGAATCCCGGCCCCCATTCCCCCGCTCACGACAAATTCATCGCTCCATCCCGTCCCACCATTGATGTTCGTCTGGTTTAGCGAAACATATTCGACCAACAGGTTGCCATAGTCTGCTGTGACTGATACAGTACTCCCACCAAAAGCGGTGCAGCTTGTGCTCTGAGCGGTAGGGCTGATCAAAGGAGCGCCACAAGCGCCATAGTTGATGAAGGTGAGAGGATCGGCCACCGCTGCCGGGCTGCCTGCAAACAGCGCCAGGAACGCCAATATGCCCGCAAGTTTCCGATTCCGCACCAAAGAAGATCGGCGCAACGCCGTCACGATCACTGATACAAATCTCTTCACTTTGTACCTCCTATTAACACTAAGAATGTGACTGGTATAGTCCCATGCCATGGCACGCTTTCAGTTTCCGGTGATCGTTACCGATCACCAGAGCCGCAAGGTTTTCCTGTGGCCGGGAGAAAACCCTCAAGGCCGAAACAGCTTATTGCTGGTGCGCAGGAAAAACGACTGGCCCCAAAGCCCCCGGATGACTCGGGTAGTCGGTAGGTCTTACTGCCGGTAATACTAGAAGTTCCTCCACTGGAGCCTCCAGCAACTCGAAACTTACAAGGGTCATCCTGGCAAATCTTTTAAAGCAAAGCAATTAGAATTCCATTTGAAAGTAAATCTTTAACTTACTGAAATCAAAGAGAAGAGAAGAGAAGAGAAGAGAAGAGAAGAGAAGAGAAGAGAAGAGAAGAAGAGCGAATCAAAGGAGAAAAGATTTTCCGTTTTAACCCAACTTTTGGGAACCGTCTGCAGTCCTGCATCACGCAAACATCAACCGCCTGCCTTTCGGCTCCGGGATGGGGTCCCCGTACTCCTTGGCGGTATCGAGCCACAGTTGGATGGCTTCCTGGGCGTTGGCGAGGGCGGCTTCCGGGCCGCCCCGGACGAATGGCTAGTGGCTCTTATGCGTTCTGTCCGACGGGTTCTGAGAAAGCCCTCACCGCATCGGTGGGCAACTCGATTGCCAGGAAATAACGGGCAGGGTAGAGATAGTCCTCCCCGGACTCGTCAATGATGCGCACATACTCTTCCTTTTCAGCGTCGGCGTCCGGGATGACCTGATATACTTTCCGTACGTCCAGGTCGTCACACCCTTCGTTGCGTATGCATAAGACGAATTGAACGGCCTTCTTCCGCTTCTTCATACCATGTCAATCTAAAAATCGCTTGATCTTCCATCCTCTGCGTCCGATTCCGTGGGCCTCATACCAATGGACTTCGGCCCGCCGCATGCGGCCGCCGGAGATGCGGACGATTGCAATACCCTTGAGCTTGCGCCATCCTCTCCCGCCATACCGCTTCCGCAAACGAGCGAGAGTTCGGATGCCCGGACCCCGGGCGATGGTCTCGATCTCCGTGACCAAGCCCACGATCTCAAAGTGCATCGCCTTTATTGTAGCACTTCGGAGCGAAAGGCCCCGCTTGACGACCGGCCTTCCGCTCAAGTCCTCAATCCAATTCACACACTCACTCGCTCCGAAAACCGCCTCAAACACTCTTACCCATAGAGCCCTCGATAGAACCACATGGCAGCCGCTACCAGGAACAGTGTCCCCGAGGCAGCGGTGAACACCTTCAGGTAGGTTTCGACGTGCAGGATCTTTCTCAGCCGCTCGGCGTACTCGGCGGCGAAAGCGGCTTCCGCGCTGTCGAGGAAGATTTGGTCGTCTTCATGCATCACCAGGATGGACCGGTAGATTGAGAGTCCGGCCAGGACGACTGTAACCACAGCCCAGGTAACCATCATCGGTGTCAACATGGCTCATCACCTCCGCGAACGAGCATCATCGTGCTCGATTCGGAAGGTTATAACTGCATGCGAAGGACCAAAAAGCCCCGCACGGAGCGCGTTGCCCAGCGCAAGACGGCTGTGTCCGTTGTTGCGTGATAGAAAAAGACTTGGCAATCGCAGCGCGGAGCGGTTCCCCACAGGGGTGTGCCCCGAGCCCCCGCCACGATTGCGCCGGAATCCGCAAGGGCGGTAAATTTCCCACAATTCAAAAGGTTGCGCCGCTCCCTGAATTCCACTGACAACTATCAACTGACAACTAACAACTATCTTCACAGCAGCCGCAGCGCAAAGTAGAACACCGGGAAGAAGACCACGTAGAAGTACTTCCAGGCGATCAGCAGGCCCAGCAGTGACAGCATCGGCGAGCGAACCAGCCTCAGCCACTTCCGGAACAGGTCCTCCGGCAGGACCAGGCCGACCGCGCTGTGCCCGTCGAGCGGCGGCACCGGGATCAGGTTGAACGTTCCGAGCAGCAGGTTGAGGGAGAACAGGATGCTCAGGAATTGAGCCGCGCCCTCGCCCGATCCGCTGGTTGCCTCCACCACCCGGATGAACCCGAACGTCGCCGGCGTTTGGAAGTATCCCATGCGGGTCCCGGCATGGATCAGCAGCACCGCCACGAGAGCCAGTAGGAAGTTCGCCGCCGGTCCCGCCAGCGCCATCAGCGCCGACCGCTTCGGGTGCCGCTGCTCCCAGAGCGGATCGTACGGCGCGCTGCCCCAGCCCAGCATCCAGCCGCTCAGAAACAGGCTGATGATCGGCACCAGAACGGTTCCGAACGGCTCCCGCTGGATGTGCGGCAGCGGGTTCAGCGTCACCTGTCCGGAATGGTACGCCGTCAGGTCTCCGCCCCACTTCGCCACCAGCGCGTGCGCCGCCTCATGGCACGTCAGCGACAGCAGAAACGCCACGTACCACAACGGGAATAGTGCGATCAGTTCCGGTGTCATGGCCAGTATTCGTCCTGATCACGCATTATATGATTCCATCCTATACTGACGGACGGAAAACACGAACCATCTTCGGCATTTTGCATCATCAGTGTGGGGCCACCGCGTGCGATATGAAGGCATCGATTTCCTCAGACAGCCCAAAGACCCGAAGCTTGTCACCCGGATTGAGGACCGTTGCCGGAGGAGGATTCACCAAAACTTTTCCTGAACTTTTCATGATCGAGATGATCGTCACGCCAAAACGCTCCCGGATGCCCGCGTCTTGGATTGAGAGGCTCGTCAGTGAGGACTTGGTGGTGAGCAGTAACTCGCGCATCTCAGGAAATGGCAGATGGGATAGCGAAGGTTTGCCTTGGAGCAGGTTCATTGCTTCCCGGAATCCCTTCAGGTAAGCCCGCACCTGCTCATCGGGAAATTCCAGATAGCGGAACGCATGGCGGATGGCCGTTGCCGATGCTTCCAGTTCCGGCTGAATGACTTCCGTTGCTCCGGCTTGGATCAGGCCCTCATGATCGGGCCGCCGGTGCGCCCTGGCAATAATGGGGACGCCGGGATTCATCCGGCGGACATTCAGGATCGCCATGCGCGACCGATCCGGGTCCGGCAGCGTCACGATGACCAGGGAGGCTCGTTCGGGAGACGCCTGCGAGAGAATGTGAGGATGGGAGGCCTCTCCGAAGATAGAGGGAATGCCGCGCGTTCGAAGCGCTCCGTGAATGTCGGGATCAATGTCAATAGCGGCGTACTGGACTCCAAATGTTTCCAGGGCGGTCCCAATCGAGTTGCCGACCCGGCCGAATCCGCAGAGTACTACATGGTTCCGTAAACCAGTCGGTTCCGAATGTGCTGTGGAGTGTTCTGCTTGTTGTTTCGCCAAGCTCATGCGGGACAGGTGGACCGGAACGTGCCGGACGAGCCCTGAATTGATCAGGATGGTCACCAACGACGCTGCCAGCGTTGCGTTATACACATCGTTGCCAACGATGCCGGCGTTGCGCGCCACTTGGACAAGAACAAACGAGAACTCGCCAATCTGCGTTAACCCCACCGCCACGGAGAGAGCGACCCACATCGGGTAGCCAAACAGCCGCACCACGCTGCTCCACACGATGAGTTTTCCGGGAAGGATGAGAGCGACAAAGGTCCCCAGGATCGTTCCGTTCGAGAATATCGTTCGGGGATCAATCAACAGACCGATCGTGACGAAGAAGAGAGCTACGAAGGAATCCCGCAAAGGAAACAGTTGAGCGAGCGCTTCATGCGCGTAGTCGGATTCGCTGATCATGAGGCCCGCAACGAATGCGCCGAGCGCAAGCGAGAGGCCGATTTCCTGAGTCAAGGCCGCGGTGCTCAGACAGATCGCCAAAACCACGATGAAGAACAGCTCCCGGCTCTGGGTTCGCGCCACGCGCCGGAGCAGAGGGGGAATCAGTCTTGCGGCTAGGAAGAAAGCCGGAATAAGGATTACGGCGGCCAAGCCCAATTGCTGAGCGATGGCCCCGAACTGGACTGCTCCACTGTCGCCAAACTGGGGAATCAACACAACCAGGATAACCACGGCCAGATCTTCGACCAGCGTGATAGCGACCATGACGCGGCCGGGTACCGTGTTCAGTTGGCCTTGGTCCAGCAACAGCCGGGTCAGGACCATCGTGCTGGCTACGCTGATGATGGCCCCGACCACAATTCCCTGGATCACCGGCCAGCCGAGCAGCTGCCCGACTCCCAAACCCATGCCAATGGACAACAGGATACCCAGCGGTCCGCCGATCAGAGCCACCCACTTCTCCCGAAGCAGGTCCTTCACCGAGAACTCCAGCCCGATGGAAAACATCAGGAGAACGACGCCGATTTCGGCAAACAGCTCGAGGGTCTGGACGTCACTGACGGAGGGCCCGGGCGTGAAAGGACTGATCAGAATCCCCGCGACGACGTAGCCGATAATGATGGGTTGGCGCAACCGCTGAGCCAACAGCCCCCCGCTGATGGCGGCCAGGAACACAAAGGCTAAGTCTCGAAAAAAGGCAGGATGAGCTTCCATGCGTGACCTTACAGCCCTGGTCCCTGTGGAGCGAGGGCTCAACGCACTCCTCTGACGCGACGGATCGCTGCTGTAGGAGGCCCCTGTTTCGCCTCCCCTACCCCGCAACTCCCGCCCCCCTTCATCTTAAGCCATCTGCTCTTGCCACAAAAGCCTGCGGGCCGCCAATCCGCACCGCGCATCAGAGCCGGGAGCTAAGCGACTGGGGGTTTCAATCCGAGCCGCGACCGCCAGGGAGCGGTGGTTTTTCTTCTGACTTCTATCTTCTAACTTCTATCTCCTACTCCTTTCTCCCCCACTCCCCATGCTCCCACTCCCAACTCCTGCTTTCCCACTAACCACTATCCACTAACCACTATCCACTTCTTCCAGGTGTTATCCTGGAAGGCCATGGAATACCTGCGCGACTTAATCGTCATTTTCGCGCTCGCCGTCGGGATCGTGGTGATTTTCTCCCGCCTGCGCCTGCCCGCGATTGTCGGCTTCCTGTTCGCGGGCGCGCTCGCCGGCCCGAACGGCTTCGGCGTAATCGAAGGCCTGGAGCAGGTCCGCGTGCTGGCCGAAGTCGGCGTCGCGCTGCTGCTCTTCACCATTGGTTTGGAGCTCTCGCTCGCCCACCTGAACCGCCTCCGCCGCATCCTTCTGCTCGGCGGAGGATCGCAGGTCCTTTTGACGGTCCTGCTGGTTTTCCTCCCCGGGGTCGCCTTCGGCATGGCCTGGCAGCACGCCGTGTTTCTCGGCATGCTGGTCGCCTTGAGCAGCACCGCCATCGTGCTCAAGCTGCTGGCCGAGCGCGGCGAGATGGACAGCCTGCGCGGCGAAAGCGCCCTCGCCATCCTGATTTTCCAGGACCTCTGCATCGTTCCCATGACCCTGCTCACCCCCTTTCTCGCGGGGAACGTATTTGACCCCATCGAACTTCTCTACGCCGTCGGCAAAGCCTTGGCCGTCGTCGCGCTGGCCATCTTTGCTTCGCGGCTGGTCGTTCCCTGGGTCCTCAACCAGGTTGTCGCCACCCGGAACCGCGAAATCTTCCTCCTGACCATCATCCTGCTTTGCATGGGCACCGCTTGGGTTACGGCCGAAACCGGGCTGTCGCTCGCCCTCGGCGCCTTTCTGGCTGGACTGGTCGTCTCGGAATCCGAATACAGCCACCAGGCCCTCGGCGACATCCTCCCGCTGCGCAACACCTTCAACGGCATCTTTTTCATCTCCGTCGGCATGTTGTTCAGCGTCCAGACGTTTCTTGACTCACCCGTCGCAATGGGCTTGGGAGTAATCGGCCTTGTCCTCGCCAAGGCTTCCGTGATCCTGGGGACCCTCGTTTTCCTCGGCTACTCCATCCGCATTGCGCTGCCGACCGGTCTGGGCCTTTCGCAGGTCGGCGAGTTCTCCTTCGTGCTGGCCATCGCCGGGGTCTCCTCCGGAGTCCTTTCCGAGTCCCTTTTTCAGATCTTTGTCGGCCTGGCCGTGTTGACAATGGCCGCCACGCCGCTGCTCTGGGCCATCGGAAACACGCTGGCCCAGCGCTTTTCCGCCGACTTGCCCGCCTGGGGATCTCCCCTCCTGAGAGAGAATCCGGAGCCCCTCCGCCAAAAACTCCGCGACCATGTCGTCATCGTGGGCTATGGCATCAACGGCCGCAATCTCGCCCGTGTCATGCAAAGCATTGAAATCCCATATGTTGTCGTCGAAATGAACGCCGAGACCGTGCGCATGGAACGCAAGCGCGGCCTCCCCATCCTCTACGGCGACGCCGCCACCCGCGAAGTACTCGAGCAGGCCGGGATTCAGCGGGCGCGGGTCCTGGTCTTGGCGATCTCCGATCCGGTGGGAAGCCGGCACGCCACCGATCTCGCCCGCCGCCTGAACCCTTCGCTGCACATCATTGTTCGGACCCGATACGTGCGCGAGATGGAAAGCCTGTTCGCGCTGGGTGCGAATGAGGT
>Ga0326597_10011689_pt1 | contig 11611 bp, 12 predicted proteins | sample RVTome_12_FD_203789 | JGI IMG/M metagenome (GOLD analysis project Ga0326597, IMG submission 203789) | Soil microbial communities from uranium-contaminated site in the Upper Colorado River Basin, Wyoming, United States - RVT100D185 | ecosystem: Environmental > Terrestrial > Soil > Contaminated >...
GGCTCTGCCTGCCAAAACTTCGCTGGTTAATTTTGGCGGGCGTATCGACCCTCTACTCGTCTATCCACAACGCACTGGCCCATTGGCTCCTGCGTCGCTGGCGGCTGCCTATTAATGGCAGGCGGCTGGGGCGAGCCTGAGAAATTGGTTGATGCATATTGACTTATCATCCCATCCCCCCAGTCCTCCGCCAGTTCATGCTGGTTGGCTAATCTCAAGGAGGATAACAGACTTATGGCGAGAAAGCAGAAGCTGCCGGTACTTTGTCCTGCCTCATTTTGAGTCCTAATGTTCATTGTTCCATGCCATCCCGGTACTTATAGTTCGTCTAGTGAGTTGGCGGGACCGCCTTACAAGATAAGAAAACAGGAGGGCATCGTGGAGAACCTTCTCCATAAGCCGCCGCTCAACTCGCGTGTTAACTTCCCCGCGCGGCACTCCATCGGCACACCGTCGAACAATTCAGCTTTGGAGTCAAGAGCGTTCCTTTTTCGACCCACCCTGAAAGTTGCAGGAACCGAATAACATGGCAACAGCAATAGCTGATCCGCGCATTCTGCTAATTGGGCCTTACGATCCCCACTGCGGAGAGTACACCTTTCTGGCCCCGCCTCTAGGGGTCTGGCGGCTGGCTGGTGTGCTCAGCGACACCGGAGTTCAGACGGAGGTATTCGATCCCAACTGCTGCGTAGGTGAACCCGCCTTGGCGTTGCAGGACAAACTGTCTGAAGGCCCGTGGGATGTGGTCGGTATCTCGACAACCGGGATGACCCTTCGTTTCGATCTCGAATTGGCAAACATCGCGCGCCGCCTCCTTCCCCATGCGGTGATCGTTGCCGGGGGCATGGAAGCCACTTTCAAGCCAGAGTTGATGTTTCAGCTTGGCCCTTCGATCTGGTGGTATTGGGGGAAGGGGAGAAACCGCTGCAGGAACTAGCTGGACGCCTGCGTCAAGGAGAGAACCTGGACGCCATACCTGGAACTGCGGCGAACACCGCGTCTGGTGTCCAGCTTCGTCATCAGCGCGCTCTGAGCAAGGAGGAATTGCGGGAGGCGATCTTCAAGACTCCGTACGAGAAAATGCCCTATGCCGCTTACTGGGAAAAGCTGGAGCGCTTCTATCGAGTCGGCGCGCTGCCTTCAAAGGCAGATCGCGAGGCGCGACTAGCAGAGATCCGCTCGGTGCGGCTGATTACCCTGAACTATTGCCCAATGAACTGCAGCTTCTGCTCTTCAACAAACTTCCTGCATGCGGCACAAGGCGGAATCGCTGGGATCGCGCGTCTGGAGCCGGAAGAGTGTATGGCTATGATTCGCCGGATCGTCGCGGCACATCCGGATGTCCGGACGATCATTTTCCAGGACGACATTTTCGTTTTCACTCAAGATCGGCGCATTCTGCCTCTGTGCGAAAGCATCATCGATGCCAAGGCCCGGGGCGAACTGCCTGAAGACCTTCAATTCATTAGCACCAACCGCATTGACGCCAGGACCCCAGAACGCCTTGCAGCCATGCGGCGCGCGGGTTTCCGCGTGCTCGGCTTCGGTGTCGAAAACTTTTCGCTTGGGGTTCTCAAGGAATTCAACAAGAGCCGTATCTACGATCACATCGAGTCCAATCTGCAGCAAGCGCTGGAACTGGGAATCACACCGTTCCTGGATCTGATCCTGACCTCGCCACGGTGCGTGCTTTCCGATCTTGCGGAAACCATCCGGAAGGGCTACCGCTGGCTGCTCGCAGGATGCGAAATGGGAATGTATCCGTATGTCATCCCTTTTTCTGGCGCCGCTATGGCGAATGATCCCACGTTGGAGCCGCATACTACCTACGTCCGGCACCAAGTGGAGGGCACCGAGGTTGCGTGGGGTCAGCCCAGCAAGATTCTGCCTCTCGATGCCACGGTACGGGAGGCAATTCTGGCAATCGAGCGGGAATTCAACCAATGGCTGGAGTATCTGGAGTTGCGAGTGGCGCACCTGCCCTCGCGGACTCGTTCGCTGATTTGGGTGCTGTGCGCCGCGCCTGACCGAGCCGGGGAAAGTTGTACCAACCGAAATGAGAGAGAATCTCATGGAGGAGGGCATTCAAAATGCCAATGCAAAGGTACAAACCGGAGCAGATCGTAACGGTGCTGAGACAGATTGAGGTAGCCGTGGCGAACGGGAAAACGACGCCGTCGGCGTGCAAGGAAGCCGGGATCACGACGCAAGCTGCGGGATGAATGCCTGAATGGAGAAATCTTCTACTCGTTGAAGGAGGCTCAGATCGTGATCGGGCAGTGGCGGCAGCAGTACAACACGGTGCGGCCGCACGCCGCGCTGGGTATAGGCCCCCGGCGCCGGGGGCCTATACCCAGCCTGGAAACCCATTTCACAGCCCCAGGTTGTGATGTAAACCCTCTCACATCGATTGGTACAAAACTTCGGCCTGGTCAGCATGAGCCTAGCCATGGACCGACAGCCGTGGGGTTTGTCATCTTCGGAGTCCAAGAGCCTGAAACCAAAAGTCATGACGAGCATCGACGCTTCCCTCTCAAACGTCGGGAAATTGGCCGTCTCGGTATTGCATTCTGGCTGATCGTTGTCTTCGGGGGAATCCTTATACTCAGCAATCTTATGGATGAAGAGGCGGGGGAGCCAAATCATCCCGAGTTGTGGCTGCGATTCGCCGAGATACTCGATCTAAGCCGCGAACAAGTGCAACAAGCGGCGCTGTGGCCGGAGCCGGGAAATCTCATCGCGTGGTTCCGCTCGGCCTGCCGGGACCGCAGTACAACGGAAGGGATTGCGGCCCTGTATGCCTATGAGAGTCAAATCCCGAGTGTGGCGGAATCCAAGATCGCGGGGCTGAAGCGATTTTACAGCCTGCATACGCCTGCGGCGTTGGCTTACTTCCAAATTCACATTGACGCCTATCAGGAACACTCCGAAGTCGAGCGCAGACTGCTGGAATCGGGCATCAGCGAAGTGAATTCTGTAGCCGTCTCTGAAAGCGTAAGAGAGACTTTGAACGCCTTGTACGGAATTCTGGACGGTGTGTGCAAGCGGCATGGCATCAACTGGACCGCGCGTGTGGTGAAAACCTCATTCGGAGTATTCCACCAACTAAATGAGTCTCCACCCACACTTACGTAAAAGCGCGTGGTCGAAACTACGTGATTTCGGCACGGCAGGCCTCAATTTCCGGGAAGGACTTTACACGGCGAATTGGGCCGCGCAACCGCAACTTCAGGCAGTATCCATTGCGATCTCGTCAAGAGCGGACAAGACGAGGGCCATCTCTCGCTCGAGGATACCAAGCGCTTTGTCTACGCCGTCGAGGTTCTCTTCCCTCCCCATGAACTCGAGGATCCGTGAGGCCTCCACGGCACTGGTCGCTCCAAAGAAGCTGACGGAGCCTTTCAAGGCATGTGCCGCGCTCTTGACCAGGGTTGGATTGCGTGCGGCCACCGCCAGACGGATCTCCGCCAGCATCCGGGGGCAATCGGTGATAAATACCCCGATGACCGTTTTGAGAAAATCGACATCATTCTCAACGCTCTCCAGAAGCGCTTTCTTCTCCACTACGGGTTGGATCATGCTGTGCTCATTTTGCGCCCGCGAGTTGCCTGCCCTTGGAGCGCGCCAGGAGGGCCTTAACGCGGGCAGCCAGCCGGCGGGGTTCAACAGGCTTTAGAATATAGTCATCGGCGCCGGCAGACAATGCGCGGGTCTCGCTGTCCACACTGTCTTCGGAGGTCAGCATCAGGACGGCGACGTCGCGGGTCAACGGATCCGCACGGAGAGCTTTCACCATTGAGATCCCATCCATGGATGGCATATTAACGTCGGTGACAATTACATTTGGCCGCTCCCGTTGAGCCGTCTTGAGACCGATTAGTCCATCCTTGGCGAGTAGGACTTCAAACCCTTCCATTTCCAAGAAATATTTCACTACGCAGGTGATTGTCCGATCGTCTTCGACGATGAGTACGCGTTCCTTTTCCCCGGCTTGCTCTGCAACCGCGTTTTCAGCGCTCCCCACTGTGCTAACGGTCGCTCCCTCCAGTTCCTTCTCTCGAGGAGATGGATCCGGATCTCCTGCTGGCGCGGCTCCGGCCCAGGCTGCGGGAGCCGTTTCGTCATCGGGTGAGACCACCTGCAGAATTGCTTCCAACGTCGTTAGGCCTTGAGCAGCCTTGGCAATTGCATCTTCAATCAGAGTCCGCATGCCCGCTGCCCGGGCCGCTCTTCGCAGTTCGTGTTCCGGCGCGCGAGCAGCTATGAGCGCGCGCAGCTCATCGTTCACATGCAGCAACTCATGGATCGCCAGGCGTCCTTTGAAGCCCGTTTGCATGCACTTTTCGCAGCCGCGTCCGGCGAGCCATTTGGCGTCGGGAGGGAGCCGCTCCAAGCCACCCATCTTCTTCAATGCATCCTCGCCCGGAGGTTGAGGGACGGCGCAAAAAAGACAATTCCTTTGTACTAGCCGTTGCGCCAAAATCCCGATGAGAGCGGAAGCCACAAGAAACGGCTCGATTCGCAAGTCGAACAGACGGCTCACGGTCGCGGGAGCGTCATTGGTATGCAGAGTACTCAACAATAAGTGGCCCGTTTGGGCTGCTTCCAATGCGATGCCGGCGGTTTCCTGGTCCCGGATCTCTCCCACCAATATGATGTTGGGGTCCTGGCGGAGAATCGATCGCAAGCCTTTCGCGAAGGTCACGCCGGCTTTCGCGTTGATTTGCACCTGGTTTACGCCATCGAGCTGGTATTCGATGGGGTCCTCAACGGTAATAATGTTCGTTGTCGGAGACTTGACCCAATTGAGCGCCGTGTAGAGTGTGGAACTCTTGCCGCTGCCCGTCGGGCCGGTAACCAAAATCATTCCCTGGGGCCGCAATAGCAATAGCTGGAGTATCCGGAGATTTTCGGGGGTGAGGTCGATCTTGTCCATCAGCATCGCCGCTCTGGTCTGATCGAGGAGACGGATGACCACCTTCTCGCCAAACTGAGTGGGCAATGTGGACACGCGAAGATCAATTCGCTTGCCTTCGAAGCGCAGTTTACTCCTGCCATCCTGAGGGCGCCGACGGTCCGCGATGTCCATCCCGGCAATGATCTTTAGACGAGAGATTGTGGCATCTTGAAGACGCTTGGGGATTTTGAAAACATCCTGCAGGAGGCCGTCCACGCGCTGGCGAACCAACAGGTTTTGTTCTTTCGGCTCGATGTGAATGTCGCTGGCGCCCGCCTTCGCGGCGCCGCTCAACATCAGATTGACAAGCCGGACGACGGGGGCAAGTTTCGTAGCTTTCGCCAGCTTCGCCGCATCCAAAACCTCTTCCTCGACGTTTCCGGCCGCTACTACTTCGACTTCGGGAATTGTGCCGGTCAAATCCTCGTAAGTCTCCTGGCTTTCGACGGCCTCGGCAGAAAACCGGTTCAGCAACATTACAATCGAAGTCTGGCTGGCTACCACTGGGACTACCTGTTTGCTGGTCCGAAACATGACATCTTGAATGGCGGAATAGTCCAGCGGGTCAGCCATGGCGAGCCGCAGCGAGTTGCCCTTTAGGCTCAAAGGTACAACCAAGTGTTTGCGACAGAAGTTAGCGGGAAGAAGGGCTCCAATCTCCGTTTCGATTTCAGGCAGCTCCGGGCTTAAACGCTCCAGTTGCAATCCTTGCGCGATGGCAGCAGACACGGCCTCTTCGCTGGCCAGCCCCAGTTCCGCAAGGGCCTTACCTAGAGAAACACTGGCCTTCGACTGAATCTCTTGAGCACGGTTCAGCCCGGAGGAGTCAACAACTCCTGACCGAATTAGGAGTTCGCCGATTATGCCAGCTTGGATCATAATTTGATTCCTACCAACTAGTCGCAAGGCTCGCTGCGCCAGGCTGTCCGAGTTCATTCCAAACTTCTAGCCCTTATGGGCGCTCACCACATCGCAATGTGTTCAAAACGTCTCTATGGGAAAGTGACTCACATGGTCACGGGCGGCGATCAGAATCTTCACGATACGTGCTCCTTCTTGAAACCGGCGAGAGCGGATCGCAGCGTCTGCATTTGGATTTCCACGGCGGCAAGAACCTCCGCCATCCCCCTGAGGTCCGCTTCCCGAGCCATATTTTCGAGCTTCTGGAGAGTGTGGAAAGCGGCAGGAAAAGCAAAATTGCCTACCGAGCCCTTTAGAGCGTGCGCAGTGCGTTCCACGATCTGTGGATGACCCCGATCCACTGCCTCCCGCAGGATCGTGATTTGCGGAGGATACTCTTGCAGGAACAAGTCCGCCATTTCCTGAATCAAATCCATATCCCCTTCGAATACATCCAACATCGCCTTGATGTCGGGTTCCTCCTTTCCGGTTGCAGAAGATGCCGGCTTTTGGCTGGTCGTGGTAGGAACACCCGTCAGGCGTTCGATGAGATCGAGTAGCGCTTTGGCTTGGATTGGTTTGGAGATGTAATCATCCATTCCGGCGGCTAAACAGCGTTCTCGGTCGCCCTTCATGGCGTGCGCAGTCATGGCCACAATCGGCGTGTGGGACTTGGTCTCCTCTTCGTGCTTCCGGATTGCGGCGGTCGCCGCAAAACCATCCATTTCCGGCATTTGGACATCCATTAAGATCAAGTCGAATCCGTCCAGCGGCGCCTTTTGGAGGGCCAGCAACGCCTCGCGCCCATTGCCCGCTACGACCACTCGGTGGCCATGCTTGGTAAGGACACGCAGTGCCACCATTTGATTCACCGGATTATCTTCCGCCAGCAGAATTCGAACTCCGCGGCGGCGTTCGTTGATAGAAGGATGACGCGAAGTGCGAATTTTGCTTGTTTCGATGGTGTGGTCCCCGAGAACGCCCAGCATTGCCTCCAGGAGCTCCGTGCGACGCACCGGCTTAATCAGATAGGCGGCGACGCCTAGTTCCTTGCATCGCGCAATATCTCCAGGCCGGGTAGCTGAAGTCAGCATCATGATGGTAGCCCCGCTCAGGTTGGGGTTTTGCTTAATCTTCTGGGCCACCTCAAAACCATCCATGCCGGGCATATGCACATCCAGTATGACGAGCGCATACGGTTCACCAGCCGTGCGCGCTTTATAGAGCGTGTCTAGCGCCAGCAAGCCGCTATCTACGGATTTCGGCCGCATGGCCCACTTACTCAGGATTTCCTCCAGGATGCGGCAATTGGTTGCATTGTCATCCACGATCAGGACCGGCAGATCGATTAAGTTTACGGAGTCCTTTTGCACCAGACCAGTCTTTTCGGCGCCTTCACTTTGTCGGCCGCAACAGGCGGTAAAATGGAAAATACTTCCCTTGCCCACTTCGCTTTCGGCCCACAAACGGCCTCCCATCAGCTCCGCCAAGCGTGCGGCAATCGCGAGCCCTAACCCTGTACCTCCATATTGTCTGGTTGTCGAAGTATCGGCCTGGGCGAATGCTTCGAAGATGATCTCCATCTTTTCAGCCGGGATTCCAATTCCGGTATCGCGAACGGAAAAATGTAGGATGACTTCCTTTTCGGTTTGAGATTCTACTTCCACTTCCACGGACACCTCTCCCTTGGACGTGAATTTGATTGCATTGCCAACCAGATTCGTGAGAATCTGCCGGATCCGGTCGGGGACACCCACCAATCCCTCGGGCATATCCGGAGCGATGCGGCAAGCTAACTCCAGGTCCTTTTCATGAGCGCGGACCGCCAGCATCTTCATGGTTCCTTCTACCGCTGGATGAAGTGAGAAGTTAATTCGATCCACTTCTAGCTTGCCAGCTTCAATCTTGGAAAAGTCCAGGATGTCATTGATGACGGTCAGCAAAGAGTCTGTGGCGTTCTTGACAGTCGTCAGATATTCGTGTTGTTCTCGAGTCAACTCCGTATCGAGAGCTAGGTCTGTCATGCCAACGATCGCGTTCATCGGGGTCCGGATCTCATGGCTCATATTCGCCAGGAACTCGCTCTTGGAGCAGTTAGCCGCTTCCGCTGCGGCGCGTGCCTGCTTCATTTCCGCCTCCGCCTCTTTCCTCTCACTCACTTGGCGAGCATTGATCACCCGGCCGCCGATTTTCGGGTCCGACTGCAGGTTGCTGAGTGTGCCTTCCATCCATACCCAAGACCCGTCTGGCCCGCGCATCCGGAACTCCTTCAGCTCCGACTCTTTGCCAGGCTGTGAACTATCGAGCCATGTCACCAACGCCGTGGCGTCGGCCGGGCACACAAGGTCCAGCAGGTTGCTTCCGACCAGTGAGATACTATCGCAGCCTAGTGTCGTGGCTGCCGAGGGGCTCACGTAGCTCAGCAAATGGTCCACACCCACAATGACAACCAGGTCGGTGGACTTCTCCGTCAACGCCCGGAACCGCTCTTCGCTGCTGCGAAGCGCATCCTGTTCGACGACTGCCAGTTGCGTTCGCTGGCGTACGCGTTCGTACAGCCAGAAAAGCCCGAGGAATGCAATAGTCGAACCGAACACTACCACCAGCAGCCAGATTTGACCGCGGCGCAGGGCCTGCTGTGCGATCTGCTCGAAAGCGCCCCGGGTCTGGCCGAGTGCGCTCATCAGCTCGACGAAACTGGGGTCGACCCGGGTCTCATCTATCTCCCGCGCCTGCTCAAAATCGCCGGCCTGCAGCAAGCGGATCTCTTCATCCACGGCCACCGCGTATTCGCCGTACGCCTGGTTAAAGCGATTGAGCAACGCAGTTTCCGGAAATCGGGCTTGCAGGCTGGAGACAGCCGCCAGCATTTGGGATCTCACCTCCGCCAGCTCCTGCACCGCTTCCGAAGTCGCTTCGCCTCCCGCGATGGCCTCCCACTCCAGCGCGTTGATGTTCTGGGCGTTCGTTTCGATCTCCGCCATTTGCGTCGCCACCCGGCGGTTCTCGTCGGCCTCCTTGTTGAGCGCGACAATGGCAATAAGAGTGATCCCCGCCAGCACCATGGTGCCCGCGATCGTCGAAAAGGCGCGCAGCCGACCCCTATTCATGGCCTCTCCGCTTGTTCTCCCGCTTTGCTCAGCGAGAACTGCACCTGAAACACGAGGCCAATGTCGGGCGAACTGGAGGTGAGGCCGACGGGCACGCCCAAGGCTACGAAGTCTCCGCCTCGGAAGCCGTACTTGAGCCCCGGTGAAAACGCGATCGCGCTGGAGCCGTCGCCCGAGCTCCCCGCCAGCTCGGCCAACGCATGCCACCTGCCCTGGAGCCACGGGATAGCGAACGAGAGGTTGTAAACGGCCTCTTTCTCCGGCTCACTCCCGCCGGGCCTGACGGCGTACCCGACGTTGCCCTGCCAGGTCGTCCGGCCCAGTGTCTGCAGGAAGGCGAATGTCGGCTGTAGCCCGAGGAGTCCTTCTTCGCTGGTTTCGGGCCGGCTGAGAGCGAACTCTGTCTCTAGCGCGAGCGCGAGCGCAGGCCCGCGCCCCCGGGGCGCCCGGAGCAGGTACTTGAGCGTGGTCCCCAGTTCGCCGCGGGGCTCCTCCGGCCGATCACCGGAGACGTTCGGCAGAGCAGCCTCCAGCTCCACTCCCCAGCGTGGCGCAATTCCGAAAAACACCTGCGTGTGCAGACAGTTCCTGGGCGACTCGGTGCGGTCGCGCTCATAAACGCAGGAGACGCGCAGGTCCCACTCGCCGAGTTCATTCGGCAGCGTTTCTTCGGTAAGGATCGGTTCGACGGACTCTGCCTGGGCGTCGGCAGAGGGATCCTGGGACTGTGCCGCAACCGGAACCAATAGAAGCGTGAAGCAGAGTAATGCTCTGAGCAACTTTCGAGTCATGTGTCCTTAGTTCCTGTCACTTGGCCGGACTGCGTCTCGAACGGTTCTGAAACCGAGTAATGCTGCTTCTCCCCGATTCGAGCTCGACAGACGATGAAATCTGCACGATTCTTCTCCCTCGAGAGGTGCCGCGTCTCGGGAAAAATCAGCTTGGTGCGCCAAGCAATGACGGTTGTTCTCCAAGGGCCTCCGGGCTGCCCTATTTCAATACTCATACTCATCGGCAGATGATCTCGTAATCTAGATGCCAAATAATTTCTTTTATTCCCAACTGGATACGAATACCGGGGAGAAAGAAAACTGCTCCTAATTGAAAAAGTGTTTCAATGTGAGACAGTCATGATTTGGAAGCTGTTAAGTCGCGTCGAAGTTCGGACGATGCATGCCATGGCCTCCGAGACAATGGCATGGGCCCATCGAAGCAGTTAACTCTTCCTGCTGCTCGATCGCTGTCGTGCCCTGCTCGAGATGTTCGTGAGGTGGGACGCCGACCGTCCGCGTGTAGAGGCTGATTCCGTGCGTGTGCCCTGCATTGGCCTTACCGGCCAACAGGCTATTTACGCGCGTCTTGATTTACACGTCTCATCTCGGAGCTGCGTCGCAATCAAGCCGAGAACGGTATAGTCTAAGGCGGCAAGGAGGCGAAATCGCCGCCCACCGCCTCGAGAAATAGCGTGGAGATGACGTTTGGCAGTCCCTTCAGAATCGTGTTTCCGTTCACTCGCAGTCGTTGGTCCGGGTCCTTCTCGCTGTTGTTGGTCAAATGGTTAACAATCTTCATGAATCCGTTAAGCGATCAACTCCCGTGTAGTCGGCAAACCGGGAATTGATGAGCCGGTCGCGCCGAATTCGCTCACTTGAAGATTGCCGTTGAGCCATCTCCAGATAACGTGAACACCGTCCAGGAATGCCCGTTCGAAGCTTGAGGATCTCTTCCTTATCAATATCCACTTCGGAGCTTTCTTCTGAGCAATCGCCATTCCCCGGCCCGTGCAGTTTTCTTTCTTTGGACCGTATAGCAACCGCAGTTGTGCAACTGCGAGCTCGCTCTCCGTATGCTCATGATCTCTCGCGGTCCACGTACTTGTCGTTCCGCCTACTAGGACCACAAGTCGAATTCTCAAGTGCGTTTGCCTTGGCTGTGCGGTGAATACCGGGCTCATGCACCGCAAGGTGTGCGGAGAATACTTGCATCATGCGGAGATTATGGGTTATAATCTCCGCATGGAGTGCGGAGAATGAGTCGGTACATCTACTCTAATGCGGACTGGCCCCGGTTTCATTGGAACCGCGAGAGCCTCGCGGAACTTCTGGCAGCCGTCCGTCACCAGCAGGGCCGTCTGATGGGCCGTATGGAAGCTCTCGGCTTCAAGCTCCGCCAGGAAGCCATTCTGCAGACTCTCACCGAGGATGTGGTCAGGAGCAGCGAAATCGAGGGAGAACGATTGGACGCGCAGCAGGTCCGTTCTTCGATCGCGAGGCGCCTCGGCATGGACATTGGGGGTCTAAGAGCCGTGGACCGGAACGTAGAGGGAGTCGTTGAGATGATGCTGGACGCCACACGCCACTACGACCAGCCGCTTACCGCAGAACGCCTATTTGCGTGGCATGCATCTCTCTTTCCGACCGGCCGAAGCGGCATGAGACGGATCAAAGTCGACGCCTGGCGCGATGACAGCGGCGGCCCCATGCAGGTCGTTTCCGGTGCGGTCGGGCGGGAGCGAGTGCATTTCGAGGCGCCGGCTGCCGGAAGGCTCGACGGAGAGATGCGGGCCTTTCTGGATTGGTTCAATGGAAACGCTGAAACCGATTGGGTGGTTAAGACCAGCCTTGCGCATCTCTGGTTTGTGACC
>Ga0326597_10011690_pt1 | contig 11611 bp, 8 predicted proteins | sample RVTome_12_FD_203789 | JGI IMG/M metagenome (GOLD analysis project Ga0326597, IMG submission 203789) | Soil microbial communities from uranium-contaminated site in the Upper Colorado River Basin, Wyoming, United States - RVT100D185 | ecosystem: Environmental > Terrestrial > Soil > Contaminated >...
TCCGCCAGGGCCGCCTCGATCTCGCCCCGATTCTCACGCAGCTCCGGAGGAACCCAGGCAAGGCCGAGCGATGCGTAGATCTCCTCCTCGGTGGAGCCCGCGACGCGCGCGCCGAATCCGCGATCCCCTGGCGCCGCCTCGCCTCCCCCGTCCGATCCATTATCCGCCGCCTCGGCGCCGGCCACTGGCGCCTCCTCTTCGGGCACCTGGAACACGCCCCACTCGTTGACCCTGAGCCCCTCGCGGACTGCCCGGGTCCGGAGCGCGACATTGTGCTCCTTCGACCCGGTGAAGTAGACGAGCGCGGCCCCAAAGGACTCGGCCGGTACCACCCGAAGATCGACCTGGAGCCCGGAGTGGAGTACGATGCTCCCTTTCGTGGATCCGGACCCGAGCACCCGGACGGCCCCCGGGAACGCGACGAAGTGGTCGACCGCGGGGGTGCCATCGCCTTCGCATTCGGCGATGAGATCCACGTCTCCGATCGTCTCCTTCCGGCGGCGCAGGGAGCCCGCCACCTCCAGGCGGGTCACCCCAGGCGTCCCCTCCATGTGCGCAAGCAGGCCCTCGATGAGGCGCTCGGTCTCATGGATCCGAAAGCGTCCAGTGTGTTTGCGGTGGTCCTCGATCGCCAGCAGCAGCTTCTCCGCGCTCTTCTTGCCGAACCCCTCGAGCGTCTGGACCTTCCCCTCGGAAAGCGCCAGCTCCAGGTCGTCGACCGTGCGGACCTCCAGCTCCTCGAAGAGCTTTCTCACCTTCTTCGGCCCGAGCCCTTCGAGGCGCACCAGGTCCGCGAGCGTTCGCGGGAACTCCGCGGCCACCTCCTCCAGACGCGTGATCCTTCCAGTCTCCAGCAACTCGACGATGTGCGCGCCGACGTTGTCTCCGATGTCCGGGAGCTCCGTCAGATCCTCACCGGCGGCGACCATCGCGGCCAGGGAGCGGGACGAGCTCCGGACCGTGTTGACGGCGTTCCGGTAAGCGCGGATCCGGAAGGGGTTGGCGCCCTGGATCTCCAACAGGTCCGCCAGCGTGTCGAGCTCACGGGCGATGTCGAGGTTCTCCATCAGAGGCTCCCTCCGAAGGACGCGAGCTTCTCCAGGAAGGTCTCGAAGTCGAGCACCTGCACGCCGAGCTTCTCCGCCTTGGCGAGCTTGGAGCCCGCGTTCTCTCCCGCGACCACGAAGTCCGTGTTTCCACTCACGCTCCCCACGACCTTCCCGCCGACGGACCGCCACGCGGCCTCCGCCTCCGAGCGCGGCACCGGCAGCGCGCCGGTGAACACCGCCGTGCCACGATCCTCGCCGGACATATCGACCACCTCCGGCCCGACCGGCGCGATCCCGCACGCGAGCAACGCATCGACGGCCTGGGCATTGCGCTCGTCCTCGAAGAAGCCGGCAATGGCGTCGCTCATCTTCGGGCCGATGCCGGGCACCTCCTCGAGCGCCTCTCGCGAGGCTCTCCGGACCGCATCGAAGTCGCGGAAATGCACGGCGAGCGCCCTCGCGACCGTCACACCCACCTCTGGAATGCCCAGCGCGACAAGGAAGCGGTCCAACTCCGGTTCCTTCTTCGAGGTGATCGCAGCGACCAACGCCGTCGCGGACTTTTCGGCGAACCCCTCGAGCGTCGCGATTCGAGCCGGGTCCAGCGCGAACAGATCGTGCAATCCCCGAACCCACCCGAGGTTCACCAGGAGATTCGCCGTCTCGGTGCCGAGCCCTGCGATGTCGAGCGCCGATCGCGAGCCGAAGTGCACGATACGCGCCTTCAGCTGCGCCGGGCAGCCGAACCGATTCGGGCAGCGTATGCGCGGGCCGTCCTCGACGACCGGCGTACCGCACTCGGGACACTCCGTGGGCATCTCGAAGGGGGGCGAGCGGTCATCGTGGTGCTCGATGACCTCGATCACCTGGGGGATCACGTCTCCCGCGCGTTGAATGCGGACCGTATCTCCCTCCCGCAGGTCCTTGCGGCGGAGCTCTTCGCGGTTGTGCAGGGAGGCACGCGACACGGTCACGCCACCGACCACGACCGGCCGCAGGAACGCGACGGGCGTGAGCACACCCGTGCGGCCCACCTGCACGTCGATCTTGTCGAGGCGGGTCACCTCCTGGCGCGGCTCGAACTTGTAAGCCAGCGCCCAGCGTGGATGGTGCGACGTCGATCCCATGGCGCGGCGTGCTTCAAACGCGTCGAGCTTGATGACCACTCCGTCGATCTCGTAGTCGAGGTCGTCCCGCTCTTCGGCGAACCGGCCGTGGTAGGCGAGGATCTCGTCTACCGTGGCGACGGTCTCGACGCGCTCCGGAACCTTGAACCCCCAGTCGCGGATGGCCGCCACGCCCTCTGCATCCGACGCGAGCTCGTGATCCGAGATCAGCACGTCGTACACGAGCACGTCGAGCTTACGGCGGGCGGTCGCACGCGGATCGAGCTGGCGAATGGCGCCCGCGGCAGAGTTGCGCGGCGAGGCGTACGGCTCGTGGCCGTCTTCGACCAGGCGGGCGTTGTAATCCTGGAAGTCCGAAATGTACATGAGGACCTCGCCCCGGAACGCGACGAAGTCGGGTACCGGCCGCCGATCGTTCCGGAGCCGGAGGGGCAGCGCGCGGATGGTGCGCACGTTCTCCGTGACGTTCTCCCCTTCGAGCCCGTTTCCCCGGGTCACCGCTCGGACGAACGAGCCGCCCTCGTACACCAACTCGATGGAGGCGCCGTCGAGCTTGGGCTCGAGCAGATAGACCGGCTCCACACCGTCGCCGAGCGCCTTGCGGATGCGATCGTTGAAGCGGCGGACCTGAGCGGAATCCTGGGTGGAGTCGAGGGACAGCATGGGCTCGACGTGCCGCACCGTCTCGAAGCCTTCCTGCGGGGCCGCGCCGACCCGCTGAGTCGGCGAATCCGGCGTCAGCAGGGCCGGGTAGAGCGCCTCGAGCTCCTGCAAGCGGGCGAAGAGCCGGTCGTATTCGGCATCAGGCACAGCTGGCCGCGCTTCGACGTGGTAGAGATACGCGTGCCGGTCGATCTCGGCGCGTAGGCGTTCCGCCTCACGGACGACATCTTCCGGAGGTTCACCGGAGCCTGGCTGCTCGTCGTTCCGCTCGTTCGAGGTCACGGGACTCCGTCGGGGGGTGGTGTCACGGATCCGGGGTACCCAAATATGGCGACGGAGGCCGCTCCTCGACCACCGGGCTCCGACGGCATTTCCGCCCCCCTTACCGGAGCGCTGCTTGAACGTTCCAGAGTTACGAGCCGATACCCCTGGATGCGCCCACCGCGCGCATCTGAACAACGCCGGCGCATCGCTCATGCCCACGCCCGTGCTCGATGCGGTGCGCGATCATCTCGAGTTGGAAGGCCGCATCGGCGGGTACGAAGCCGAGGCGGAGCGACAGGCGGAGATCCAGGCGGCCTACGAGGCGGTCGCGGAGCTGATCGGGACCTCCTCAGACCGCATCGCCTTCATGGAGCACGCCACCGCCGGCTTCGTGGCGGCGCTGTCCGCCATTCCGTTCACGCGGGGCGACGTCATCGCCACCACACGGAACGACTATGTCTCCAACCAGATCCAGTACCTGTCGCTGGCGCGCCGTCTGGGGGTGGAGGTGGTGCACGTGCCCGATGCGCCGGAGGGGGGCGTCGACCTCACCGCCATGGAAGAGACCATCCACCGTCGCAGACCGAAGCTCGTGGCCGTGACGCACGTGCCCACCAACTCGGGCCTCGTGCAGGACGTCACCACCATCGGCGCGATGTGCCGGGCGCGGGAGGTCACGTATCTCGTCGACGGATGCCAGTCTTTGGGCCAGATGCCCGTGGACGTCGAGCGGATCGGATGCGACTTCTTCTCGGCCACCGCCCGGAAGTACCTCCGCGGACCGCGTGGAGCAGGGTTCCTCTGCGTCTCGGACCGCGTGCTCGACAAAGGTCTCGAGCCGCTCTTTCCCGACCTCCGCGGCGCCGACATGGTCGCGGCGGACCTCTACCAGCCCGCGCCCGACGCCAGGCGGTTCGAGACCTGGGAGTTCTTCTGGGGGCTCGTCCTCGGCACCGGGGCCGCCGCGCGGTACGCGCTCTCCGTCGGCCTGGAAGACATCCAGGGGCGAGCCAGGGCCCTCGCCCAGAGCCTCCGGGCCGAGCTCCGGGAGATGACTGGCACGCGGGTCCTCGACCGGGGGCTCGAGCTCGGCGCTACCGTCACGGTGCACGTCGACGGGCACCGCCCGTCGGAGCTTGTGGCGGAGCTCAGGACGCGCGGCATCAACACCTCCGCGCAGACGCGTCTGGACGCCGTCATGGACTTCGACGCCAAGGAGGTGGAGGGCGCCCTGCGGGTATCGCCCCACTACTTCAACGACGACGAGGACATCGCCAGGTTCCTCGACGCGCTCGCCGAGATCGTGGATCGGTGAAGGTTTCGGGAGCTGGCGGCGTATTCGACCTGTCGGCGCCGGTCGAGGCTCGAACCCGCCGGTCTCGGCGTGGCGCATCCGGCGCGGGAACGTGGGCCGGGACGTGGTCAGAAAGGAGATGCGTTGCAGCCTGAGCTCGAGCGGGAGCTGATCAGAAAATGTCGGGCCGGCGACCCCCGGTTCTACGAGCCGTTGGTGCGCGCCTACGAGCCGCCCGGGCTCCGGCTCGCGGTGGCGATGCTCGGCAACCCAGAAGACGCGCAGGACGCGCTCCAGGAGGCTTTCGTGAAGGCGTACGGTACGTTGGCACGTTTCGATCTCCGGAAGCCGTTCGGTCCCTGGTTCTTCCAGATCCTCAGGAACCAGTGTCGGGACATGCTGCGGAGCCGAAAGGCCAAATTTCGTGTGGAGGCGCTGGATGAACGGCTCGAGTCGCGGCCCGCGGACCCGGAGATGGGACCGGAGCGGGCACGGCAGCGCAACGCTGCCAGACAGCTCCTGTGGAGAGGGCTCGAGCGGATCGGCGACGAGCACCGCGAGATCCTCGTGTTGAAGGAGCTCCAGGGCTTCCGCTATTCGGAGATCGCCCAGATCCTCGAGATCCCTGAAGGAACGGTGGCGAGTCGCCTCTTCCACGCCCGGCACGCGCTCCAGACGGCGCTTCAGGATCTCGGCGTGGAGTACCCCTGAGATGCCGGAGCCCGTGACGAGCCAGGACCTCATGCGCTATCTCGACGGAGAGCTCACGCCCGACGAGCGCCTCCGCGTCGAGCACGCGCTCGCGGAATCCGCGGTGCTGCGCGAGGAGCTCGCGACGTTCCGCTCCCTCCGGTCCGGATTCCACGAGCTCACGTTCGTCGAGACATCCGCCGAAAGCTCGATCTGGCACCGGGTCGCGACCCACGTCGCCCGGCCAACGGGCCGGGTGTTCGTGATCATGGGCGTGACCGCATGGGTGACCTACGGGATCTACGTGATCGCCATCGACGCCCACGACCCCTGGGCGCGCATGCTGGTCGCGGCGGTCGCCATAGGGATCCTTGCGCTGTTCGCCGCGGTGATCCGGGATCGATACCGGTCCTGGTCCGAAGACCAGTGAGCCGGCGCTTGCTGCGGGCAGACCCGGACCGGCATCTTGGGAGCATTCCTGTCCCCGATGGTCGACTTCCGAGGTGTGCGTGGCGCGACTGGCCATATTCCAGCCGGACGCTCGCTCCGGCGCCCGCCTCACGGCCGCGTTGGGCGGGGCGCACGATCTCGTGCGCTGCACGTCCTGGGAGGAGCTTACGGACGCCATGGAGACGGCGGCGGTCGAAGGCTGTCTGCTCGATGCCGACCATCCCTCGCGAGACCTGGCGATCCCCCGCATCAAGCTCCTGAGAGACAGCTATCCCGACTTCGCGCTCATCGGCTTCACCGACCGCGAGACACCCATCGAGTATTACCGGTTGGGCGCCTCGGGACTGGAGGGCTTCGTGGCGGGCACCGCCGGCGCCATGACTACGCGCAACGCGGTCGATGAAGCGTTGGCGATCCGCCGAGGACGGATCGTCGGCCATGCGTTGGAAGCGCACGTGGAGGCTCCACTACCCGATGCCGTCGGCTGGAGCGTCGTCCATGCAACGTCCGACGTCACCGTGGAGGAGCTGGCTCGGGGGGTGGGATGCTCCCTCAGGGCGCTCCGCGAGAACCTGCGAGCGAGGAGTTTGCCTACCCCCGCCGTGCTCATGTTGTGGGGACGATTGGTGGCCGCTGCCGCCCGCCTGCACCGCGACGGTCGCGGTGTAGAGGAGACGGCGTTCGCGGTCGGATATTCCTCGGGTCCGTCGCTCGCACGAGCCAGCCGCAACCAAATGGGAGCCACGCCCATGCAGCTGGCGGAACGCGGGCCCGAGCATGTGGTCGAGTCCTTCGTGTCCCACGTGACCGGAGCCCACATCCGGGTGAGCCTCGGCCCGACATCTTCGACAGAGCCGATCCATGAGTGACTTCAACCTGCCGGACCTGCCTTCGGACCGCGAGCTCGGCATTACCGAGGAGGACCTGCGGGCGTTCGAGGAGGAAGGCACGACCGAGCCGGGCGAGAAGGCCGCCTCGCCTCCGTCGCCGGGGCGGCGCGCGCCCCGCGCGGGGGGAGACGACGACGGAGGAAAGGACGGGAGCGAGGGTCGCTGGCGTTTCCGCGGTCCCGTGTTGCTCGTCCTGATGGTCGCCCTCGGTTGGGTGGCCAGCATCCGCACGGGGCTTCCCGAGGCGGTATCGGCCGCCGCCCCGGAAGCCGAGTTTTCCGCCGGACGCGCCATGGCCGTTCTGAGCGAGATCGTCCGTGCGCCCCGGCCCACCGGCTCGCCCGAGCACGCGAGGGTACGTGAGGACCTCGTCACCAGATTGCGGACTCTGGGGCTGGAGCCGGAGGTCCAGGTGGCGACGGCCCTCTACGAGCGCGAGGGCTTCGCGCGGGCGGCCACGGTGCGCAACGTGATCGCGCGCATGCCCGGCAACGACCCCACCGGCGCGGTGCTCCTCACCGCGCACTACGACGGCACGGAGCTTTCGCCGGCGGCTGGCGACAACGCTTCCGGCCTCGTGACCGTCTTGGAGGCGGTACGCGCGATCCGCGAGGGAGAGTCGCTTCGCAACGACGTCATCGTGCTGTTCACGGACGCCGAAGAGATCGGCCTCCTCGGCGCGGAAGCGTTCGTGCGCGACCATCCCTGGATGGCGGACGTGCAGGTCGTCGTCTCGTTCGAGATGCGGGGCTCGGCTGGTCCGTCCCTCCTGTTCGAGACCGCGGATGGGAACGGGATGGTGGTGCGGGCGCTCAAGGAGGCCCGACCCGACGCGTTCGGCACGTCCCTCGGGGACGCGTTCTTCCGGTACATGCCGAACGGCACCGACTTCACGGTCTTCGAGCGGGCCGGCAAGCAGGGGCTGAACTTCGCGGCCATCGACAACGCGGCGGTCTACCACACGCCCCGCGACCTGCCCTCCGAGCTGTCGGAGCGGACGCTCCAGCACCACGGCGCGCACGCGATGGCGGCGCTGCGGGCATTTGGAAACGGAAATCTCACCCAGGTTCAGGCGCCCGACCTCGTGTACTTCACGCTTCCCGTGCTCGGGCTCGTCGTCTACCCGGCCTTCTGGGTGCTGCCACTCAGCGGCCTCCTGGCCATCACGGCGCTGGCCGTCTTCTTCCTCGCACGCAGGCGAGGCGCCCGCATCGGGGGCGTCTTGGTCGGGTTCGGGGTGGCGCTGGTCGCCATCTCGCTGGGATACGGAGCTGGGTACCTGCTCGTGGATCAGGCAACGGGCGCCCATGTCGAGGCCGGACGCCTTCCAGGCGCGCTGTTCTACGGGGAAGGCTGGTACGTGTTGGCCGTCGCCGCCGCGGGCCTGCTCTCGGTGGGGCTTCTCCTCGGTGCCGCGCGGCGTCGCCTGTCGATCGTCGAGCTCGTGCTCGGATCCCTCGTTCTCCCGGTGGCGGGCGCCATCGGGCTCGGCTTCGCCGCGCCCCTCGCCGCGATGCAGCTCCAGTGGCCGGCGCTCGCCGCCGTGCTCTGTGCCGGGACCCTCGCCTTGCTGGGGCACCGCCGGGACACCCTGGCGGGCTGGGCGGCCGCCCTCCTGTTCGCCGTGCCGGTGATCTTCTTTCTGGTGCCCGCCATCGAGCTCGCATGGCTCGCCGCCACACTTCGACAGTCGGCCGCTCTGGGTGCGCTCATGGTGATCGGCCTCCTTCTCGCGCTCCCCGCGGTCGATGCGTTGAGGTCGCCGAATGGATGGTGGATGCCGCTCCTGGCTCTCGTGGCCGGTACCGCTTTCCTGGGACTGGCCCGACTCGGCAACGACGTCAGTCCTCTCTCGCCGATTCCCTCGACCCTGGCCTATGCCTACGAACGTGGAACCGGGCAGGGGCTCTGGATCACGGACGCGAGCACCGCCGAGGCCCGGCCCGAGTCGGACGTCGGAAGGTGGTTGGCCGCGCGGACCGGGAGCCCGTTCGATCGAACGCTCGATCTGGACGAGGTCGGATACCTCGCCGGGCCGACTTCAGTCGCCGTCGCGCCGCCGGCGTCCACGCCTCCGCTCACGACGGTCGTGCAGCGCGATACCACGGTCGGCATCGTTCGCCGTGTCACGCTCGCGATCCGGTCCGAGATGGGCGCCGAGCAACTGCACTTCCGAAGCTCGGGCGGAGCCAACGGCACCCGCATCACCTCCATCAACGGGCGCCCGCTCGCCGATCCGTTCGGCGTGCGATGGGTGGACCACTGGGGCGTACCCGACCCGATGGTGGTGTTGGAGCTCGAGATGCCCGCCGGCTCGGAGGTCGAGCTGTTGATCTCGGAGCACTATCTGCGCCCTTCGGAGATCCTGGGTCCCGGCACGTTCCAACGCCCCCCTGGCCTCGAGGCCGACGTCCTTCGCTGGAGCGACCGAGCCATGTTCACCACGCGGTTTACGTCGCCGTCGTCAGGCCCGTCGGATACGCCTGCGAGCACGAACGAGGTGCCGCCCGCCGACACGCTTGTTCCCAACGACACCCTTCCGACCGTCGGCACGCCCGCGCCCGTCGACACGCCCGCGCCCGTCGACACGCTCTCGGCCGCGCCCACCATCGCCGGCGCGCCAATCCCCCGCGCCGCCCCCGCGCCGCGCGAGATGACGGCTCCGGCTCCACGGAGGATGCAAGCATGCTGAGAGCACTCGTGACCGGCGGCTTCCTGGTCCTCGCGGGCATCGTCATCTGGCTCGCTTTCGTGATGGGTCCCGACAGCGCCGCGGGCAACCTCTTTACCAATCTGGGAACGGAGATCATCGGCATCGTGATCACCGTCGCCTTCGTGGAATGGCTGTTCGAGCGCCGCCGGCTACAGAACCGCGGCAGGCAGTTCGCCTGGGACGCGCTGCATGCGGTCGAGCACGCCGTGTGGATCTGGCAGGGCGGGCCGAGACAGATGGACACGGACGAGATCCTCGGCATCCTGAATGCCGTGGGTGACGACGACCCGCTGGCGGACTTCACGGAAGGCATCTTCTTGAGCATCGGAACACGGAGCCGCCGGCTCCTGGACAACGACCCGCAGGCCGTTTCCGCCATCCCAGGGTTCATGAACGGCCTGGAGCAGCTCGCCCGGCTGAGCGCCATCCGCGACGGGAAGGCATCCATGGCCCCGCGGAAGGTGGCGGATATCCTCATCGATGGAACCCGAGAGCTCGCCCGCGCCCTCGGGCGCCCCACGGAACGCCATCTCGCGAGCCTCATCCGGTACCGCGACCCGTCCGAGGCCAGCCAGGAGCGCCGCCACTTTGGCGGCCGGCCGGGCGTGGGCTCGCCCCTTGGCCCTCGCCCGGAGCCCTTTGCCTGAGCCGAGCCCCCGCGCGCGATGAGTATGTCATACTCACATCATGAGCATGACATCGCGGCCCCGGCTGCCGGTCGGGTTCGATGTGGCGGACCTCTGCCTCCGGCTGAACTTCAGGTGCGTTGCGGCACCTTCCGCTCCAGCCAAGCCCGGTCCCAACCGCCCAGGTCGGCGGCGGCGGCGTATGTGCTCTCGAGAAACTCCATCAGGGTCGCATCGGGATCCGGGGCGGACCGCACGTCCTCGTAACGCAGAACGAACTCCCCGAGCTCCTCATGGAAATACGCCCCGGAGGGTTCGACCTTGCTTGCCCGGTAACCCTCCGGCTCAGGATACGCGTAGGAGTAGAACGTCGCCTCGCCGAGGCCATTGTTCCCCGCCCAGAAGCCGGCGCTCGAGAGCTCGTCGGAATAGGCTTCCGCCATGACCCAATCCGCGACGTTCGGGGCGCCGCCCGGATGTCTGGGCGCGGGCCGGCCCGAGAAGCGCGTTACCGCCAGATCGAACGCGCCCCAGAAGAGATGCGACGGGCTCGCCTTCCCGGTGAAGCGTGCTCTGAACCGATTGAAGACGCGGTCCACCTGGACCAACGCGCGCCAGAAGTCGTGCACGGCCTTTCCGTTGTAAGGCCTCCGCTCACGGTCTTCCATGAAGGGGACCGCCACCTCGACCTCGACGGGCCGGGCGAGAATGTCCACCTCGATCCCGAGGTCCCTGAGCCCGCCCGAGAGCTCACGGTAGAAGTCGGCGACCGACATCGGCCCGAGTCCCATGCCCCAGGTTCTCCCGATGGACGTGTCGATCCTGAGCGCGTGGGCGGTGAAGTCGAACTCGATGGTGAAGCTCTCGCCCCGGTACGGGATCGGAGACGTGCTCAGCCCGCGCGGCGTGAGGTACAGCGTCGATCCCCATGAATGGTTGATCCATGGAGCGAGCTCGAGGCGCACCTTGCCGACGATTTGGCTCCAGAGGTGCACCGCGGCACGCGTCTCTTCCCAGGCCTCGGTGGGTGGGAGGGTCGGCCAGGTGTTCTGGTAGACTCCGGTCGGCATCGGCTCTTCCATCTCGGGGGGCGCCCACTGTCCTCGGCATCATGGAAAGGGCGCGCGGCTTTGGCCAGGGGAGGGCCGAGCTCCCACGCATCGACCCGTGGTCGCGACCGCTACCGATACCCTGGTCGTGTTCGCGCAGATCGTGCAGACTTCCGACCGTGTCCACGCGTGGGCCCTTTGGGGCACGCTCGCGGTCACCGAAGCCGGGAACGGCTTTTCCGGCCCCATCCTGGAGGCCACCCGAGGGGCACTGGGCGCCTGCTGACTGCGTCCCTCCCCCGTGACTCAACAACCGGAATCGAAGGAAGGCGACGCATGACCCACGAGCTCCTGCACGGTCTGAGCAACTTCAAGAAGGATTATTTCCGGGAGTTCGAGGACCACTATCGCAAGCTCGTGGCCGAGGGCCAGAAACCCGCCACGCTGTTCATCGGCTGCTCCGACTCAAGGGTGGTCCCGTCGGTCATCACCAATACGGGCCCTGGCGACCTGTTCGTGGTCCGCAACGTCGGCAACATCGTGCCGCGATTCGAGGTCGATGAAGGACACCACGGCGTCTCGGCGGCGATCGACTATGCGGTCGACGTGCTCGAGGTGCGCGACATCATCGTCTGCGGACACTCACATTGCGGCGCGGTGCGCGCGCTGTACGAGCCTCCCGCCGGCGCATCCAAGAACCTGGGCAGGTGGCTCGAGCTCGCCGCGCCGGCGAAGGTGGACGAGCCGGTGTCCGAGGAGATGCTCCGCCGCACCGAGCAACGGTCGATCGTGGTCC
>Ga0326597_10011691_pt1 | contig 11610 bp, 10 predicted proteins | sample RVTome_12_FD_203789 | JGI IMG/M metagenome (GOLD analysis project Ga0326597, IMG submission 203789) | Soil microbial communities from uranium-contaminated site in the Upper Colorado River Basin, Wyoming, United States - RVT100D185 | ecosystem: Environmental > Terrestrial > Soil > Contaminated >...
AGGGGAAACTATGGTTTATATTTACTCATGGAGCAGATGGTTTATCGGGAAGGAGGACCCGAGAGCCAACAAGGGTTAACACCTTTTGCAACTGTTACCTTTGCTCCTAAGTCGGAAATAAATACCTTTCGATTTTTTTTCTCTACGGGGTCCGTATACAGAGGACTTTTTCCTGGACGTGATGACGATAATACATCATTCGGTCTTGCCTACGGAAAGTTCAGTAAGAAACTAAGAAACCAAGGCTTTGAAATGGCGTTCGAGTTGACACACATGTTTGTCGTGACACCCTGGTTGAGCATTCAGCCTGACCTTCAATTTATCGTTCATCCTGCCGGAACGGGAGATATCCCAAACGCTTTTGTTCTAGGAATCGAGTTGATTATTGATTTATAGAGCATATAAATGGGGTCATTGCTTGACTTTGTACTTTCTAAGCAATTTTAGGAGTTTTAGGTCGGTTTTGTCCATTCTCTCAATCTCTCCCTGTATCTTTGAAACCCTAGTCGTCGATATGCCAAATTCCTCTGCCACAGCCTTGAGCTCCAGATTCGCTATCCTCCTCAACAAATAGACGGCAGCTTTATATGCCCTAGCATCTCTTCGATCCATTATTTCATCTAATGAAACAAAATATTCGCTTCCCACTGTGTTAAGTACCTCAATTTTCGTCGGTCTCGTCGGTACTGTCTGTGTTATTGGCACATTATTTATACTTTCCTTATTAATTCGACCATCCATATCCTCCAAAAATCCCTTACGCCCCAACCAGATTTGTCCCTTTATCTTCTCCCATGGGCTTGGCCCACCAATTCCGTCCAATACGAAGAGTCTGTATTGAGCGCGCGCCTCTGTTTCATCATGACTAAATAGCTCCAGAACCCCCTTTGTATCCAACCACCTCGGCCCCGCTCTCAGACCAACTGTACTATTAAAGCTGCTCCATTCCCATTGCTCAGGCTGATCAACAATACCAGCCCTTACGGGATTCAAAACTACATATCTGCAAAGTTCCAGTAAATAACCCTCACGTTCAACGATTAGGCTCTTGTATCTGCCCTGAAATAAATGGCCATGTCGCCCATGTTTCCTATTAAACATCTGGGAATAAACGGCATTAAGTCGTCTCATTCCAGAGACTAAATTGCCCTCGGGTGTCTCGATAACTAGATGGTAATGATTGTCCATTATACAATAGGCATAACATTTCCATCTTTTCTGTTCTATCTCCTTGCCGGTTAGATCAAGAAAATCCCTTCGATCCTCCTCGTCTAAGAATATCTCCTGCTTGTTATTCCCGCGTGAAGTAATATGATATAGAGCACCTGGAAACTCTAGTCTCAATTGTCTTGCCATAATAATATGAAAGTATACACCCAGTACAAAGTCAAGCAATGACCCCATATGCCTAATATTGAAATCGATATTCTCCTGTGTGATAATGACAGATTATTTACATCCCTGACGCAATTTTATGGAGGGAATTTAGATGGCGATCAATAAAGATGGCATATTGAAGGGGCAACGAGCACTGGTGACCGGATCTAGCTCTGGCATAGGAAGGGAGGTAGCAATAGAGCTGGCTAAGGCTGGAGCATCTGTGGTTATCAACTATAGAGCCGGTGGTGATAGGGCCCGGCAGGTGGTTCAAGAGATAGTGGATGCCGGAGGAGAGGCTATAGACCTGCAGGCTGATGTGAGTAAAGAGGATGAGGTCCAGAGTATGTTCAAGGAGATGGTTGATGCTTATGGAAGCATCGATATACTGGTTAACAACGCAGGTATGCAAAGAGATGCTGCGTTTCAAGAAATGACACTTGAGCAATGGTACGCGGTGATATCGGTAGATTTAACGGGTCAGTTCCTATGTTCCAGGGAAGCTGTTAGAGAGTTTTTAAGAAGAGGGATAGTCCCAGAACTGTCCAGCGCAATGGGGAAGATCATATGTATGTCCTCTGTGCATGATTCCATACCATGGGCTGGGCATGCAAATTATGCCGCATCTAAGGGGGGAGTCAGTATGCTCATGAAAACCCTTGCCCAAGAGCTTGCCCCCAATCGTATCCGTGTAAATGCCATCTCTCCTGGCGCTATAAAGACTGATATAAATAAATCGGTATGGGATACTCCAGAGGGCATGAAGGGGTTGCTAGAGTTGGTTCCATATGGTCGTATTGGAGAAGTTTCCGATATTGCTAAGGCTGCGGTTTGGCTGGCTTCTGATGATTCTGACTATGTAACAGGGGCCACAATTTACGTGGACGGTGGTATGATGCTTTACCCTAGTTTTAGGACAGGCGGTTAGTTTATGAGACAATGATATTCAATCAGTATATATAAGCTGAAGATAGAAATTCTAATTGATAAAAATGAGTAAGAAAATTGAGAAACTCGAAGCCGTTCTGGCTCTAAGGGCAGATGCAATTGTTGGTGAGTCACCTGTATGGAGTACTAGTGAGAATTTGTTGTATTGGGTTGACATCACAAGAGGAGTGATTCACCGTTATAATCCAAAAAATGGTCTCGATGAGAAATTTAGAGTTCCTCAACCGGTCTCTGCGCTAGCGTTGAGGGAAAGGGGAGGGTTGGTGTTGGCTTTAAGGGATGGGTTTGCATTTTTTGATCCCCTGAGCGGAGAATTAGAGATCATTAACGATCCTGAGGAGAACCTTCCAGACAACCGATTCAACGATGCTAAATGCGATCCTCAGGGTAGGTTTTGGGGTGGGACTATGTCGAATACACACTGGAACGAACCTTCCGGGAGTCTTTATCGCCTTGATCCCGACCTTAATGTTACGAAGATGAGGAGCGAGGTTGTTTGTTCCAATGGCATGGGTTGGAGTCCAGATGGCAAAACAATGTATCACACGGAGAGCTTTCGCTACGCTATTTATGCTTTTGATTTCGACCCATCTACTGGTGATATTTCTAACCGTAGGGTGTTCGCGACCGTCGATCAGAAAAGCGGGGCATTCCCGGATGGGTTGACTGTTGATGAGAATGGTTTTGTTTGGAGTGTCCATAATGTGGTGGGTAAGGTGGTGCGCTACAGTCCTGAAGGCATGATCGTCTCAGAGATCGAAGTTCCAGTGCCCCGACCGTGCGGTTGTACTTTCGGCGGAGAGGATCATAATAGGCTTTACATAACAACAGCGAGAGAGACCTTAACTGATGAAACGCTTAGAGAGATACCACTCTGTGGAAGTGTTTTTGTGGTTGAACCGGGGGTTAGAGGGTTTCCTGAGCCGCTCTTTAAAGGTTAAAAGAATAATGACGGAAGAATTTTCAATCCCAGGTAATGAGTGGTTAAAATTCTCATCGATTATACTGGGATTTCTACTGATGTCGACCATAGTATTATGGTCCTGAAGTTAGGTGCTAACTGAAGAGATTATTGATGTCATCTATTGAAGCAGGTGGTAGTTTTGCAACCCACATGTTTTCTTCGACATGGTTCATTCTACTCATACCTACGAGCGCTGACGTAATTCCAGGAGTCGAGCGGACAAATTGAATCGCCCTCTGCGCATCGGTATCTAAGTCCCTTAAGTGTTTCACGATAAAGTCGGGAAGTTTTTCGGTTAGTTGTCTTTGTAACAGAGATGAACTTGCGATAACCGTCACACCTAACCTGCGGGCTGACTCAATCACAGTAAGCATCTCTCCGTCCAGACTCTGATTTCTCAATATTAATGGTTCCGGCATTGCTAGGTTAAATGGAAGTTGTATCACTTTAAAGTGATGTTCTTTGCCAGCGATCTTTTCAGCTAAATCAACCAACTCCGGCAGGGATAAAGAGCTATCATATTTTGCTTCCTGTCTATAACCGTTCCATGTGGCAGTACCATACATCCTAATTTTTCCGTCCGAGACTTTCTTTTCTAAGAGTTCAAAGACACTAGCTATGCATTTATTGAATTCTTCCCTGGAAAGTTCTCGTAGTTGTTCTTCGGGATTATGCAGATAATAAATATCTATTGATTCAAGGCCTAAATTTTCAAGGCTGGTTTCAAGCTGATTGTCGATGTATTTTGTGGTCATACAATGCATTCCGGATACCATATCATCAAGGGTAGCAATTCCCGGTTCTAAAAAGTTTTCATCAAAGTACTTTCGCATGTCTGAGGGGGGTTCGGAGTCGAAGGGAATATAGCCACCTTTTGTTGCAACAATTAGCTCGTCCCTATTAAAATTCCCCTCGTTAAATACAGTTTCAAGGGCAGACCCTATTGCACGCTCACTCCTTTGGAATCTGTAATTTATTGCGGTGTCGATGTGATTACAACCCAGACCTATTGCATGTGTTAATGCGTTTTGATAACTGATGTCAGTTGCATCATCATGGTTTCCAAGGTACGAGCCAAAACCAATGGATGAGATCCATAGATCCTGAATCTTCCTAAAGTGGTCGTGGCTGACCCGGTCTCCTAACTTTTCCCTATAGCGAAGAGTCCCTTCTTTTGTGGCGTATTTTTTCATTTTGTCTATTTCATAAAAGTTACGAATCTACATGAATTATCAAGGCTTTATTCAATTGAAGGAGATACGAGAGTATTAATTCTGCATCACCAAACTAACATTACCCTTTTACAATTCTATGAGAATTCGTAACGACGAACCAATGCTCTCTGGATTAGTTTCTTAATCCAGTAATATCGCCATGAGATAAAGTGACTATTTAAGTTACTTTGCTCTTAAGGTAGATTAACCTGAGAATCCAGTATGGGTTTTCCCAGCGAGGAACTTGCCTAAACTCTACTTAGTTAACCTTACTTACGTTGCTGGCTTGGAGTCCCTTGGGGCCTTGAATCACTTCAAACTGAACAACATCACCTTCAACTAGGGACTTGAAGCCAGACGACTCAATTGCGCTGTAATGAACGAAAACGTCATCACCGCCGTCCTGCTCTATGAATCCATAGCCTTTGGATTCGTTGAACCACTTTACTTTACCTTTATGCAAAAGTCTATCTCCTTAAAAAAAATTTAACAAAAAAATACATTTGTTTATAACTTTGTCAAATTTCAGGTCTCTTAGGAGCAAATATGTCCTTGTATTTCTATTGACATATAAACTTCGACTATATAGCCTAATTACCAATTAGAAGTTTTTTTAAGATCTTGATCTGAGGAGGTATTTACATTATGGCACAGGAAAGGCCTGGAGCTGTGAAGATGAAGGGGAATCCTGTTACTTTATTGGGTCCAGAAATAAAGGTTGGTGACAAGGCTCCGGATTTCAATGCGATTGAAGCCTTGGGTTCTCCCCCAGTCACATTGGGTAGTCTGAAGGGAAAGGTAAAGGTATTTAATGTAGTCGTGTCTGTTGACACACCTGTTTGTGATGTTCAAACAAAACGTTTCAATCAAGAGGCGGCAAGCCTTCCCGGTGATGTGGAAATTCTTACAGTCAGCATGGATCTTCCATTTGCGCAGAAGCGTTATTGCGGGGCAGCAGGAATTGATAAGGTGAGGATGATTTCCGATTATCGCGATGCAAATTTTGGGGAGGCTTATGGAGTATTGATTAAGGAAAACCGGCTTCTAGCTAGAGCCGTCTTTGTAGTAGATAAGAACGATACGGTTCAGTATGCTGAATATGTAGATGAAGTAACACACGAGCCAAACTATGACGGGGCACTTGCCGCGATAAAGAAGGTTGCTTAAGAATCAATTATCATTCGTCAAGGTGGAGCCCTGCATCAAAGGGCTCTATCGATCCTGTTCCAAATGTGAGATTATTCTTCAGAGTTTTTAATTAATTGATTTTTGATGTATCATTAGAAGAGATAAATAGTGTATACAAAGGAGAGAATGTCATGGGGCTTGGAGATATGTTGTCAAAGATATTTAATAGCGAGGGTATTAAAGAACCAAAATCTAGGGAATGGGACAATTCCGTACCCCCAGTTGAGAATATCGACGATAAGAAGGGTGGGTCCCCAGAAGGAATAGTTTTAAAAGACAGACCTGTCGTCGATCATGAGGGAAATCTGAGTTCGCCGTCGACTGCAAACGAAGGTGGATCCGTGACCGAATCTGGAGGGGCTAAGAGGGATTCGACCAATGAGGGTTCGACTCCTGCCGAAGTTACTGAGGAAAACGTCTTAGAGGTACTGAGCGGTGTATACGACCCAGAGATTCCTATAGATATCGTGAACCTGGGCCTTATATATGGTGTCGATATAGAAGACGGAAATGTTCATATAAAAATGACTATGACTGCTCCCGGATGTCCGTCTTCTGCAGAAATTGCTGCGGAGTCAAGGATTCTTATTGAAGAGCTGCCCGGAGTGAAATCGGCTACTATTGAGATTGTTTGGGATCCGCCATGGGACCCGAGCAGGATGAGTGAGGACGCAAGGCAGAGTATGGGTCTTTGATTCTGCATGAAGCTTGTCAAATTGGTATCTTTAACTTTTTAACATTATCCAATCAGTTATATATTCCGTAGTGAAAGTTAGAATGATGCATGATTCACGATACATGATTCATGATGAAAAACGGAAGTAGAGAGTTTAATCGTGCATCTTGAATCCTATATCCTGCATCCGTATCGTAAACTGTGTATCGGTTTCTAAGCGCAATTTAGCGTTTGTTGCTCACTGGTTGTAATCTCTCAAAATGTCCAATCTTCCCAAAGGAATCTTTGTTACTGGAACAGATACCGGTGTTGGTAAGACTGTGGTGTCGGCGACAATCGCCTGGACACTGCAGCAATCTGGTAAAAGGGTTGCAGCGATGAAGCCAATCCAAACAGGCGCAGGGGAAGATGGACTATTGGATATTGAGTTTATTCAAAAGGTTATGGGGACTAACTATCCACTCGAAGCCGTTTGTCCGTACAGATTTCCAATGCCACTCGCACCTCTGGCTGCCTCCAATTTAGCGGGAGAACGAATAGACATTGAAAGAATCAAGTCGGCTTATTTTGATCTAAGCTCACGGCACGAGATAGTGATTGTTGAAGGAGCCGGCGGTTTACTTGTTCCTATAACAGAGACCTATTTCATGTCTGATTTAGCACATGATTTAGAGCTTGGTCTCATAATCGTAATTAGGCCGGGCCTTGGAACTTTGAACCACACTCTCCTTACCCTTGAGTATGCGAGATCGCATGGCTTGAATATACTTGGATTTGTCATCAATAACTTTCCTGATAGTCCTAATCTAGCAGAACGAATGAATCCAGAGTTATTGCTTAAACTTACAGGGGAGAAGATTCTGGGTGTAATCCATCATGATCATGAGATCAGCATAGAAAGGGGGAATGTAGGTAATCTCATCGAGACATCGGGAACCACATTAACACACGATCTTGGGGGAACATTCTTGGTAGAGGATTTTATCTCAAGGCTTTGATCTTTTCTCTATTAGATTACGTAAAAATCAATAAGCCATGGGCAATCGTCCAGGTGTCTTAAAAAGCATTTAATAGTGATAAACTCGAAAACCGCCTGCTGCAAACATGTTGTCCGAATTTTTTTGTGTTTAGGTCAATATCTCGCATATACTTACCACCTTGCATTGATTTCCTCTTGAAAAAACTTGACAGAATATGTCGATGTGATATACATACTATCCGTTTGTTTAATTCTAGCTGTAAACTCTCCATCGAAAACGTTTCAGAATTAAGGCAAACAGATGAAAAAATGGCTCAATTTTACATCCGTTCCTATACTTGCAGTTATCATCCTGCTAATGTTTCACCTTTATTCTGCCGAGAGCAGGGTTAAAGGGCCGTCTCAACCAATCTTTTTTAGTCACAAAATCCATGCCGGAGATAACGAGATCCCTTGCCAGTACTGTCATAGCTATGTTGAAATTTCAACTATTCCCGGCATTCCTTCAGATCAAAAGTGCATTGGATGCCACCTTTTTATCATAGGTAAGGATGAGGATTATAAGTATGATGGTGGATCGATTAATATCAAAAATGAGATCGAGAAGGTAAAGGGTTACTGGGATCGAAATGAACCAATCCCATGGGTAAAAGTCACTTTTGTGCCAGACTTTGTTCATTTTAATCATAAACGCCATGTACGCCGTGAAATAGAATGTAAGGTTTGTCATGGTGAGGTTCAAACAATGGATGTAGTTTATCAGGTGCAAAAGTTTAGCATGGGGTTCTGCGTCACCTGTCATCAGGAAAAAGCTAGGGACGCTCAGGAATTGACTATGCTTAAGGATTGTTTGACCTGTCATTATTAATTTGGAGACGAAATGCCTGAGAAGAAAGAGGGTGGTATTAACGGTATCAAAAGAAGGGATTTTCTAAAAATAATTGGAGTTGCGGGAGGAACTGCGGCCGCTACCGGTTGCTCTTCTGACCCGGTCGAACAGTTAATCCCGTTTGTTATTCCTCCATATGGCATAATTCCAGGTGTTCCCAATTGGTATGCTACAACCTGCAGAGAATGCCCAGCTGGTTGTGGGACCCTTGTCAAAAATCGTGAAGGAAGGGCTATTAAGGTAGAAGGTAATCCCAAGAGCACCGTCAGTTACGGTAAAACATGTGCAAGAGGTCAAGCTGCTCTTCAGGGGCTTTACAATCCTGACCGTATCCGTTCTCCCCTTGTAAAGACCTCTTCCGGCAAGCTACAACCCTTGGGGTGGGAGCAAGCTGAAAAGGTTTTATTAGATAAAATTCAAGAGCTGCTTGATCAGGGCAAGGCTCACAAGATAGTTATTATTACTAACAATGTCACGGGTACTCTTAACGATCTCATAGATGAATGGATGAATGCACTTGGCGGGGGTAAACATATAGTTTATGAAACCTTTGCACACGAACCTATTAAAGAAGCAAATAAGATTACCTTCGGGGTCGATAGTATTCCATCCTACGAGATTGAGAGAGCAAAGTACCTGCTTTCGTTTGGCTCAGACTTCATTGAGACATGGCTTTCACCCGTAGAGTTTGCCAATAAGTTTAGTCAGATGCACAGCTACAAAGATAAAAGCAAAAGTATGGGCAAGTTTGTTCAAATTGAACCGAGATCCTCGATTACAGCATCGAGTGCAGATCAATGGGTGGCCATTAGACCAGGTACTGAGGGATTTCTTGCCCTGGGGATTACAAATTTGATCTTAGATAGTGGCAGGGCCTCGATAGCAAGTGGAGAAGCCGCTAGGCTTAAAAATCTCGTCGGTTCCTACACACTTGATAAAGTTTCTACAATTTGTGATATACCGAAAGATACCATAGTTGAAATTGCAAAAGATTTTGTTGAGTTAAGTCCTAGTCTTGCGATCGGAGGAGGGGCTGCATACACAACTACTAATGCTACACAGACCCTTTCTGCAATAAATATCCTGAACTATGTTGCGGGCAACATCGGTGATACGGTTAACTTTGGAGATACGCTTACCATCGCAAATTCAAATTCATTTAGTGAGATTACATCTCTCGTGGAATCGATGAAGAACGGAGATGTGGAGCTTCTTTTTATTTATAATGTTAATCCTGTATTTACGTTACCTGAGGTTTTGAAATTCGAAGAAGCAATAATGAAGGTGCCCTTCGTCGCGAGCTTCTCGAGCTTTATGGATGAAACGACAGAGCATGCCAGTATTATCCTTCCTGACAACACACCACTTGAAAGCTGGGGTGATTACATTCCAAAGGGAAGTGTTTATGGATTGATTCAGCCAACAATGAGTGCCGTTTTTAATACTAAATCCACCGGAGACGCGATTATATCTATCACGAAAAAAATCAATGGACTTGAGAATCAATTCACTGCTAATAACCTCTATGAATACCTGCTAGAGTCGTGGAGGAAGATTCATTCGAGGATTGCTCCACAAAAGGATTTTGAAACATTCTGGGTTGAATCGGTAGAGAATGGGGGGGTTTTTAGGGAACTTCCTCCATTACAAGTCCAACTAACCAATGAGGCTTATAGTATCGATTTCTCGGACCTTCAGCCAGAGATAAAAGGTGATGGCGAATTGTATTTTATACCTTTCCCATCATATAGATATTATGATGGCAGGGGGGCAAATAAGCCTTGGTTACAGGAGCTTCCAGATGCCCTGACGACCGCAGTGTGGGATTCATGGGTTGAAATCCACCCCGATACTGCCGGTAAAATCGGGATAAGGGAGGGTGACTTTGTCTCAATTGAATCAAAATACGGTAGCATTGAAACGCAAGCATATATATATAAAGGTATCAGGCCCGATACAATTGCGGTTCCACTCGGCTTAGGTCACAAGAGCTATGGAAGATACGCAAAAGACAGGGGTGTGAGTCCAGTCAAGATCCTGCCTGCAGCTATAGATAAGAGCTCTGGGGGATTTGCATGGCTTACCACCAAGGTAAATGTATCTAACACTGGAAAAAGGGAACAATTAGTAATGACACAATACACAACGGCTCAGCATGACCGCAATATAGCATTGGCCACCACCCTACCCGAGCTAAGAGGAAATGGCGGGGAGAATCATCAACAAGAGGATGACAATGTTGATCTGTATCCGCCCCGGAAATATCTAACCCACCGCTGGGGAATGTCAATCGATTTATCGAAGTGTACTGGTTGTGGGGCATGTGTTACCGCCTGTTACGCGGAGAATAATGTGCCTTTTGTTGGGAAGGAACAGGTTGCGAGAAGGCGTGAAATGTCTTGGATCAGGATTGAAAGATATTATGAGGAAAAAGATACCAGTCACGGGTTCAATACTAGATTCATACCGATGTTATGTCAGCAATGTGGTAACGCGCCGTGTGAGCCGGTATGCCCGGTGTATGCTACCTACCATAACCCTGAAGGGTTGAATGCGATGATATACAATCGTTGCGTGGGTACCAGGTACTGCTCGAATAACTGTCCTTATTCTGTAAGGAGGTTTAATTTTTTTACTTACCAATGGCCACAGCCCCTTAACTGGCAGCTTAACCCGGATGTCACAGTTCGCACGAAGGGGGTTATGGAGAAGTGCACCTTCTGTGTCCAGAGGATTAAATACGTGCAAAATATTGCTAAGGATGAGAATAGGGATGTCAGGGATGGTGAGATAACGCCGGCATGTGCACAGGCTTGTCCAACCGAAGCGATCGTTTTTGGTGATCTTAAAGATGAAAATAGTAAGGTAGCCCAACTCTCAAATGAGGGGAGGGGTTATAAAGTGTTGTCGAATCTAAATACACAACCATCGATAACATATCTAAAAAAGGTTTACTGGGATAAAGCATAATGAGCCAAGATTCAACATTGACTTATTCGAAGGTAAATGAAGACGTAATCAGGATGCTTGATAAACCTACCTTTAAGTGGGTTGCTTTGTTTCTTCCTACATTGGCGTGCGTTGGATTCGGACTATTCTGCTTTCTTTACCAGGTCTATACTGGCTTGGGAGTTGCCGGGTACAGACATCCGGTATTTTGGGGAGTCTATATAACCAATTTTGTATTTTGGGTTGGGATCGCACATTCTGGAACCCTTATATCTGCGATCCTCTATCTATTCCGGGCGAGATTCAGGATGTCAATTTATCGAATAGCAGAGGCGATGACAGTTTTTGCGGTGCTCACCGCAGGTCTCTTTCCAATCATTCATCTGGGACGTCCCTGGAATTTTTACTGGCTATTTCCATATCCTA
>Ga0326597_10011693_pt1 | contig 11610 bp, 7 predicted proteins | sample RVTome_12_FD_203789 | JGI IMG/M metagenome (GOLD analysis project Ga0326597, IMG submission 203789) | Soil microbial communities from uranium-contaminated site in the Upper Colorado River Basin, Wyoming, United States - RVT100D185 | ecosystem: Environmental > Terrestrial > Soil > Contaminated >...
ATCCGCTCGCCCGTGGGCTGCGAGGATCCGGTGTGGAGAATGCGGGGAGCATCTCCCGCTTCCTGGGTGTTCATGCCGAAGTCCAGCAGGTGAATCACGATCTGAGCGTGGGCTTGCGGCTGCGTGGCGCCGCCCATCACGCCGAAGCTCATGATCGGCTGCCCGTCCTTCGTCAGGAAGGCCGGAATGATCGTGTGGAACGGGCGCTTGCCGGGCTGATAGGTGTTGAAGCGACCTTCCGTCAAATCGAACAGTTCGCCCCGGTCCTGGAGGATGAAGCCGAGCCCGTCCGGCGCCATGCCGGAGCCCATGCCGCGATAATTCGACTGGATCAGGGAGACCATGTTCCCCTCCCGGTCGGCGGTGGTCAGGTAGATCGTGTCGCCCGATTCGAGCGCGGGGTTGCCCGCCTCGTAGCTTCGGGCCGCCCGCTTCGGATCGATCAGCTCGCGGCGCTCCGCGGCGTAGCTCTTCGAGATCAGCCATTCCACCGGGATTTCGTTGAACGCCGGATCGGCGTAAAAACGGGCCCGATCCTCGAACGCGAGCTTCTTGGCCTCCACGAAGTGATGGATGTACTCCGCGCTACCGAAGCCCATCGCCGCGAGATCGTACCCTTCCAGGATGTTCAGGATCTGCAGCGCCGCGATGCCCTGCCCATTGGGCGGCAGTTCCCAGACGTCGTGGCCCCGGTAGCTCGTGGAGACCGGTTCGACCCATTCCGAATGATGGGCCGCCAGATCGGCGGCGTCGAGATAGCCGCCCTGTTCCTTCATGTAGGCCGCGATGGTCCGCGCGATCGCTCCCTCGTAGAACGCATCCCGGCCGGACTCGACCAGGGCCGACAAGGTGCGGGCGAGGTTCGGATTCTTGAAGATCTCACCCTTGCGGGGGGCGCGTCCGCCCGGCATGAACTGCTCGGGGAATCCCCGGAACTCGGAGAGCCTGGGTACGCTCAGGTCCCAGTAATAGGCAATCAGCTCGGTGACCGGAAAACCCTCATGGGCGTACTCGATGGCGGGCGCCAGGATCTGGGCCATGGGCAGCCGCCCGAGTCGGCCATGCAGTTCGAACCACCCGTCCACGCAGCCCGGAACGGTGACCGGCAGCGGCCCGTGGGACGGGATCTTCTCGAGTCCCCTGGCCTTCAACATTTCGAGCGTCAGCGACCGCGGGGAGCGCCCGCTGGCGTTCAGGCCGACCAGCTTGTTTTCCTTCGCCGACCAGACGATGGCGAACAGGTCGCCCCCCAGGCCGCAGCTCGTGGGCTCAGTCAGGCACAGCATGGCGTTGGCCGCGATCGCGGCGTCGATCGCGTTGCCACCCTGTTTCAGGATGTCGAGCGCGACCTGGCTGGCCAGCGGCTGACTGGTGCAGGCCATCCCGTTTCGCGCGATCACCTCGGAGCGGGTGGCGAAGGCGCGCCCGGTGACCCGGTCGCCCGCGCGGGCTGCGTCGGCCAGGGCGGGCAGGACGAAGATCAGGCAGAGCGTCAGTTTCATGATCTGCTCCCTGGCAGGGCGAAAGCCCCCGGATCGTACTCGATTCAATCGATGCAATCGGCGGTGCAATCGGGAGAGTGATTTGAAATGACGGCCGGCGCTCGCCGCCATATCCTCGAGTCCAAAAGAGCAATGGAGTCGATCTTGACGGACGAGGAGTACGAGCTGAGTGGACAGCAGGCGCTGAAGGACCATGTCCTGGAGCGGGCCCGCTTCGCGCTGCGCAAGTGGGGGCCGAACATCGACTACGAGAAGACCTTGCTGCTGCTGAAGGATCGGGACGTCGTGCGCTACGAGACCGAGCTCGCGTTCGATGGCGCCCCGCTTCACCCAGGCGAGTTCGGCTACGCGGAGCCGCTCGGCGAGGACCCGGAGCAGGGCTTCCGGCTGTGTCTCCACCCGTGTTTCGAGAACCGGCCGCAAGACCTTCCGCTGTTGATCCTGTACCACATCGTGCGCATCAATTACGGGGACATCGCGACCGACGAGGAGGCCGAGCTGTTCGGATCGACGTTGCTCGAGCTCGATCCGGAGGCGTACTACGAGAGCCTGTGCAGGCTGGCGGACAGCATGCCGGGCGCGCCGGGCTGATGTTCCTCGGGCTGCGTCGGCCGTCAGTCCGGTTTGACTCCCAGGGTCAACAGCGAACCCTGGCGGATCTTCCACTCGGGAGCGCCGCTGTCTGGCGCCCGCTTGATCCGGCCCTGCTCGATCACTTCCAATCCGGCCGCGCCGAACGCCTTCTTCCAGCCCAGCGCCGACATGAGCCTCATCGAGACGCCCAGTTCGGCGGGCCAGTCGTGGCTTTCGGTGTTCTCGGCGTAGAAATCGAGCACGCAGGCGAAGCGGCCGCCCGGCTTCAGCAGTGCGTGGACGCGCTCGAGCGCGGCGGGGATGTCGGGCAGGTAGTAGAAGGTCTCCATCGAGAAGATCGCGTCGAAGCTGGACTCGGGCAATGACTGCTCCGGGAACGCGCTTTGGCGGAACTCGACGTGGTCCCAGGCGGCCGAAAGTCGCCGGGCCAGCTCGATCATCCGCGCCGACACGTCGAGACCGATCGCGCGGCCCCGCGGGCACGTTTCCGCCGCCCAGCGCACCGTGTAGCCGTTGCCGCAACCGATATCGAGGTACCGGGCGTCCGGGCGCAGCGCAAGCCGGTCGAAGGCCGGCCGGGCAGACGGGCCATGATGCCGCTCGAGCCCGTCGGCCCGCCCGGCGGTGGCCCAGGAATCGAACACCTGGCGGACACTCTCGACCTGCTCCTCCTGGTTCGCCTGGTTTGCCCGGTTCAAGGGATTCTCAGAGTTCATAGATCTCGCCGAACTTCCGGCGCACGTAGCGCATGAACGCCGCTTGCCCGGGAGCTTCGCCGGTGGCCCGTTCGATCAGCGCCCTCGGCTTGAACCGGCGGCCGTGAACGTGGACCTGCTCTCGGAGCCACTCTCGCAGCGGCTCGAACTCGCCGCGGCTGATGGCCGGGGCGAGTTCGCCCAGCGCCCGCTCGGCCGCCTCGAACAGTTGGGCGGCATAGAGGTTGCCCAGCGTGTAGGTCGGAAAGTAGCCGAAGGCGCCCATCGACCAGTGGATGTCCTGCAGCACGCCGCCGGCGTCGCTGTCCGGGCGGATGCCCAGGAGCTCGACCATCTTCTGATTCCAGGCCTCCGGCAGGTCGGCGGCCGCAAGCTCGCCCGCGAACAGGCGGCACTCGAGTTCGAACCGCAGCACGATGTGCAGGTTGTAGGTCAGTTCGTCCGCCTCGACGCGGATCAACGAGGGCCGGACTTCGTTGACCGCGCGGTAGATCCGTTCCGCATCGATGTCGTCCTGCAGCTCCGGGAAGTGGCGCTTCAGCAGCGGCAGGCTGTACTGCCAGAACGGCCGGCCGCGGGCGACCAGGTTTTCCCAGAGGCGCGACTGGGACTCGTGCACCCCCAGCGACGCGGGTTCGCCGAGGGGCGTCTTCTGCCACTCCCTCGAGAGCCCCTGCTCGTACAGGCCGTGCCCCGCCTCGTGGACGATGCCGAAGAACGCCGGCCGCAGGTCGTCCTTCTGGGAACGCCAGGTCAGGCGCACGTCTCCGGCGTGAATCCCTGAGCAGAACGGATGAGTGGCCCGATCGATCCGCCCGGCCTCGAAGTCGAAACCCATGGCCCGGACCACCTCGGCGGAGAACGCCTTCTGCCGCTCTTCGTCGAAGGACTGCCGCACCGGCATGGTGTCGACCGTGATCCCGCTGTCCAGGATCGCCCGCACGAACGGCTGCAGTTCCCGCTGCAGGTCCCGGAACAGGATCTCCAGATCGGACTGGCGCGCTCCGGCCTCGTACTGATCGAGCAGCGCGTCGAACGGTGCCTGCCGGTAGCCGATGGCCTGCGCCTCCTGGCGCTTCAGATCGAGCAGCAGTTCCAGATGCGGCCGGAAACGGGCGAAGTCGCTCTCTGCCCGCGCCTGCTGCCAGGCGGGCAGGGCCCGCGAGCGCGCCTCCACGAGCTGCTTGACGAGGCTCGCCGGCAGGCGGACCGAGCGGTCGTAGTCGCGGCGCGTCTCGCCGACCAGCGCGATCTGCTCGTCGCTCAACTCGCCCGCCCGGCTCGCCTCCTCCAGCCCGGCCAGCAGGTCGCCCACCTGATCGCCGGTGAACGCGTCGTGGGCCAGCCCGGCCAGCGTCGACAGCACCGCGGCGCGGCCTTCCAGGCCGCCCTTCGGCATGTACGTTTCCTGATCCCAGGACAACAGGCCGGCCGCCGATCCGAGATCGCCGACCTCCGCCAGGATCTTGCGCAAAGCCGCGAATCGTTCATTGGTGTCCATGTCGGGGGTGTCCATGTCGGGTGTCCATCTCGCGCCTCCCGGCAGGGACCGCCTATACGGAGAGGACGCCATGCGCCGCCGGCACACACCGTCCTCTTCCAGAGTGTCTGGCGGGTCGGGAAGGACTTGAACCCTCAACCTCCTGATTTGGAATCAGGCGTTCTACCAGTTGAACTACCAACCCGGACGAAGGAGCATTTTAGACAGCCGGGCGACCGGCTGTCCCGCCGGAATTCGATGAAAAGGAGCGGCTGGGCTCAGAGCCGGACCTGGCGCACCACCTTGCGAATCCGGAACACGTATCCCGCCAGGATCAGCGACGCCAGGGCGGTGGACACGGTCGGCGGCAGTCCGAGCCTCGAGATCAGGTCGTAGAAGGCTCCGGCCAGGAAGATGAACAGGAAGTTCAAGAAGTTGTTCACGGCGAAGGTCTTGCCCTTCTTGCCCTCGGGCGGCGCGTCCTGGACGAACGACACGATCGGCACCACGAAGAACGCCGCGGAGAATCCGGCCACGCCGAGCAGGACGTGGGCCAGCAGATAGCCGCCTTCGGCGCGTGAGAAGACCGGCCCCACCAGGGTCAGAAGCAGCTGGGCGCCGACCATGCAGATCACGCCCAGGGTGAGCAGGCGCGAAGCGGGCAGCCGCCGGCCCACGATCGGGGCCACGATGCAGCCCAGCATCAGCGAACTCGCGAGCGTCACCAGCAGCAGTGAGATCAGCGTGTTCTCATCCAGCGCCAGATCGAGAACGTCCGGGGAGCCCATGCCGGTGACGGCTTGCTGGAGCACGCCGCCATTGAACCAGAAGAACGAGTTGGCGATCACGATGGCGAACAGGCGGCGATCGGCGCGCATCTCCCCGATCGTGCCGAACAGTCCGCCGAACGGGTTCCAACCGACCCTCGATTCGGGCCGCGTCGCCGGTGTGCGAGTGATCCCGAGCGAGACCGCGGTGCCGAGGATTGCGATCGCCACGCAGACGGAGCCGCCGATCCAGAGCGCATTCGGGAAGTGGTCCAGGAGCGGCCCGGCCACGGCCTGCCCGGAGAGAATCGCGAGGAAGGTCGTCATCGTGATGACGCCGTTGGCGGACAAGAGCCCCCGGCGCTCCACGAGTTCGGGCACGATGCCGTACTTGGACGGTCCGAAGAACGCCGACTGCGTGCCCATCACGAACAGCACCGTCAGGAGCAACGGCCAGGAACCCATCCAGAAACCGACCAGTGCGCCGAGCATGACCAGGATCTCGGCCAGTTTCATGGCCACGATCACCGAGCGCTTCGGGCAGCGCTCGCTCAAGTTGCCGGCGATGCCCGAAAACAGGATGAATGGCAGCGCGAAGATCGCGAAGGCGATCCCTTGCTTGTCCTCGCCGGGAAACCAGATCCTGGCGGCCAACAACAACATGATCTGCTTGAACAGGTTGTCGTTGAACGCGCCCAGGAACTGGGTGATCGTCAGCGCTCGCAGGCCTCGGTTGGCCGCGATGGAACCGGATCGATCGAGTGGGGCGTGCCTCGCTCTGGCCAGGGTCGCGCTCCTGCTGGAAAAGCGCGGATGGTAGCAGTTCGGCCGTTTGATGTAGAGTGAGCACCCCTTTCGTGTTTGGCGATCAGCGTACCGAACGACCGGGAGCCGAGAGATGGTCTATGTTTCGCTCGATGTGGAGGCCAGCGGCCCGCTGCCCGGCTTCTTCGATCTGCTCTCGGTGGGCGCCGTGGCGGTGCGCACCGGTTCCGGGGGACATCCGGCGATTGTCGATGATCCGCTCTACATCGAACTGAAGCCGCACCATGGAACCGCCGATCCGGAGGCCATGGCGGTGCACGGCCTCGATCCGAAGCGGCTTTCGCGCGAGGGGCTCGAGCTGGACGCGGCGGCGCAAGCGATCGCGACCTGGGTCGGACGCGTTGCGCCGGAATCGGACCCGCCGGTGTTCGTCGGGTACTGCGCCAACTTCGACTGGGCCTACATCAACGACCTGTTCCATCGAACCGGCCTCGAGAATCCGTTCGGCTACAAGGCGCTGGACATTCGCTCGCTCGCGCTCGGACTGCTGGGCCTGCCCTGGGAGGAACTGCGCCAGGAGCGCATCCTTCCGCTGCTGGAGCTGTCTCCGCTCGACGAGGCGCAGGCGCACAATGCGCTGGCCGATGCGCGCCACCAGGCGGAGATGCTGATTCGATTGCTCGAGCGCGCTTGGAACATCCGCCGCGCCTGAGCGCCCGCGCAAGAACGACTCTTGGCCGGCGTATCACGAGTTGTCGCGCCTCGCCAGGAACGACGACTGCTCGCCCAACACGGGAAGTCATTCATGCGTGGGCCTCGAGCGCCGCTCAGGCTCTCGAGAAGCGGCCTTCCGGATGCGCGCGGAACCTCGGGTCATCGCGCAGCACCCGGCGCAGGAGCGCCGTGGCGCCGGCACCCAACTCCAGTCGCCGTGCGATGGTGGTCGGCCGCAGCGGCTCGCCCGCCTCGGCCAGCGTCCGCAGCGCGTTCCGGATCAGCGCGGTTTCCAGGCGGCCGTCGGCCCGGCAGATGTATCCGCCGCCGAGGAACAGGTAGCCGCCCTGGCGTCGCAACAAGTCCCCTACCAGGATCGCGCCCGGCCGATCGCCGGCCGGTGAGCGAACCGAAGTGAGCCGCTCGTTGAGCTGCTGCAGCGACAGGACTCCGCCGGAAGCGTCCAGCAATCGGCCCGCCTCTTCCGCGATCCGTTTCCGCGCGCGGTCGTCGAAGGGGTGCCGGTCCGCCAGGTCGAACACTCCGCGCGCCACGCGCAGGAACTGCTTGCGGCCGACCAGCGTGGCCGAGATCGCGCCGTCGCTCACGTGCCGCTGCGCCTGCACGCGGCGGCGCAGTTCCGCGTAGGTCAGCGGGCCGCCGGACTGCCGCAGGATCTCGCGCAGGATCTCGGAGACATGCACCACGCTCGTGCGCCCGCTGCCTTCGGGCACGAACGTGCCCCGGCCGAGATGCGTGAAGCGCGGGTCCTCTCTCAGCACCGCGGCCAGCACGAACTCGTTGACGCCGGAGAAGCGGGCTTCGCGCCGGAGTTCGGCGCCCAGCAGGGCCACCGACGAGGGGCGCTTCATCTCCTGAAGGACCTTCAGCGCCCGGGTCGTCAGCGCCGCTCTCAACGAGGGCTCGATCCGAAAGCGCTCGGTCAGGTCATAGAGTCCCCGGCGAACCAGCACGAAGCGCCGGTCGCGGCAGAGACGGAGGCGGACCTTCTCGTCGCTGAGTTCGGTCCGCAAGTAGGGGGGCAGCGCCAACTGGCGGGCGATCTCGGTGAAGTGGAGCGCCTGCCCGGCTTCCAGCAGGATCCGGCGGAGATCATCGCCCAGCCCCTGGGCCGGAGTGCGGACGACGACTTCGCCGTCCGGTCCGGCGGTCACTTCGCGCCGGAACAGCACTTCGCACAGGGCGCGCACCAGTTCGAGCCGCTCCGGTCCGGTTTCCAATCCGCGCAACACGTCGGCGCCGAGCTGCTCGAGCGCCATCGACTCGCCGCCACGACGCAAGCGCTTGCGCAGCCTTGCCGCGAGAGTCGACATGGTGGCCGCCGGAACCGCCGCCAGGCGTCCGTCCGAAAGCCGCGCCAGACGGTGCGGCAGGAGGCGCGCCAGCATCCGGCCCAGGAACATCACGGGCGTATCGCCGGTCCGAAAATATGGGTGCGCGAGGAGCGCGTCGGGTGTGGCGACGCCGCCGGCCTTCATCAGGATGCGTTGGGCCAGATCGGCCGCTTGTTCGGTGACCCCGGCGGAGAAGCGTCTGAGCTTCGACCAGGCCGAGTGCTCGATCTGGCAGGCCCGCGATTCAGTGATCTGCATGGCCAGGCCCGCGTCGGTGAGGGTGCGGGGTCGATCGTTCTCGAACCCCTCTCGGAGTTCGATCAGCTGCCGTTCCTTGGGCTGAAGCCGGTCCAGAAGCTGATCGAGAGTGGCGGCGAAGGAGTCCGCGCCGAGTCGCGATTGCAGGCGCAGGAAGCGGTCCATCTCGGATTGGATGCGGCGCAAGGTGGCCTGCCCGAAGTTCCGCCGGTGGAGCAGGTCGTTGTACGAGATGTGGGTCAGGTCCTTGAGGGTTCTGAGGCCCATTTCCTGGCAGGCCCGGCGCGCCCGGCGTGGGAGATCGAGCGCCGCCACCGGCACGAGGGCCAGTTCGGCTTCGAGACGCAGGTTTCCCGCCAGCCGTTCGGGAGGATGGAAGGGAAGGTCGTCGTTCTCCGGCCGGTCGCCGAGGAGGCAGTCCGCGGCGCGGATGGCCTGGTTGACGCTCTTGAAGGTGGTTTCTCCGAAGTTCCGAAGAGCCAGCAGTTCGCGCTGCCCGAAGGCCAGATAATCGGAGACTGTCTCGATGCCTTCGCGGCGGAACACGCCCCGGGCCCGATTGGAAATCGGGAGGTTCTGGAGTGGCGTGCGCAGCAGCGGCCCCGACACATCGGCCGGCAGCTTGCCGTCCTGGTCGGGGCGCGGCGGTTGCCGGCCCGACTTGCCGAGCACGGCCAGCACGGAACGTACTTCGCGAAGGCACGTATGTCCGAATCCGCGCAGCTCGAGCAAGACGTCATCGTTCGTCTCGAGCAGCGTCTCGACCGTGACGATGCCGGCCTCGCGGAGCCGCGCACGGGTTCGATTGGAAAGCGGCAACGCCTCGATTGCGGTTCCCGGTGCGTCGACCGGGCGGTCCACTGTGGTCTCGGTCATGTCGTCAGGTCGCTCCCGTGCCGCCCGAACTCCGGCCTGACCCCTTCCTCGTTGAAGTCGGATCCGGCAGCAGGTGGCGTCACACGACTCTTATCGAGAAGCATGCTTCAAAAAATGAAGCTGTTCTCGGGTCGGGGAACACCTCGAGCTGCAAAGCGCGAGGACCCCGCCGGGCCTTGTTGTCACCCGGCGGGGTCCTCGCTCGTCCTTCCGGTGGTCCCGGGGCTCAGTCGGTCTTGAAGGCGGCCAGGACCTCTTCGGCGTGGCCATCGACCTTCACCTTGGGGAAGATTTTCTTGATGATGCCCTTCTCATCGATCAGGAAGGTCGATCGGATGATGCCCATGGTTCGCTTGCCATACTGGACTTTCTCACCCCAAGCTCCATACTTCTCCGCCACGGCGTGTTCGGGATCAGACAGCAACTTGAATGGCAGCAAGAACTTGAGAGCAAACTTGCTGTGGGACTCGACGTCATCGGGACAGATGCCGATGATCACCGCGTTCACCTCGGCGAACTTGCCCTCGTTCCAGGTGTTCCGGAAGGCGCACGCCTGCGTGGTGCAGCCCGGAGTGTGGTCCTTGGGGTAGAAGTACAGGACGACGTTCTTGCCCTTGAACTTCGAGAGCTTGACCTTGGTTCCGTTCTGATCGAGCAGGGTGAAATCCGGCGCTTTCTTCCCCTCGGCAACCGAGGGTGCCACCGTGCTCTTCTCGGGGACGGTTTGACTCATATCACTCAACTCTTCTCTCTAGAGAACTAAGACCAACGTCCGAACTGAGGATCGGTGTTCGGACCCCAGTTTCTTCTGGCGCCTTCGCGCACCCGTTCCGAACACTATGTTTACCAGGTTGGCTGGCTTGATTCAACTCTTTGTGTTCCTCGGCCTTCCGATCGTCCAATCGCTGGAGTATTCCCTCGCCCGGATTTTCTCTTGAAACTCTACGGCCGATTGGAACAGGTGTTGGGAGCTCTCGTATACCCGCAAACGAGAATGAAAATCAGAGGGCCCGATGTTCGGGCCCCGCCGGCGCGGGCGTTGGCAGCGGCCGCCTGCGTCGGTGCTTACAAGAGGAGCGGGCAGCCTTCACTTCGGAGGCTGCCCGCTCTGTTGATATCTGGATGTTCGCCTCTCGAAGCTACTTTGACGTCGAAAGCGCCTTCAGTGCCTGCGTCCGCTGCGTGGGATCGCCCAACTCCAACAACAACTGCCAGTAGATCAACCGGGCCACTGGATCTTCGGGTTCCTCGATCTCCGTGAGCAGACTGCGCGCCTCCTCGGGTCGATCCTCGAGGAAGGCGGTCGTGGCGCTCAGGAGCGGAGAGGGCGCTCCGATGGAGGCGAACTTGCGCATCCGTTGGAGCGCCTCGAGAGCGATCGCCTTGCGCAGCTTGCCGGGGCGGTGCCCGCTTCCGAAACTGAATTTCGGACGCTGTCGGGCCGTGGTGCCGGTGAACTCAGCCTGGTGGGAAACCGGCGGCTGCTGCGTGGGTCCGGTCTGTTCGGGCGCAGGGTGGGGCCCGTCCGGCACCGGCCCGGGGTCTCCGTCCAGGAGCAGCCAGAGAGCCGCCAGCAGCACTCCCGCGCTGGCGCCCGCCACGATCACCGGCGTTCGCAGCCAGACCTGCCGGCCGTGCTGCGCTCGCAGTCTCGAGGATGGCGGCCGGACACCTCGCCAGGTTCCCTCCCGGAGGGCCTGGTCCAGATCCGCCGTTCCCAGGGCGCCCTTCAGCTCGGAGGAATCCGCCAGGCAGTTGATCGACTCCCTCAAGGCCGTTTCCATCTCCGCCGCCGACTGGTAGCGATCATCGGGCCTGAGCGCCGTGGCCTTCTGAACGATCAGGTCGAGCGATTTCGGGATCGCCCGGTCCACGTCCCGGGGACGGGGCCGGTCGCCCAGGCGGATGGCGTCGATCAGCGAACCCATTTGTTCCTGCGGGAAGGCCGGCATGAGCGTGAGCAACTCGAACAGCGTCACTCCCAGGGAGTAGATGTCGGAGCGCACGTCGATCGCGGCCGCGCCGCCCGCCGAGAGCTGCTCCGGAGGCATGAAGCGCAGCGTGCCGGGCGAGGTCGCCTCGGACGTCAAGCGCGTGGAGCGCGGGTCGCACGCGACGCCGAAGTCGACGACCACGGGCCGTCCCTTGCAGTCGATCAGGATGTTGCCCGGCTTGATGTCGCGATGCACGATCCCCTCGGCGTGCATGTCGCCGAGCGCGGCCGCCACGGCCTCGGCGACCATGGCGCAGGCCAGGTCGGGCCGGTGGTCGCCGGCGCCGCGGCGCAGGAACAGCGTAGCGAAGCGGCTGTCGCCGGCTCCCGAGGCGGCCGCGACCACGTCGTTCAGCGGTTCTCCCTCGACGTACGCCATGGTGAAGAACGGCAGGCCGTCCTGTTCGCCGGTGGCGTAGATCGGAACGATGTTGGGATGCTCGATGCGCGCCAGGGCGCGGGCTTCGCGCCGGAAGCGTTCCAGGGCCTGCTCATCGGCGAGCAGGCGGTGCGGCAGGACCTTGAGGGCGACCAGGCGATCCAGCGCCCGTTCGCGCGCCAGGTAGACGATTCCCATGCCGCCCTGGCCG
>Ga0326597_10011694_pt1 | contig 11610 bp, 11 predicted proteins | sample RVTome_12_FD_203789 | JGI IMG/M metagenome (GOLD analysis project Ga0326597, IMG submission 203789) | Soil microbial communities from uranium-contaminated site in the Upper Colorado River Basin, Wyoming, United States - RVT100D185 | ecosystem: Environmental > Terrestrial > Soil > Contaminated >...
CAGTGGCCGCGCTCGACTCTGCGGGCGTCAGCTACGAGCGGGACGGCGCGTTGTGGCTGCGCACCACGGAATACGGCGACGACAAGGATCGCGTGATGCGCAAGTCCGACGGCACCTATACGTACTTCGTGCCCGACGTCGCCTACCATGTCACCAAATGGGAACGCGGATTCAGGCGTGCGATCAATGTACAGGGATCGGACCACCACAGCACGGTCACCCGGGTGCGGGCCGGGCTCCAGGCGCTTTCCGCGAGCCTTTGTCCCGGCGTCGGCAAGGGCTACCCCGATTACGTGCTGCACAAGATGGTGACGGTCATGAAGGGCGGTGAGGAGGTGAAGATCTCCAAGAGGGCCGGCAACTACGTGACCCTGCGCGATCTGATCGACGAGGTCGGGCGCGACGCGACGCGCTTTTTCCTTGTTTCGCGCCGCGCCGACGCCGAATTTGTTTTCGACGTCGATCTGGCGAAATCGCAGTCGGAGGAAAACCCCGTCTACTACGTTCAGTACGCGCACGCACGCATCTGCCGCGTGATGGAGCAGTGGCGGGCGCAGTTCGCAGGCACGGAAGAACTCGAGGCGGCGCACGCAGCCGCGACGAAAGAATCGGGGCTGGACCCGGAGACCTGCCCGGAGCCCTACTTCAGGGACGTCGATCTGTCGCCCCTGAGCGGCGCGCGCGAGTTCGCCCTGCTTGCGAAACTCGGCGAATACCCCGAGATGCTGGAGAGCGCCTCGACGGAACTATCTGCGCACCAGATCGCGTTCTACCTGCGTGAACTGGCAGGGGAATTCCACAGTTACTATAATGCCGAGCGCATTCTCGTTGCCGAGGCGCCTCTGAGACTTGCCAGACTGGCGCTCGTCGCGGCCGTAAGGCAGGTGATGCGCAACGGCCTCGCACTGATCGGGGTCAGCGCCCCGGATAAGATGTGATGAGCTGCGAATGAGCAAGGACTACAGGCAGACAACGCCCAAAGCGAAGACCGGAGGCGGGCTGCTGCTCGGCATGTTCATCGGTTTCCTGCTCGGACTGGGCACGGCCGCCGCGATCGCGATCTATGTATTCAAGGTTCCGGTCCCGTTCCTCGACAAGGTCAAACGTGCCGAAAAGGCCGTACCGATCGCCCCCGGATTGACCGAAGCGCCCCGATCCGGCAAGACCAATGACACCAAGCCGCGCTTCGACTTCTACCGCATTCTTCCGGGCCAGGAGGAGACCGTCACCGAACGGCAGGTGAAAGAAGCGCAGCAGGCCGCAGCGAAGACCGGTGCGGCCCCGAAAGACGCGTATTTCCTTCAGGCAGGCGCATTCCAGAACCCGGCCGACGCCGATAACCTCAAGGCCAGACTGGCGCTGCTTGGCCTGGAGGCGAGCGTTGAGCCGACCGACCTTCCGGATAAGGGCGTCTGGTATCGGGTGCGTCTCGGACCCTATGCAAGCGTCGAATCCATCAACGTTGTGCGGGCACAACTTGCGCAGGACGGCGTGGATACGTCGCTGGTAAGAATCAGGGATCCTTCCAGGAATTAGCAGGTCATAGGTTCGTAACAACGCATACCCGGGTACGGCCCGCAGTTCAACGCGCGTTTCGGCAGGATCACTAATTGGCGATTTTTGGGAGAACTTCATGCTCAAGCGACTCATCTTCGGTGTTGTCACGCTGCTGTCCTGCGCCGCTGCCTTGGCGCAGCCGGTCCAAGGCAAGGACTATTTAACGCTCAGCCCGCCGCAGGCCGCCGGTGCGCCGGGAAAGGTCAATGTGGTCGAGTTCTTCTGGTACCGCTGCCCGCATTGCTTCAATCTCGAGCCGTCGCTGAGGACCTGGTTGAAGAAGCTTCCTGCCGACGTGCAGTTTCGCCGCATGCCCGCCATATTCAATAACGAGTGGGCGCTGGATGCGCGTGTGTTCTTCGCGCTGGAGGCGACCGGTGACCTGGATCGAGTGCACAGCGGCCTGTTCGACGCGATACACCTGCAGGGCGGAGTAAGGCTCAAGGGCGACCAGTACATGAAGTGGGTAGCCCAGTGGCTCGGCAGGAACGGCGTCGACATGGCGAAGTACGATGCCGCACTGCGCTCCTTCTCGGTCGAGAACAACATGAAGCGCGCAACGCGGATGACCCGGGACTACAAGATCGACGGCGTGCCCGCAATCGGGGTGCAGGGGCTCTGGTTGGTGAACGCCTCGATGGTCGGCGATCGCGATACGATGATAAGGGTCACCGAATACCTTAGCGGCGAAGCGCGCAAGCGGCTATCCGGGAAATAGGGCGCTGTCCGTGCATCGGGCTGCCCATCGTGACCACCGGCTGCGCGGGTCGCAGTCCGCGCGTCGCCGCCCGCTCGCCCGGGTGGCCGGGGATTCGCGCCTAGCGCTCGGCCGGCAAGGCGCCGGCGCCGGTCCAAGGCTCGCGGGCGCGCCCCAACGGCAGGCCCGCCGCACGCCAGGCTTCCACCCCGCCCCGATACCAGAGCACCCGCGTGTAACCCAGCGCCACCGCGCGCAGGCCGGCGTTGTACGACAGCCAGCACCTGGAGTTGACGCAAAAGAAGGCGATTGGCCTGTCCTTGCGCCCGCCGGACAACTGTTGCAAGCGCGTCGCAATCTCGCCCTGGACCAGATCGATGAAACTCGACCCCCGACCCGCCCCCGGCCACCACAGGGCACCCGCCAGTGTCGTGTGCCCCTCGCCGGAGGCGACATCCACAAGCAGCGGCGCATCCGAGCGCCGCGTAAGTTCCCCCAACTCCGCGGTGCGCACGGTCCGCGCGCCCGGAATCGTGGTGGGGGTCGGTGCGCTGTAGGGCGCACGCCGCAGCGCGCTTGACGGCGCCACGCCCCAGTCCCGCTGCTCTTCGGCCCATCCCTGCGCCTGGGTCTGCGCGGCCGCAAACACGAACAGCGCGGCAGCGAGGGTGGAAAGCGCCTTCATCGCCTCGGAGCCTACGCAAAGCCCCGCGGCGAGGCAAGTTTTGGCAAAGCTTGGCCTGCGGGCCTATCATTACGCGATACCCACACCGGAGAAACCGCTCATGACCGCAAGACGTTACGCCGCACGCTGGCTCGGCGCACTCGTTCTGGCGCTCGCCGCCTGCGGTGCGTCGGGCCAGGCCAACGTCCGCAGCCAGGTGGTCCTGCTCGACCCGCCGCGGCCGGTCGTAACCGGCGGGCGTATCGAAGTCATCGAGTTTTTCTATTACGGATGCCCGATCTGCTACGAGCTGGAACCGCATATGACGCGCTGGCTCGCGACGCAGGCGCCCGGATATGTCGCCGTGCGGCGAATTCCAGCGCTCTCTACCGACGGCTGGGAGTCGCTCGCGAAACTGTATTTCACGCTCGAGGCAGTCGGCGCGGTCAGCCGGCTGCACTGGCCCGTGTACGATAATTTCCACTTCGAGGGCAAACGCCTCGACGACGAAAAGGTGATGCTCGAGTGGGTCTCGAAAAACGGCGTCGACGCAAAGAAGTTCGCCCAGATCTACGCCTCCCCGGAAATCAAGGAGAGAGTCGTCCAATCGCGCGCGCTTATGAAAACCTATGACGTGCGCGGCGTGCCGACCATCATCGTGGACGGCAAGTACCAGAGCTCCGCGCGGCTCGCCGGAGGCACCCGCGCGCTCATGCAGATCGTGGACGATTTGGTGCGCCAGGCGCGGCGCGAGCGGCCCAAGTAAGCTAATGCCGTGGCCCCGTTGCCGATCCGGCGTGGCGGCACGGGAGTGCCGCTTGCGCACCCGGCTGCGCCTAGGTCTGCTTCGCGTCCAGACGCATGCGCACGTAGGAGCCCGGCGCGTCCTCGATGGTCTTGAGTTTGCCCTCGCCGGGTAAGCGCGCGGGCGCGCGCTCGGCGCCGTTTCGCGCGTCGATCCATGCCTGCCAGTCGGTCCACCAGGAGCCCTGGTTGAATTGCGCCCGTTGCCGCCACGCCCGCGGCTCTTGTTCGAGTTTGTCGTTGGTCCAGTAGCCGTATTTCCGGGCCGAAGGCGGATTGACGATTCCGGCGATGTGTCCGGAACCGCCGAGCACGAACCGCACCGGACCCGACAGCAGGCAGGCCCCGTAGTAGGTTGATTCCCACGGCGCGATGTGGTCTTCCGCCGTGGACACGATATAGGCCGGGAGTTCGATCTTGCGCAGGTCGATCGGCACGCCGTCCAGAATGATGCCGCCGGGCTCCCTGAGCGCGTTCTTCAGGTACATGTTGCGCAGATAGAAGCTGTGCATGTTCGCCGGCATGCGCGTGGAGTCGGAGTTCCAGTACAGCAGGTCGAACGGGAACGGCTCCTTGCCAAGCAGGTAATTATTGATCACGAACGACCAGATGAGATCGTTTGCCCGCAGCATGTTGAACGTCGTGGCCATTTCCGAGCCTTCCAGATAGCCGCGCTCGTGCATGCGCTTCTCCAGACTGAGCACCTGCTCTTCGTCGATGAACACGCCCAGTTCGCCGGGAATCGAGAAATCGAGCAGCGACACGAAGAAAGTGGCCGAGACAAAGCGCCGGTCCTTCTTTTCGGCCATGTACGCCAGCGTCGCGCCCAGCAGCGTCCCGCCCAGGCAGTAGCCGATGACATTCACTTCCTTTTCCCCGGTGGCTTTCTCGATCGCGTCCACCGCCGCCAGCGAACCTTCGAACATGTAGTCCTCGAACGACTTGTGCGCGTGGCGCTGGTCCGGATTGACCCAGGACACGACGAACACGGTGTGACCCTGCTCCACGGCCCAGCGAATGAACGAGTTCTCCGGTCGCAGATCGAGGATGTAGTACTTGTTGATCCATGGCGGGATGATGAGCAGCGGCCGCTTGTACACCTCACGGGTCAGCGGCTGGTACTGGATGAGCTGCATCAGATCGGTCTGAAAGATCACTTTTCCCGCGGTCGAGGCCACGTTGTCGCCGACCTTGAAGGCATCGCTGTCGGTCATCTTGATGCGCAACTGGCCGTCGCCGCGCTCGATATCCTCGAGCAAATTGTTCAGCCCGCGGATGAGATTCTGGCCGCCGGAGTTGACCGTTTCGCGCAGTACCTGGGGATTGGTGAGGATGAAGTTGGACGGCGAAAGCGCATCGATGTACTGGCGGGTGAAGAAACTGACCTTGTTTTGCGTCTTCTCGGGCAGCCCTTGGACGCAGCATACGGCGTCGTGCAGGTTGCGCGCCGCGATCAGATAGGACTGCTTTATATAGTCGAAAAGAAAATGGTTCTGCCACTCCTCGTCGCGCCAGCGGTAATCGCCCTTGTCCGGACGGGCGACGGGCTCGACGCGGTGGCCCATCATCTTGAGCGTCGAGGATTGCCACAGCGCGAAGTAGTCCCAGAACATCTTCATCTGCGTCTCGGCGACCCGCCAGGGATTGGCAAGCAGCTGCGCCGACAGATCCATGAAGGCCTGCGCAATACCCAACTCGTCAGCGAAGGCGGTATCGTTTGCCGCGCCTCGGCGTTTCATGAAAGCGCCGAGGATCCGGCTCGATCGCTCGGCGACCTCGGCGAACACCTTTGCTATCCGTGCGGGGTCGTTGGCCGGCTGTGGGCCCTGGGTTGTCATCGATATCTCCTGAATCGTTGCAACTGCGCAATCATCCAGATTGACGCGACGTATGCAAAACCGGATTTCCTGCCGCAACGGTGGATGAATGATTCCGCAAGAGCATGTCCAGCGCCCGTTCACGCCTGCGCATAGCGGAAAACGCCGTCCGCGCCGGCGCGCCGCGCGAGACGCCCCTCGGCATGCAGGAAATGCAGGTGCGCCATGGCCTCGCCCATGGCGAAGAACATCTGAAACGTGTCCAGGGGACGACGAAACAGCGTCGGGATGATCTCGGCGGCCGACTTTGGCCCGGCGCAGGCTTCGTTCACTTCGTCCAGGCGCAGCCGGTGGTGGTACTTGAGTTGCTCGATGCGCTCGTGCAGGCCCCGGAACGGCAGGCCGTGGGAGGGCAGCACCAGCGTGTCCCGCGGCAGCGCGGCGTAGCGGTCGAGCGAATCAAGGAACAGCCGCAGCGGATTGCCATGCGGCTCGACCGTCCAGACACTGATATTGGTCGTGATCCTAGGCAGCACCATGTCCCCCGAGATCAGTACACCCAGCGCCGCGCAATACAGCGCCGCGTGCTCGGGTGAATGGCCGTACCCCATGATCACCCTCCACGGGCGAGCGCCGATCGTCAGGACTTGCCCGTCCATCAGCCGGCAATACGCCCGCGGGAATTCGGGAACGCCGCGACGGTAGTTGCGGCCGCGTTCCTTCATGCGCGCGAGCCATTCCTGCTCCAGGCCGTTGCGGCGGAGCAGTTCGAGCTGATGCTCGGCCGAGAATCCGGCCCGGGACTCGATGGTGGCGTGCGCGGTGAAGTACTCGCCCAGTGAAATCCACAAGTCGGCGCCGAATCGGTGCGTGAGCCAGTGCGCGTTGCCGGCATGGTCCGGATGATTGTGGGTCACGACAACCCGGCTCACACTACCACTGCCGCCAGTGCCCACGCCGTTCGCCGCCGAAAAATAAGCCTCCCACAGTTCGCGGGTGAGCACGTCGCCCAGACCGCAATCGACGATGGTGAAACTATCCCCGTCAGCGAGCATCCACAGGTTGATGTGGTCCAGCGCGAAGGGCAGCGGCATGCGCAGCCAGTGCACGCCCGGCGCGATTTCCAGCGAGCGCGCTGGCGCAGGCGCGTCTGCGTGCGGGTAATCAAGTCCGGATCGCATTTCGTTCACGGATCAATTCGCGTCAATGGACGGTTTCGGTGGCACGCGCCGCAATTATCCGGATACAATATTTGCTGCGCCGCAACAAGCGTAAATTTTCGCAGAATTCCGCCCTTTCCGCTATCTTCCTCTGCTGCGGGACGGTATTCATGGAGCAGACCCGAGAAATCTATGCGATCGGCGACCGTCCGCGTGAGTTCGCTGTCACGGCGAGGGCAATCCGCTTTCGCGAGGAAAAGGCCCTGCGATGAGTCTTGCGGGGGGTACCCATGATTGAAATTCCCGGCCTGCGCTTTGCCTTCAGCGATGAGATCCAGATGCTTCGCCGCTGCGTTCGCGACTTCGCGGCGGCGGAAATTGCGCCGCGCGCCGCCCACATAGACCGCTCCAATCTTTTCCCGGCTGACCTGTGGAAGAAACTCGGCAACCTGGGGCTGCTCGGCATCACCGTGGAGGAAGACTACGGCGGCACGCTCATGGGTTACCTCGCGCATATTCTGGCCATGCAAGAGCTCAGCCGCGCCTCTGCGTCGGTCGGACTTTCCTACGGCGCCCACTCCAATCTGTGCGTCAACCAGATCCGCAGGAACGGCAGCGAGGCGCAGAAACGCAAGTACCTCCCCAAGCTTGTGTCCGGCGACCAGGTCGGCGCGCTCGCCATGTCCGAACCCGGCGCCGGGTCCGATGTCGTATCCATGAAGCTGCGCGCGGATTACAGCAGCGGGAAATTTGTCCTGAACGGCAGCAAGATGTGGATCACCAACGGTCCGGACGCCGATGTGCTGGTGGTCTACGCCAAGACCGATGCCAATGCCGGGCCGCGCGGAATCACGGCATTCATCGTCGAGCGCGGCATGCCGGGATATTCGACCGCGCAGAAGCTGGACAAGCTCGGCATGCGCGGCTCCAACACCTGCGAACTGGTGTTCAGCGACTGCGAAGTGCCCGAAGAGAACGTTCTTTCCGACCCGGGGCGGGGCGCCAACGTGCTCATGTCGGGCCTGGACTACGAGCGCGCGGTGCTCGCCGGCGGGCCACTGGGGATCATGGACGCGTGCATGGACGTGGTCGTGCCCTACCTCCACGAGCGCAAGCAATTCGGCCAGCCGATCGGCGAATTCCAACTCATGCAGGGCAAGCTCGCCGACATGTACACCACCATGAACGCCTGCAAGGCGTATGTCTACGCCGTGGGCGCGGCCTGCGACCGCGGCGAGACCACGCGCAAGGATGCCGCAGGCGCGATCCTGTACGCGGCGGAAAAAGCCACCTGGATGGCGGGCGAGACCATCCAGTGCCTGGGCGGCATGGGCTACGTCAACGAGACCCCTGCGGGACGGCTTTGGCGCGACGCGAAGCTGTACGAAATCGGCGCCGGCACGAGCGAGATTCGGCGCTGGCTGATCGGCAGGGAATTGTTCGCAGAAACAGCTTGAGTCCGCTTGTTGTATCTTGCGCAGCGACGATTCTGGAAAAGAATCCGGTTTTGTATACGTCTCCGTCTTGCGGACCGTCGCGCCGTTTGCAACGGTCCGCAAGACTGGGAGCCGAGGCGCCGAAACAAGGCATCAGATTCTTGTTCCGGCCCGTCCGGCTCGGATTTTGTTAATCGGAGTTACTCATGTCCAACGACCCTGTCGTCATCGTCTCCGCCGCCCGCACTCCTATGGGCGGTTTTCAGGGCGACCTCAAGGAATTCACGGCGCCGCAGCTCGGCGCGGCCGCCATACGCGCGGCGGTCGAGCGCGCTGGAATCAGGCCGGAGCAGGTCGAGGAAGTGATCTTCGGCAACTGCCTGTTCGCGGGCCAGGGCCAGGCACCCGCGCGCCAGGCCACGCTGGGCGCCGGACTGCCGGTATCGGCGGGCGCGACGACGATAAGCAAGATGTGCGGCTCGGGCATGAAGGCGGCGATGCTCTGCAACGATCTGCTCGCGGCGAACGCGGATGCCGGCGGCAACGAAATCATGGTGGCCGGCGGCATGGAATCGATGACCAATGCGCCCTACCTCATGCCCAAGGCGCGCGCGGGTTACCGCATGGGCCACCAGCAGGTCTATGACCATATGTTCCTCGACGGGCTGGAAGACGCCTACGCGCGTGACGATAAAGGCGGCGGCCGCCTGATGGGCACCTTCGCCGAGGAATGCGCCGACAAGTACCAGTTCACGCGCGAGGCGCAGGACGCATTCGCGATCACGTCGCTCGAACGCGCGCTGAAGGCGAACCGGGAGGGCTGGTTCGCCTGGGAGATCACTCCCCTCGCCGTGCGGGCAGGCAAGGACGAAAAGTTCATCGAGAACGACGAACAGCCGTTCAAGGCCAACATCGCCAAGATCCCTTCGCTGCGGCCCGCGTTCCGCAAGGGCGGCACGGTCACCGCGGCCAACGCCTCGTCCATTTCCGACGGCGCGGCGGCCATGGTGCTCCTGCGCCGCTCGACGGCGGAGAAACTGGGCTTGAAGCCGCTCGCTGTCATCGTCGGCCACAGCACCCACTCCCAGGAGCCGGGCTGGTTCACCACGGCCCCCGTGGGCGCCATGCGCAAGCTGTTCGAGCGCACGGGCTGGTCAGCGGATAAAGTCGACCTGTATGAAATCAACGAGGCCTTCGCGGTCGTCACCATGGCGGCGATGCGCGAGCACAAACTGCCGCACGAGAAAGTGAATGTTCACGGCGGCGCCTGCGCGCTCGGGCATCCGATCGGCGCCTCCGGCGCGCGCATCGTGGTGACGCTGATCGGCGCGCTGCGAAAATACGGTCTGAGACGCGGTGTGGCGAGCCTGTGCATCGGCGGCGGCGAGGCGACCGCGATGGCCATCGAGCTGGCGTGAGGGAAGCGGAATGGCGCGCACACTGATCTCTTCCGGATCGGCATTCGAAAAGCTCGCCGGCTACAGCCGCGCGGTCGTGGACGGAGAATGGGTGCACGTCTCGGGCACCACCGGATTCGACTACGCGGCAATGACGATCTCTCCGGACCGCGTCGAGCAGACGCGCCAGGCGTTCCGCAACATCGAGGCCGCGCTGGACAAGGCCGGCCTTTCGCTGAGGGACGTGGTCCGGGTGCGCTACTACCTCACGCGAGCGGAGGACTTCGAACTGCTCGCGTCCGTGTTCGGGGAGCACTTGGGCGAGATCCGCCCGGCCGCCACCGCGATCGTCTGCGCACTGGTCGACGCGCGCATGCACATCGAGATCGAGGTGACCGCGCGGGGCAAGCACCCGGCCCGGCCCTCGCCCCGCAAACGCCGGTCGCGCAGCGGCGCGCGCAAGTGAATTACCGCATCCGGAGTAGCGACGCGGGGTACAAGCCATGATTCTCAGCCCCGAGCAGGAAATGATCCGCGACTCGGTGCGCACCTTCGCGCACGAGCGATTGGCGCCCAATGCCGCGCAATGGGATCGCGAGGCGACCTTCCCGCGCGCGGCTCTTGAAGCGCTCGCCCGGATGGGACTGTTCGGTATCGCGATAGCGGAAGAATGGGGCGGCGCGGGCATGGATTACCTCGCGCTGGCGCTGGCGATGGAGGAGATTGCCGCCGGCGACGCCTCCACTTCGACGATTATCGCGGTCAACAACCTGGTCGCCGGAATCCTCGACGGCTACGGGTCCGCCGAACAGAAGCGGGCATTCCTGAAACCTCTCGCCGCCGGCTCCCGGCTCGGATGCTTCTGCCTGACCGAGCCGCATGTCGGTTCCGACGCATCGGCGATCCGCACCACGGCACGGCGCGAAGGCGGCGAGTGGGTGCTGAACGGGGTGAAACAGTTCATCACCTCGGGCAAGACCGGCGACATCGCCGTCGTGTTCGCGGTCAGCAGCCCCGGCGGCGGCAAGAAGGGCATCAGCGCCTTCGTCGTGCCCACGGCGACGCCGGGCTACACGGTTGCGCGCATCGAGAAGAAAATGGGGCAGCACGCCTCGGACACGGCGCAGATCGGCTTCGAGAACTGCCGCATTCCCGCGGCCAACCTGCTGGGCGCCGAGGGCGAAGGCTACCGTATCGCGCTGTCCAACCTCGAGGGCGGTCGCATCAGCATCGCCGCGCAGTCGGTGGGCATCGCGCGCGCGGCCTACGAGGCCGCGCTCCGGTACGCCCGCGAGCGCACCACCTTCGGCAAGCCGATCATCGAGCATCAGGCGGTGAATTTTCGCCTCGCGGACATGGCGACCCGGATCGAGGTCGCGCGCCAGATGGTGTGGCACGCCGCCACGCTGCGCGACGCGCGCCGGCCTTGTATCAAGGAAGCCTCGATGGCGAAGCTCTTCGCCAGCGAAATGGCCCTGCAGGTCTGCTCCGACGCCATCCAGATCCACGGCGGCTACGGCTATGTCGCCGACTTCCCGGTGGAGCGCATCTACCGCGATGCCCGCGTGTGCACGATCTACGAGGGCGCGAGCGACATCCAGCGGCTGCTGATCGGGCGCACGATCGCGGGCGAATGAGGGCGCGCGCGGCCGCGCTCCGGTGCGGCGGTCCCGGCGCTTGCGTGAATGCGCTGCGGCGACAGCGTGCTCGCGAGCACAGCTTCGGTCCGTTGCTGCCGCCCTGCCAGATTCGTTTCAGAACACATTGGACTGGATCGGGATTCTGCCAAGGGGTTCGCGCAGCCCCACTTCCCGGTTGGCGCTGGTCGGTAGTCACGGTCGGTAGTCACGCTTGATGTTAATCACGGACATCGTTACTATCGGACCGTGATCAAGACGTTCCAGTGCGCGGACACGCAAGCCCTGTTCAATCGAAAGCGGGTGCGCCAATTCGTCAACGTAGAGGCGGTGGCGCGCCGCAAACTGGAGCAGTTGAGCCAGGCAGGCCGATTGGACGACCTGCGCGTACCACCGGGCAACCGACTGGAATTCCTGAAAGGCGACCGCGCGGGTCAACAT
>Ga0326597_10011695_pt1 | contig 11610 bp, 13 predicted proteins | sample RVTome_12_FD_203789 | JGI IMG/M metagenome (GOLD analysis project Ga0326597, IMG submission 203789) | Soil microbial communities from uranium-contaminated site in the Upper Colorado River Basin, Wyoming, United States - RVT100D185 | ecosystem: Environmental > Terrestrial > Soil > Contaminated >...
TTCGGTCACGCCGAAGAGCGGCAAGAGCGGCCACCTGGTATTCGTGACGGTGCAGCACGAAGTGGCAGGCGAGCATGGCGTGGCCGTCGTCGAAGAGCAGGACCTCGTCTATCGCGAAGCCGCCACTGCCATGCTGCCGGCGCCCGGCGCCGAGGGCGCCGTCCCGGACACGGTGTGGCACCAGACCCTCGATCCAAACGCCGTGCTGCTGTTCCGCTACTCGGCACTGACGATGAACGGGCATCGCATCCACTACGATCGTCCCTATGCGATGCACGAGGAATGCTACCCTGCCCTTGTCGTCCATGGACCGCTGCAGGCAACGCTCCTGGCCGATCTCGCCGTGCGCAAGGCAGGAGTGTTGCGCACACTCAGCTTTCGCGGCCAGACACCGGCCTTCGACGTCGCTCCGCTGCACATCTGCGGAGAACCGGCCGAAGGCAGCGCCGAACTGTGGACCGAACAGGGCGGCGTCAAACGAATGATCGCGAACGCCGTCTGGACCACGTCCCGAGCGGGCACGATCCAGGGTATTGGTTTTTCCTCTGGCTCCTAGTACCTCTGCACAGAGGTACCAGGTACTAGCGAGGGTTCCCGGTTACGTTAGCGCGGCTGGTTACATTACGAGCAATGCGCTGGAAGGCGACGGAATGGGCGACCTGCATGCCAGCGTGCGCGCGAGCGCGACGGGCGAGACGCCGTCCGGCCGGCGCCCGATCCAGCGCCGCAAGGGGATCGAGAAGAGCCTGATCGCGCCGTTCTACGAGGCGATGGTCGACAACCCGTTCGAACAGGACTTCACGTGTTACCTCGACAGCCAGCAGGCCGTGCGCTGGTGGCACCGCAACGTCGCGCGCTCCGGCTACGGCCTGCAGGGCTGGCGGCGGCACCGCGTGTATCCGGATTTCGTGTTCATGCGCGCCGAGCACGACGGCCGCGACACGCCGGTCGTGATGGAGAGCAAGGATGCGCACCTGTCGAACGAGGATACCGAGTACAGGACCCGGTTGCTGGCAGAACTCGAACGCGCGTTCAGGGACGAGCGCATGCACCGCGCGGGCGAGCTGGAAGTCGTCGACGGTCCTGGCGAGCGGCTGGTGTGCGGACTGGTGTTCGACGAGAACCGGAAGAACCGGAAGAACGAGGTGTACTTCGGGTGCGATTGAGTGTGCGGTCAGACGGTGTCCGGTGTCTTCAGTCGCATCGCGCACGGGCGGTCGGCGGATAGTAATAACAAACATCCACTTCGCCAAGTCAGGCCGTTATCCGGGGGCGGCGAATTCTTCGCGAGGTCTGCGGGGAGGCGGGCGCGGTGGAGAGCATCGACGCAGGCGGACGCGACGCAGGGGCGTTCGCTGACACCCTCGCGGCCCCCAAGCCGACGGGCCTCTCACACCACCAGGTGGGTCCGTGGCGCGCTTCGCAAGCGCACCGGCCATGGGGTGGGCAACACTGCCGGTCAGTGTCGCGTCGGCGGCAGGAAGCGTGCGGCGCGGAACTCGATGTGGGCCAGGATGGCCGCGATCACCCGCGGGTTGGTGATCGCGGCGAGCACACGAAGCTGCCCGCCGCAGCGCGGGCAGCGGCTGATGTGGACCGCGAACACGCAGGCGCTGCGCGCTGCGCCCAGGTCATGGCGGACCGGGTTTGCGACCTCGTGGTCTCGGCGTCCTCGGGCGCAGGCTCGAGCGCAGGCGCGGGCACGACGAGGCGGCGATGGCGTGCGTTGGGGGCGAACAGGCCATGCAATCGCACCAGATGGGTTCGCGGGCGCGGCACCAGTGCGGCTATGGCTAAGCGATGAAGTCCAGCGGCTCGAACTGGCCGCTCCCGGCATCCTGCCTCCCGCGGCATTCGTACATCGCCATCGGGGTCGAGGTCGAGCCAGAGCTGTTCCTCGCCGTCATATTCTTGCGCGACCAGCGCGCCGCTTCGCACGAGCGTGCGCGTGATGCGCCGGATCAGCGCGTCGAGCAGGCGCTCGAGTTCCTCGCCCGCAGGCGGCGCAACGCGATGGAAGCGCGGGCGCTCGCCGTCGAAGGTGTACACGCCGTCGAGCGCGAGGATATGCAGGTGGACGTTGAGATTGAGGGCCGTTCCGTGCCTCTGGCAGGGATTGCTCCTGCAATCCTTCTGCATTCCCGCCATCCATGGCGGTCAGTGAAGGTCACGAGCCCGGTCTCGGCATCGCTCGCGCGCAGCCCCGTGCGGCGCGCGAGCGCCGTCGACAGCGCCCGCGTGACCACCGCCCGCCATGCCCGTGGTCTCCACCAGGATCCGCTCGAAGGCCGGGATCCGTCCATCCGCCTGCATGCCCGCCACGTCCAGCAGGGTCTGCACGAACTCGCCGCGGACCTCGCAGCACAGGCAACCGTTGCGCAGCACACGGGCGTTGTCCGACGGTGCGGCGACGAGCAGGTGATCGAGGCCGATCTCGCCCATCTCATTGACGATGACCAGGCTGCGCGCGAGCCGTTCATGGCGCAGCCAGTGATTGAGCAGCGTGGTCTTGCCGCTGCCCAGGGCGCCGGTGATGATGGAAACACAACGCACGTGTGCATCGTAGCCGGCAGTGCCGACGATCGCACGAGGCGCCACCGCGGGCGCACCGGCCCAGGGCATGACGGCCCACGCGCGCACCGCCGTGTGCGATGCCGCCTCGCCACCACGCACCCGGGCGTTCGCACGTAGTGTGCCCCCGGGGGGGATTGTTATCATCCGACGGGTATTCACCACGAGGGGGTGCCGTGAGTTCCAATCCACGCGTTCCATTTGAGCTCTCGACCCGGCGCAAGCAGTTTGCTCCGCCGGAAGGAAAGCCTCTGATCGTCAAGTTCGACGTGAACATCGAGCATTGGCCTTTCGACAAGCCGCTGCCCCGCCGCCTCATCTCTCCGCCCCACGGCATGCAGCCCGATCCCGACGTGGCGAACTTCTCCTGGCACGAGTACGGGCAACGTTGCGGGATGCCGCGGCTGTTCCAGCTGTTCTCCGAGCGCAACATCACGGTGGACTGCTTGATCAACGCCTCGGCCATCGACACCTATCCGGCCATCGCGGAGCAGGCACTCGAGCTCGGCTGGGAGTTCGTCGGCCACGGCTACGAGCAGCGCTCACTGCAACTCGCGGACGACCCGCGCGACGTCATCGCGCGATCGCTGGAACGGCTGCGAGGCTTCTCCGGCCAGCCGGTGAAGGGCTGGCTCGGCGCCGGCTTGCACGAGACCCATGACACGCCCGAGATGCTCCAGGACCTGGGCGTGGAGTACCTGATGGACTGGGTCATCGACGATCTGCCGTGCTGGTTCCAGACTGCATCGGGCCGCCTGATCGCCATGCCCTATTCGCTGGAGCTGAACGACGGCGTGGTCATCGCCACGGAGAAACACTCCTCGCCAGAGGTCTACCAGCGGGTGCTGGACACGGTGTCGGTGTTCGAGCAGGAGATCGACGATCAACCCAGGGTGCTCGCCATCCCGCTGCACCCCTACATGTCGGGTGTACCCCATCGTTTCCTCTATCTGCAGAGGCTGGTCGACAAGCTGATGGCCCATCCGAGCACCGTGTTCATGACGGCAGGCCAGATCGCGGAGTGGTTCGTGGCGGCGGACGCCGCTGCGTCGAGTTCCTGAGCCGGTGCGAACGGCAATCCGGTCACCCGGGTCAGCTCCGGTGGGCGACCCAGGGCCCGGCACGGGGCGGGGTGCCGCCGGGCCCGGTCGGCGGCGTCTCGAACGACTGTTCCCCCTGATCACCGTGACCGTGTTCCTGATCGCGTGGCAGATGGCGGTGAGCGCCGGCTGGGTAAACGAGTTCTTTCTCCCCGGCCCGGTGCGGGTGTTCGGCCAGATGGCGTCGATGGTGGCCGACGGCAGCCTGTTCATCCACATCGGCGTCAGCCTTGCCCGGGTCGCGGGCGGCTTCGCCATCGCCGTGCTGGTCGCCCTCCCGCTGGGCATGGCCATCGGCCTGTGGCGGCCCGTGTTCCATTTGGTCGACCCATGGATCGAGCTGGTTCGCCCGATCCCGCCCATCGCATGGATCCCGCTCGCGATCCTGTGGCTCGGCCTGGGTGAGACGTCGAAGGTGGCGATCATCGCCTACGGAGCCTTCTTCCCCATCGCCCTCAACACGCTGGCGGGGCTGCGGGGAGTGCAACGCGTACACATCTGGGCTGCCCTGAGCCTGGGCGCCAGCCAGCGCCAGATCTTCTGGAACGTGGTGATGCGTACCGCCTTGCCCGGCATCGTCGTCGGACTGCGACTCGGCGCCGGCATGGCCTTCGTGGTGCTGGTGGCGGCCGAGCTGATCCTGGCGAACGCCGGGCTGGGCTTCCTGATCCAGGAAGGCCGCAACCAGCTCATGACCGAGCAGATCATGGTTGGCATCGTGACCATCGGCATCCTGGGTTATTTCATCAACAAGGGGCTCCTGTGGCTCGAGTCACGCTGGATCCCCTATCGCGAGAGCGTTCATGCCACACGCTAGCAGGCACTCGCGCGGCCGCGCGCGTCCATGCCCCACACTCAGGGTCCGGGATCGATGACCGAGAAGATTCGCGTCAGCGGGCTCGACATGCGCTTCGAGAGCGAGCGGCTCGAGCGCACGGTCACCGCGCTGGAAGGCATCGATCTGTGCGTGGCTGCCGGTGAGTTCATCTGTCTGCTCGGTCCCAGCGGCTGCGGCAAAACTACCCTGCTGAATCTGATTGCCGGCTTCCTCCAGCCCACACAGGGCACGATCATCGCCAACGGAAGCGCTGTCACGGGCCCGGGGCCCGAGCGTGGAGTCGTGTTCCAGGAGTACGGGCTCTACCCCTGGTTCACGGTGAGCCAGAACATCGCCTTCGGTCCGCGGATGCGCGGCGCGTCCCGTGCGGAGCAGGAGGAGATCGTGCGCCATTACGTGAGCCTGGTGCACCTCGGCGGCTTCGAGCAGCACTATCCCGGCGAGCTGTCCGGGGGCATGAAGCAGCGGGTCAGCATCGCCCGGGCACTCGCCAACCGCCCGGACATCCTGCTGATGGACGAGCCCTTCGGCGCGCTCGACGCGATGACCCGCGAGACGATGCAGGAGGAGTTGCTTCGCATCTGGGATGCCGAGAAGAGGACCTGCGTCTTCGTCACCCACAGCATCAACGAGGCGATCTACCTGGCCGATCGCATCGTCATCCTGAGTGCACGCCCCGGGCGCATCAAGGACGTGGTTCGGATCGATCTGCCGCGGCTGCGAGAGCGTGCCAGCAGCGAGTTCTTCGAGCTCTACCGCAACGTGGACCTGATCCTGCGCGAGGAGCTGGCGCGGCTTCGGGCCGGCCCCGACGTCGTGGAGGACGCCGGGGCCGGATGAGCTGTGCGTGTGGCGCCCGGCGCTACTTCACCAGTGCCTGGCCGACACTCTTCAGGTAGCTCGAGTCGATATAGGCCTCGATTTTCGGCCTGGTCTTGATCTTGCCCGCGGCGTACATGAAGGCGACCGAGTTGTTGAGGGTGCGCACCAGCTTCGGTGTGATGCTCATGTCGTACACGCTCTCCTCCAGGAACACGCGCAGATCGCTCTCCGGCGCGCGCATGTCCTCTTTCATGGTCGTGGCGGTTTCGCCCTTGTTGGCGTTGATGTACTTCTGCGCCTTGTACAGGGCGCGCAGGAGCGCCTTGGTGGTGTCCGGGTTCTCGGCAAGGAAGTCGTTGCGCGCGACCAGCAATGCATAGGCCGCGTAGAAATCCAGGTCACCCTCCATGCCAGGGATGTACGACTTCAGTGCCGAGAGCATCGCGTGGCCGCCGGCCTGGCTCTTGGCCTTCAACACGAACGGCTGCCACACCGCGAGCCCGTCCACGTCACCGCGGGCCAGCGCGGCGACCTGCTCCGGTGGACGCATGTTGACGAGTTCCACTGATTCGACCGGAATGCCGTAGTGATCGAGGGCGCTACGCAGCAGCGATTCCGATGAACTGCCGACCATCAGCCCCAGCTTCTTGCCCTTCAGATCGTCGGGGCTCTTGATACCGTCTCGCACCACGATCTGCTGGGCGCCCGAGATCTCGGCCATCGCCGAGATGATCTTCACCGGCAGATCGGCCGCGATCATGTTCACGGTCGGGAAGTCGCCGAAGCTGCCGATCTGGAGCTGGCCGGCCGCCATCGCCGAGGTCATCTCCGCCCCGGAGCCGAAGTAGGCGACGGTGACGTCCAGCCCCTCTTCGGCGAAGTAGCCCTTGTGCTTGGCCATGCCGATCTCCGCGCCAAGCTGCATATCCCGGGCCGTGCCGATGGTCACCTTGGTCTGGTCGGCACGCACCGGGACGGCATCGCCCAGGAACATACCGGCGGCGAGGACGGTGCCGACGGCAAAGGTGATGGCCTTACGTGCTGTGTTTTGCTCCCCTCTCATCTCAAGTTCTCCTTCGTAGACGGGCCTCGAGCCGATCGGACCTCCGCGCCATGGATGACGCAACCCAGATCCAGGCGACCCCTGTGCAATCAGATCAAGACGCAACAAGCGTGCCTGCGCCTCCCGCTTCGCGCCATCGCAGCAGGCGACGTTCCAGCAACAGCAGCAGCCGGTTCAGGAGATAGCCGACCACACCGATCGCGATCATGCCGACCAGGATGCGGTCGCCCATGAAGTGGAAGCGCGCATCCCAGATGAGCCAGCCCAGGCCTTCGCTGGCCGCGATCAGCTCCGCGCCGACGATGAGGAAAAATGCGAGCCCCACGGCCAGGCGCAGGCCCACCACGATGTCAGGAATCGCTGCGCGCAGGATCACGTGGCGCAGGATCTGCCAGCGGTTCGCACCGAGGGTCTGGGCCGCGCGCACGTGCACCGGCTCCACTGCCCGCATCCCGGCCACGGTATTGACCACGATGGCGAAGAAGCAGCCGTAGGCGATGAGGAAGACCTTGGACGTCCAGCCGATCCCGAACCACACCACGGCCAGCGGAACCAGGGCGAGCGGCGGAACCGGCCGAAGAAACTCCACCAGTGGTTCTACCAGCTGGAACACCCGGCGGAACAGACCCATGGCAATCCCCAGCGGGATCGCGATGGCGGCCGCCAGGCTGAAGCCAAGTACCACGCGGCTCAGGCTGACCAGGATGTGTCGGGGCAGAGAACCATCAGCGATCATGTCGAACATCGTGACCGCGACGTGCCACGGCGGTGGAAAGAGGCTCGGATGAAACACGCCCGAAGCGCCCACGGCGGCCCATACGACCAGGCCCGCGGCCAGCGAACCTGCGCGCAGGGCCATGACGGGGACGCCGCCGCTGGCGGAGCGCAGTGAGTGTGCCGGTCGCGACTCGCCGGTGGACATTCTCGACTCCATGAAGCTGGACGTGCTCCTGATCCGGTTCTTGACATCGTGTCCGGCCTGACGGCGACGATCGCGTCGAGATAGTTGAGTGCACCGCCAAGCTGCGGCTGGCACTGTCGAAGTGCTCCTGCGCGTCGACCGGAATGACGTTCGCGGTTCGCGTCGGAGCCACCTGCAACTGCCCTGATCAGAATACGCGTTCACCTCGCGGTCCACCATGACGCGGTGTTCCCCGGTAGCGCGATGGGGATCAAGGCGACGCCGCATCCTTCGGTGCGGGCATTCGACCGAGCAGGTGTTCCACACTGCGGGCCATCACACCAATGGTGTCAAAGGAGTAGCAGCGCGGTAGCAGGCCATACCGGCTGACCCGTCCGAAGGTCGGGCTCAGGCCCACCACGCCCATGTAGGCGGCCGGCCGGATGGTTGAGCCGCCGGTCTGGGTGCCGATGGCCACCGGCACCATGCGATCCGCCACCACGGCCGCGGAGCCACTGGAGGAACCGCTCGCGGTGCGTGAGGCATCCCATGGATTGACGGTGGGCGAAGGATCGCGGCCGGCGAACTGCGTGGTCTCCACCTTGCCGAGCACCAGGGCGCCCGCGCTGCGCAGGCGGGACACGCAGGCCGCGTCGTCCTGCGCGCGGTGATCGGCGAATGGCGCGAAGCCTGCCCGGGTCGGCAGACCCTTCACGTGAATGATGTCCTTGACCGCCACGGGGATCCCGCACAGGGGGCCGGCATCTCCGTCCTGCCAGGCCCGCTGCGCCGCCCTCGCCGCTACCCGTGCACCGTCGCCGTCCAGACTCACCCAGGCGCGCCGCGCGGGCTCACGCCGAGCGATGCGTTTGAGCAGCGCCTCCAGGTAGTCCAGTGCTTGCAGGCGGCCGTCGGCCATGCGTGCCAGAGCCTCGCAGGCGTCGAGTTCGTGAAGCGGTGTCATGCCGGCGGGCGGGCGAAATCGGGCTCCTCGTGCTCGATCTCGAGAACGGTGGCCTCGACCAGGGCGATCTCCGCCGCGGTGGCGCGGAGCAGGTCTGCAAGCTCGCGGGCGCGCGCCTCTCCCAGCCGCGCGACGAGCAACTGACGCAGCTCGGCTTCCGCCGCGCCGGCGTCATGCCTCGCATCCACGGTTGCGCTCACCCGTCGATCCGCGGCCAGCGCGCGACCACCGGCTCACCGGTCATCTGTACCCGGTGAGCAAGACGCCGATGACGCGGGTCGAACCAGTCACGCGAATGCATCGCGCAGCGGTTGTCCCACAGGATGAGGTCGCCGGCACGCTGCTCGGTACGCTGCCACACGAAACGGTCCTGCACCGCGTGCTCCCAGAGCCCGTCCAGCAGGGTCTCGCTCTCGGCGACCGGGAGGCCGCACACGTACTGGTAAGGACGGCGGCCGAGGTAGAGCGCGACCCGTCCCGTGAGGGGGTGGACCCGCGCCAGCGGATGCTCGACGCCGTCGCCGCGCGAGACGTCGGTGGGCGGGGTACGGCCGACGCGAAGGGTTCCGCCGGAGTTGAGGCTGCTGTCGTGCTTCGCCCAGCGGCCTTGCACCGCCAGGCGCAGATCTTGGGGCAACTCGTTGTAGGCCTCGTACATGTTGGCAAAGCCGGTGACACCACCGGCCGGGGGGGCCACGCGCATGTAGAACAGGCTGCCGCGCGGCGGCACGGGACGGTAGGAGTTGTCGGTGTGCCAGCGCACGAGCTTGGCCTGAAAGCCCTGGCGGTAATTCTCGGGCGCCGTGTCCAGCGCCTGGTTGAGCGCGGGGTTGTTCTCGATGACCAGCATTTCTTTCGGCAGCCCCGACTCCACCGCCACGTGGGACATGTCGTCAAGAGCACCGAACAGGTGTCCGATGCGCAGGTGCTCGTCCACACTCAGCTCGACGCCGCGCCACAGCAGCACCAGATGATCGGCCCAGGCCTCGCGCAACGCGTCCACGTCGGCATCGGTCACGGGCGCGGTGAGGTCCAGGCCGCGGATCTCCGCCCCGAGCGGGGCGTGCGCGGGGTGTACTTGTACGCGGCCGATCCGGTACGGCTCGCACGGGCGAACCTGCGCCTGGGGTCGCGGATAGGGATGCCGCGATCGCACCGATTCGTCACGGCTCTCGCCGGCCATGCTCATCACGTTCCTCCTTGTTCGTATCGTTGCACGTGGGACCGCGGCAGGCTTTGGTGTCGCCTCGCCTCCTGCTCCGGCCGACACTGCGGTGCCGGTCATTGAGGAGGAACATGGTAGACGATTGATTGCAGGGGCTCGGATGCGCCACGCGACACGAGGTACCGCGCGGCCAAGGATGGTGTAGGCTGCGGCGGTTTCGCAGATGCGTGGTGAGCACGCAGTGGGCGTGCCCGTTTCGCGCCCCAGGCCGAGATGCGGATGACCTACCTCAGCCACCTTGAATGCTCCGAGTGCGGCGAACGACGTAGCGCCGACGCACCCCAGGCCAACGACTGTGCGGATGCCGGGCTGCTGCTCGCACGCTACGACCTGGAACGCGCGAGGCAATCGCTGTCCAGGGACGATCTGGCTGCCGGGCCGGCCTCGCTGTGGCGTTATGCACCGCTGCTGCCGGTACTCGACGTGGCCGGCGCGGTCACCCTCGGTGAGGGCTGGACACCGCTGACCCGTGCCGATCGGCTGGCGCGCGAGCTGGGCAGCGCGGAGCTTTGGATCAAGAACGAGGGTCTGAGCCCCACCGGAAGTTTCAAGGACCGCGGCGCCGCCGTGGCCCTCAGCCGCTACCGCGAGCTGGGCGTGGAGGGCGTGGTGCTCAACAGCTCCGGCAACGCCGGAGGCGCGTTCAGTCTGTACGCCGCGCGCGCGGGCATGGGTTGCGTGAGTGTGCTGCCCAGCGACGTGCAGTCGAGCAGTCTCCGCCAGTGCGAGCTGGCCGGCGCCGAGGGCGAGATGGTGGACGCCGCGCGCTGGCACGACGGCGGAGGGATCGCCGCCGAGATCGCGCGGCGCCGCGGATGGTTCAACGTCGGCACGATGAAGGAGCCCTACCGCACCGAGGGCAAGAAGACCATGGGCTACGAGATCGTGGAGCAGCTTGGCTTCGAGCTGCCCGACGTGATCGTCTATCCCGCGGGCGGCGGCACCGGCGTGGTGGCGATCTGGAAGGGCATCCAGGAACTCGCCGAGCTGGGCTGGGTGCGGGGGAAGACGCCACGCGCGCTGGTGGTGCAATACGAGGGCTGCGCCCCCATCGTCAAGGCCTGGCAGGAGGGGCGCGAGACCTGCGAGCCGTGGGGCGAGATCGACATCCTGCCCGGCGGCCTCAAATCACCGAACCCGGCCGCGGGCAAGCAGATCCTGCGCTTGATGCGCGACACCGGCGGCGGCGGTGTCGCGGTGAGTAGCGACGAAGCGCTGGCCAGTGTCGGCGAACTGGCGAGGCACGAAGGCGTGTTCGCCTGTCCCGAAGCCGCAGCCACTCTCGCCGGGCTGCGGCGGGCGCTGGCCGACGGGCTGGTGCGCAAGGACGAGCGGGTGGTGCTGGTGATCACCGGGTCGGGGCTCAAGTCCGTGCCTTCGTTGCCCCGGGGCGGCTTCTCGGTGCCGGGCCGCTAGACGCCATCGGCCGCGCACGCACCGCGAGGGAGGGGCCACCATCAGAATCCGGCAACACATCGATAAGGCCCGGCGCATCGACGCCGGCCGTTCGCGTCTTGATCCCGGGCAGGATCTCGAACTGTGGTTGTGGGGCGCGGCCTCCGCCGGCAACCATTTCCTGAACGCGGTGCTGCACGCACACGGGGTGAGCGAGGAGGACGATGTCTACCCCACCCAGGTTGCCGGTGTGTACCTCACAGCCGACGCACGGCGGCTGCTGAAACGTCCCGGCGACGTGCTGCACCTGGGCATGCCGCCGCTCGATGGCGCGTTGCCTCCCGAGCTGGACAGCGCCTGCGAGGCGCTCGCACTCATCGAGGACGTGGCCAGCCGCTGCATCCGCGCTGGCGAGCCCCCCGAGCCGGGGCTCGTGAACCGCTGCGCGCGGGCCTACGCCGATCTGGTGGCCGCCTTCGAGCAGGCCCTCGCCAGCCACGGTGGGCAGCCGTGAGCCCGGCCCGGCACGCCGCCCTGGCGCAGCGCATCACGGCCTCCGTGCACCGTTGCGGACCCGCGGCCTACGAGGTGGCGATCGAAGGGGCGATGCTGGCCGGCAGCCACTGGATGAATGCCGCGCTGCATGCCGCTGGCATCTCCGGCGAGGACCACGACGCCATGCACAGCGAGTTCCTGACCCTGGGCGAGCGGCGGCGCATCGAGCTCACCCT
>Ga0326597_10011696_pt1 | contig 11609 bp, 9 predicted proteins | sample RVTome_12_FD_203789 | JGI IMG/M metagenome (GOLD analysis project Ga0326597, IMG submission 203789) | Soil microbial communities from uranium-contaminated site in the Upper Colorado River Basin, Wyoming, United States - RVT100D185 | ecosystem: Environmental > Terrestrial > Soil > Contaminated >...
GCAAAATACAAAGGGTACTGTTTTCATTCTATACAATATAGTTAATGGTGTCAATGCTCCGTCTGCTTGAGCAGTAGGTAGCGTCCAAAGTATTTAGCCGACACTACCGACCTAGGCACAAAAAAAAGAATGGACAATTGCATACAATGGATATGCAAAACCGGTTTTGCGGTCGCCGTAAGCCGATTTTTCAAACAGGGTGTAAATATAGGTCTGGCGCTTTGGAAAGAGCGGTATGGGGAAACTTCCCAGCATAGCGCCAGACCTTACAGTGATGTCACTCAAGTAGAATATTATCTTAATTAAAGACGATTGTCAACAAAAAAAGCTTCCTGATTGGGAACAAGCACGCTAAAATAAGGCGGCCCGGCAATTGATACATGGGGATGCTTGCCGGGCCATGGCTCACTGTTTAAGGCAGTGAACTTATTTCAATTGTAGTCAAAACAGCTTTCATTGTCAAGAAAATAAAATAATAAAAAAGCTCGGAGTTTTGGGCTCGAGCTTTTCGTGTGTACTAGGGTACTAATGAGCTAATGATGGGAGCTCAGCTATTCTTTGCCGTTAGCTTTGGAGGACCACAGCGAAAGATCTAGAACTGAGCTCCCTTAAGTACTTTCATTATATTCTAACTCCTGATATAAGTCAATAAAAAGAAGTTAAAAAAAAGCCCGGTAAGCTATAAACTAAGCTAAGCTATAGCTATACCGGGCCATCCATCCATTGGAGTCGTTCCTCCTCCTTGAGGGCCATCCTTGCGCATCCATCCATTGGAGTCGTTCCTCCTCCTTGAGGGCCATCCTTGCGCTTGTCAGGAGTTGGCCGGTCAAGAGACCTTGTTATAGAAAAAAACTCCTTGTTGGCTAGGTGATTTTTAGCATAGCCAAGAAATATTGTCAACCGCTTGTACTTATCTCCTACATATCTTGACATAGTAATTGGGATATGATAAGAAAAAGCTAATGCGTATTTTAAGTAAAACATTAATTGTGCTGGCTCTGTTGGCAATACCAGCCAATGCTTTGGCCATAGGTCAGATGACCAAGCCGATTGTTATTGAAGGGGTCTTGCGAGGAACGGAGCTGACCGAGGAGTTAATTCTTTCAAGCTCTGAGGACGAGCAGGTTGTTTATCAGTTGTCAGCGGCCGGAGATATTGATGGCTGGGTTACCTTCTATACCGTTGATGATATTGACTTTGAAAACCCTGTTACCGACATTACTATTGAGCCCAACAGCAATGCTAACGCAATCGCCAAGTTCAATCTGCCCGACGATCTGCCAAATGGAACCTATGAAGGAGAGATAGTTGTTTCCTTTAAGCCGGAATCAAAAGATCCGGAAGAAGGAAGTTCATCGGTTACGCTTTCTCAAAGAATCGGCAGGCCGGTTTTAATTACTGTTACGGATCAGGAAATAGTTAATTTTCATACTTCCGTAATTCCGGAAAGCTATGATATTTCCAAGAATCAGTCTTTGAAAATCAGAACTATTTATGACAATAACGGAAATACTTACATCAGACCGGATGTTCAGCTGAAAATTAAAAAGGACGACAAAACGGTCTTCAACGCCATCTTTCCTTATCCCGAAGACGAAGATCCGGCCAGTCCAAAAGCCAGAAAAGATTTAACCTATATTGAATGGAGCGCTAACGGACAAAGCAACGGAACTTATCGGGCGGAGCTGACCATCATGCTTAACGGGGAAGTGATTGAAGAAAAAGACTTTAAGTTTACAATCGGATATAGTAGTTCTAACTTCTTGGCCGGTATTGCCTTTATTGGTTTTGGGAACCTGGCTCTGGGTTGGACAATAATTGGTGTGGCATTACTGGTTATCGCTGCGGTGCTGGTAGTGTTGAACAAGAGAAGAGGAACTTTGCTTTAGAGGACTAATAGGAACATTTTTTATCATTAATCCTTTCTGGGAAACAGGAGGGCAGTAAAAAATGTTTAAGCTTATCAGAAGAAATAGAAAGAAGGTGGGAGTAGTCTTAAGACTGGAACTTCTAACTCTTGAAGGAATCGTTGATCTTTTATGGTCGCCAATCGATAAATTACTTAATCTGGTAAAATATTATCTCATTAAGATCGAAAAAGCAGTGCTTACTGTTTGGTTTTCGTTTATTGCTTTTCTTGGCCGGAGAATCTCTAATTTTAAACTAAGAATGAGAGCTATTGGGGCTATCTTTAAGGTTTTGTTTGGTAATCCCCAAAATATCTTACTTGATAATAAAAAGAGCAATCTGCTCTTAATTTACAACGAGAGGAAAGCAAAAGAGAAAGCTAAGCCAATTATTAATACTAAGAAGATTGCCGGATTTATTGGTCTTGGTTTAAGAAAGACTTTTTCTCTCTTTGGTCATTTAATGGAGAGTGTTGGTGGTAAACTGGTTAATTTCTCCAAAAAAGACCCGGGCAAGATTGTTAATGTTCTACTGGTTTTAGTTGTCTTTTCCGGCCTGGTTTTGGGTGGCTTTTGGGCGGCTAACCTTTTTGCCGATACCGAGGAGGCCATCTGTGAATACGATAGCGACCTGGTGATTGTTCTAGACATTACTTCCGGTATGAACGGCGGTGATAGCGATTCTAAGTGCGAGTGGGAGAATCTGGAATTCGTTGACAACGAGTTCGGGGGAACATACATGTGTGTTAGTTACTCAGAAGTCGGTTTGACCGAGAGTGAATGTATTGCCAATGATGACGGAGCCAGCCAGTGCGATGATGTTATCTTTACCGAAAGCGTAGATGACAAATTGACCAGAGCCATCGGGAGCGTTAATACTTTTTTAGATAATTTAAAAACGGGGGATCAATCCGCTCTGGTTACCTACGGACTCCAGGCCAACTTAGACAAGGAGCTGTCCGGTGATCATGAAGCGACCAAAACCGCCCTTAGCGTTTTAAATGCCGGCGGCTCTTCTTCTTTTGAGGCCGCTTTAAATTTGGCCATAGCAGAATTAAGCTCTGAAAGAGCCAACCCCCAGGCCATAAAAACTATTATTGTGGTTTCTGATGACCCAATTTCTGAATCTCTTTTGGCCGAAGCCGAAGAAAATAATATTAAGGTGATTATTATAGATGCCAATGATTTGGATATTTCCGATGATTTAAATAACGCTTTGACCGAAATCTGTTCTTACGGATCCATATCCGGTTGCAAGTTTAATGACAGTAATAATGACGGTGATATTGCAGAAGAAGAGAAGATCTCCGGCTGGGAAATCAATTTAGCCGGAGAAGCGGAGATGTCTCAATTAACCGATGAAAACGGTTGCTATCTCTTTGCCGGTCTTGATCCCGGGGACTATACTGTCTCCGAAGCAGAGGACGAGGAGTATATTCAAACTTATCCGGAGAACCTTATCCATGAATTAACTTTATCATCCGGGGAGCATAAGACTGACATTGATTTTGCCAACTATTTTCCTCTTTGCGGAAACAGTATTTTAGACGAGGGAGAACAATGCGATGACGGCAATACCGAGGACGGAGACGGTTGCTACGCTATCTGCGAACTGGAGCCGATCCTTGGCTGTATTGATCAGCAAGCCACTAATTACGATGAGAACGCCGATACCGACGACGGCAGTTGTATTTATCCGGTCCTTGGCTGTACCAATCCGCTGGCGGAGAATTACGATGAAAATACTGACACCGATGACGGTTCCTGTACTTTTGCGCCGAATATGGGTTGTACCGATTCCGAGGCCTTGAACTATGACGAGGAAGCTGAAGAAGACAACGGCACCTGTGAATACGAGATCTTTGGTTGTACCGACCCCGAAGCTCTTAATTACAATGAGGAAGCCAATACCGAAGATAATAGTTGTGAGTATGAAATCTTAGGTTGTACTGATGAGAGCGCTACTAATTATGACGAAACGGCTAATAGCGATGATGGCTCCTGTACTTTTCCGTCTGCCGGAGGCGGAGGAGCGGCTATAAAATATGTGATTAAAAATGAGTCCAATGCTACCCCTGATACCGAAAGTGTTATTGTAACCTGGTTAACCGATTTCTTTGCCACCAGTCGGGTAATCTACGACACTGTTTCTCATAAAATTTTGGGCGAGGGGGAGAACAAGGGTTATACTTATTCGACCGAAGAAGACAGCCACAAAGTTACTTATCACGAGGTGGAGATCGCCGACCTGATTCCGGGCACTGTCTATTATTGGCGGGCTGTTTCTCACGGCTCTCCGGAAGCAATATCCGCCGAAATGACTTTTGAGACAAAAGAGTCCGAAGAAGTTATTGAAACAACAAAAGAACAGCAAACAACAGAAAGCCAGGAAGAATTAAACGAGGCGGAAGTGGCCGAAGCTATTGCCGCCATTTCAGACCAAATACAGGAGCTGGAGATTCAAGTGGCCGGTTTGACCGAGGAAGAAACTGTTCCATTTGGAACCGGAGGCCCGACTCCGGAAGACAGCGTTTTTTATGCTCAAAACTCAGCAGAGGACAGCTCTCCGGAAGAACCGAAACCGATAGAATTGGCAGAAAATGAGACAGAAGAAGATAGCGAGGTTTCAAAGAACAGAGCTAGTCTCACCGATTCCATGAGACAGCTCTTTGGCAACAAGAACTTTTATTACCTCTTGGTTGTTCTCGTTCTCTTTGCCATAGTTTTGAAAAAGAAGAAAAAACCGGCCAAAACTTAATTTATCCACACCTATTATATTGACTTGTCCTCCATATATCGCTACTATCAACTAGCGAGGATAGCTCTTTTTGTTAATCGTGATCGCCGTCAAGGCGATTCAATAAGTGGCTCGTAGCCACTCTCAACGGAAACCCTTTTGAAAGGGCATACACCATGTGCAGTAGCAGTGAAGGCCGATTGAAAATGAAGCGAAGGGCAGAAGAAGTCCCATTTCCACCCGCTGTGGCCGTCGCCTCAGGTTAACCTAACTCATTGAAACCGAAGCGATTGTCAACCTAACGCTAATCCAAAGGGCAGGATCTTACGATCCTGCCCTGTTTTTTTGTGGCAACTGTCATTTTATCTTAAAATGTGGTAAAAGCAGGGTAATGAAAAAAGGAATCTTAATTGCTTACGGAGAGCTTTTCTTAAAATCAGACAGCGTTAAGAAACTCTTTGTCAATAAGCTGGATAGCAATGTTCGATCTTTTCTGGCCGGAATTGATTATCGGCTGACCAGCGACCGGGATCGCATGTTTATTACTACCAATAAAACAGCTAAGGTAAAGAAGATCTTGGCTAATGTTTTTGGCCTGGCCTGGTTTGCCGAGAGCTATTGCTTTAAAACCGAAAAAGAGCTACTTGATTTTATCAAAACTTATCAAAAGAATTTTAAAAAAACAGACACCTTTGCTATTCGAATGAAGCACAACCGGGATTTAATTGATCAAGCGGCTAAGTTGATTAAGAATAAGGTTGATTTGAACAAACCCCAAAAAGAGCTGTTTATTGAAAAAAGGAAGAACGGCATTTATCTTTACTTTAAAAAAATCAAGGCCGGCGGCGGCTTGCCGGTTGGCTCTTCCGGCAAGGTTTTATCCCTGGTATCGGGCGGCATTGATTCTGTCCCAGCCGCTTATCTGGCAGTCAAAAGGGGAGCCGAAACTGTTTGGCTTCATTTTCACAGCTTTCCATTGGTTTCAAATAAAAGCATTGAAAAGGTGAAAGATTTAGCCGAGATATTTAGCCTGTATCAGGATAAACCGAAAATCTACTTTGTTCCTTTTTCAGAAATTCAAACCGAAATTAAGGCCAAAGTCGAGCCAAAGTACCGGGTCCTGCTTTATCGGCGTCTGATGTACAAGATTGCCGAGCAGATTGCTCAAAAAGAGGGCTGCGCGGCTCTGGTAACCGGAGAATGTCTGGCTCAGGTCAGTTCCCAGACCCCGATCAACTTAAATATTACCGAAGAAGGCATTAAGATACCGGTTTTGCGGCCTTTAATTGGTTTTGACAAGGAAGAAATAATCAAAGTAGCTAAAAAGATCGGCACTTTTGATATTTCAATCAGGCCCCAGGAAGATTGTTGCACCCTTTTCGTGCCGGGTCGTCAGACGGCTAAAGGAAACCTGGAAATTGTCCGGGAGCTTGAGAAGAAAATTGAATCCAAAAAAATGATTAAACGGGGGTTGACTGGATTTTATGCTTAATTTAAGCTATACTAAGAATATACTTTCGACTAAAGGTCGCTAAGAAAAGATTAATATATAATTTCATTATCATGGATTACACAGGATACTGCGTTAAATGCAAAAAGAAAAATGTTAAAATGGACAACCCGGACCTGGTTTCAATGAAGGGTAAAGGAACGGTTAAAAGATACGCTATCTCCGGAACCTGCCCAACTTGTTCCACTAAAATGTTTAAGATTGTCGGCAAAGACACTGCCGAAGCATTTAAAAAGGCCGCTTAATTTCATTATTAAATCAAATCCCCGCTTAAGGTTATTGGCGGGGTTTTGCTTTAATAAAAAGAACCGAGCTTCCTTGCTCGGTTCTTGTAGTCGTTTTTGACTCGGCTACTTGTTTTTTTGGTTTTTTAGGCTAATCCAAGCTCCTTGGCCAGCTCTCCCAGTTCCTCTTCGTTTCGGCAGAGACGGGCTGCCCAGAGAAACTTGTTGATTATTTCTCTCCGTCCGCCCAGCCGGTATTTCAGGGAAACTTTGCCGGCCGGAACTATTTTCGAGGCCAGCTCCCAAAAGTGGGGATAGCCCAGACCGTTCCTCTCCTTCCCCCTCCCCAGGTAATTAGTCAGGAACTTAGTTACCGCATTTTCTAAATCCGGCCGTATTTTGGTCGGCATTATGTTATTGCCCGTCCTCCAGGCAATGACCAGCATTCCGGTCGTTAGCGCTAGCGCCAAAGGCAGAAAGCCCTCGGCGAGGTAGGCAAACGCGGCGACTACGGCCACAATACCCATCAACAATGTTTTCACAACCTTCATAGTTTGCTCCTTTCAAAAAATGAGAGATAAGGAATGCAATATTTTAAATAACAAACTTCGACAATATATTACACAATAATGGATATTTGTCAACAAAAAATGCTCTCGGTGGTACTACCCGAGAGCTTGAGGTTGGCGGTTTATGCTAGAAAATAAAAAACAATGGGGGTCACAATACCGAAGCCGATCATGGTCGCTACGAGGAAAAATAGCATCTTTGCGTCTCTGGTGAGACCGTTGCTATTTAAGTATCCTCTTTGCGCGAGCCATACGCTTCCCCGCGCCCAACGGCGACATAACTTTTGAGGGACCGGGAATGACATTATTGACCAGCTTGCCGCTAACAGCTGGTCATGGCAACAGACGGCTAGTATTATGCCCACAGTGAATGTGGCCGCAAGCGCTACATCCGTCGTCATTTATACCTCTCTTCTAGGGGTTGGCTCCAAGCTTACGCTTAACCTCCTTTCCTGGGCTTGAATTGAAAATGTGCAAAAAAACAGTTATTATACTAAACTGATTATATCGCAAAACAAGGACCTATGTCAAGAAACAGAATAATAATTTTAGCTTTACTGCTTTTCAACTTGGTTTTTTGGGCCACGGCTTTTAAAAGTAGCGACGATTTAGAAATAACTTTCTTTGATGTCGGGCAGGGCGATAGTATTTTCATAGAGACTCCTTCGGATTTTCAGGTTTTAATCGATGGGGGGCCGAACTCTAAGGTTCTTGAGAAATTAGGCGAGACCATGACTTTTAAGGATAGGACAATTGACCTGATTGTCCTAACTCATCCGGATAAAGATCATCTGGCCGGTCTTCTGGATGTTCTTCAAAGTTATGAGGTCTCAAATATTTTATGGACCGGAGTAGTGGGCGATACTAAGGGCTATTTTGAATGGAAGCGGTTGATTGAGGAGGAGGGAGCCGAGATTATTATTGCTTCGGCCGGTCAGAGAATTGATTTGGCTGAGGATATCCACCTTTTTGTTCACAATCCTAAAAACGATATCTCCGGACAGGAAATAGATCCGGTCAACGATACTTCCGTTGTGCTGGAATTAGTGTATAATGAATTATCGGTTCTTTTAACCGGTGATGTTTCAAAGAGGATTGAAAAAGATCTTGATATTGAGGCCGATATTCTGCAAATTGCTCATCACGGAAGCAAGACTTCCACCTCAATGGGATTTCTGGCCAGAGCCGATCCGGAACTGGCTATAATCTCGGTTGGAGAAAACAGCTACGGTCATCCGAATCAGGGCGTCTTGTCAAACATCTCCCAATTTGCTATAGAGCTATTAACGACTAAAGATCATGGTGATATCAAAATTATTTCCGACGGGAATAATTTTGTTGTTAAATAACCAAAACTAAGTAAATAACTAAATAACTATGAAAGATTTGGAATTTCCGTTATTTAAAACAAAGATTGAAAACTCTCCCCGATTTGACCTGACCGGCTCAGAGGACAGAAAAAAGTATTTTGAGCTCAAAGCCGGAAAAGAGATAGAAAAGTTAAGGGAGTATTTAAAGGAGAAAACTTTTATTGCCTATCTTTTGGGAAAGAAAAATTCAGGAAAAGGCACCTATTCGAAAATGTTTAAGGAGATTGTGGCTCCGGATAAGATTGAACATTTTTCGGTCGGGGATATGGTTAGAGGAATTGACAAAGAACTGGCCGATGAAACCAAGAAGAAGGAATTGATAGAATTTTTGGAAAAAAACTACCGGGGCTTTACTCCATTGGAAGACATTATCTCTTCTCTTGAAAACCGAAGTACGGCCAAGCTGTTGCCCAGCGAGTTGATCCTGGCTCTGGCCAAAAAAGAAATATCAAAAATGGGCAAAAAAGCCATTTTCATAGACGGGTTTCCCCGGGAGCTTGATCAGGTGTCCTACTCTCTTTTCTTTCGGGACTTGATTGATTATCGGGAAGACCCCGATGTCATGGTCTTGATTGATTTGCCCGAAACTATCATTGATCAAAGAATCAAATACCGGGTCATCTGTCCGCTTTGCAATAATTCCCGGAGCGTCAGATTTTTACCGACCAAAGATGTTAGAGAAGAAAACGGCCAGTATTATCTGATGTGTGACGCCGATGATTGCCAAGGAGCCAGAATGGTGACCAAAGAAGGAGACGAGAAAGGAGTGGAGCCGATCAGGGACCGTCTCAAAACCGATGAAGACCTGATGAGGAAGGCCTTTTCTCTGCACGGAATTCCTAAGGTGCTACTGCGAAACGCCATACCAACCGACAGGGCCGAAGAACTGACTGACAGCTATGAGCTGACTCCGGAATATACCTATGAAATGGCCGGAGATCAGATTAGGGTGATTGAAAAACCCTGGATAGTGGAAGACGAAAACGGAACTCCGTCTCACAGTTTGATGCCACCGGCCGTCGTCGTTTCTCTAATCAAACAACTAACCGAAGCCCTAGGAGTCTAATTAAAGTATCCGGACTGAAACTTCACTACTGCGAAGTGATGAAGTTTTTGACCACTTTGCTTTTTAGGTTTCTTGTGAGCGATTTCTTGTGAGCGATTTCTTGTGAGCGGTCTTGCCTCTCACAAGGAAATACAACAAGATGTCTTACCTGTCAACTCGAGGCGAGGCCTATAACAAACAGAGTGTTGCGTTTCAGGGTTGAATCTACCCCGCCCGAAGTTGACAAAAAATGTCTTTTGTTATATCATCGGGCCAAGTCTTTTGACATGATCTTTTAATATACAAGACAGGAGGTGTAAGATGACAGCCGTAAAAATAGACAGAGACACTCTGGCTATGTTGCCCCTGATTGTTTTAGGGGTAGGATCAAATCTATTTTGGGGGAAACTCTCCGGAGGATTTATCGCCGGAATGACAAGTGGACTAATGTCCATGGTTGTTATTTGGGTCATTGATTTTTGGTTTTTCCGATTTGGAATCGATCTGCCGATCCAAATCCAAATCAGAGGATTTTTGATCGGGATGATCGGCGTCATTGTCTTTGGCTGGGCTATGACCGCCGGAGTAATAATTTCGATGATCGTCATAACGGCGATTATACTCTTTTGGTAGGAGGAAAAAATGACAAGTGAAAAATCAACTTTTGTTTTTTCTGCCATAGTTTCGGGTATTGCCATGGGAATTATGTCAAGCGTCAGGGGAGAATCAGCAACAATCCTGACGGTATCTGAGGGAATGGTCTTGGCTTCGGCCTCGATCTTTCCCGTGATCCTGATGCTGATTGTGTGGAGGATTGTCAATTATGACGATCATCTCCACGACCTGTTTGGGGGCCCTGTGGTTGGGATATTATTGGGGTCTTTCCTAGCGCGAGACTTGGCATTTGTCGCCGGGGCCTTGCTGGTTTCGGCCACCTTGGCGATGCTTTTTGCGGTCGTCAAGACGCAAAAATGCTCTATTTGCTCTTATCTCTTCCGATTCTCCTGTTTGGCATTTTGGTCATCTGATTTGGTCATCTGAGGAAAATAAAGGCGTTTCATGGAAGAAGCGCTTTTTTATTGCATAACCTCACATACATCCTGGACTCCTTGAGGCCGTAGCTTCATGGCGTTTTATCATAAAATACATTGTAAATTCACTGGCGTCAAAGGATTTGTGTCAGCATACGAAGATAGTTTAAAATACCGTATGCTTACAGAAAAAGCCAAATACAAGGCCAAGGTATTAATATTCTGGGAAAAGCACGGCCTTGAGGCTACAATAGATGCTTTCTCGGCAAAAAGGTCAACGTTGTTTGAATGGAAGCGACAACTTAAAGAAGGGCAAGGCCAGCTGGCCTCCCTCAACGAAAGGAAACGAACCCCCAAACATACTCGCAAACGCGACTGGCCATTTGAAATTAGACAGAAAATCAAAGAGATTCGTCACGACCCCATCCACCCCAATTTAGGTCCCGAAAAGATTTACCCCCTGCTCTTGCCATGGTGCACAGAGCGTAACCTCAACTGCCCCAAGCCCGCCACCATCACTCGCATCATCGCTGACGACCCAGAAAAGATGCGAATTTTTCCTCAAAAGGTTTCGCACTTCGGAAAGATTAAAAAAGTGAACCGTCAAAAGGTGCTTCGCAAGCCAAAGGACCTCAAAGCCCAATACCCAGGCCACCTGGTGGCCTTAGATACCATTGAAAAGTTTATTGATGGCACCAGGCGTTATATTATCACGTTTGAAGACATCCATAGCCGATTTGCCTTTGCTTGGGCCACCAAGTCCCACGCCTCCAAAGCCGCCGAGGAGTTCTTTGAACTCTGTTTAAAATTATTTCCGTATTCGTTTAACTTCCTGTACGTGCTCACCGACAACGGTTCTGAATTCAAAAAGCACTTTTCAGAAAAACTTAAAAAGCTTCATCTGACCCACTACCACACCTATCCGAAAACCCCCCGGATGAACGCCCACGTTGAACGCTTCAACCGCACGATCCAGGAGGACTGGATCGACTGGCATCTTGCTGAACTGAAAGACCCCGACGTTTTCAATCGCTCTTTGATGGATTACCTTATTTTCTACAACACCTTGCGAGTGCATTGCGCTTTTGACAACAAGCTCTCACCCATGCAATTCATGCTACAATGGCAAGCAGAGCAACCGATTATTCTTAACATGCCTCAAGAGTCCAGAATTGGGTGGGGTTATACATTGAATTGAAAATGTGCAAAAAAACAG
>Ga0326597_10011697_pt1 | contig 11609 bp, 7 predicted proteins | sample RVTome_12_FD_203789 | JGI IMG/M metagenome (GOLD analysis project Ga0326597, IMG submission 203789) | Soil microbial communities from uranium-contaminated site in the Upper Colorado River Basin, Wyoming, United States - RVT100D185 | ecosystem: Environmental > Terrestrial > Soil > Contaminated >...
TAAAGAAGGGATTGCAACAGGCACTGCGATCTTTGCCATTACGGCTGCGTACAAGTCGACTTCCGTTTCTGGCGCCTCGATCGAGAGAATAAGGGCGTAGCGAGCTGTCTTTCGCCAGCGCTCCAGGTGCTTTCGTTCGCGCCACCATCCGAGCGAGGGGAAGACAGCGATGTGCCCACGCTCTGCTAACTCTGCGGCAGTACCAGACCAGGTATCGGAATGCAGCGAACCCAGGTGTCTCGCGCGTTGCCCGACGGTCCAGTTGGGGTCATCACCATCGACCGGGACCCCCTGCTCCTCCTGCTGTGCATAGAGGTTTATGCGGTGGCGAAATTGGTCGACGGTTTCCAGTGAGCGTTTCACATCAAACCTCAAACCATGCGATTCATAGCGGTACCGTCTTGTCCAGCCTCGTGAGGCCGGATTGGGCTCGATGAAGTATGAGAGCGTGACGCGCATGACTACGGGCGCGTTTCCTAGGCCTTGGAGTGTTTCTAGCGGCCACGGTACCCCGTGGAGGCGCATATCACGCGATCGAATAACGCGAGTCCGCTTGCCTTCTTGAGCCAGCTCTTCAAATTCATCGAAGGGCTGCAGCTCATCCTGCGCGATCAGCGTGAGCGCATTTCCGGCGCTCCAAAGTGCCCGTTCCCTGGAGGGCACGCCAAACCCACAATGTCGGATCAGTGCGCGGTACTCGCGCTTGGTTCGATTTGGCGCGTAGCGCGTTAGCATCGCTGGCGTCCATTGAGCGGAGTGCACCATCAAGGCGCGCACGGTTTCAGGCCAAAAATTGCGGTATCCGGCTTGAATCTGGGCGGCAAGTTGAGCAGCAAGCGCAGCCGCGGCGCTTGTATCTCCAAACAGATCGAAAGACCGAGCCAAATGCTGGTGGTGCGTGGTAAGAAGCGACAGACTCGCCAACGCATCAATTTCCCCTGCCGGGCCACGTCCTCCATTGCCGCCCTCGTAGACGACATCCGGCTTTAGCGGCCAACTATGCCGGAGCGGACCGCTTGATTCCCAGGTTTGCGATGTGGTGCTCATGGGCGCGAGGTCGCCGTCCGCGGCAATCACTGTCCATCCCGGAAAAGCAGCCTGATCGATAGCGATCTTGTTTGTGAAAGCGCCAACCGTCAGCGCGTTCCACGCCTGACCAGGATCGTGGATGCCCTCGAGGGTATTGCGGTCGGGATAGCCGGCCCAGTGTGCGCGCGGCTCGACGTTGCCCGTGGCGATGATCATAAATCTGCGCGTTTCATCTTCGGCGCCAGAAGTTAGAGCGTCGATGGCAGCAGACCAGGAAGAGGGACGTCCTCTATCTCGGTCATCCTTGGAACTGACCGCCATGCACAGCACACGACTTCTTTGCGGAGCAGCAACCTCCGCGCGCGCGATTGCCTCGCGGGTGAGGTCGCCATACTGCTCACCGGCATTGGCACCCGGCGCTTGCAGCAGCTTGACCGATTCAAGCCTGTGTTGAACGACAACAGGCAAGTGATCGGCTAGAGCGTTCACCAAGTCGCCGTAGACGGAGAGACCGGCCATCTGGGTCCCATGACCGAACTGGTCTGCCGTTCCCCAAGCCGGATTGTTGGTGTGGAGATCAGCAGCATTTAGCACCGGGGCGATCAGTGGATGCTGATGTGTAACGCCAGTATCAAGGAGGCATACATGGGGCACGTCCCCGGCGGGGAATTGACAGCGGCCCAACAGGTCCTGCACCCATGCCGCCTGCTCCTGCGGGTGCAAGTCAATGAAGAACTCTGCGGTGTCTTTCGGTTTTCGGAGCTCCGCGATGATATTCAACAGCATCATGGACCGCGACATCTGCTCTCGCGTGCCTCGGGCTGCCACAACTATTCGCTCCGGGAAATTCATGTATCGCTCGCCGACCTGGAGGCCGAGCCGTGCTCCGTGCGTGCGAAAGAACTCGAAGATTGCCTGTCGGTCGTCGGCTACGCGTAGCCAAACCTCCCACCAGATCGATTGTCCAGGAGCCGGAAGAAGTTGTGGATCGTCGGTCCAGAGCGCCTCAAGCGCCGCGGACCGGATATGTTCGACTTGAGCGAGCAAGCGCTCATTCTTTGGACGCTGCTTGGATGTGTCTCGCCTCGGGTCGTTGTATTCCTCAATCAACCGCTCAAATCTGACGAGACCTCCCTCCGGGATAAAGACAGTGGCATGCATCTTTTGGTCGCGCTCGGTAATAGCGACCAGCTCGACCTTTTGGCGACTCGACTCGAGCCTTTCTGTCGGAAGTTCGAAACCGGCTGGCGCCTCAAACTCTACGTATATGCCGTTGCCTACATCGACACCGAATGCACGCTGCTGCTGGATGGTCTGCTGGGCGGTTGCTTCGGCAGCACGCAATTCCGCGAGAAGGTGCCGGCCGTGTTGGCGACGATTCCGCGGCGCTAATGCCGCCTCGGAAATTCTCCTTCGCGTCGGCCGAAAGCGCTCGGTAGCGCCGGTTTCGGGTAGAACTATGTGCGGACGGCGATCATTCTCGGGCATATTCTCTCGGGCTTACGCGTTGTCCCGCAAGGCGCATCCCGTTATCGTTTTTGAATAGAACGACGATCCTCAAATGATCGCAGTAAATCGTTCTCGTTGACCGAATCCCTGTCATGGATGATGGCGTCCTTGATAGCTTCCTGTGTGGCGCGCGTCAAATCAGCGTAGCTGAGTGATGCGGCTGCGTTCGCAAGCGACTTCCATGCGAATCCGGGAGAAATGAAGGTTCCAAGGCGCGACTTCAAAGTCTCAATGACAAGCTCAGGTGTAGGCGCTTCATACTCGACCACATCATCGAATCGGCGAAAAACAGCGTAGTCGAGTATTTCTGCATGATTTGTGGCTGCGACAATCAGGCTATTGGAATCATCCTGTTCGATCATCTGCAGAAAACTGTTGAGGGTTCGGCGCACCTCTCCGACGTCGTTCGTCAGCCCTCGCTGCGACGCAATTGCGTCGAATTCGTCGAAGAAATAAACAGCGCGGGTGTTTGTAGCGGCGTCAAAGATAAGTCGCATTTTCGCCGCAGTCTCGCCGAGGAATTTGGTGATCAGGGCGTCGAGTCGGACTAGGAACAGGGGCAGGCCCAATTCTCCTGCCAGTGCGGAGGCGGTCATGGTCTTGCCAGTACCCGGAGGACCGATAAGCAGCAATTTGCGCCTGGGCGAGAGACCATGTGATCGGATCTTCGTGAATTGCCGATGCTCCTTGACGATTCGTGAGAGCCGAGTCCGCAGGCCTTGGCTAAGAACCATGTCGCTCAAGCGAACCTTCGGATAGGAGGCATTGAGGAGGTTCGCCAAGTCTCCACGAGGCTGTGCGATGGGGGTCGGTTTCTTGGCTCCGAGAACGTGTTGCCGCGCCTTCGCCTCGTCGATTAGTCCACGGAGTTCGTCTGCGAGCTTGCCATGGCCTCGTTTTGCCTCGTACGCCGCTACCTGCATGGCAACGGAAAGGAAATGCTCGTCGTCCCCCTCGATGTGGGACCGAAGCAATGCCTTGATCTGATCACCGATCGCCATGTCGCAAAGATCTCCCGCCGCATATTAACCCAGGCATCCGCCAGGGCGATATTGATCCCCGCAACCGGCGCAGCCCCGATGTTCTCCCACCGAATCTCCTCCCACGCCAGCCCCCCACCCAAAAACAGCGGCAGCGACACCAGCATCTGCCAGAACGTCAAGCGCACTTCATGCACGCGCCGCAGCAGTTGCCTGGAAAGCGCGAGCCGCAGTGCCGGCTGGTGTGTCCGGTGAGCGATTGCATTGTGACCCACGCGGATTTCGTGGAAACGCCGGAGCAGTTACAGGAGAAGTACCAGGGGCTGAATGGGTGAAGCGGCGGGGCGGTTCCAATCCGTGCCGGTTTTTCCCGTCAATCTCCCCGTAAGACCGGGACTGCCAAGTATCGGAAGGTTGACCCACCGCCGGCTGCGAGTGTAGAGAAAGTGCGCCACTCGAGCTTGTAGGATGCCCGCAGGCGAATCGGTTTTTCCCTCGTTCGCATGGTGCCCGCAGAGGCCCGGCTGCCCCATGCAAGTTCGGCGGATAGCACACGTCCCTCGTGCATGCGGAATGCGGCATCCACAGTATCGGCAGCAGTAGCCTTGCTCCAGTAGGCAGCCTCATTCGTCAGAAACATCGCGTAACCGTGGGCATCGGGATACGCGGCGATGATGTCTTCCAGGCGGCCTATATCCTTGGCGAAATCGTATCGACTGACATCCTGGGCGCTATGGTTGCGAAGACTGTAGGGCTCCCCCGCCGCCTCCACCGTCAGCTTTCTTGTCTTGTACTTCAGCTCCACCGCAAGTGTCGCGGAGCCGAGCTGAACAAGAAGATCCACGTGTGCCACGCCTCCGCTTACCGGCATCGGTTTCTCAAGACGAACGGATGCATCCGGATATTGACGATGAAGCTCCCAGGCAAGCGCGTGCTGGAAGTCGGCCTCCGAGTGGAAGACGGAACGGCCTCTGGCCAGATCCGCCATAAGCGCATGCATGTCGAACATCATGGTGGGTGAGGAGTTGGCCGTGGATTGGCCTACCAGTCGTCGTTACGAATCCGCCGGTCCATAAGGACAGCGAAGATGTAGGACGGGCCCCGAAGATGCTGCACCGGGACCGTGCTCTTCAAGGGGAGCATTCGCGCGGCCTCGGCAAGGTGAGCGCGAGGAATACTCTGGTTGGTGCGATCGGGCACGATCGCCGAACCGGTAACCACATATGTGAATTCGCCTCCGCGAATCTGCCGGAACGTCTCGCCTTCGTGAGCCTGATTCGGGACCAGATCGTATCGAAGCTCACCATAGCGTCATGCTCCTCCAAAGGCCGCTTGGAACGCGCTGTGGCTCGTCAGCTGCAACCGCTTGTTGGGCAGCGCACCTCGGAGCAGCTCATGCAAGCGCGTCAACCCACTCTTCGACCGAGCGAAAGTGCCTTACGGTGCAGGAGAAGAGCTCGGTCGCCCGCTCCGCAACGTCGGCAGAGGGATTTACGATGTGCAGCTGATCAGAATGATTTGCCCACGAGGAATACAGTTGGAGGAGGTCAATATCGCTATTCGCAAGCCCGACGCCCCACATGATGACGAGGTCGGGGCTTCGGCTGAGCGCTGGAGAAAGGATCATTCGCGCGATCGGATGCTGCTCGTAACTCTTGTTGATTCTGGGAGGAATCAGCCCCGAGTAGCTCCGGAACCCCGGCGGCTGAGGCATGCCGAGCCACTCTGGCTGACCGAACGCGAAACTGGTGGAGTTGACGACCATGTTGAGCGACCCGTGGGGCTTGCAAACCCATAGCTGGCTCTCGGAAGGCGTGTTTGGCGAATAGACGAACTGGCGCCCTAGCTGCATGAGCGCGAGTTCTAATACGGTGTCGTAGTTGAGGTTCAGGATGAGATCACCGGGTGCGAGTTCCTCACCCACAGATCGGGACAGCTCGAGATTCCTCCAACCCTTACCGTTCTCGAAGAAACACTGGATCGTCAGGAACGAGAGGGGACTCCCGATGCCATGGTAGAGGAGGTTTTCCCAGAAGGAGTCGGAACCATCTGGTTGGACGCTCACAGACGCGCTTCCAGCTGCCCCGATCCGAAGACCCGAGATATAGCCAGGAGGAAGATTCGCAGTGTCGACCTGCCATCGGTTGTCTCGGCTCGCCCATGCGAACTCCATGAAACGCTCGATGTTTACATCACCGGATTTCTCAAGTTTGAAGAACAGTTCTCGGGGATCGTGACCAAGGTCAATGTGTCCGAGCTCGCGGAGGTAGGCTTCCAATACCGGATGTGGCGTGTAGTTCGACCACATCTTGCGAGCGAAATCGCGGATCAAGGGAGGACAAACGTCAGGCGGATTGCCGAGTGCGATGGCCTCAGCGAGAGTGGCGCCAGCGCCGACTATGAGATGCTTCACGAACGCGCGCTCCTTTGCTGCGCCGCCAAACGTTTTTAGTCAGCCGACGGCCGCTCTTGGCCGGTCGGCTGCGTTAAGGGGTTAGGCGTCATGTCAAACGTCGTCCAGATGGCGTCCAACGAACTCCTCGTAGCGGTACCGGATGCTGCGCTATCTCCCGTTGCGCTCTCTATATATCTTGAGTTCCTTTGCGGAAATGTCGTCTGCCGGGACAAGTCTGTAGTGTCTTTCCTCGACAACCTTTACTTCGTCCTCTTCTATCGTCAACTCGAACATTGCGATGACATCCTCAGCCATGAACTGAGCCGAGACCGACCTGCACACGAGATCCGGAAACTTCTCTCGGCAGCAAGCGATATCTTGCTTAGCTTGAACTCCGGAAAGTTGATCCTTCCCGCCTTTCGCTTGCACGGGAACAATGAACTGCGCTCCACTCCTACTTATTCCGACGTAAAGTTCGTCGATCTCTATCTGACCGAGATCCGCAACAGTCGTACGAAGGTGGTTTTGCAGCGAGTAGGCGGTCAGACCGAGGAAGATGTCGATCAGTCGGTTGTAGCGCACCCGCGCAAGGAGGGCTTGCTCGTCACTTAATGCGTGCTTCGCGATTATCTCCGGCGTCGAGTCGGGTACCTTGATTGCCGCTAGGTCATCGCGAGGCACGATTCGGCTCGCCTTCGTAAGGACAAAGCGATACCGACTTCGCCCTGCCCCTTCGATGACCCAATGCAAACCCTTGGGAGCGGTTCTCGTAACTTCCTCGGGGAGAGGATTGCGGTAGCGGAAGGAATAGATGGTGTCCCCGACGTTCTTGGGCACGGGTACGCCAAGCTTCTCAGCAGCCATCGCTATCTCGCCACGTGCAAACACCACCTCGCTCTTCCCTCTCTTCCAGTTATCGAGGAAGACGCGCGCGATGAGTTTCTCGTAGACATTAGGCATACGCCGGTTCCGTCGGCTCTTTCAACTCGTTTCGAGTGCGTTTCGCAATGACTGTTTCTGGAACTCCATAGCGCGCCGCGGCCCCGGTCATCGACAAACGAAGTAGCTCTTCGTCTCCGCGTCGTATTGCTAACTTCGGCCTGCTGGGTCTAATACCTAGGGCTCGCACCACCTCCGCAGCGACCCTTCGAGCTAAACGGGGAGGAACCGAGTTTCCAATCTGACGGAATCCATGCCACTTGGTAACGTGAAACCGAAACCAGTCGGGATACGAATGGAGTCTCGCGGCCTCTCTGACAGTTATGCACCGCGGCGTAAACGGATGTATTGGTCTCGGGGACGTGAAAGCACCTCGATCGCTAGCAGTTCCCGCGCGCAACGTATTGCTGATTCCTTTGGGATCGAGCTTCAGAAATCGGCTCACTAGCTCCGTCCGACCCACCGCCGTTTTCGCGAATCGCTCGCGCGACAACTCCGTGTGCTCAGCACGCAAGCTCGAGCTGAGGATTGCAGAATCGTACTCACGCGTATAGGAGTAGTCCGAGGGATCGACTGCCACTCCACGCAATCTTGCGGCGTACGCACTCGGTCTGCCAAACTTTGCGCACACCGAATCGCCGTGTAACAGGCATTCGAAATCCTCAACTTCGGGAAGATCTCCGATCGCGTCCCATACAGTCGGACACTCCGGCTCCAGCAACCGCTGCGCCGCATTTCGCGCCAGGCTTGTTGTAGGGACCGGATACTTCGGCAAGCGGAGACCTTTGCGTGCCCCTATCAGGAACAGGCGCTGCCGATCCTGCGGAACGCCATGGCTGGCAGCATTCAGAACTTGATATGGCAGCAAGACGTTGTAGCCGTTGGCCTCGAATTCTTCAATAACCTCGTCCAAGAATCGGCGATGCTGCCCAACGGTAAGTCCTTTAACGTTCTCGAAGACGAAGTAACGAGCGCTTAGCTCTCGGACGATTCGAACGAAGTGGTAGACAAGCCTGTTTCGAGGGTCGTTAAGCGCACGTTTGCCGATAAGGGAGAATCCCTGACACGGAGCGCCCCCAATCACCACGTCAACAACTCTCCCACGGATTCCAGCGCGGTCCCGTATCTGGTCGCCTGTCACATTCGAAACGTCTGCACACACGACGGGCGACTGAGGAAAGTTGTACTCGTGTGCTGCACAGTGGATCGGATCCAGTTCGACCGCTGCAGCCACGTCGAACCCCGCTTGCTCGAATCCAAGGCTCAAGCCCCCAGCCCCTGCAAACAGATCCACAGCAGTCGGACGCTTCGATTGCATTGTCATGCTTTTCAACGCCTCCGCTTCTTCTTTTGGCCTTCAGCAGCGGCCGCATCCAAAAACCGAACTAGACGACGAACGAGCTGCGCCTCCTTCTTAAGCTCACACTGCCAGACCACCATAGCTCGCCATCCGGCTGCGCGGAGCTCCCGCACATTCCTGCCGTCGCGCCGGCGATTGGCCTCGATTTTTGGAGCCCAATATCTCAGTCGAGACTTGGGAAGCCGGCCCTTCGCACATCCATGCCCATGCCAAAAGCAACCATGCACAAAAATCACTTGCTTCCGTCCAGCAAACGCCAGATCAGGCCTTCCTGGCAATCTTCGATCATGCAAGCGAAACCGATACCCCATTCGATGAATCAAGCGACGGACGCGCACTTCGGGCCCCGTGTCCTTCGTTCCCACCGAGGCCATAATCTCGCTGCGCTTCTCAGGTGTTCGCGTATCCATCGCCTCAGGTTCTGCACACCCTACATGCTGCGGTTAGGCCGGCTAAGTCTACTAGATATTGCGCTCTCTGTAACATTCCGAGCGCCCACACCCTCGTCGTTGGCAGCGCCCTCAGGGGGTGCTTGAGCAGGCTCGAACATGTACTTCTATACAGTATGCAGCCGACCAGCATCTGTCAACGTCCGCCAAGCCATTCGGTTGACGTGCTCCGGCCCGATTTGTGCACTGATTCACCTACTTGCTCGGTCTTAGATCCCGGATGCTATAAACCACTGGCTTGTTGTCACTAAACGCCCAACGCGTACGGAGAGTGCTATGGCAGATGCTGCCCAACCTGTGCCAGACGACCAAGACGGAATCGATGTAACTCCGACCAAAGCGTTCTTCGTCGACATGCTAACAAAGGATGTTCAGCTCAATCGGGCGATCGTAGATCTGGTAGACAACTGTGTTGATGGAGCGCGAAGACTGCGACCAGGCAATGACCAAAGTTTCGCCGGTCTCGAAGTGAGAATAGTAGTAAATCCTGGGCGCTTCGAGATTAGAGACAACTGCGGCGGGATCGGAATCGAGCTCGCCAAAAAGTACGCGTTTCGTATCGGCCGGCCTAAGGAAATGCCGTCTACCCCAGGTGCGGTGGGTCAGTTTGGCATCGGGATGAAGCGAGCCCTATTCAAGCTCGGCCACAAGTTTCGTGTCTCCTCGAATACAACATCTGATCGTTTCGTGCTCGATGTGGACGTCGACCTATGGTTGGAAGAATCTGGCTGGCACTTCCGATTTAGCGAAGCAGAAGCAGGTCTAACGATTGCAGAAGCAGAAACGGGAACTCGTATCGAGGTCTGGGATCTGCGCGACGGCGTTGTGCAGAGCTTCTCCAACATGTACAGCATAAATAGCCTTCACAGAGACATACAAGCCGCGCAGCAGTACTACATCGATAGAGGGTTGTCGATCGCATTGAACAATACGCCGATGCTGACTAGCAGACTCCGCTTGCTTAGATCTGCCGCATTGTCTCCCGCAAGAATCATCGATCAGTTTGATGCGCAATCTCCCCAACCAATTAAAGTAACGATATTCGCAGGCATTGCTGATTCCGATCCCCGAGCCGCCGGCTGGTACATCTTCTGCAATGGCCGATTGGTCTTGGAAGCCGATCAAACCAGCCGCACCGGTTGGGATCGTACTATCGATACGATCAAGGCACCGAAGTACCACAACCAATTCGCCCGCTTCCGAGGCTTTGTCTACTTCGATTGCGATGACGCAGCGAAACTGCCCTGGAATACAACGAAGACGGGGGTGGACGAAGACTCGGCCGTATACCAAGCCGTACGAGAAAAGATGGTCGCCGCCATGCGACCCGTCATTGACTTTCTTAACGACTTGGATCGAGAACAGGAGCTACCCGTTCAAGAGAGAGAACTCGACAAACTAGTCACAGCGGCAAGCGCAACACCAATTAAGGACCTTGAACCCGGAAACGCTTTTGCCTTTGCCGTGCCGCCGCCGCCCGTTCAGCGACCCGTATATATCGGGATTAGCTACCAGCGCTCCGAAGAGAAGATTGACGAACTGAAGGAAGCGCTTGGCGCTGGTTCGGCGAAAGCCGTGGGTGAACGCAGCTTCGACATCGTTTATCGCGACCTCGTGGAGAAAAACAAATGACCGCAAGCTACAAACGTATCGACTATCGCCTGCGGCCGTCAAAACACGCTGAACGGAGAATGCTTTGCGACGCGTTCAGGCGAATACGATTTGCCTCTCTGTACAGCTATCAGTACGTGGGTTTGGCTTCAGTCTTCTTTGGCGATTTCGAGCTTTTCCATCGGGACTTGGGGTTCGCGAAGATGGTCTGTATTGAGAAGAATGTGCAGGACGAACCCCGTTTTCGTTTCAATGCCCCCTTCGGTTGCATCGATTTTCTTTGGGGTACGACAGGATCTCAACTTCCAAATGTCGATTGGCGACTGCGCAGCATCGTCTGGCTCGACTACGACAAGCCGCTTGACGTAGATAAGCTAGAAGACCTTGCGTTCGTCGCCGCGCAGTTAGCCTCTGGCAGCATGCTGATTGTTTCGGTGGCTGCCCCGCCTCCTACCTATGACGAAAACGCGCCTAAGAAGGCGGTAACTGAGCTTGCCCAGAAACTCCCGGAAGGCGCGATTTCGGCTGTTACTACAGACGTAGAGCTACTCGCTTGGGGAACGGCAAAGCTGTTCTGGCGCCTCATTGATGCACGCATCCGAGGCGCTATTACGACCAAGAATGCGGCGCGTCACGATATCGCAAAGGCTTCATATGAGCAGGTCTTCCACTTTCAGTATGAGGACGGCACCAAGATGCTCACCGTGGGAGGCGTGATATTTGATGAAGCGCAACGCAATATCTTCGAAGCCTGTGCTTTTCGTGAACTCGACTTTGTTCGTGTCGGCATTGAACCTGTACGCATCGAGCGTCCGCTCCTTACTCTCGCTGAGATTAGAATGGTGGAGAAAAGTCTCCCGACAAATGATCATGAGAACCTAAGTTGCCCACCGGCCCCCGATAGTGAGGCACGCAAACTGTCGCGCATCTATCGGTACCACCCACGTTACGAGATTTTGGAGTAGTGATCTACCTCCTGAATCTCACGGGTCGATGTCCTTTCAGGAGCGCGATCTGCAGCTTGAATAGCGCACCCAGCGCGAGGAACGCCGGCCACTCGCCGCGCGCGCGGGGATCGACCAGCTATGCAACCGCGCCGCGCACCGCCCACGCCCGGGTGCTCAACGCGATCGAGCCGTCCGCGGCGGCGGGGATGCGCTCGCGGATGCGCTCGCGCAGGCGCTCTCTCGCGCCCTCGTCGAGCGACATCGCGTACCCGGGCGCCGGCCCCTGGCCGCCGAGGAAGGGCCGCCAGTAGTCGTCGAAGTCCGCGAACGGCGTCGGGATGTCGATCGCCCGCACCTCAACAGCCTCCAGCCCGGCGCCGGCGAAGAGCT
>Ga0326597_10011699_pt1 | contig 11608 bp, 9 predicted proteins | sample RVTome_12_FD_203789 | JGI IMG/M metagenome (GOLD analysis project Ga0326597, IMG submission 203789) | Soil microbial communities from uranium-contaminated site in the Upper Colorado River Basin, Wyoming, United States - RVT100D185 | ecosystem: Environmental > Terrestrial > Soil > Contaminated >...
AGGCGCCGAGCAGCTCGATGCCGGCGCGCTGCGACTTTTCCGGGTGGAACTGGGCGCCGAACAGGTTCTGCCATCCGACCAGCGTCGGAAAAACTTCGCCGTAGGAACCGGTGGCGAGCACCGCGTCGTCCGGCACGGCGGTCGGGTGATAGCTGTGCACGTGATAGTAGAACTGCGGCCCCTCCGCGAACAGCGGGCCGGCGATGGGGTGCCGCCGCCCGGGCTCGGTCGGCTCTACTCGGGCCCATCCGACGTGAGGCACCGGCATCGAGGTGGCGAAGCGCTGAATCCTGCCCGGGAGGAGTCCCAGCCCGGGGGCTTCGGGGGCTTCCTCGCTCGACTCGAAAAACAGCTGGAGTCCCAGGCAAATGCCCATGACCGGCCGGCCGGCCCGGGCCACGTCCCGGATGGCCGGCCCCAGCCCGGTCAGGTGCAGGGTGCGGGCGGCCTGGCCGAAATGACCCACGCCCGGCACCACCACCCGTTCCGCCCCGCGCACTTCGTCGGGATCCGCGGTGAGCACCGCCGAGTATCCGGCAACCTCGAACGCGCGCCGCACGCTCCTGAGGTTGTTCACCCCGTAATCGACCACCGTGATCACAGGGTGCCTTTGGTGGACGGAACCCCCGGCACCCGCGGGTCGATCCGGGTCGCGCCATCGAGCGCCCGCGCGAACGACTTGAACGCCGCCTCGACGATGTGGTGCGGGTTATCGCCGCGGATCAGGTCGAGATGCACCGTGAGCCCCGCGTTCAGCACCAGGGCACGGAAGAACTCCGGGGTGAGGAACACGTCGTAGTCGCCCAGCATTTGCCACTTGGCGATATCAATGTGGTAGGAGAGGTAGGGCCGTCCGGAGACGTCCACCACGGCCCGCACCAGCGCCTCATCCAGCGGCACCAGCGCGCCAGCGTACCGCCGAATCCCCGCCCGGTCGCCCAGGGCCCGGGCGATCGCGGTGCCGAGTGCGATGCCGGTGTCCTCGACCGTGTGGTGGCCGTCGACCTGGAGGTCGCCCTGCGCCTCCACCGTCAGATCGAGCAGCCCGTGCCGGGCCAGCGCCTCGAGCATGTGGTCGAAGAACCCGATGCCGGTGTGCACCCGCGCCTCGCCGCGTCCATCCAGATCCACCCGGACGTGGAGGTCGGTTTCCTTGGTCGTGCGCCGGATTTCACCGATCCGTGACACGCTTCCTCCTTGACTCTCCGTGAGCCGACGTCACCGGTCCTCCCCCACAATCTCCCCGATCGCCAGCGCCACGGCGTCCATGTCCTCCGGCGTGCCCACCGTGATCCGGAGGCACCCCGCCAGCCCGGGGGCGCCGGAGACATCCCGCACCAGGATTCCGTGCTCCTCCAACAGGCGCCGGAAGACCTCGCGCACTTCGAGGCCGACCCATCGGATCAGCACGAAATTCGCCGCGCTGGGGTACACTTTCAGTCCGGGCAGGCCGCGGATACGCTCCAGGAAGCGTTCCCGGGTCTCGATGATGTCGCGGGTCCGCGCGGCGAGCACCGACCGGTGCCTCAGGGCGGCGGCGGCCGCGGCCAGGGTGACCAGGTTCACGTTGTAGGGCAGCTTTCCCTTGGCGATCTCCGCGGCGACCGCCGGGTGTGCCAGCGCCAGGCCGAACCGGAGCCCCGCCATGCCCATGGCCTTCGAGAACGTGCGCAGCACCACCAGACGCGACGAGCGCCCCAGGAGCGGCAGCGCCGTCGGCCCGCCGAACTCCTGGTACGCCTCGTCGCACAGCACCAATCCGCTGGTCGCATCGAGTACCCGGGCCACGGCGCCCTCGGGGACCGCTGACCCCGTGGGATTGTTGGGCGAATTGAGAATGACGACGCGCGCGCGCTCCCGCACGGCCGTCTCGATCAGGGCCTCCGGGTCGTACTCGAAGTCGGGGCCCAGGGAAACCGGAAGGTAGCGGCCTCCATTCACGCTGGTGAGCAGGCGATAGAGCGAGAAGGTCGGGGAGGGTGCCACCACGACGTCGCCGGGGCCGATCACGACGGACAGCGTGGCCTGGATCAGCTCGTTCGAGCCGTTCCCTACCAGAATGCCATCCGGTATCCAGCCATACTGTTCGGCCAACCGCTCGATCAGCGCCCGGGGGGCGAAGGCGGGGTAGCGCTGCCAGGCGGCGGCCGCCACCTCCTCGAGCACCTCTCGCTTGAGGTCGGCGGGCAGGTCATAGGGGCACTCGTTCTGATTGAGCTTCCGGCGAGCGGGCGGGGCACTCAGGGTGTAGCCCACCTGGGCCCGGACGGAGGACTTGATCAGGGCAAGCGCATCCCCCGCCCCGGGCAGGAGACCCGCCACGCCGGCGAGATCTGGGGGAAGCACTCGGGCTGGGCTGGCGGAGTCGATGGGGGGAGAGGGCGGCCGGCTCAAGCCCTGTGGCGGCCGAGGACCGCCTCCAACCGGGCGGAGAGCGCCCGGGCCCGGAACGGCTTGGTGATGAAATCGTCCGCCCCCAGCTGGAACACCCGGACCTCGTTGTCCTCGTCCCCTTTGGCGGTGAGCACGACGACGGGGATGTTGTGGGTGGCCGGCCGGGAGCGGATCCGCTGCAACACGCTGTAGCCATCCAATCCGGGAAGATTGAGGTCCAGCACCACGACGTCCGGCGCCAGTCGATCGACCTGATCGAGCGCCTGGACCCCGTCTCGAGCCTCCGCGACGGTATATCCTTCCCGCTCCAGCAGGTCCTTCATCACGCGCCGAAGTTGATCCTCGTCCTCGACCAGAAGCACACAGGTGCCGCGACCCCGGTCGGCCGCGGCGGCGCCCGACCCGGCCTCGTCGTCGACCAGCTCCAGGTTGAGGAGATCGGTCGCTTCGGCCGGTGCCGCAGGAGGAGTGGCCCGGAAAACGATGGGAGCGGACGGGCGGGCGCCGGTTCCCTCCTCGGGCACCTCGGTGACCCGGAGTAATTCTTCCAACGTGGTTTCGCCCGCAATGACGTGCTGCAGTCCGCTGTCCCACAGCGATCGCATGCCGGCGGCATGGGCCACCCGGGCGATCCGGTCCGCCGGCGCCGCCTCCCCGATCCGGCGCTCGAGATCGGCGCTGATGGTCATCACCTCGACGATACTGAACCGGCCACGGTAACCGGTCATGGCGCAATCGGCGCACCCCACCGCGCGGTAGAGCGTGGTCCCCCTCGGAATGAACCGCGCGGCGGCCTCCGGCAGGTCGCCGGTGTCGGGTTCCCGGCAGATGCCGCAGAGGCGACGCATCAGGCGCTGCGCGATCACGCCCCGGAGCGCCGCGGCGATCTTGTACGATTCCATTCCCATGTCCACCAAACGGGTGACGGCGCTGGCGGCGTCATTGGTATGGATGGTGGAAAGCACCAGGTGTCCGGTGAGCGAGGCCTGGAGCGCGATCTGCGCGGTTTCCTGGTCGCGGATCTCGCCGATGAGCACGACATCCGGGTCCTGCCGGAGAATCGACCGCAGCGCCGAAGCAAAGGTGAGCCCCGCCTTCTCGTTGACCTGGACCTGCACGATGTTCTCACCCATGCGGTACTCGACCGGATCCTCCACCGTGACGATGTTGACCCCTTCACCCTGGATCAGCCGGATCGCGGAGTACAGCGTGGTGGTCTTCCCCGAGCCGGTCGGACCGGTCACCAGGATGATTCCTTCCTTGAAGCCCAGCATCCGGGACACCGCCTGGCACTCGTCCGGGAGCATGCCCAGCGCCTCCAGGCTGAGCACGGTGGCCCGCTGATTCAGGATACGGATGACCACCTTCTCGCCCAGCGAGGCGGGGAGCGTGGAGATCCGGAGATCGACCGGCTGCCCATTGACCGACACCCGCGCCCGGCCGTCCTGCGGCCGGAGGCGGTCGGCGATGTCGAGCCCGGACATGATCTTGATCCGCGAGATCAAGGGCAGCCCGGCGTTGCGGGGGATCTTCATCACCTGGCGCAGCACGCCGTCGATCCGGTAGCGGACCGCGACACCACCCTCGATCGGCTCCACATGGATGTCGCTCGCCCGGCTCGCCACCCCATCGGCCAGCAGCATGTCCACCAGGCGGATGATGGGACGCTGGCTCGCCTGCTCGGCGGAGGCGGCGGCCTCCTCCTCGTCCTTGAGCTCCTTGACCTCGAAATCGCCGCTGATTCCCGCCAACAGCCGGTTGACGATGTCGTCGTTCCGGTACAGGTCGTCCAGCCGCTCGCGGATCTTGCTCGGCGCGCCGAGGTGCATTCGCACTTCGCGGCCGGTGGCGAACGCCAGGACCTTTTCGGCATCGATGTCGAAGGGGTTGGCGGTGGCGACTTCGAGGTAGGAATCCGTCAGGGCAAGGGGGACCACGTTGAACCGGCGGGCCACTTGCTCCGGCACGCCCTGGGCGAGACTGGGGTCGACCCGCGACAGGTCGGCAACGGGAAACCGGAAGCGGGCGGCCACCGCCGCCAGGATCTGTGCGTCCGCCAACAGCCGGCGATCGACCAGCGTCTCCCAGAGCGAGATCGGCGCCGCCCCCCCCTCGCGCCGAAGCGCCGCCAGGGCGTCGGCGGGCAGCAGGGGTTCAATCGTCGGCACCAACCACTCGTCCGTGAACTGCATGCACGCGCTCTGGTCAGTGGTGGTAGTCAGCGAGGACAATCCGGCGGCAGGAGGTCCCAAGAAAGATAAGAGGATTACAGCAGGCCCCACCAGTCCCGATTGATGTCGACGGTGACCCCAAAACCGCCGTCCCGGAGCCCGAATCCCGCTTCCACCCGAAGCAACCGCATGAACCACTCGAGCGCGAGGCCGGCGGTCGGGCGAATCCCGTCGGTGCGTCCCCAGGGAAGCCCGGGTACCGGCCGGGCGGCGTAGCCCGCGCTCAGGTAGGGCGCGAGGATCATCAGCCGTCCGGTCGTGGCGAAGGACCCAAGGGGGAGGGAGGGAACCGGCACCTCGAACTGCCACTCCACATGGGCCAGCGCCGCGGCTCGCCCTCCATAGGCCCGGAACGGCTCCCCGACCAGGGTCCCCCGCCCGCCGAGCACGAAGCTTCGGTGGGGCGGCAAGCCATCGCTGCCGGCGCCCAGATAGAGACGAGACAGCAGTGCCCCCCGGCCCAGACCCGTCAGCCACCGCCCCTCGAGCGTCGCCCTCCCGTAGTCGGTCGGTCCGGTTCCCGCTTCGAGCGCCACCCGGCCTTGAACGTCGCTCCGTACCGCGATGCCGCCGCTCGCCCGCTCCAACTCCAGGCGGGCGACGCGGTAGGTGCCGCTCCCCAGGGGCGGGTTCGGCCGGTAGCTGCCCCTCGCCGGGGTGGCGCTCACCCCCACCGACCGGCTTTCCTCCACCCGCAGATCGATCCCCATCGCGGTCCGCCCACTGAGCCGGTGCCGCAGTCCCGCCCCCGCGCCGTTGAGCAACACGTAGTCACCATAGTCGTCACCCGCCTCCTGGGAGAGCAGCGAGTTGACCACCGGAGCCACCACGGGCAGATCGCTCAGGTCCCTGATGCGGCGAAAGGCTCCCGCCGTGACCTGGGTGGACCCCCGGCCTGCGGTCAGGCTCAGCGCGCCCGTCACCCTGTCATCGGAGGTGCCATAGGCGATGGCGGGCCGGAGCTGCATCCGGTTCCGGCCGAGACCCACGGTGCCCCCGAACCCGAGGGTGAGTCCCTGCACCCGGTTCACCCGGACCACGTCGCTGATCGACCCGGCCGCCAGCCGCTTGGAGGACAGCCCGCTCAACGCCCGGGATCCGGCGATGCGCTCGACCTCGACCCGGAGCGCGGCCATGTCCTGCCGGTTGAGCGGCGCCGCCACATCGGCGATGGCCTCCTCGAGCGGTTGGGCCCAGGTGGAATCGGACGGACGGGGCGCGCTGAGCCCCGCGATCGCGGCGCCGGCAAAGAGCCCCGGCGGGAACCTGCGGTTGAGATCATACCCTTCGATTTCCCAGCGCCCGCGGATGATGCCCCGCACCGGAAAGTCCAGCCAGGAGGTGCGACGTCGGATCTCGACTTCCTGCCGGAACGGGAGCCAGAACCGGCCCTCGTAGCGCGCATTCTCCAGCACGATGCTGATGTCCTCGAGCTGGCGATCGAGGTAGGCGGCCGGGGTGAAGCTGAAGCGGAACCTGACCAGCTCGGCGGTGGCCAGGTCGAGATACAAGGTGCCCACCGCCAGCGGCGTGGCAAACGACCTCGGACGAACCTGTACCGCTCGCACGACGATGGAGCCGCCCGCGGTCCCGATGGCGAGCGAGTCTCCCAACTGGTAGTCGTACAGAGCGAGGCCCCGGGGAGCGAGCGGATGGATCACGTCCCGCACCTCGTCCCCTTCGCCGATCCGGATGACGTCTCCGAAATTGTTGGTGACGATGCCGAGGTGATCCCGATGGTAATTGATATCGGTCGGGAGGAAGGCGCCGTCGCGCCAGCCGAGAATGACCTGCTTGCTCCGGCCGGGGGCTTCCCAATACACTTCCACCCTCAACTCGTCGGCCTTGACCAGGCGGGGCGGCCCGGCCAGGCCCTCACCCACCTGCGCCAGGAAGAAGACGAAGCCATGGGCACGGGTGCGGTAGCTCCGGAGGGAGGAGTCCGCCTGTACCGCCTGGCGCCGGTCCACCGCGCGCTGGACCAGCGCGATGGCCCCGGGAGAGTTCCAGTCCTGCCCGGCGAGCGGGGGAGTCCTGCCCGCCAGGAGCGCAAGCAGCAGCCAGGCACGGACCGGGAGATGGAGACGGGAAGACCCCAGCCTCACACGCCGCTCCTCACGACTCGACCTCACTCTCGCCCCGGGGATGATCAGCGACCGATGACCGGAATATCCCGAAGCCGTTGGAGGCGGGCAAGCTGCCTGTGCCTCCTGCTGGCGGCCTGCGGGGGAGGCAGAGGGCAAGCTGACCCGGGGGAGCCGCGACCCTCCCCCGGCGGGACCATCCCGCTCGAGCAGGCCATCATGCTCGAGACCGCCGGCCCACCCCCCGCGGACACCTCCGTCACCTTCACCGCCGGGGAACCCCACACCATCATTCTGCGCCACGGCCCGCCGGATAACGTAGAGTTCATGGAGCTGAGCTTCCCCCAGAGCACGTTTCAGGCGGATAGCGGCCGCCCGGTCCGGGTGGACGTCCAGCCCCGGCCGGGGCTCTACGGAATCGACCTGACGACGAGCCTTACGATGGGTACGGGGGCGACCCTGGTGTTCAAGTACGCCCGATATTTCTCCGCGCCGGCCCAGGCCCGCGCGATCTATGGCAGCGACATCCGGTTCGAACAAGCCTTGGCCATCGGCCAGCTCCGCCCGGACGGACAGCTCGCCTTCCTGCCTTCGATCCGTCCAGCAGCCGACAACCTCCAGGCGCGGTTGACGGGGCCGGGAGAGTATCTGGTGGCGGCCGCCCGATGACCTCTCCGGTGGCGCGCTTCGCCGAGCAGGCGCGACGGGGCGGCATGGTTCCGGTGACCCGCGAAGTCGTGCTCGACGGCGAGACGCCGGTGACCGCGTTCGCCAAGTTGCACCGTGGCCCCTACGGATTCCTGCTCGAATCGCTTGAGGGAGGCGAGCGGTGGGCCCGCTACACCTTCCTGGCGACCGACCCCCGGGAGGTCTTCCGATACCGCGGACGGGAGTGCGCCCGGTGGACCGAGGCCACCGGGTGGCGGAGGGTCGAGACCGATCTGCCGCCGTTGGATCACATCGGGCTCACCCTGAGAAAGCACCCGCCCATCGTGGTTCCCGGACTCCCCCGATTCACCGGTGGCGCGGTCGGCTACCTGGGCTACGATATCGTCCGGACCCTCGAAAATCTCCCGGCCCCCCCGCCGGATGATCGCGGTCTGCCCGACGCGCTGCTGATGGTGGCCGACACCATCCTGGTCCTGGATAACCGGTACAACCGGGCGACCGTGATCGCGAATGTGGACGTGCCCGTGGGCGCGGGGGACGAGGAAATTCGCCGCCTGTTCGCCGGCGCCACGGGGCGCATCGACGAATGGCTGGAGCGGCTCGCGGCCCCCGGCGCCACCCGCCCCCTCGCCATCGATCCGGCGGTCCCGCTTCCGTCCACCGCGACCACCTACGCCGACGGGCAATTCCAGGCCGACGTCGGCCGCATCAAGGAGTACATCTCGGCCGGCGACACTTTCCAGACCGTTCTCTCCCGGCGACTCGAGCTGCCGGCGCCGGACCCGTTCCTGACGTACCGCTACCTCCGGGCCCTGAATCCGGCGCCGTACCTCTACTACCTGCACTGCGACGACATCCACCTCATAGGCAGCTCGCCGGAAATTCTGATCCGGGTAGAGGACGGCGAAGTGACGCTGCGGCCGATCGCCGGCACCCGGCCCCGGGGCGCCACCGCCGAAGAGGACGGTGCCTTCGCCGAAGAGCTGGCCGCCGATCCCAAGGAGAGGGCCGAGCACCTGATGTTGGTGGACTTGGGCCGGAACGACGTGGGGCGGGTGGCCGAGTACGGCAGTGTTCACCTCACCGCCTTCATGACGATCGAGCGGTATTCCCACGTGATGCATCTGGTGAGCGAAGTGCGGGGACGTTTGCGGCCGGAGCTGGACGCGGTGGCCGCGCTGGCCGCCTGCTTTCCGGCGGGCACGGTGTCCGGTGCGCCCAAGGTTCGCGCCATGGAGATCATCGACGAGCTGGAGCCGGTGCGCCGGGGCCCCTACGCCGGTGCCGTGGGCTACATCGGCTACGGGGCCCGGACCCTCGACACCGCCATCGCCATTCGGACCTGCGTCATTCGCAACGGCCGGGCCTGGATCCAAGCCGGGGCCGGCATCGTCGCCGATTCAGATCCCGCGGCGGAGTGGCGGGAGACCGAAGCCAAGGCACGGGCGGTGCTGCTGGCGTTGGCCCTGGCCGGGGAGCGGCAGGGTTAGCCGGCCCTATATTCCCCGCATGCCACCGTTCCGCCTCGTGAGCGCCGACGGCGACCAGAGCTTCGAGATCACCCCGGGGCGGAGCCTGGTCGTCGGGCGGGGGCTCACCAGTGACGTCCCCCTGTTCGACGCCACGATCTCACGGCGCCATGCGGAGTTGACGGCCGGTCCCGACGGGGTCCAGGTGAAGGATCTGGGAAGCTCCAACGGGACCTGCATCAACGGGCGGCGTATCCGGGCCGGCCAACTCGGCATCAATGACAGCGTCACCTTCGGAAAGGTGACGTTCCGGCTGTGCGCGGGTGGACCCGGCACCGGTAGCGCTCCCGCCTCCCCCACCGAGATGGGAGGAGCGGGGAGCCTGATCGTTCGCGAGCTGGAGGTCTCGGGCCGCGCGGCGGGCGTGACCAGTCGGGACGGACCACCAGCGGGGCAGCTCCGGGTGAGCGCCCCATCCGCCGAGGCCCGCCAGGCGATCAAGCTCTCGATGCTGCTCGACGTCTCCCAGAAGCTGGCGGGGGAGTTGGACCTCGACCGGCTGCTGCGGACCGTGGCGGACATGACCTTCGAGGTCATGGAGGTGGATCGGGTGACCATCGTGTTGCGGGATGAAGACACCGGCGAGCTGATCCCGACCATCTCCCGGACCAAGCTGGGCGAGGTGCAACCGCAAAGGATCCCGCGCTCGATCGCCGACAAGGTCATCAAGGAGGGGGTGGCGGTCGTTTCGCATAACATCCCGGCCGACTCGCGGTTCAAGAGCGAATCGATCCGGATGCAGAGCGTACGCAGTGCCATGTGCTCCCCGCTTCTGGCGCCGCCCGACCGGGTGCTCGGGCTGCTCTATGTGGATAACGTGACGGCGGCGACCACCTTCAGCGACGAGGACCTGCAGTTTCTGGTGGCGTTCAGCGGGCTCGCCGCGATCGGGATCAAGACCAGCCGCTACGCGGAGCAGATCCAGCGCCAGGCCCTCGTCCGCTCCAACTTCGAGCGCTATTTCGCTTCCCACGTCGCCACCGAGATCGCCCGGCAGGGAACCGCCATCCGGCTCGGCGGAGAGCGTCGCGCGGTGACCGTCCTGTTCAGCGATATCAGGGGCTTTACCGCCATGGCCGAGTCGATGGGCCCCGCGGCCATCGCGACCCTCCTGAGCGAGTACTTCACCGAGATGGTCGAAGTGATTTTCGAACACGGCGGTACCCTCGACAAGTTCATCGGCGACGCGATCATGGCCCTCTGGGGCGCCCCGATCGCCCGGAGCGACGACCCCAGCCGCGCGCTCACCGCGGCCGTCACCATGCAACGGGCGATCACCGAGCTGAACCAGCGGTGGGCACGGGAGGGCCGCCCGGAGATCCGGGTCGGGATCGGGATCAACCACGGCGAGGTCTTCGCCGGCAACATCGGGAGCCACCGGCGCCTGGAATACACGGTCATCGGCGACGCGGTGAACGTCGCCGCGCGACTGTGTGCCCGCGCGGGGCCCGGCGAAATTCTGGTGAGCGACGCGCTGCTGGAAGCGGTGGGCCGGCCGGTGGACTGTGAGCTACTCCCCAGCATGGGACTCAAGGGCAAGGCGCGGGAGGTGCAGGTCTACCGGGTGCGGGCGGAAGGATGACGACCGGGGATCAGCCGGCGCTGGCGGCTTCCACCGCCGGGGACCGCCGGTCGAACCGGTACGGGTGGCCGGCTTGCTCCAGCAGCACCAGGACCAGGCGGAGCGGCAGGCCCATCACCCCGAAGAAATCTCCCTCGACCCGCTGGACCAGGGCGGCGCCGTAGCCCTGAATCCCATAGGCTCCCGCCTTGTCCATCGGCTCCCCGGTAGCCACGTAGCGCTCGATCATGTCGTCGTCCAGAGGCCGGAAGCTGACGTTGGTGACATCGGTGGCCTGATGGACCCGCTGGTCCGCCACCAGGGCCACCGACGTGACCACCTGGTGGGTCCTCCCCTGCAGCTGCCGAAGCATCCGCACCGCGTCGGGCGCGTCCACCGGCTTCTCCAGCACCGTGTCTCGAAGCACCACCGTCGTGTCCGCGCCGAGGACGAGGGCGCCGGTGACGCTGAGCGCCTTCTCCCGGGCCAGACGCTCCACGTAGTCGACCGGTGTTTCCAGCGGGCGGCGAAGCTCGGCGATGTTGGGCGGGACCACGCGGACCGGAATCCCCAGCATCTCCAGCAGCTGGCGGCGGCGCGGGGAGCCGGACGCGAGGGTGAGAAGCTCGCCGCTCATGGACCCCGTTCCAGGATCAGCGTGACCGGACCGTCGTTGTGGATGGCGACCTGCATGACGGCGCCGAACTCCCCGCTCGCCACCTCCAGCCCATGGCGGCGCAGCTCATCGATGAACCGCCGGTACAGCGGGACGGCCGTCTCCGGCCTCGCCGCCGCGAGGAACGAGGGCCGGCGCCCCTTGGCCGAGTCGCCGTACAGGGTGAACTGGGAGACCACCAGCACCCCACCTCCGGCCTCCGCCAGCCCGAGGTTCATCTTCCCCTCCTCATCGGCGAAGAGCCGGAGCCCAACCACCTTCTCGGCCATCCAATCGACCTGGGCCTCGGTGTCCCCGTGGGTGAATCCGACCAGCAGGCAGAACCCGCGGCCGATGGCGCCGACCAACTGGCCGTCGATGGTCACCGACGCCTCGGACACCCGCTGCAGGACCACTCGCACGGTCGTTAAGCCCCTCGTCGCTCAGGAGGCACCGGGGGTCGGACACCGGGGAATGTCACGCAT
>Ga0326597_10011700_pt1 | contig 11608 bp, 12 predicted proteins | sample RVTome_12_FD_203789 | JGI IMG/M metagenome (GOLD analysis project Ga0326597, IMG submission 203789) | Soil microbial communities from uranium-contaminated site in the Upper Colorado River Basin, Wyoming, United States - RVT100D185 | ecosystem: Environmental > Terrestrial > Soil > Contaminated >...
TAGTACCGCGGTTTCCCCGGAGCTCGGCTCAGTTGAAGTGAACGACGCCAAGCTCAGGCAAATCCAACGCGAGCTGCCGGATTATTTCAGCAGTATCTCCGTACTGGCCACTGACGGCCGCATGCTGAATTCATCGACGGCATCGCCGCAGGAGCGCAATGAGCTCAATCTTGCCGACCGCAAGTATTTTGTCAGCGCGCTCGCGAACCGCGGCTTCGCCGTTGGCGAGCCGATCGTATCCCGCACCTCAGGCAAGCTGGTATTAATCGTCGCGCGTCCGGTGTTGGGGAGCGACGGCCAGGCGCGAGGCGTCGTTTCGATGTCGACCCAACTCGACCGGTTTCAGGACATGCTCGTTCCGGTGGGCCTGCCCCCGGGATCGCTGATGACACTGCTCAACGAGCAGGGAGTGGTGGTGGCGCGCTCGCTTGATCCGCTGCAATGGATAGGCCGCAATTTGGGCGGTTCGGTGAATTTTCAGCGCGCGCTGCGCGAACGCGAATTCAGCGCCGAAGTCGTGGCATCCGACGGCGTTACGAGACTTTCCGGTTACACCATGACGCGGCACGCACCATGGGTAGTGTTTGTCGGCATCCCGAGCGATGTCGCACTGGCGTCCGCGCAGCGCCAATTATTGATCCAACTGCTGTACTCCGCAGCTGCGCTGCTGTTGGCGCTCGGATCGGTGTGGTGGATCGCCCGCCACATCACCGGACCAATCATCGAGATCGCGGTAACGGCCGAGCAGATCGCCGCCGGAAATCAGCAGGTGCGCGCGCACCCCGGCGGGCCGCGCGAAGTCGCGGTCGTCGCGGATCAGTTCAACGCCATGCTCGCCGCGCAGCACGACGCGCAGGAACGGCTGCGCGAAAGCGAGGAGCGCCAGCGTCTCACCGTGCAGGCCGGCAACGTCGGGTTGTGGTACTGGAACCTCGCCACCAACGAGGTCCGCTTTTCGCCCGAATGGAAGCGTCAGCTTGGGTATCTCGACGACGAACTGCCGGGCCGCTATGAGGAATGGGAAAGCCGCCTGCATCCCGCAGACCGCGAGGGCGCCCTCGCGCACGTTGCACAATCGCTCACCCCCCCTTGGCCGGACTACGAAGTGGAGTTCCGGCTGCGGCACAAGAACGGCGAATACCGCTGGATCTATGCGCGCGGCGACCTGCAGCGCGACGCCACCGGGAAACCGACGCACATGCTTGGCTGCCACATCGACATCACCGAGCGCAAGCACGCCGAAACGTTGCTGGCGGGAGAAAAAACGGTGCTCGAATCGATCGCCTCCGGCGTGCCGCTCGCCGCAAGCCTCGAAACGATCGCGCGAACCGTCGAGACGATTTCCAGCGGCGTGCTCTGTTCCATTCTGTTGCTCGATGCGGATGGCGTGCACGTGCGGCACGGCGCGGCGCCCAGCCTGCCGGATGACTTCAATCGTGGCATCGAGGGCCAGGCGATCGGGCCGAACGCCGGTTCGTGCGGCACCGCGGCGTACCGTAATCAGCAAGTGATCGTCACCGATATCGCCACCGACCGTCTGTGGACCGATTACCGGGAGCTCGCCTTGCTGCACGGACTGCGCGCCTGCTGGTCCACGCCTATCCGCTCGGGCGACGGTCGCGTGCTGGGCACCTTCGCGCTGTATTACCGTGAACCACGCGCTCCCACCCCGGCCGATCTCGAATTGATCGAACGCTTGACATATTTGACGAGCATCGCCATCGAGCGCAAACGAATCGAGGCGGCGCTGCGCGAGGGCGAAGAAAAGCTCCGCCTGTTCATTCACTACGCGCCATCTGCCATCGCCATGTTCGACCGGGACATGCGTTATATGGCATTCAGCCGCCGCTGGCTCATGGACTACAATCTCGAGGGTCGGGATATCTCCGGCCGCAGTCACTACGAGGTGTTCCCCGACCTGCCCGAGCGCTGGAAGGAAATTCACCGGCGCTGTCTGGCCGGCGCGGTCGAACGATGCGACGAGGACCCGTTCCCGAGAGCGGACGGCTACACGGACTGGGTGCGCTGGGAAGCGCATCCCTGGCTTGTGAGCGCGGGCAGTGTCGGCGGCATCATCATTTTTTCGGAAGTCATCACCGCACGCAAGCAGGCCGAGAAGGCGCTGCGCGAAAGCGAAGCGCGCTTGCGTCTGGTGCTCGACGGCTTGGGGCCGCACATGTTCGTGGGTCTGCTGGACCTGGAGGGGCGTGTATTGCAGGCCAACCGCAACGCAATGGAAGTGGCGGGTCTGCGGCCGGAGGATGTCGTGGGCAAGCCGGTCGCCGACACCTACTGGTTTGCCTACTCCCAGAGCGTGGGCGAACGGCTGCGCGCGGCGGTCCAACGCGCGGCCCAAGGCGAAGGGGCGCGCTATGACGAACAAATCCGGGTCGCCGAAGGCCGCTTCATCTGGCTGGATTTCTCCATTCAGCCACTGCGGGACGAATCAGGCAAAATGGTTTTTCTCGTGCCGTCCGCGATCGTCATAACCGAACGCAAGCAGGCGGAGGAAGCGCTGCACGCCTACACCAGCCAGTTGCAGGAGATGTCGCGACGCCTGCTGGAGGCCCAGGAGACCGAGCGGCGCAACATCAACCGCGAACTGCACGATCGCATCGGCCAGAACTTGTCCGTGCTCAACCTCAATCTCAAGCTCATCCGCTCGGGGCTGCCGCAAGACTTGCCTCGCGCCGCCGGCGCACGCCTGGATGACGCGCAGAAGCTGCTGGAAGCGACCACCGCGCAGGTGCGCGACGTGATGGCGGAACTGCGCCCGCCGGCGCTCGATGATTACGGCCTGTTCGCGGCGTTGCGCGCCTACGCCACGTCCTTCAGCACGCAGGCAAACACGCCGGTCACCGTCAATGGCAGCGATCTCGCACCCCGCTTGCCGCCTGCGGTCGAGATGACCCTCTTTCGCATTGCGCAGGAGGCGCTCGCCAACGCCGTCAAGCACGCCCGCGCGAAGCATGTCGAAGTGATGCTCGCGGCGACCGCGGAGCGGGTGACGCTCACGATCGCCGACGATGGCGTGGGTTTCGACGTTACGATTGTTAGTCCGGAGCACGCAAGCTGGGGTCTCTCGGTCATGCGCGAGCGCGCCGAGACGGCCGGCGCCACGCTGCGCATCGAATCCGCGCCGGGCAAGGGAACACGTGTCTGCGTCGAAGTTACGCGGGGGGGTAGAACGCGGAGGGGTGTCGCGGAGGGGTGGCGCCATTATGGCGACAATGTTAAAATAGGCTCATCTGAGTGACCGGGGGCATTTGTCATGGGAACTGCAGTTGCAAGACAGGATCGCATTGGCGCCCGCGTATCGCGCGACGTCTACGAAACCCTGTGCCGGGCGGCTGAGTTGAGTGGGGCCACGATTAATCAGTTTCTGGTTCAATCGGCCCTCAAAGAGGCCCACCAGGTCATGGAGCGCGAACAGACCATTCGCCTGTCTCGCCGCGATTGCGAGCGCCTGCTCGACCTGCTTGAAAATCCTTCCAGGCCCAACGCCAGGTTCAAGGCGGCCTTGAAGCGTTATCACAAAGCAAAGCGCGGCAATGCAGATTCTTCCTTTGACTGGCGGCCATGATCGCCGGCGGTTCGATTGCGGCCGGGCGGAGCTGAACAACTGGCTGCGGGAGGTGGCCCGGCAGCATCAGGAAAAAGGCATCTCCAAGACCTTCGTTGCCACCCTGGAGGATGCTCCAACCGTTATCTGTGGCTACTTCGCGCTGACGGTCTCTGAGGTGGATGTGCGCCAGTTGCCGGAGCAGCGCAGGAAGAGGCTGCCACGAGTTGTGCCGGGGATACGTCTCGGGCGGCTGGCTGTTGACAGGCGTTACCAGGGAAAACGGCTGGGCGAGTTGCTGCTCTTTAATGCCATTGAACGAACCCGGGTCATTCGGCAGAACGCGGGGGTCGTCGCGCTGTTTGTGGATGCCATTGACGAGAATGCCGCCCGCTTCTATGCGCGCTTTGGCTTCGAGGCATTTGCGGACGAACCATTGAAACTCTTCTTTCCGGTACGCTGACCAACGAGCCCCCATCTGCGCCGCGCCAAGCTCCTTGATTCTTGCGGGGGGGGTAGAACGCGGAGGGGCGGCGCGTCGCTCCCGCAGTGCGATTGCCACTTCGCCGGTGTGAACGGCGGGATGTTTTAATACCTTGCAATTTTAAGCTATGTGTTTCAAAATGTGAGGTATGAAACGCGCTTGCGAAGATATACTGCGCTCGTATCTGAAGACCTTCCCCTGTGTTGCCATCATCGGCGTGCGGCAATGCGGCAAGACGACGCTGCTCAAGACGCTGCCGCGAGGCTGGCGGCACTTCGATCTGGAGCGCCGGGCGGACCACGACATCGTCTCGCGCGACCCGGACGCCTTTTTCCGGCTCAATCCCCGGCGCGTGGCGCTGGACGAGGCCCAGCTCGCGCCGGAGGTTTTCCCTGCGCTGCGGGTGGCTATCGACGAGCATCGCGCCGAGAAAGGCCGCTTCGTGATCACCGGTTCCAGTTCTCCGGAAATGCTGCGCTCGGTTTCCGAGAGCCTGGCAGGCCGCGTGGGGATCATTGAGCTCGCCCCGTTTTCATGGGAGGAGGTGACGCAGACCTGCGGACGCGATTCGCTGCTGCGTCGTCTTCAGAACCGCAAGGCGAAACCCGCCAGCTTGATTGCCGGATTGAAGCCGCGAGGGAGCGTGAGGCCGGCGCACGAATTCTGGTTCCGCGGTGGATTTCCCGAACCGTGGCTGAACCCCGGGGATGAATTTCGCGGCCACTGGGTGGAGCAATATCTCCAGACCTACCTCTACCGGGATGTGAAGCGCCTGTTTCCGGGCCTCGACGACGTGCGTTTCCGGCGCTTCGTGGGCATGCTGGGCGGGTTGTCGGGACGGGTGCTGAACTACGCCGACGCGGCGCGTTCGCTCGCCGTGTCCCAACCGACGGCGAGGGACTACTTCGAGATCGCGCACGGCACTTTCATCTGGCGGCGCATTCCGGCCTATTCGCGCGATGCAATGAAGCGCGTGGTGAAGCATCCGCGCGGCTATCTGCGGGACAGCGGGTTGCTGCACGCGCTGCTGCGCATCCCGGACACCGACGCGCTGCTCAGCCACCCCCAGATGGGGGCCTCGTGGGAAGGAATGGTCGTGGAGGAGATCCTGCGCCAGTTGAACGCACTGGGCGCGGCGCACGAATATTCCTACTACCGCACCAACGGCGGCGCGGAGGTCGACCTCGTGCTGGAGGGCGACTTCGGGCGCGTGGCGATTGAGATCAAACACGCCTCCAGCGTCAGCACCCGCGAGTTGCGAGGGCTGCGCGACTTCGTGAGCGAACACAAAGCGCGCCTGGGCCTGGTGATCACCAACGACAACACGCCCCGGCAATACGAAGAAAACCTGCTCGGACTGCCCTTCAACTGGTTATGAGGCCGGCGGGGCCGCGGCAATCCCGTCGTGGTGCGTGGCTCGTGGTAGCATGGAGCATGACGATACGGGTGCTGCTAGTCGACGATCACGCGATGATGCGTGACGGCCTGAAGGCGCTGCTCGAGGCGGCCGGCATCAGCGTCGTTGGCGAAGCCGGCGATGGGCGCGCGGCGCTGCAACGCGCGATCGAGCTCAAGCCGGACACCGTGGTCATGGACATCACGATGCCCGATATGAACGGCATCGAGGCGGCGCGCCTGCTGCGCGAAAAGTGTCCCGCGACCCGTGTCGTCATGCTTTCCATGCACTCATCCTCGGAGCACGTGTTCCGCGCGTTCGAGGCGGGCGTGGCGGGCTACGTCCTGAAGGAATCGGCGGGCGCGGAGCTGGAGGCCGCAGTGCGCGCGGTTCACGGCGGGAACCGTTACGTCTCCAGCGCCATTGCTTCGCCCGAATCCGCTGCGCGAACTCACGCGGAAACCTCGAGCCCGCTCGACAGCCTGACCGCGCGCGAGCGCCAGGTGCTGCAGCTCGTGGTCGAGGGCAGGTCCAGCGCCGAGATCGCGAAAGTTGTTTTTCTTTCCCGTAAGAGCGTTGAAACCTATCGCAGCCGGTTGATGAAAAAGCTGGGCGTGAGCGACGTCCCCGCGCTCGTCAAGTTCGCGATCCTGCACGGCCTTACGCCGCCAAATTGACGGATCGTGAATCGTGATTCGCCCCCAAGGGGGATGAGGGGCCCGATCCCCAAAATGCCCGACCCTAGCTCTGCTGCGTCTGAGTCAAGAGGTTAACGAGGCGGCGTCCGTTCCGGAGCCGATAGAGTGCGAAATCCCGCTCGTCTATCGTTATCGCCTCGTAGACGTGTTCACGCTCAGCCAGCGCAAGCAGCGCCAGATCGGCAAAATCCGGATTCTGGTCCCGGTATTTCGCGAACAACGTCCCAATCCGCGCCAGGTCGCGCTGTTCGATGTTGAAGATTCTGACCGCGCCGCGGCCGAGCCACGCGACGAGATTTGTCGCCACGGCGTGGGACGCGTTGGAAGCGATCCACACCGCCTCGGTTACGTTCGCCGCGGAACAGAGCAACTCGCCGCGGTACGCGCGCAGAAAAGATACCGTCCGGGCATGCCAGCGGTCATCGGCGTCGAAGAGCGCGGCTAACGGGCCGCTATCGATGAGAACGCGCCGCACGCGTGGCGTTCGCGATCAGGTCGCGCGCGCGCGTCGCCGAAAGGTTCGGCCGGCCGCTGCGCGCCTTGCCGAACAGGTCCCTTCCGAGATCGTAGGGCGTTGGGCCAACCTCGGCCTTGGCCTGCGCGATTTCCGCCGACAGGGCGCGGCGGATGAAGGCGCTCTTGGTGAGGCCCAGGCGCTTCGCCGCGGTCTCGAGTTCCGCCCGCAACTCAGCGGGTAGTTTGACGCTGGTCAGCATGCCGCTTCCCTCCGGTATTACGTGGTATTAAACCAGAGCGGACCTTTCGATGCAAGTTCACCCGCCCGTCTCGTGGACCGTGGTTCGTGGGTCGTGGTTCGTGGCAAGTGGTTTTCCACGGTCATTGCGAGGCCCGCGGGGCCGCGGCAATCGCATTATTCGTCGCGTGTTTGACATATGTCACTACGAGCTCTATAGTGACACACATGGAAAAAACACAGGTCTACCTGCGCAAGGAGGAACTGGCCGCGCTGCGTGAAGCCGCGGCCCGCTCGGGACGCAGCGTCGCGGCGCTGGTTCGGGACGCCATCCGCAAAACGGTGCTAAGGCCGCAAGCCGCGGGTCCGGTCGCAATATGGGACGGCAAGCCGAAGCGCAGGTCCGCGGAGCACGACAGCGTTTACGACGAACCCTGATGCGCCAGCGGGAGGCTGCTTTCGTCGACAGCGGAGCGTGGATTGCGCTTGCGCTCGCGCGCGATCCTCTGCACACCCAAGCCCGGGAACAATGGGAAACTCTGCATGGCGCGGGGGCGAAGCTTCACACCTCGATTCCCGTGATCGTCGAGACATTCACCTTTCTCGAGCGTAATGCCAACCGGGACGTCGCCCTGACGTGGAAGGATTCCATCTTCAAGCCCGGAACCGTCAGGATCCTTCCCTGCGAGTTGCGCGATCTCAATCAGTCCTGGGAATATTTCCGGCGCACCGACCTGCACAAGCTGTCTGCGGTCGACGCGACCAGCTTCGCCATCATGAAGCGTGCAGGAATTCGGCTTGCGTTTGCGTTCGATTACCACTTCGCCGTCGCCGGTTTCAGGTTGGTCGCATAGGGCGTTCACCGGCGTGAACGGTGGGATGTTTTGATACCTTGCACTTTCAAGTGAGGTGCTACTCGTCGACGATCACGCGATGATGCGCGCCGGCCTGAAAGCGCTGCTCGAGGCGGCCGGTATCAGTGTCGAGATTGGGAAAGCCCTCTTTCTTTCCCGCAAGAGCGTTGAACCTAGAAAAAGCGATTAGCCACAGAGTTCACAGAGATCACAGAGAAGAAACATTGGGTTGTCTAACTTGTGCGAATAACCCAACGGGTGAGCATGGGTAAGACCGTAAAACCTTGGATCTCTGTGTCCTCTGTGCCCTCTGTGGCTTGCTTCTGCGTTTTTTAGGTTGAAACCTATCGCAGCCGGCTGATGAAAAAGCTCGGCGTGAGCGACGTCCCCGCGCTCGTCAAGTTCGCGATCCTGCACGGCATCACTCCGCCCGACTGATGGATCGTGGTACGTGGCTCGTGGTACGTCGCTCGTGGTACGTAAATGTCGTCACCCCGGTGTACACCGGGGTCCAGGTCGTTTTGTAATTCGTAGTCGTCCTGGTTTCCGGTTTTCACCGGAATGACGGGGCGGGGGTTTTCACCGGAATGACGAAAGAGCGTCGCCCCGGCGCACGCCTCACACTTCGTCACCCCGGTGTACACCGGGGTCCAGGTTGTTTTGTAATTCGTAGTCGTCCTGGTTTCCGGTTTTCACCGGAATGACGATCCGTTTGATCCAGATCAAACGATTGGGGCAACTTGTCAAACTCTCCCGACAGGCCGACCCCCGAATCGTCAAACTCTCCCGACAGACAGCGCTGAAGGTATCCCGCATCATTCGTTCCAGGATCGACAGATGATGTCAACAAACCTGGAGAATTTCGACATGCTGATCGTGGAAGATCATGAAGCGATGCGCGCGGTGTTGCGGGAGGTTCTGCAATCCGCGTATCCCGGCGCCAACATCATCGAGGCAGCCGACGGCGCCCGCGCGATGGAACTGTGCCTAAGCCACCACCCGCGGCTGGTGCTGATGGACATCGGGCTTCCCGACGCCAACGGCATCGAGCTCACCGCCCGCATCAAGGCGATGCTGCCGGAGTGCAACGTGATCGTCGTATCTCAGCATGCAGCCCCGATCTACGTCGAGCGCGCGCATGAGGCCGGCGCTTACGCGTATATCACCAAGGACACGGTGCACGAGAACCTGCTGCCGGCCGTCGCCAGAGCACTCGCGTCCGGCGCGCAGCCGCAACCATGAAAACCCCGCTCAAGCCGGCCGTTTGGATCGTCCTGGGCCTCGCCGTCGCCCTTGCGGGATGCGAAGGGCCGCCGCCGGCGCCGCCCGTGACACTGCGAATCGGGGTGTTACGGTCGCAGGACGCCCTGCCCTACTTCGTCATGCGGGAGCAGGGGCTCGACAAGAAGTACGGCCTGCACTTTACGGAAACGACCCTCGCGAGCGGCGCGGCGGCGATCGACGCGATGGTGGCGGACGTCCTCGACTTGTCTCCGGTGATCGCGACCGTGCCGCTGCTGGCGGCGGCGGAGCGCGGGCTGATTCCCGACAAGCTGGTTCCCGTGGCTGCCAGTAGCTTCGCCGACCGTGAGCATCGCGCCGCCGGCGTTCTAGTAGCCAATAATGTCAGGGTCTGGAAGGACCTCGACGAAAAGAAGGTCGGCACTAACACCCGCAGCAGCATCCTGACCGCCGCTGCGGACTCCCGCCTCAAGCGGGAGGGCGTGCGCGGCTACGCCTTCGTGGAGATACCCATTGCCAACCTGGGGCTCGCCGTTGCGGGCGGCAACGTCGCAGCCGCCACGCTGAGCGAGCCGTACCTCACGCAGTCGCTGTTGCGCGGCGACGGCAAGCTGCTCGACTGGGTCATCGGCGGGCCGCCGTTCGAACGGATGGAGTACTCGACGATCGTCTTCAGCGCCGGGTTCCGCCGCCGTAACCCAGAGGGCGTGAAGGCCTTCCTGCGCGCCCACCTTGCAGCCGCGCGCTGGATCAATGAGTACCCTGACGAGGCGCGGGCGCTGCTCGCCAGACGGCTGAACCTCAGCGCGGAGGTCGCGGCGAAAATCAATCTCCTGCGCTTTCCCACGGATGCGCGCACCGACCCGGTGCTGCTCGATCAGACTCAGCAAGTGCTGCTCGCGGCCGGCTTGCTCAAGCGGCCAGTGGACACGCGAGCGCTCCACGACGAAACGCTGCTCGCCGAGGTGTTGAAGGAAAGACGATGAGACTGACAGTCAAGCTGCCCACGATTGTCGTCGGGGCGATACTGCTGACGGCAGTCGCCGGTAGTGTGCTGTCGATCGTGATCGGCCGCCAGGTGCTGCGGCAGGCGGCGCTCGATGACAGCGTCAGCAACGTCAATTTGTACGCGAGCGCTGTCCGGTTCTACGTCGCGAGCGCCCGCTCGCTGCTCACCACCGCGGCGGAGCTGCCGCTGGTAAGGAGCCTCGCCCAGACACGCGAGGTGGCGGCTATCGTGCTGGCGCGCTCAGACGTATTCGAATACGTGTCGCTTCTCACGCCTGACGGCACGGTCGCCATGCAGGAGCCGCGCGCGCTCGAGGAACGGCTATCGCACCGGGACCTGTCCTTCAGCGCGTGGTTCGGGGAAGTGCGGCGCACGGATCGCGTGGTCGTGAGCGACCTGCACATTTCGCCTACGACCCAGCGGCCGACGATCGTGATCGCCACGCCCGTGCGTGCAGCCGACGGCCGGACGATCGGCATCCTGGCGGGCGCGCTCAAGCTCGACGAGCTTTCCGAGATTGGGTCTCTCGCCGCCGGCCGCTCGACGCGGGTCGAGTCAGGCTACGTGACTGACCGGCGCGGGCTCATCATCGCCCACCAGACCCAGCCAAGCTACGTGGAAAATCAGACGGATTTCAGCGCGGTGCCGTCGGTCAAAGCGGCGCTCGCCGGCAGGCAAGGATCGGGCGAGAACTTCAACCCGATCGAGAACGAACAAAAGTTCGCGGCGTACCTCCCGCTGCCCGATCTGGGCTGGGCGGTGGTCTACTCAGTTCCCGCCGCCATCGCGTTGGCACCCCTCGACGTGCTCACGCGTGGCATCCTGTCGGCCTCGATGGTACTGGCCGCGCTGATCGGTATCGGAGTGTTTGTCTCGACCCGGCAGCTCGTTGCGCCGATCGCCCGGTTGACTGCCGGCGCTCAGACGGTCGCCGCGGGCGATTTGAACGTCCAGATGGCTATCGGCGGTAACGACGAAATCGGCACGCTTTCGCAGGCGTTCGATCAAATGACCGAAAGGTTGCAGGTATCCCGCGCAGCCCTGGAAGAAAAAACCGCCCAGTTGGTCGAGGCGAACCAGGAGCTCGAAAGCTTCAGCTACTCGGTTTCCCACGACCTGAGGGCCCCGCTGCGCGCGATCGACGGTTTTGGCCAGCGGCTGCTCGAGGCGTGCCGGGGCAAGCTGGACGCAAGCGCCGTGCATTATCTCGATCGCATACGCGCGGGCACGCAGATCATGGCGCAACTCATCGAGGACATGCTGAACCTGTCACGCATCTCGCGCACCCAATTGAAGATTCAGCGGGTCAATCTCGGCGCGCTGGCGCAGCGTGTTGCGAATGAGCTGCAACATAGCGAGCCGCAGCGCAGCGTTGAATTGTCTATCGTTAGCGACGCCAATGTGCAGGGTGATGAGCGGCTCCTCGAGATCGCGCTGCGCAACCTGCTCGGCAACGCCTGGAAATTCACCTCGAAGCGGGATCACGCCCGGATCGAATTCGGCGTGACACAGCAAGACGGCGCAACCGTGTATTTCGTGCGCGACAACGGCGCCGGATTCGACATGGCGTACGCCGACAAGCTGTTCGCGCCGTTCCAGCGGCTGCACAGCGCGGCGGAATTTCCCGGCACCGGCATCGGACTGGTGACGGTGCGGCGCATCCTGCAGC
>Ga0326597_10011701_pt1 | contig 11608 bp, 10 predicted proteins | sample RVTome_12_FD_203789 | JGI IMG/M metagenome (GOLD analysis project Ga0326597, IMG submission 203789) | Soil microbial communities from uranium-contaminated site in the Upper Colorado River Basin, Wyoming, United States - RVT100D185 | ecosystem: Environmental > Terrestrial > Soil > Contaminated >...
CGGCGCACTTCGATGCGGTCGAAGTAAACGCGACCTCCTACCGTGCGCTCAAACGCTCGACCCTGAAGCACCGGCGCGAGCGTACGCCGGCCAGATTCCGTTTCGCGATCAAGGCAAGCCGTTACCTCACCCACATCCAGCGCCTCGACGTGAGCGCGAAGTCGCTGGGCCTGCTGCGCCGGCAGGCGGATCTGCTGGAACCGAAACTCGCCGCGGTGCGGTCGAACGCCGCGGACTGGCCCATGTGGGACGCGGTGACGACCGATCTCGTCTACGTGCGGCTGCACGGCGGTGCGCGCACTTACGCCTCGGAGTACGCGCCGGCGACGCTCAGGCGCCGGTTGGACCGGATGCGGACGTGGCGGAAGCAGGGGCGGTCGGTGCATGTCTATTTCGACAACACCGCCGAAGGGCACGCCCTGCGCAACGCCGCGACGCTGGCAAGGCTTTGCGGCGTCCTGCGGCAAGGCGCTAGGAGTTTGTCGGGCTTGGCCCCGACAAACTCCTAATGCAAAACCGGCGCCGAAAAAAATGCAGGAAAGGATGACGGATATGCGAATTTCCCCTTGCTTTGCTTCACGTTTGAACGCTTCGGGCGGGTTTCCGTCCGAATCGTCAGCCGGTTTTGCTTTTAGCAGCCGGTCGAGCTGCTGAGCCCGACAGGCTGCTAGGCGATCCGGTCGTGCGCGGTAACGTCGAGCTGCAAGCCGTTGATGTTGATATACTTTAGTAATTGCTTTGGCATGGCGACCGGAAGCCTGCGAGGCGGTTTGCTACAATCGGCATATTAGGGAACGCTAATCTTAGCCGCGAACATGCAATCCGGCGAACTGAGCGCAGCATTCGCGGCGGCCGACACCGAGCTTGCCGTGTTCGAGCGCAGGATTTCCCGCGGCGACCCGCTGCCGCTCGCGCCTGCCGTCGAGCAGGCGATCGCGCTGGTGAGGCGCCTCGTCACAGCCTGCATTGTGGATGAAGGGAAGAAGCCCGCGCCCGAGCCCGCCGCCGTTCTTCTCGACGTGTTCGAGGTGCTCGTCAAGGGCGAGCCGTCGTGGACCGCGATCCGCGACAACCGCCGGGAACTTGTCTACTGCCGCAACTGTATTAATATGGGGCGGGAGGACGTCCTGCCCGGCGTTCCGGAAAAAATGGCGGTGCGCACCGCGCGGCACATGTATTTGTACGTCAAGACGCGCTGCATTCGCGAGGGGCGGCTCGACGATTGAGCGAGTTGCCACAGAGCACACGAAGAGCACGGGGATCCGCGTGGCGAGTGGTCTGATTTTCTCTATGAACCCTGTGCACGGATTGGAATGCAAATGAACACAGCATCAGCGAGCCGGGCCCGCGGCGTCGAGCACGACATCGTCCAGGCGCCTCAACCGGACGACGTCGCGCCGTATTACGAGCCGCAGGGCAACGAGATCGCGGTCTTCGAAGCCGCCTACAAGAAGCGCCTGCCGGTCATGTTGAAGGGTCCGACGGGCTGCGGCAAAACCCGCTTCCTCGAGTACATGGCGTTCCAACTGAAGCGCCCGCTGGTCACGGTCTCGTGCCACGAGGATCTGACGAGCTCCGATCTCGTCGGCCGCTTCCTGCTGGAAGGCGCGGAGACAGTGTGGCAGGACGGTCCGCTTACGCGCGCGGTCAAAGCCGGCGCCATCTGCTACCTCGACGAAATCGTCGAGGCGCGCACCGATTCGACCGTGATCATCCACTCGCTCACCGACCACCGGCGCAAGCTCACGATCGAGAAGAAGGGCATGGAAATCGACGCCGACGACAATTTCATGCTGGTCATCTCGTACAACCCCGGCTACCAGACCGTTCTGAAGGATCTGAAGCCTTCCACCAAGCAGCGTTTCATCGCGCTCAACTTTGATTTCCCGAGCGAGGAGATCGAACGCAAGATCCTCGTGAACGAGGTGCCGGGCGTCGACCACGAGATTGCGCACCAACTGGTTGCGGCCGGCCGCAAGGCGCGCCTGCTGAAAGACCACGGGCTGGAGGAGGCGACCTCCACCCGCGCGCTGGTCTACGCCGCGAACATGATCAACGCCGGGCTCGACCCGATCGCCGCCTGCCAGGTGGCGATGGTCAACCCCATCACCGACGACATCGAGCTCTCCGAGGCGATGATGGAGATCGTGCAGGCGCACTTTGTCACAGTATGACGGGGCAGCCCGGAATGCCCGAAAGACCGTGATCCCCACGCTGGACCAGACGCAGATCAGCCGGCTCCTCTCCGACTTGAAGGAGATGAGCTTCGTCGCGCACCGCGAAGTCGAGCAGGTTCTGCCAGCAATCCGCGAGCACGGCGACGTGGTCACCCGCGACTGGCTCACCGCCTGCAAGGCGCTGTTCGATTTCGACCGCGAGGCCGGCAAAGCCTTCATCCGCGGCAGCCGTGCAGCAGAGCAGGTTTCGGAAACTGTGCTGCCGTGGACCGGGCAGGCAATGGTCTTCCTGCGCTGGCGCGGCTCGTGGCGCGCGCTGGAGGGCTTCATGGCCAATCTGCCGCGCGCGTTCGGTTCGCTCGGGCATGCCGGCGAGCGGCGCTGGACCGAGATCGGCTTCGCTTGGTGCTCGCGCCAGATCGACAGCGGCTGCGCCTACTTCTGCACCCCGGTGATCGACCTGGCCGGCCGCCAAGGCATCACCGGCATAGAACAGCTCGCCACGCCGGCGGAAGAACTGTTCGAATCGCGCAAGCTCCTGCTCGGAACCTATCTCGCCGGCGCGCTGCGGGTGCGGAATCTGCTTGGCGCGCAGGCGGTCCTGCCGTGGGCGCTGCGCGGTGCGGACATCATGCAGTCGGGTCGCGCGCGCGGCGAAGCGTATTTCCGCCTCGAATCCGAGGAGAGCCTGGCGCTCCTGCTCGAGCGCCTGCCCGGCTTCCGCCTGACCGAGCGCAACCGGCTGCTCGCGATGCTGCTCGACGTGTGGTACCAGCGCGTGTTCGAGCTGGGCGAATCGACCTGGTCGCCGGAGAAAGGCCGCCCCTTCGTCGAGACCGACGGCCGCAAGCTTTTCTTCCCGGCCGTGATGGCGAGCCGCGACGAGGCGGTGCTCGCGGTGACGCACGCGGCAGGGCACATGCGGTTCGGCAGCTTCGACCGTCTGGCGATGAAGGAGGTGTTCGCGGATGCGAAGGTCTCCTTCCCGGAGACGGGCGCGGTGTCGTGGGCGCCGGTCTTCACGCGCTACGGCGACGACGGCCTGCGCTTCCAGCTGATTTTCGACCTGTGCGAGGATCTGCGCGTCGACTTCCAGATCCAGCGCCTCGTTCCGAACCACCTGCAGCGCCTCATCCGTGCCGCGCGCGCGGAGGCCGCGCCGCGCAGCCTTGAATCGGCGGCGTACTTCGATCTCGCGCTGGCGAGCGTTGAGGAAGCGCACGCCGCCACGCGCCCGGGCGGCGTGCGGGGCAAGCGCTTCGGGCCGCTGCTCGACCCGAACGCCACGATCGCGGACGCCTGCCGCATCGCCGAGGCGATCTACAGCACTGAGGACCTGCCGCGGGTGATGGATCTCGAAGTGTTCCATGCCGCCTACCTGCCGGGGCGCGGCCCCAACGCGACGCGGCTCGCGCATCCTCAGGAGCGCGACGAGCAGCAGCAATCCCAGTCCGGCGCGGAGTCGCAACAGCAGCAGAAGGAGGGCGAGGAGCAGAGTGAGGCGCCGCAGAACGCGGAAGCCGGCGACCAGCAGGACGGCGGAAAACGCGAGGAGATGTCCGGCGTCGGCGATTCCAGCGGCGCGGCGATGCAGTCGGGCGCCCGCAGCACCGAGGAGAAGAAGGGCGCCGCGGCGGAGAAAGGCGTGCCGTATCCGGAATGGGATTACCGCGAGGCGCGCTACAAACGCAACTGGAGCTGGGTGCAGGAGAAGAAGCTCGGCGAGTCGAATATGGCCGAGACCAGACGGCTGATGAACCAGTACTCGCACGCCTTGAAGCGCCTGAAGAAGGCGATCCAGGCGCAGAAGCCCACGCGGCTCGCGCCGCTGGTGCAGCAGTTGGACGGCGACGACATGGACATCAACGCGGTGGTGAGCTACGTCGCCGAGAAGGTGGCCGGGCGCGCGCCCAAGCCGGCGATCTACCGGCGGCGGGAGATGCGCCAGCGCGAGATTGCGGTGACGCTGCTGGCGGACATGTCGACCTCGATCATGCAGCACCTGCCGGAAGGCGGCGGGCGGCTGGTCGATCGCGTGCGCGCGGGCGTTTTGCTCTTCGCCGAGAGCATGGAGGAAGTCGGCGACAGCTATTCGATCGCCGGCTTCTGCTCCAAGTACCGCGATAACGTGAGCTACTACACGATCAAGAATTTCGACCAGCCGCTCTCGGAAGACGTGCGAGGCCAGATCGGCGGCATGTCGGGGCGGCTCGCCACCCGAATGGGCGCGGCGATCCGGCATGCGACGAACCGCTTCCAGGGTGTCGAGAGCCGGCGGCGGCTGCTGTTGATCCTCTCCGACGGCCGGCCGGAGGACTACGACGACGGCGGCGACCGGCGCTACCTCCACGAAGACACGCGCATGGCGGTGAAGGAAGCCGTGGCGAAGGGGGTGCACCCGTTCTGCATCACGGTCGACACCATGGCGAATCAGTACCTGCCGCAGATCTTCGGCAGGGGGCACTACCTGGTGCTCGACCACATCAACGCACTGCCGAACAAACTGCCCGAGATCTATTTCCGGCTGCGGCGGTAATTTGCGCATCGGCGCTGCACGCCGCTGCAGCGGACCGGAAAGACCTTGCGCGTCGCGCGTCATCGGTTGCGTCATCTCGCTGTCATATGTCTCTTGGCGGCGACACGTAATTTTTTTTCACTGCTGGAATCAATTTTGGTCGCGTGACACGTGGAACCGCGAAGCCCCATGCTGACTCCAACGTTCAGATAGTTTGAAAGGAGCAGTAATGAAACAACGCCGCTATTACGCGACGCACAGCGAGGTGCTCGCGCTCGAGCAGGCTGCACGCCGCGCGCAGGCAGTCGAGCTATGGCGCCTGCTCACGCTCGCCGGACGAGAACTGAAGTTGCTGGCCGTACGCGGCGCCACCGGGCGTTCCGAGACGCCGGGGGAGCCGTCGGCTCCGGTGCATCGCCGCCAACTCAATGAACCCAGGAAGCACGACATGCGCAGGTCGATCATCGAGGAACTGGCCGATTCTCTGCCCGTCGAGATGAGAGCGCGTTATGCGGGAGATATCGCCGCGGCGGCGCGTGTCGAGCCGCTGATCGATTTCGGCCTCGCGGCCTGGGACTTCACCGTGCGCGTTCTCGCGCACGCCTTCGAAGGCGCGGCGCGCGGATTGCGCGCTGCGGCGCGATCTCTCGACTTCGTGGCACGGCGGCTCGCGCCCGCGCACTAAGCGGTCTTTCCAGGACGTTCGCCCGCGCAAGGCCGAAGCCTCTTCCTCCTCGTTCTTCGGTCCCGCGGGCGGCGGGCGCCTTACGCAGCGCGGAATGCTTCCGGGGATTTCGTGAGCCCGTTCGAGAACGGGCAGGCTTTCACTTCTTGCCGTGCCGGTGCGACGCCTCGAGGCGCGGCACGCCGCGCAACACGTCGGCTTTGACCAGCCCCTCGATTCGCGCGGCTTCTTCAGCCGCGCCGATGACCTGCTCGGCGATCTTTGCGGAGAGCACGATCACGCCGTCCGGATCGGAAACCACCCAGTCGCCCGGCGTCACCGCGACGGGGCCTGCCAGCCCGCGCACCTCGACGGGGCAGTCGACTTCCTTCACGGCAAAGCGGCCGACGAAGCGCACGGCGCTCACCGTTCGCGCAAGCGTGGGCAGGCCCATCGCTGTGAGTTCTTCGACATCGCGCACGGCTCCGTCGATGATGGCACCCGCGCAGCCACGTTGTTTCAGGGCGAGACCGGTGCCGCCGCCGAACACCGCGGTGTCGTCGTACCCGCCGGTGTCGAACACCAACACCGCACCGGCCGGCAGCCGCTCGTCGAGCGAGTCGTAGAGCGCATCACGCGGGCCGGGTATGGCTTTCCAGCCGGCGCCTTGGAGCTTGCGCCCTTTGACGCAGAACGCGGGCCCCGCGAACTTCATCTGCGCTCCGACGGGTTTCAGCTCGCGCGCGAGCACCGGCGGCACGACGCCCAGCTTGTCGAACTGGTCGGCCAGTCCCGATACGCTCAGGCGCGCGAGCCGCTCGTGCAGTGCCGCCATCAGATTGCCGCCTCCGCCGCAGACGAGCGGCAAAAAAGAAACACGCCCCTGCCGCGCGGGCCGCGGCATCGGTTCGAGCCGGGCACGGCCGCAGCGTTTACGCCACCGGCCAGGCCGCGCAGGTCAGTCGTCCTGCACCGCCACGCAGTTGCTGGGATGGACGAGGACCTGCACTGTATCACCCACCGCGAAATTCTGTGCCGGGGAGGAGATCACGCGCAGGTTCGCCCGCTGGCTCAAATCGACCTGGTAGTCGATGGCGTCGCCGAAGTAGAAGCGCTGGGATACCCGGCCGGTGTAGCTGCGGAATCCGGTGGCCGTGAGCGTGCCCACGTCGGCTTCGCGCGGGAACAGCTGGATGTTGTGCGGCCGCAGGCACACCAGCGCGTGGCCGTTGGTGCTTGCCGCGGTTTTTTCGCCCACCGGGAGCATGATGCCTTCGCCGAGATCGAGCTCCCCGCCTTTCAACGGTCCCTCGAGCAGGTTGGTCTTGCCGATGAACGAGGCGGCGAAGCGCGTGCGGGGGAGGTCGTACACTTCCTTCGGCGTGCCGATCTGGGCGATCCGCCCCTGGTTCATCACGCAGATGCGGTCGGCGATGACCATGGCTTCGGACTGGTCGTGCGTCACGTAGATCGACGTGATGTGGAACTCGTCGTGCAGGCGGCGAATCTCGAAGCGCATCTCTTCGCGCAGGTTCGCGTCCAGGTTGCTCAACGGCTCGTCGAGCAGCAGGATTTGCGGCTCCACTACCAGCGCGCGGGCGAGCGCCACGCGCTGCTGCTGCCCGCCGGAGAGCTCGCCCGGGTAGCGGTGAGCAAGATGGTCGAGTTTCACGATCGCCAGCATGTCGCGCACCTTCTTCTCCATCTCCTTGCGGGTGACGTCCCGGAACTTCAGCCCGTAGACCACGTTCTCGTAGATCGTCTTGTGCGGCCAGATCGCGTAGCTCTGGAAGATCATCGACATGTTGCGCTTCTCCGGCGGCACCATGACCGACGGGGAGGCGATCACCTGGTTGCCCACCCGGATCTCGCCCGCGTCCGGCGCGATGAAGCCGGCGACCATGCGCAGCGTCGTCGTCTTGCCGCAGCCCGAGGGGCCGAGCAGGGCGACCAGCTCGCCGTGATCGATGTGCAGGTCGAGCGCGTTGACCGCGGGCGGGATGTCCGGCGCGTAGATCTTGGTCAGTCCCTGCAGCGCTACGGTAGCCATGAGTCCCTTACCTCTTCATGAAGTCGCGGCCGAGGATGCGATAGGCGAACGCGACCACGATCAGCGTGATGATGATGAGCACCACGCCGATCGCCGCGGCGATGTCGAGCTGCCCTTCCTGGTAGAAGTCGAGGATGACCACCGAGAGCACCTTGGTGTTGGTGGTCCACAGCAGCACGGACGAAGAGAGCTCCCGGATGCTGGGCATGAAAATCAGGACCCATGCCGCGATCAGCCCGGCCTTGAACAGCGGCACGGTGATCTCGGCCAGCACGCGCAGCGGGTTCGCGCCCAGGATGCGCGCGCTCTCCTCGAGCTCCGGGTGAATGCTCATCAGCGACGCATTGCTGGTCTGGTACGCGATCGGCAGATACTTGGTGAGGTAGGCGAGGAACAGGATCCACAGCGTGCCGTAGAGCAGCAGGGGCTCGTGCGAGTAGGCGGCGAAAAGGCCCACGGCAAGCACGATGCCGGGAATCGCGAGCGGCGTCGTCGCCAGGAAGCCGAGTATCGGGTAGCCCCGCACCAGCCGCCGCTGGGTGATGTAGGCGATCAGCCCGGCGATGATCGTGCCGGCCGTTGCCGCCATACTGGCGAGGAGCAGCGTGTTCGGGAGTGCGATCCACACCGAGTCGTTGGTGCAGATGAACTTGTAATGCTCGAGCGTCAAGTTGCTCCACCTGAGCGAGCCGCCCTGCAGGTCCATCAGCGAGGCGGCGCCCAGGGCGAAATACGGCAGGGCGAGCGAGCACACGAGCGGGAACAGGCAGAACGCCAGCAGCGCCCAGCGGTAGGCCCCGAGCCGCTGCGGCCGCCGCTCGCCGCCCTTGCCGCCGATGGTGGCGAAGCCGCGCCGGCCGAGGAAGCTGCGGCGCGCCCACAGGAGCGCGATGGCCGCCAGCAGCATGGGCAGCGCGAAGGCCGCGGCGAGCCCGACCCGGTACTGGTCCGATTGCATGAAGTCGCGAATCTGCGTCGTCATGACGTGGAACCCCGCCGGCAGGCCGAGCATCGCCGGCGTGCCGAAGATGATCATCGACTCGAGAAACGCGAGGATCAGCCCGGCGAACAGCGCCGGCAGCACCAGCGGCAGCGTGATGCCCGTCATGGTCCGCAGGGTGCCGGCCCCCGCGATGTTCGATGCGTCCTCCAGGTCCGAGGAGATGTTGTTCAGGCCCGCGAGCACCACGATGAAAACCAGCGGAACCACGTAGAGGACCATGGCGAAGATCAGGCCGGGCAGCGTGAAGATGTTGAAGAGATACGACTCGTCGCCGGCGCCGGTCAGTGCACGGTACCAGATGTTGAGCCAGCCCTGCCGCGGCCCGGCCAGCAGCACCCAGGCGGTTGCGCCGAGGAAGGGCGGCGTGACGAAGGACACGAGGCTCGCCGTGCGGATGAAGCTCTGGAGCGGCATGTCGGTGCGGGCGATCGTCGCGACGGCCCACACGATCATGTTGGGATCGAAGCGCAGGGCCGCGAATCTTGGCTGGCGCGCGCCGGCCGCGACGCTCGTCATTGGAGACCCTCTGCCTGAAAGTGTAGCGCCGCGCGGCGGCCGGCCCGGAGCCGGCCGCCGCGCGCGTGGTTCATCGACGTCACGCGGAAACCGCTAGACGCCGAACTTCTCGCGGAACCGCTTGCGCACCGGGCCCCGCATCTCCACTGATTCCTCGGGAGAGATGATGATGAGGTTGAGGTCCTTCAACGGGGCCAGCCCCTTGGGATAGGTCGCGTCCGGGTGGCCGAGTAGAGACCGTGGTTGACCAGGATCTGCTGCGCTTCCAGGCCGAACAGCCAGTCGGAGAACACCTTGGCCGCGTTGGGGTGCGGCGCCTTGGCGAAGATCGCCTGGGCCGAGGTGATGAAGGGCAGGCCCTTCGTCGGGGACACGACGGCGATCGGCTCGCCCGACTTCATGGGATCGAAGTTGTTGTGTAGGTCGCGGTCGCCCCAACCAGTGCCTCGCCGCGCACGATGTAGGCGGTGGCGTCGACCGCCGATTGAACGATGCGCGGCTTTTGCATCGCGAGCTTGTCGATGTAGTCCCAGCCGAAGGTCTTCACCAGGGCCGCCATGCCCACGCTCACGAATCCGCTGTAGCTCGGATGGGCCTGCACCAGCTTGCCTTTCCACTTCGGATCGAGCAGGTCTTCCCGGCTCTTGGGCGCGTCCGCCGCGCTGATCTTGGAAGTGTTGTAGGCGGGCTGATAGACGCTCGCGCGCAGCACGTGCCAGTAGTGGTCCTTCTCGACGAAGTTGGGGTTGTACTTGTCGGTGCCCTTGGGCGCGTACGGGACGATCGCCTTGGCTTTCTTGAGCGAGACGAAGTGGCCGATGTTCGAGGTATGAAGGATATCCGCTTCATAGATGTTGGCCTTGGCCTCGTTGCGCCACCGGGTGTAGAGCTTGCCGGAACCGCTGCGGTGCAGCACGCACTCGATGCCGGTCTTGTTCGCGTTATAGGCGTTGCAGACTTCCTGCGCGAGGGCGATCCCGCTTTTGCGTGGCGGCTCCCCGCGGACGAGTGGCAGGCGATCGCGCTCAATTACACCTCGGGGACCACGGGCAATCCGAAGGGTGTCGTGTATCACCATCGCGGCGCGTACTTGAACGCGCTCGGCAACGCGCTCGCCTTTCGTCTGAGCCACGACACGGTGTACTTGTGGACGCTGCCGATGTTCCACTGCAACGGCTGGTGCTATACCTGGGCCGTGACCGCGGCCGGCGGCACGCACGTGTGCCTGCGTGCGGTCGATCCGGCGCGCATCTTCCAGTTGATCGATCGCCACGGCGTGACGCATCTGTGCGGCGCTCCGGTCGTGCTCAACACGCTCATCCATGCGCCAGCGCGCCCGCAGCGGCCGTTTGCGCCGCCCGTGGAAGCGGCGACCGGCGGTGCGGCACCCCCAAGCGCCGTGATCGAGGCCATGGAGAGCATGGGATTTCGCGTGACGCACCTCTACGGCCTCACCGAGAGCTATGGCCCGGCCACCCTGTGCGAGTGGCAACACGCGTGGGACGGGCTCGCTCTCGCCGACCGCGCACGCCATATGGCGCGCCAGGGCGTGCCCATGCCGACGCAGGAGGAAGTGACGGTGCTGGAGCCGGGGACCGCCCGCCCGGTGCTGCCCGACGGCCGGACCCTGGGCGAGATCGCGCTGCGCGGGAACACCGTGATGAAAGGCTATCTCGCGAACCCGGAGGCCACGCGCGAAGCCTTTGCCGGCGGCTGGTTTCACACCGGCGACCTCGCCGTGATGCATCCCGACGGCTACATCGAGATCAAGGACCGCGCCAAGGACATCATCATCTCGGGCGGCGAGAACATCTCGACGCTGGAGCTCGAGGAAGTGCTCTACCGGCATCCCGCGGTGATGGAAGCGGCCGTCGTCGCCAAGCCGGACGAGCAATGGGGCGAGACGCCGTGCGCTTTCGTGAGCTTGAGGCCCGATGCCGGCGCCGTGTCGGCCGCCGAGATCATCGAATGGTGCCGCGACCATCTTGCGCACTTCAAATGCCCGCGGCATGTGGTCTTCAGCGAGCTGCCGAAGACCGCGACCGGCAAGATACAGAAATTCGTGCTGCGCGAATGGGCGAGGGAGGGCAAATCCGAGTGAGCGCGAGTGGGGAGACATTCTCGGGCACCATGCCGATGGAGGAGCGGCTCGCGTTCGACGTCGGTCGACTCGAGGATTACCTGCGCCGGCACATCGACGGCTTTCCCGGGAATTTGCGCGTCGAGCAGTTCAAGGGCGGCCAGTCGAATCCCACCTACAAGCTCACCGCCGGCACCTCACGGTACGTGCTGCGGCGCAAGCCCCCGGGCAGCCTGCTGCCGTCGGCGCACGCCGTGGACCGGGAGTACCGTGTCATCACGGCGCTCGCGCGCGCCGGCATACCGGTCGCGCGCAGCCGCGCATTGTGCATGAACGAGAGCATTGTCGGCACAGTCTTCTACGTCATGGATTTCGTCGAGGGGCGCGTGTTCTGGGATCAGTCATTGCCCGGCATGACAAGGCCTGAGCGAGCCGCGATTTACGACGAGATGAACCGCGTCATCGCGGCCCTGCACCGAATCGATTACCGGGCGATCGGACTGGCGGACTACGGCAGGCCCGGCAATTACCTTGCGCGCCAGATTGCCCGCTGGACCAGGCAGTACCGCGCCTCGGAGACGGAAAAGATCGACGCCATGGACA
>Ga0326597_10011703_pt1 | contig 11608 bp, 14 predicted proteins | sample RVTome_12_FD_203789 | JGI IMG/M metagenome (GOLD analysis project Ga0326597, IMG submission 203789) | Soil microbial communities from uranium-contaminated site in the Upper Colorado River Basin, Wyoming, United States - RVT100D185 | ecosystem: Environmental > Terrestrial > Soil > Contaminated >...
ACCCCCCTCCAAACTCTCTGCTCTTTTCACAATGGAGTGTGCAATGCTCGTCTTAACTCGGAAGACTCAAGAACGGATCCACATCGGCGACAATATCACCATCTCGATCTTGAAGCTCAAAGGCAACACGGTTCGCATCGGAATCGAAGCACCTCGCGACATTCGTGTCCTGCGAGGCGAGTTGCCGACATTCGACGGGACGTTCGAGATCGAAGCCGACGAGGCTGCAACATCAAAAACTGCGGCCTCGGAGTCGGCCGGTCCAGCTAACAGCGACTTGAAGCAATCTGAAGAGGAGGCGACTGTGTCGGAGTTGGAATGGGAGGTCCTGAAGAGGATTGCAAGTCGTCGCAAGCCGTGCCTGTCCGTGCGACGCTGCGCTCCCAAAGAAAACGCAGCCGCTCCGCTTGCACCTGCCATGCGAGCCGTATCCCTCGCCGCCTCGCCTGTTGCCGTTAGCGACTAGCCTCTTCCCGCCGTCTGTAGGATTGACGCAGATCGTAGGAGGCAGGGATTGCCTCTCTTTGTCCACTCATCTCAGCCACCGCGAACGCTTGATGCTCGAGCAGAATCCGTCGCACTTCGAGGATCGCTCGTGGGTGATGATGGACCGTCAAGTGGTCGGACGGGACTGTGATCTCGGAAGCAACGTCATCCAGGTGAGCGCTATCGTATTCGACGATGCCATCGCTTCCGCCGGCCAGCGATCCCACAAAGCCAGCTTCTGGAACCAGCCCGACGATATTGTGATACGTCGTCCTCGGCGAACGCGGCGAGCGGAGCATGACGGGCAGGACCGGTGAATCGGGTGAGAGCGAGTCGATACTCGTCGAAATCGTTAGCAGCTCCTTGTTCCAAAAGAAACCAGGGTTGTCGCGATTCAAGCGACTGGTCGCCGAAACCATCATCGCCGGCAAGGCAATCAACTTTCGAGCCAACCAGCGCGTGTAATCGTTGGCATACTCACTGCCTCGATGCGGCGTTCCTATCGTAATGACGCGGCGAATGGACGGATTGGGCTGGAAGTAGACGGTTCGTGCGAGGGCTTCGCGAGTCGCGTCATCCGCCTCGAGCTCCTCGAAGGGACGATCCGTCAGCAAATGCCAGTAGTCGTCGCCGCTGTCGAGCGTTTGCAACTCCGATACAAGTCCACCCATACTGTGGCCGACCAAGACCATCTGCTCAAGCGTCGGCGTTCTCCGCTGGGGATCGAGGCTTTGTTGGGCCTCGGCAAGGTCCGCGCGCATTTCTCTCGCACTGATCCAGAAAGGCTGACCGGTTGGGTACAGGTAGAACCAGAATTGATACTGGCCGCGGATCTCCGGGAACGACCGCAGTTCGTTGAACATCTCCATCCAAGTCACGGGACTCGACCACAGCCCGTGAACCATGACCACCGGGATCTTGTTCGGATCATAGGGTTCAAGCATGAACAGCCCGCGTAGCGAGTCGGCGCTATCAGGCTTCAGGAGCGCCCAGGTCGCGATGTTTTTGCGCTCTTCAAAGTCGGGGTTGTCGAGGAAGTAGGCGAGCGGCGTCGTCAGATCTGTCTCCAGCGGAACGAGCCGGTTCGAGACGACGATGTCGCGCGAGTTGAGCGGGTCATGCAATTCGAGAATGCACTGGTGCGGACCATTTTCCTGTCCCTCCATTCGGGGTGCGACCCGCAGGAACGCGGTCACGGCGAAGCTTAAGCCGGGCGGATAGAACTTCTCGGCTGGATCCTCGTCTTCGTGTGAATGCCGAACGGCGATCAAGGGCACGCCAAGCCCATACGAATGATGCCGCGAAGACAAGTTTTCGATCTCGTAATCAGACACGAACTCTAACCGCTCGAAATCGTCATCGTGCCAGTTGCCGTGTGAGACAACCGAGATATTGAACTGGTGATCGCCCGTGCCGATCACGTAAGCGCTGCCGGGGCGAAGTGGCGTCTCGCGATTTGCCAATCGCATCGCCCCTTCGAGAGCCGCGTTGTAGACCTCGCTCGCACCACGAAACTGTGGATCGTACGGATTCCGGAAGCGGTCAAATCGCGGCTCGAACAGATACCAATAGGCATGCGAGACCGCGACTCCATACAACTCCATCGCCCGCCCACGCTTGCCCAACGCGTCGGCTCGCTTGGCGTGGATGTAGGCAAGTTCGGCCAACGAATAGAGCTTATCCGCGGACGGGTCATTGTCGATCTCAGCTTGCAATCGTGTCAGCACTTCTTCCGAATCGGCCGCGGCGACGTCGAATCGGCGCAGGAGTTCTTCCGTCCTCTGACTCGGCTGCGGTCCGTTGTAGGACAGCAGCTGCAACGGACCCTGCAAGGGGTTTCGCGGAACTTTACGCAATGTCAAATATTTCTGCGAAGCGCACCCACCCGCGTTGCATAAGATCGCAGTGCAAATTAAGCAGGCCAAGACCGAGCGGATCAGTCTCGCGTAGCGAGCTTGTCGCTCGCACCAAGCGACCTGGGCGGCGGATTGCGACATGGCTGACATTTCCGAACGGCGTTGCCGATCTCGAGTCGGATGTGAAAACTCGGATTGCCGACTAGACTGAGAAGAGTTGGGGCGAGCAGAATATCGAGATGCCGCTAACCAAGCAACCGCGTTTTTTGCCGCCGCACACGCTGACTAACATGAATTGCTAGCGTTTCCCAAAACCGATATTGCTATACTGCTCGCGGTTAGCATTGGCACCTTCGTTTAACGCGATGCCAGCGGCGAGCTTTCAAGCGTCTGCCCTCAGGCTCGCCGCTGGCATCGCGTTAAACATGCCAGCGGAAACGGACTAGTATACGTGCAACTGCGTCACGATAGGAAAATGATGCTCCCTGAAGAGCAAATTCCCGATTCAGAGCTCCGTGATCTCGCGTTGTTCGGCGGCGAAGCGGTGCTCGCTGATGGACCACCGTCCTGGCCGCTCGCGGATGAGTCGGTAAAACAGGCGCTACAGGCTGCTTTCGCCGATGGCAGTTGGGGACGCTATCACGGCCCACATATCGAGCGTCTCGAATTGCGGCTTGCCGAGTTTCACACGGTTCCCTTCGTGCTCACCTGCTGCAGCGGAACATTTTCCGTCGAGCTGGCACTTCGAGCTTTGAGAGTGAATCCAGGCGACGAAGTGATCCTCGCCGGTTATGACTTCAGCGGGAACTTCCGCGGCATCGAGTCGATGGGAGCGCGCCCGGTGCTGGTCGACATCGATCCGAGCAGTTCGTCACTGGATTGCGTACTGGTCGAGCAGGCGATCAGCCCTGACACCCGAGCGATCGTCGTTTCGCATTTGCATGGCGGTATCGCACCGATGCATTCCTTACGGGAACTAGCCGATCGCCGCGGATTGCGAATTGTCGAAGACGCCTGCCAGACGCCAGGTGGACGTGTCGAGGGCCGCAGGGCAGGGACGTGGGGAGACGTAGGTGTACTCAGTTTCGGAGGCAGCAAGTTGCTAACCGCCGGCCGAGGCGGCGCCATTGTGACCGCGCGAGAAGATGTCTATCAACGTGCTAAGGCCTATTGCGAACAAGGCAACAACGCGTTTCCGTTAAGCGAACTTCAGGCAGCGGTTCTTCTACCGCAGCTTGAGTTACTTGATACTCGCAATGCAATTCGCCAGAAGAAAGCAGCCTACTTGATCGAACAACTTCGCGAATTGGAAGGCCTTTCCCCGATCGACGGGAGGCCGCCGGACAGCACCTCAAGTTTCTTCAAGCTGGCGTGGCTGTTCAATGAACAGGACTGGACCGTGAATCGCGAAAGGTTTCTCGCCGCGATGCAGGCGGAGGGCGTCGCCATCGATGCCGGATTTCGAGGCTTTACACGGCGTGGTTCCGGGCGCTGCCGCCGAGCGGGTGAATTGACGAATTCGGAGCGAGCGGCCGAACGAACCGTGCTACTTCACCACCCGATCTTGCTCGAGCCACAATCGACCATCGAGCGAGTCGCCTGGGCATTCCGAAAGGTGCATCAAGCGCTTAGTGGACGAGCCGCGAAGTGAATTCTGTTGCGGAATCGAACTCGGCAACCACGGCGACTGGAACCGAATCCCGTGCTGGCACCTGATCGCGCTCCGAAAACTGGCGGCGAATCTTGTCCAATTCGCCTCGCATAATGTGCACGTCATCGGGGGCTTCGATGCCGATCTGAACTCGGTTGCCGGCGATGCGACTGATGACGATGATGATGTTGTCATCAATGACCAGCCTTTGACCAACTTTTCTGCTAAGCACTAACATCTTTGGTTCCTCCCTGATTGTGTCGTAGATCGTTCGTTTCGTGATTCGAGCAGTCCGACTCGGCTTCTATGCCGACGGCTCGCTGACTGCCATAAAGACATTGTGAGTGTTTGATTAGCAAACGTTGTGCCGAAGCAGGACTTTGCGTTAAACATGAGGTTTGCGGGAAAGACACCGATGTGCGCGAGCAGCGTTGTTGGCTGTAAACTGCCGCAGCCCATACTTGTTTGTCGTATTCTGCAACTGCATCTTGGATTGCCGTATCATTTTTGACGGACGAATCGCTCATCGCGAAAGGTGCGACTAGCGTTTTAGTACATCATCGAAAGGCTCCACAAATGACGCGACTGCTCGCTCGGTTCGGAGTAGCTGTTGTTGGAATAATAGTCGGAGGACTTTATCTGCCAAGCTCGCTAGCTTTGGAAGAGTCACCCGCCGAACTTTTGGCCCAAGCCCGGGTTGCCGCCGCAAGCAGCGACAGCACCGCTGCCGTGCGCTTGGCATCGGAGGCGATTGAAGCTGACGACAAGTTGGCCGCGGCGTTCTATCTCCGCGGGTGCGAGCGCTTCCGACTCGGGCTCGTTGAAAAGAGTGTTGCCGATTTCGACCGCTACATCGAACTGCAACCAGCCGCGGCATCGCGGCAGTGGGAACGCGGGATCGCGTGTTACTACGCGAAACAGTTCGAGAAAGGCGCGAAACAATTCGAGTTGTACCAGACGTACCACGACAACGATGTCGAGAACTCCGTGTGGCGATACCTTTGCATGGTACCGACCGACGGTATCGAGAAAGCACGCTCGACGATCCTCCCCATCCAGAACGACCGCCGTGTTCCGATGATGCAAGTCTACGCGTTGTATCGCGGTAACTTAAAGCCGGACGAAGTGCTGGCCGCTTGCAAACATGACGATCCCGACCCCGAGACATTAGCGGGCCGATTGTTCTACGCGCACCTCTACCTCGGCCTGTATCACGAGGTCGCCGGCGAGAAGGAACTGGCCCACAAATACATTCTGCTCGCCGCCAACAAGAAGTTGGCCGACAACCCCCGCGTCAACCGCTATATGTGGGACGTCGCGCGAATCCACGCAGAGCTAACGAAGAAGCCCCAGGAGTGAACGAAAGGTTTTGCCGACATACGCCCCCAGCGAAGCGAAAGACGTTGACACACCAGCGGCAGCCGGAATTGCAATCGATGCACGACAACGCCGAGTGCCTGGATGGCTTCCTGATGCGATTGTCAGGCATCGACGTCTCGTGCCGCACGCAGAATGAAACGTATTCGAACTGCGGAGAGATACTCAAAAGATCGAATTGATTGAAAGCGAGATCACGAACAGTCGTTGCGGCTTCGGTGGCAAAACCATGGTTCCAATGTGCGCGTGCCAACCGGTATCCGATCTCGGTTTCCGGTCGCCCGTTAATGTCCGGAAACCGGGTCAATCCACAGCACCCGATAGCATCAGCGTGGCCGATTCACGCGACCACCCACAGCCCGTATCCCCAGATGTCATAGTTTTGCTTTGTCCGCGCAATCCATGACCGAACCCAGTCAGACGCCTGAGGGCCGTCGCCTAACCGCATGACTTCCGGGTCGCCAAACACCGCGCTGAGCGGCCCGGCGTCAGAGTCCGTGACGTGACGCAAGGTCAATCGATCGGATTCAGCCACGACCATTATTCACCCAGTTTCCGTGACAGGCATTTGAGCGATGAACGTGACGAGATCATCGTCGTCAGCCACAGCGTGCGCCAAACGGTAGTAGAGATCTGAATCGTCATTGCACTCGTTCTCCGCGAAGCGTCGGGACTGCGTGTTGATGCGATCGAGATCCGTCATTGTGTGCCGCCTTCTTCCGGAGTCTGAGGTCGCCAGTGGACCCGGTACGCATCGCCCAACTGCATGCGAGTGAGACAGATGATCTCCTGCGTGTGGCCCTTGAAATGAGGAACGCAGTCGAAGATCGCTTTCCAACCGGTGACCTCGAATCCCTGAATGCGGCGATCCGCGAGCATTTGAGCGGCGGTGCGCTGCGCGAGGACTGACTTCGCTTCGGCAACGACGCGTGCCAATTGCTCCAGCACTTCGGCCTTTGGGATCGGACCACGTTGCGAGAACTCCGCCGGACGATCGCGGACGTCCTCGGCGGTCCCCAGTCCGGAAATGATCCACTGCTTCACGTTCCCGCTGAGGTGCAGCAACAGATTGCCAATCGAGTTCATCTCATCGCGAGGCCGCCACCACACTTGCTCATCGGACAGTTGGCCAAGGCAGTGATCGATCTTCGTCATGCACTGGTCCAAGACCTCGCCAGCGCTATCCAGAACGGTCGCCGTCAGTTGGTCTGTGGTCATTAGAAAAGTCCCCGAGCAGGTTCCGTTTCACTTTGTCCATCGTACATTTCCCCGACTCGTCCTTCGTCACTTCGCACCCTCTCGGCATTGGTATTCAACTCGAAAGCGGCAAACGGGTTGTCGAATCATTATGCAGTCTATCGTGTCGCGGTCACGAAACTTCGAATGCATAGTTGGTAACCGTTGCAACGGTTGCAAAGCCGAGTCGCTTCAGGATCGGACGGCTCATTGAGCCAGCTTCGACATACAGGTAATCCGTTTTTGACTGTCGTGCGTCCTCAACTCGTGTCGCCACCAATCCACGGTATACGCCTTTGCCGCGTTCGGCCGGAACAGTCGCTCCCGCAAACAGCCCGCCAAACGTCTTCCGCTCATTGAAGCGTATCAATCCGCAACCGACCGTTTCGCTCCCGCGTTTCGCCACGTGGATCCGCATGTGATCGCCCATGTCACGCATCTCAGCACGCATCTCAGCACGCAACGCGGACATCAACTCGTCCGCTCCTTCATCCCAAACTGTTTCCTTGATCGGCCGCAACTCATCTGGCAGCGCATCCGGATCGCTGACACGGCGGAATTCGATTCCGTCAGGCAGCCGTGCCTGAAACCCGACGACGTCAAGGATCATCAGCGTGCAGGGCTCGCACGGCCTGAAACCTCGATCGAGCAGCGCTTTGGAAAGTTGCACCGGTTGGTCATGGGAATAAATCTTCCAACGGAATGAGTGACCGATCGATTCGAAATGGGCGACCTGTTTTGCGATCGCTTCGCCAATTTCCGTTGCGGCCAACTCAAAGTAGTCAATCCAATTGTGACTGGCCGAGGCGAAGCGACCGACGGTCCGCCGCACTTGGCCATCGAACTCTTGCCGATAATCAGGAGCGAGAATTTCCTTCTCTTTCCGCACCTCGGCATCGAAGCATTCCAGTACGTTGGGATTCAGGCTCATGTCGGCCAATTCTTCAATGCGAGCAATCAGTAATCAGCAATTAGTCTTTCGACTTCTGCGGCCCACATCAACGCGGCCCCCAGTCCTTGGCGGCGAGCCCGGCGACGCACCAGCATCTTTGCCAAATCAGCCCGATGCGGCTGGTTCTCGGGCAAGTCGAATATCAACTCGACTTCCAACACCCTCGATGTCGGACGAAGACGGCTCGTCAGACGCTGCAACACACCTGGAACAACGCCCCGGTGCTGGGAGTACTTATCCGCGATCTGGTCGTAATCGATTCTCGGCGTCTTCATGGTGACTCACCGTTACCTCAGGCGTTCGGTCGCGACGACGACGGCATAGCGTGTGGTCCGTCGCGTTGGCTTGTTCTTCAGGCGTAATCCTCTCGGAGTTTCAAATCCGATTCTCGCTTCTCTTCGTCGGCTAGAAAAGAAGCCTGGATCGCGTTCAAGTTCAGCTGCACCAGTTCCGGCCAGGTGAACGCCTGGCCATCCAGTAAACGGTACTCGTTGACGAGGCTCGTGTTGAACATCGGCGGCTCATCGGAATCAACGACGATTCTTGACGCATGTCTGCATTCTGCGAGCTACATTTGCGAGGGTGCTTTGCAAGTAGAGGTGAACCAATGATAAGACAAATCTATCTTGCCGCCGCCGGAATTCTCCCTTACTTAGAGCGTCTGCTGTCACATGGAAGTGCCGTTCCGTTGGCAGTCGCGACCTTGGTGATCTATATCTTGTTCATTGGCCGCCAGCGAGGGGCACCTGTCTAGGTCTAGATTCCAGTCCGACGTTCCTGCCTCTGGTCGATTTCAGCAGATGGGGACGCAACGTCTACTGCACTTCCTACGCCACGAGGACGGGCCTACTCCAACTCGGTAAACGTTTACTCTTATGCGTTGCCAATCGCGAGAGTGAGCATCTTCAGGCCCGCTGAATTTCCTGACGAAAAGGCCCCGCTTTGTCGTGTTGATTCGCTTCGGCTAACGATCCGCCACTGACCATGCACAAGGGTGCCAGGGACGGCTGCATAATTGCAAACCTAAACTCCAAAATACCAAGCGGCCCAAACGAGTGCGCATGCGGCGACGCCGAGACCTCCAAGTGCAAGCCATGAGACTTCTCGCGAACGATCGTGGAGTCGCCGCACGAGTACCGCTCGGCCAAGATCGATCGCTTTAGCCGCGGCGACGTCGCGGCTGGTGTCGGCGTTGAACTCTTTGTCGAGCAACCCTAACAGTGTGCCCTGCACGGCACGAGCATTGAACGGACGCTCCTGGGGATTCTTGGAAAGACACTGTAGCGTGATTCGCTCCAGTGGTTCGGGACATCGCGGCGCAAACTGCCGAGTTGGAGCCGGCATCTTGGTGAGGTGCTGCCGAAAGATTTGCGCAAAGTTCTCGCCGGCAAACGGAGGACGCGCGGTGAGCATCTCGTACAACACGGCGCCAAACGAATACAGATCGGCTTGCCCCGTGACGGTGCCTTCGCCCGTGATCTGCTCGGGAGACATGTAAGCGTACGAACCGACTGTCAGCCCTTTTGAGGTGATGTCGGCTTCGTGGGTGTCACGAGCGATCCCAAAGTCAACCAGTTTCAAGTTCCCGTCGTCGTCGAACATCAAGTTAGAAGGTTTCAGGTCGCGATGAATGATGCCGTGGTTGTGGGCGTGCTGCAGCGCCGAACAGATTTGTGCTCCGCAAGTCGCGGCTTCGATCCAAGAGAACGCGCCGCCTCGGGCGAGTTCATCCTTCAGCGTTCCGCCGTTCAACAGCTCGATGGCGAAGAACAGCTGCTCGCCGCTCCGCCCGCCGCCGTGATATCGGACGATGTTTGGGTGCGAGAGCTTTTCGAGGATCACCATCTCGCGTTCGAACCTGGCTGAGACAATCTTGTCCGCGGATACAGTCGGCAAGAGGATCTTCAAGGCAATCTTAAAGCCGTTCACCTTGTCCCAGGCTTCGTAGATCGTGCCCGCAGTCCCAACGCCAAGGACTCGACCGAGCTCAAATTCTTCCAGGCGTCGCTTCGCCATTGCTGCTTTCTCCCGCCAGTAATTCTTTACGATCGGCCAGCGGCCTGCAACCTCGCGACAACTCCCCCACATTCCCAGGATCGACGTCGAAGCGTAAAATCGCAAATCGTACTTTTTTTTGGAGTAAACATTCGCCGAAGGTGTGGACAGGAAGTCAGCGGAACGACGATAGCCGCCTGTTTCCCAGCACACACCGGTGGCTAGTGCCATTCCGCTCACGCCTTCGGCGAATGCTTACGAGTTGTCTCGATTGAGGACGAACATGGGAACGAACACGGCTGTCGATCGAGTATTCAACTTCTCCGCGGGCCCTGCGGTCTTGCCGGTTCCCGTCTTGGAGGAAGCCCAGCGAGATTTGCTATGTTTGCCCGGATGCGGAGCGTCGATTCTCGAAATCAGCCATCGCAGCAAGCAGTTTATTGCCATCCTCGAAGATGCCGAACAGCGGTTGCGCGACTTGCTGGCGATTCCTCCCAATTACCGAGTTCTATTTCTGCAAGGCGGCTCGCGGCTGCAATTCTCGATGAACTTGATGCGAGGCTCGGGCAAGGCTGCCGAGTTCGTCTTGACTGGGTCGTGGAGTAACTATGCGATCCAGGAAGCCAAACGCGAAGGCCAGACGCGAGTCCTGTGGGATGGCCGCGAAACGAACTACGATCGGCTGCCGAATCTTGATGAACTCCCTTACGGCGATTCCGCGTACGTCCATCTCACGTCGAACGAAACGATTCAGGGCGTTCAGTTTGCCAACGATCCCAATCTCAGCGAATCGGTGTTCGTTGCTGACATGTCTTCGGACTTTATGCATCGTCCAGTCGACGTCAGTCGATACGGCATGATTTACGCCTGTGCCCAAAAGAACGCTGGGCCGGCGGGAGTCACCGTCGTAATCGTGCGGGACGACTTGTTGGAGCGAAGCGATGATTCGCTACCCGGTTACATGAACTATCAAGCCCACAACGAAGCGAACTCGCTTTACAACACGCCCCCCACGTTTGGCATCTACTTCGTCGGTTTGGTTGCCAAGTGGTTGCAAGAAGACGTCGGAGGGCTGGCCAACATGCATCGGCGAAATCGTGACAAGGCACAGCTGCTTTACGACGTACTCGACGAGAGTCCTGACTTTTACCAGGGACATGCTCGAGCCAGCGACCGCTCGCTGATGAATGTCACGTTTCGTCTGCCGAGCGACGAGTTGACTAAATCGTTCGTCCACGAAGCCGCCTCGCATCAACTCGAATCACTCGAAGGTCATCGCAGCGTCGGTGGAATCCGCGCATCGATCTACAACGCGATGCCTATTGAGGGCGTCGAGGCGTTACGCGATTTGATGGTCGACTTCCGCAACCGCCACGCAAACTGATCATCGTCGCCTTTCGCTCCGCGAAAGGCGACACTCGAAGCACTCGCTCATACCGCGATAAGGGAAAGAGGAAATGGCCGCTGCGATTCGTATCATCGTTCTTGACAAACTCGCACCCGAGGGCCTGGCGCTGCTCGAACAGGCGAAAGGCGTCGAGTTCGATGTGCGGACCGGCCTGAAGGGTGCAGAACTTCAGAACGCACTCGCGGAATATGACGGAGCGATTTGCCGAAGCGGCGTGAAGATCACCGCCGAGTCGCTCGAAGGGAATCGGCGGCTGAAATCGATCGCGCGAGCCGGTGTTGGGACAGACAATATCGACAAGGTCGCGGCAACTCGCCACGGCATCGTCGTCATGAATACGCCGACCGGCAACACGCTTAGCACCGCCGAACATGCGTTTGCTCTGATGTTGGCCCTCTCGCGGAACATCGCTCCGGCGCATCAGAGCCTGGTCAAGGGGCGTTGGGACCGCAGCGCGTACATGGGATCGCAGCTGGCTGACAAAACGCTAGGCATCGTCGGGCTGGGGCGAATTGGCCAGGAAGTTGCCAAGCGCGCGTTGGCGTTTCAAATGCGAGTGATCGGGTTCGATCCGTTCGTGTCCGCCGAACAAGCTACGAAGATGGGCATCGAGCATGTCGACAACGTACCGGCGATGTTGCCGCGAG